>Ga0335077_10001229_pt1 | contig 30234 bp, 30 predicted proteins | sample Lox_Sample_31_FD_207151 | JGI IMG/M metagenome (GOLD analysis project Ga0335077, IMG submission 207151) | Soil microbial communities from Loxahatchee National Wildlife Refuge, Florida, United States - Lox_Sample_3.1 | ecosystem: Environmental > Terrestrial > Soil > Wetlands | place: USA... | reverse complement strand
CCGGTGCTGCTCGGCGGGGCGACCTGCATCGCCGGGGCGTTCAGGCCCTGCGGATTGGCGTTGGGCGCGCCGAGCGGGTTCTGCGCGTAGGGCGGGGCCTGCGCGCCCCAGTTGGGACTGTAGCCGTCGGCGCGCCCGACCGCCGCGCCGTAAATGCCGCTGACGGTCGCGGTCCACGCCTCATTATCGCCGGCCTGCACCTCCTTCGGGCGCACGCTCACGTCGATGCGCACCACCCCCTGGACGTCGGTCGTGATGACCTCCTGGCGGTAGTGCCAGCTGCGGCCCGCGAACTCGACGTCGCCGTCGGCGTGCCCGGTCTGGGGCTGGTTGCCCGAGAGGCGCACGGTGGCGATGCGGTTCAGCGCCACCCACTGCGCGAAGGTGTGATCGCGCAGGAACACGATCGTGCTCGCCGAGGAGGTGAGGGTGCTGAGCACCGCCGCCATGCCGATCGCGACGATGACCAGGGCCACCAGCACCTCGACCAGCGTGAAGCCGCCCGTGTGCGCGCGCCTCATCGGCGCTTCACCTCGACCATGGGTTGGGCGATCACCTCGTCGCCGTCATCCTCGGTGACCGTGACGCTGCGCACCCCGGCATCGCGCTCGAGCGTGGCGGCGAAGCTGGTCAGGTCGCCGTTGGAGAAGATCATCACCTGCGGGGTCTTGTCCTTGGCATCGGCGACGCGCTTGAGCACCACCGGGCGCGCCTCGATCGTGAGGCGCACGTCGAGTCCGTCGGGGAGCTTGCGCACGGTGAGGGCGTCGTCCTCGCTCACGCTGCGCCACTGCGCGCGCCGTGCATCGTAGGTGAGGAACTCGTAGCCCTGGTCATCGAAGAGCAGCCCGTACTCGCGCGTCTGCAGCTCGGCCTGCTCGCGCGCGTAGTTGATGAGCGCCACGAGCCGCGCGCTCTCCTTCTCGAGCTCGCGGTCGCGCCCGGTGAGGGTCACCGACAGCACCACGCCGACCGAGACGATGGCGATGATCGCCACGACCACGAGGATCTCGACCAGGGTGAAGCCGCGCGCGCCGCGCGCGCCGGCGCGGCTAGTCGCCGAGGTTCCAGGTCCCGATGTCGGCATCGATGCCCTCGCCCCCCTGCGTGCCGTCGGCACCGTAGGTGAACAGGTCGTAATCCTTGCCGTGCTGCCCGGGATTGGCGTACTGGTAATCGTTGCCCCAGGGATCCTTGGTGATGCGCTGCAGGTAGCCGCCCTGGCGCCAGTGCTTGATGGTCGGGTCGTTCGGCTGCGACACCAGCGCCTGCAGGCCCTGCTCGGTCGTCGGGTAGCGCGAGTTGTCGACGCGGTACATGGCGAGTGCGGCCTCGAGCGCGTTGATGTCGTGCTTGGCCTTGGCGACCTTGGCCTCGTCGACCTTGTTGACGACGGTCGGCACGATCACCGCCGCCAGCAGGCCGATGATGATCACGACCACCATGATCTCGATCAGGGTGAAGCCGCGCCCGTACGCCCGGGCCATGCCTCTGCTAACCTCGTTGAAATCGATCATGGGCGGGTCTCGTCGGCGCCGGGCGCCTGCGTTGGGAGTGAAAAAGCTGCCGGATCATAACAAATGGGGGTGCGGCGACCTGTGACGCGCGTGCGCGCCCGGCTCGAGTCTCTCAATTGCGACGGGGTTTACGGCCTCGCGCTGCTATTGGTGTGCCTGGCGCTGCTCTCGCTGCTGCTCACCGGTGAGGGGGGCCGCCTGGCGCTGCGCTACGAGCGCGGTGCGCTCGCCGCCGGCGAGGCCTGGCGGCTCGTCAGCGCCCACCTGGTGCACCTCAACCCCCGCCACGCGCTCGTCAACGTCCTGGGTCTCGCCCTCCTGTGGGTGCTGTTCGCACGCGACTATTCACCGCGCCAGTGGCTGCTGATCATCATCGCCGCGGCGCTGGCGATCGATGCCGGCCTGTGGCTGCTGGATTCGACCGTGCGCTGGTACGTCGGTTCCTCGGGCGTGCTGCACGGAGTGCTCGCCGCCGGCGCGCTCGCCTGGGTGCGCCAGGGGCAAAAGGAGGGGTGGCTGCTCGTGCTGGGACTCGCCGGCAAGCTCGCCTACGAGCACTGGGTGGGGCCGCTGCCGCTCTCAGGGGACATCCCGGTCGTGCGCAGTGCGCACCTCTTCGGGGTGCTGGGCGGCACGCTCGCCGCGCTCCCGCTGCGGCCCCGGCCGCTATAATCCGCGCGCCCGCCGGGGCGTGGGTTCGAGAGAGGGTGGATGGGATTCGCGTTCGTCTTTCCGGGGCAGGGCTCGCAGTCGGTCGGCATGCTGGGCGAGCTCGCCGCTGCCTCGCCGGCCATCGCGGCCAGCTTCGCCGAGGCCTCGGAGGCGCTCGGCTATGACCTGTGGGAGCTGGTGCGCCAGGGCCCCGAGGCCACGCTCAACCAGACCGCGTGCACGCAGCCGGCCATGCTCGCGGCGGGGGTCGCCACCTGGCGGCTGTGGCAGGAGCGCGGCGGCGCCCCGCCGCAGGTGCTCGCCGGCCACAGCCTCGGGGAGTTCACCGCGCTCGTGTGCGCCGGGGCGCTCGAGTTCCCCGCCGCCATCTCCCTCGTGCGCGCGCGCGGGGAGCTGATGCAGGCGGCGGTGCCGCAGGGGAGCGGGGCGATGGCCGCGATCCTCGGCCTGGAGGATGCCGAGGTCGAGGCGGCCTGCCGCGAGGCCGCCGAGGGGGCGGTGGTCGCCGCGGCCAACTACAACGCACCCGGACAGGTCGTGATCGCCGGCGAGAGCGCCGCGGTCGAGCGCGCCATTGCCGCCGCGCGCTCGCGCGGCGCCAAGCGCGCCGTGCTGCTGCCGATGAGCGTGCCGGCGCACTCGAGCCTCATGGTGAAGGCCGCCGCGGCGCTGCGCGAGCGCCTCGCGGGCGTCAGCCTGCGCGCGCCGGCCATCCGCTTCGTGAGCGCCGTCGATGCCACCGAGCACGCCGACCCGGCTGACCTGCGCGCGCTGCTGGTGCGCCAGCTCTCAAGTCCGGTGCGCTGGACCGACACGCTGCGCGCGCTCGCCACGCGCGACGTCGCGCAGGTCATCGAGTGCGGCCCGGGCAAGGTGCTCACCGGGCTCAACCGCCGCATCGAGCGGCGCGAGGGTTTGAGTTTTCTGGCGCTCGAGGAGCCGGCCTCGGTCGAGGCCGCCCTGGCGGCCACGCGCGGAGGACAGTAGATGCTCGAGAACGAAGTCGCGCTCGTCACGGGGGCCTCGCGCGGAATCGGCGCGGCCATCGCCCTCGCCTTAGGCAACGCCGGCGCCAAGGTCATCGGCACCGCCACCACGGCCGAGGGCGCGCAGCGCATCAGCGCTCAGCTGGCCGGCAAGGGCATCAGCGGCCACGGCGCGCAGCTGAATGCCGCCGAGGCGGCCTCGATCGATGCGCTCATGGGCGAGCTCGAGCGCGCCGGCGAGACACCCACGATCCTCGTCAACAACGCCGCGATCACCCGCGATACGCTGCTGCTGCGCATGAAGCCCGAGGACTGGGACGCGGTCATCAGCACGAACCTGACCGCGGTGTTCCGCCTCTGCAAGGCGTGCGTGCGGCGCATGATGAAGGAGCGGCGCGGCCGCATCGTAAACCTGACCTCGGTGGTCGCGCTCACCGGCAACGCCGGCCAGGTCAACTACGCCGCCGCCAAGGCGGGGCTGCTCGGCTTCACCAAGTCCCTCGCCAAGGAGCTCGCCTCGCGCGGCATCACCGTGAACGCGGTGGCGCCCGGCTTCATCGACACCGACATGACGCGTGCCCTGGATGAGGCGCAGCGCACTGCGCTCCTCAGCCAGATCCCGCTCGCGCGCCTCGGCACGCCCGAGGACGTGGCCGCGGCGGTGTTGTTCCTGGTCTCGCCTCAGGCCGCCTACATCACCGGCGAGACCCTGCACGTGAACGGCGGGATGTTCATGCCCTGAGCCGGCGGGGGAGCCGGCGCGGCGTTGCCCTCAAGCGACGCGCACCGCGGGGCGCACCGCCCCGAGGCGATGCAGCAAGGGTAATTCGGCGGCACTCGATGCGGCCTGCGGGTCGGCGCGCCGGCCCTGCGCCGCAGCCCGCGCGGGCGTTGGAAGCACGCGACAGGCGCGGGCGCGAAGGGCGTGCCCGAGGAGGAACGGGAAGGCAGTTTCGCCAGTAAAAACAACCACTCGCGTCAGTGGCACCTGCGGGGGTGTTCCCCTACAATACCGCGCCCGCTGTCCGACCTGCCCCGAGGCCGGCAGGCCCGCGGGTGATGCGTTCTTCAGCCTATACAAGGACCAATCGCTAATGAGCACAGTCGAGCAGCAGGTCAAAGCCATCGTTGCCGAGCAGCTGGGCGTCAAACAGGAGCAGGTCACGAACGATGCCTCGTTCGTGGATGACTTGGGGGCCGACTCACTCGACACGGTCGAGCTGGTCATGGCCCTGGAAGAGGAATTCGAGATCGAGATCCCCGACGAGGACGCCGAGAAGATCACCACCGTTCACCAGGCGATCGACTACATCAACGAGCGCCGCGCCAAGTCCTGAGCCGCAGGGCTCTCGCCATACGGATAGCGCGTGAGCAAGCGCCGGGTCGTCGTAACGGGCCTAGGGATCGTCTCTCCGGTCGGGAGCACGGTCGCATCCGCATGGGAGTCGGTGCTGCGCGGTGAGAGCGGCATCGGCCCGGTCACGCGCTTCGACGTGTCCGCCTTCCCCACCCGCTTCGGCGGCCAGGTGCGCGACTTCGACATCGCGCAGTACATCCCCCCCAAGGAAGCGCGCCGCATGGACGAGTTCATGCATTACGGCGTCGCTGCCGGGGTGCAGGCCGTCAGCGACAGCGGCATCGATTTCTCCAAGTGCGACCCGGCGCGCGCCGGCGCGGTGTGTGGCTCGGGCATCGGCGGGCTGTGGACCATCGAGGAGGACTACGAGGCGTACCTGAAGGCGATGAATCCGCGCAAGATCTCGCCGTTCTTCGTGCCCGCCACCATCATCAACATGATCGCCGGGCACCTCTCGATCCGCTACGGACTTAAGGGCCCTAACCTCGGCGTGGTCACCGCCTGCACCACATCCACGCATGCCCTCGGGCTGGGTATGCGCACCATCCAGTACGGGGACGCCGACGTCATCATCGCCGGCGGCGGGGAGATGGCCACCACGCGCTGCGGACTCGGCAGCTTCGGCCAGGCGAAGGCGCTCTCCACGCGTAACGATGCCCCCAAGGAGGCGAGCCGCCCGTGGGATGCCGACCGCGACGGCTTCGTGCTCTCCGACGGCGGCGGCGCGGTGCTGCTCGAGGAGCTCGGCCACGCGCAGCGGCGCGGCGCGCGCATCTACGCCGAGCTGTGCGGCTTTGGCATGTCCGGGGATGCGCACCACATCACCGCGCCTCCCGAGGACGGGGAGGGCGCGCGCATCGCGATGGTGAACGCCCTGAAGGACGCGCAACTGGATGCGAGCGCGGTGCAGTACATCAACGCGCATGCCACCTCGACCCCGCTCGGGGACAAGGCCGAGACCATCGCCATGAAGCGCGCCTTCGGTGCGCATGCGGCGAAGCTTGCGGTCAGCTCGACCAAGTCGATGACCGGCCACCTGCTCGGCGCGGCCGGCGTGGTGGAGGCCATCTTCAGCATCCTCGCCATCCGCGACAACGTCGCCCCGCCGACCATCAATTACGTCACTCCCGACCAGGAGTGCGACCTCGACTACGTGCCGAACACCGCGCGGCGCATGCCGATCGATGTGGCGCTCTCGAACTCCTTCGGCTTCGGCGGTACCAACGGCTCGCTGATCTTCCGGCGCTTCGCCGCCTGACCCAAGCCCTCTTGGCGAGCCGCGCCACGCCCACCCTGGTCCGCGAACTTCCGCTGCCGCCGCGGGTGCTGCGCACGCTCGCCGCGCGCCACCCCGAGCGCTACCCGCTGCTGCTCGACAGCGCGGCCGAGGGCCCCCTGAGCGATGCGAGCGTGCTGCTCGCGCACCCGAGCGCGGCGCTGGTGCTCAACGCCGACGGCACGCTGCGCGGGCAGGGGATGCAGCCGCACGGGCACGGCTTCCTCGCGGCGCTCGAGCACTGGTGGCGCAGCGAGGCCGGCGGCGCGCCCGAGCCCGAGGCCGCCCCTCTTGCTGGCGGCTGGGCGCTCTTTCTCGGCTACGAGCTGGCCCAGGAGGTCGAGCCGCACCTGGCGCTGCCACGCAGCCCGCTGCCCTTCGTGGCGTACGCGCTGCGCACCCCGTGCGCCCTGGTGCACGAGCTCAAGAGCAACCGCGTGTTCGCGACCGCCGAGCCGCAGGCCGCCGCGGCGCTCGAGGAACTGGTGGCCGAGGCCGAGCGCGCGGCGGCCCTGCCCGAGGAATCCGCCGGCGCCCTGAGCGTGCTTGCGGTCACCGAGGAGGATCCGCACGCCTACCTCGAGCGCGTGTACCGCGCCAAGGAGTATGTGCGTGCCGGGGACATCTACCAGGCCAACCTCTCGCGCCACTGGGAGGTCGAGGTGCGTGCGGCCGGCGCGGTGCCGGCCGCGGCGGCCCTGTACGCGCAGCTGCGCGCCGCCAATCCGGCACCCTTCGCCGCCCTGGCGCAGTACCAGGGGGTGGCCATCGTCAGCTCCTCGCCCGAGCGGCTGGTGCGCGTCAGCGGGCGCACGGTCGACACGCGCCCGATCGCCGGCACCTTCCCGCGCAGCCGCCGCCCCGGGGATGACCTGCGCGAGATGCGCGCGCTCGCCGCACATCCGAAGGAGCGCGCCGAGCACATCATGCTCATCGACCTGGAGCGCAACGACCTCGGGCGCGTCTGCGAGCCGGGCAGCGTGCGCGTGGACGAGCTGATGAGCATCGAGTCCTACACGCACGTGCACCACCTGGTCTCCAACGTGCGCGGCGTGCTGCGCCCCGAGGTGACCCCGGTCGGCGCGTTGCGGGCGGTGTTTCCCGGCGGCACGATCACCGGCGTGCCGAAGTTCCGCTGCATGCAGATCATCGCCGAGCTCGAGGGCGCGGGGCGCGGCGCCTACACCGGCTCGCTCGGCTACCTGACGCGCGCCGGGCGCCTCGACGTCAACATCCTCATCCGCACCATGACGCTGCAGGGCGGCCGCGTGCGCTTCCACGCCGGCGCCGGCATCGTCGCCGACTCCGACCCGCAGCGCGAGCTCACCGAGACGCGCGCCAAGGCACGCGGCCTGCTGGCCGCGCTCGGGGCCGACGCGTGAGCACGACTGCGATCTGGATCGACGGACGCGTGGCCGATGCCGTGTCCGCGCTCGATCGCGGCCTGCACTACGGTGACGGCCTGTTCGAGACCATCGCCTGCAGCGGCGGGCGCGCGCAGCTCCTGCCGCTGCATCTCGCGCGGCTGCGCCGCGGCTGTGAGCGGCTGGACCTGCCGGTGCCCGCGGAGCAGACGCTGCGTCGGGAGATCGACGCCGCGCTCGAGGCCGAGCCCGAGGCGGTGCTGAAGCTGATCCTCACGCGCGGCAGCGCCGCCGGGCGCGGCTACGCGTATCCGCCCGGGCAGCCGGCGCGTCGCCTGCTGCTGCGCTATCCGCGCAGCGCGCCGGATCCGGCGGCCGCGGTAGCGGGAGTGCGCGTGCGCCTGGGCAGGCTGCGGCTCGGGGAGAACCCCGCGCTCGCCGGCATCAAGCACCTGAACCGCCTCGAGCAGGTGCTGGCGCGGCGCGAGTGCTCGGATGCCGCCATCGCCGAGTCGCTGCTCTTCTCGGCCGGCGGGGCGCTGGTGAGCGGCACCATGAGCAACGTCTTCCTGGTCCGGGCAGGGGCGCTCGCGACGCCGCGCCTGGAGCGCTGCGGCGTCGAGGGCGTCATGCGCGCGACCGTGGCGCAGCTGGCGGTGGCGGCCGGTATAGACTGCCGCGAGGCTCAGCTCGGGCCCGATGACCTGGCGCAGGCCGAGGAGATCTTTCTGACCAACGCACTGATCGGCATCCACCCCGTGCGCGAGCTCGCCGGCCGCGAGCTCAGCGTCGGGCCGCGGACGCAGCAGCTGCAGCGCCGGCTCGCCCAGCACCTGGCGACCGAGGCGGGTCGTGGCTGAGCGGGCATCAGCCGCGCGGCAACGCGGACGCGTGTTCCTCAAGCTCCTCGGGGCGCTCTTCGTGCTCGCCGTGCTTGCCGGGGCCGTGGCCGCGGTGGGCTACGTGTGGGTGAGCCAGCTCTACGGCGCCCCCGGGCCGGCCAACACCGCCATGCGCATCGAGGTGGCCCCCGGGGCGAGCCTGCGCAGCGTGTTGGCACGGCTGGAAGCCTCGGGCGCGCTCTCGAGCGCGCGCGCTGTGGAATGGTACCTGCGCCTGAAGGGCCAGGCGGTGAAGGTCGAGTCCGGGCAGTACGAGATCCCCGCGCACGCCAGCCCGGAGGAGATCCTCAGGCTCTTTGCCGAGGGCAGGGTGGTGCTCGAGCAGCTCACCGTCGTGGAGGGCGCCACCTTCGCCGATTTCCTGGAGGTGCTGAACGCGCAGGCTGACCTTGCGCATACGCTGCGCGGGCACTCGCCGGAGGCGATCATGGCCGCGCTCGGGCACCCGGGGGAAGCCGCCGAGGGGCGCTTCTTCCCCGATACCTACCGCTTCGCCGCCGGCACCAGCGATGCGGCGATCCTGGCCCGCGCCTACGAGGCGATGCAGCGCGAGCTCGCCGCCGCCTGGCAGGCGCGCGCCCCGGACCTGCCGCTGCAGGATCCCTACCAGGCGCTCATCCTCGCCTCGCTGGTGGAGAAGGAGGCGCAGCTGAAGAGCGAACGCGCGCTCATCGCCGGCGTGTTCGTCAACCGCCTGAAGAAGGGCATGCGACTGCAGTCCGATCCGACCGTGGTCTACGGGCTCGGCGCCAGCTACGACGGCTCGATCCACACCCGCGACCTGCAGACCGACAGCCCCTACAACACCTACACCCGCGCGGGACTGCCGCCGACGCCGATCGCGCTGCCCGGGCACGAGGCGCTGCTGGCGGCGGTGCAGCCGCAGGACTCGGGCGCGCTGTACTTCGTCGCCACCGGCTCGGGCGATGGCGCGCACCACTTCTCGCGCACCCTGGAGGAGCACACCCGCGCCGTGCAGAAATACCTCGGGCGGCTGCGCGGCAGCGGCACGGCGCCAGCCGCGCACGCCGGGGCAACGGGCCGCCGGTGAGCCGCGGACGCTTCATCACGCTCGAGGGCATCGAGGGTGCCGGCAAGTCCACCGCCGCGGCCTTCGTCGCGGCGCACCTGCAGGCCGCGGGAGTTGCGGTATGCCCGACGCGCGAGCCCGGCGGCACCCCGCTCGCCGAGCGCATCCGCGCCCTCGTGCTCGAGCGCGGCACGGAGGCCGTGAGCCCGGTGAGCGAGACGCTGCTCATGTTCGCCGCGCGCGCGCTGCACGTGGAGCAGGTGATCCGGCCGGCACTGGCGCGCGGGCAGTGGGTGGTGTGCGACCGCTTCACGGATGCCACCCGCGCCTACCAGGGCAGCGCGCGCGGCGTGGACGCAGGCCTCATCGATGCCCTGGCGCGTGCCGTGCACGCGGACCTCGAGCCCGATTGCACGCTGCTCCTGGACCTGCCGGTGGCGCAGGGCCTCGCGCGTGCCCGCGCGCGTCGCGGCACCACCGACCGCTTCGAGGCCGAGACGCTGAGCTTCTTCGAGCAGGTGCGCTCGGGCTACCTCGCGATCGCGCAGCAGGCGCCGCAGCGCGTGCGCCGCATCGATGCCGCGGCGCCCCTGCCGGCGGTCGAGCAGGCCCTGAGGGCGGTGCTCGATGAGCTGCTGCGCCGCCCGGGGTCCTCGTGAGCGAGGCCGGCGTGCGTTCCTGGCCCGTGCCGCCCTGGACGCAGGAGCCGCGCGCGCAGCTGCAGGCCGCGCACCGCAGCGGCCGCCTGCCGCACGCGCTCCTCATCCACGAGGCCGCCGGCGCCGGCGGCGAGTGGCTCGCCTACTGGTGCGCGCAGCTGGTGCTGTGCGAGCACGCAGAACGCGCCCCGTGCGGCACCTGCACCGGCTGCCGGCGCGTGCTGTCCCGCGCGCACCCGGACTTGCTGTGTATCGCCCCGGAGGAGGACTCGCGCCAGATCCGCATCGAGGCCGTGCGCGAGCTGGCAGCCGAGCTCGCCCTCACCAGCCACGGCGGCGGCTACAAGGTCGGCGTCCTCGTCCCCGCGGACGCACTGAACCGCTTTGCCGCGAATGCACTGCTCAAGACCCTTGAGGAACCCCCGGCGCGCACGCTGCTGGTGCTGGTGGCCACCCAGCCCTCGCGGCTGCCGCCGACGATTCTCAGCCGCTGCCAGCGGCTGCGCCTTCGGGCCCCGAGCCGCGCCGCAGCGCTCGCGTGGCTCGGGGCGGCGCGCGCCGCGGATCATCCCTGGGAGCCGGTGCTCGATGAACTCGGCAATGCCCCGTTCGTCGCCGCGGCGGCAGAGCCGGAAGCCGTCGCGGCGGCGGCCCGGGAGAGCCGGGCAGACCTTAAGGAACTCTCGGCCGGCAGCGCGGATCCGCCGGCCACGGCGGAGCGCTGGGCCCGCACGGAGCTGCCGCTGCGCCTGCAGTGCTTTGAGAATTGGCTCACAGAACGCATCCTCGGCATGGAGCGGGAGGGCGCCCTGATGGCAGAAGTGCGGGCTGGCCCCTACTTGTCATCACGCGCGCCGGTCTTGAATATACGCGGGCTCTTCCGGCTGCTGGATGCGGTACGGGAACTACGTGCCACGCTCGACGTCCCATTGAACCGGGGCGTCGCACTGGAAGATCTCTTCAGGCGGCTTGCGCCTTAAGAAGGCGCAGGTCAGGAATCAAGGGGACGAGGGACATGGCCGCATCGCCGGCGAGCTTGAATGGCGGGGACAGGAACTTGAGAGCGGGCGCGAACAAACCGGGTCTACTCACGCTGACCATCAAGGACAAGAGCGCGCTCTATCTGGCCTACATGCCGTTCGTGAAGAACGGCGGCCTGTTCATCCCCACTAACAGCAACTACCGCCTCGGCGATGAGGTGTTCATGCTGCTGAACCTCATGGGCGAGGACGAGAAGCTGCCCGTCGCCGGGCGCGTCATCTGGGTGACTCCCAAGGGCGCCCAGGGCAATCAGGGTAAACGCACCGCGGGCATCGGCGTGCAGTTCTCCGAGCAGGACCGCGGCCAGACACAGAAGAAGATCGAGACGTACCTGGCCGGCGCGCTCTCGGGCGACAAGGCCACTCACACGATGTAGCGTCAGGCCGGTTAAGCCGGTCTGAAAAGTTACAAGCCGCTTCCACGACCCCGCAGCCGGTCAGTAAGATGGCAAGTGCGAGCCACACACACATGGCTCGCTGTCGACGCCCTAGTCCAGCTTCCGGTTACACGCACCGACAAGGCCACACACAACATCGGGGATCAGCCGCAGCCACAGCCGTCGATCGCGGTTCCCCCGCCCCCACGTGCGGCTCCTCTGCAGGGGCGCAACGAGCGCTGCGCCTGCGGCAGCGGCAAGAAGTTCAAGCACTGCTGCGGGAGCGGTCAGAGGTAAAGGGGCTCGCGAGAGTCAGGCGAACGTCCGGTCGGGTGGAATGTTGCGCTGCAAGGAGCGTCTGTTAAATGCGTTTCGCCGCGCGCGCCGTGCTGACACCTCCGGCCACGCAAGCCAACACGCCCTTGCAACACTATGCGGAGCGCTGCGTCAGCGTAAATAATAGGAAGGCGAGGAATCCAAGAAGAATAGCGTAAGTAACTCTTGCAATCAGAAGGGAGACACTTGTGAACACGTCATTTCGATCTCTCGCTACCATCGCGGCGGCTCTGTGTGCTGTATCGGGAGCCGCGCGGGCTAATGGCGACCCATGTGCCGCATTGCCCGACCACCAAACACTTCAATCCGCTCTGGCATTCGCGCGTGCCCAGTCTAACGGTGGCTTCAACCTCGACATGTGGGCCACTGTCGTGAACCGCGACGGCCTAGTTTGCGAGGTAGCCTTCACTGGCACGAATCGCGGTTCGCAATGGCCCGGGAGCCGTGTGATCTCGGCCCAGAAAGCCAATACGGCTAACGCGTTCAGCCTGCCGGGTCTTTCGCTTTCGACTGCGAATCTCTACTACGCCGTGCAGCCCGGTGGCACGCTGTATGGACTGCAGCACAGCAATCCCGTCGACACGAACGTCGCTTACAAGGGACCCGCCGCGAATTTTGGTCAGAGTGATGACCCGATGATCGGGCACCGCATCGGCGGCGTGAATGTATTCGGCGGCGGACTGGCCCTTTACAACGCCGCGCATGTGCTGGTCGGTGCCATCGGGGTGAGCGGCGACAGCTCGTGCGCGGATCACAACATCGCGTGGCGCACGCGGAACACCCTTGGTCTGGATCACGTGCCGGCGGGAGTGAGCGGCGACGCCAAGCGGCCGGACAATATTGTGTTGGACATCACTCCGCAGCCGGGACAACAGGAGGGAGTCAGCGTGAGCGGCTGGGGTCATCCGCAATGCAGTCCGGATGCGACCTTAATCGCTTCGGCTCTGCCGGTCACGACCCCCTGACTAAGACGTTCGTGCGTAGATCATCAAGAAGGCCCGAACCCAAGCGGTTCGGGCCTTCGCGGTATTGGCCGCGGAACGTGTGGTCCGCCGGCCTCGGCGGCCGCCCCATTTCAGCTCCCCCACTAGCAGCGCGTAATAGAGCGCGCGTGACGGCGCGCATGGGAAGGCGCGCCATCGCGACTCCGCTGATCCATGCAGGAAGTCTGAGAAGCGCTCGCACGCGAGCAGCTCAACCGCGCAGCGGGGAGCGAAGCGACAGCCGTCGCAGGGGCCGGTGATCTCGTAGACGTTCGCGTGGGCAGGCATCGGCAGGCGAGTCTATGCTTGCTCGGTTACAGGCGGGGACAAATCTGTCCCAAGCTATTGATTCAAAGCGAGACGCCACCCACACGATGTAGCTGGCCGCGCCGCGGCAGCCGCTTCGCTGGTTGATCCAGCCACCGACACCGCGCTCGGTGGTGCCCCCGGGCATCCGCGTGCAGGTGTGCGCCGACATGGCGCGAAAAAGAAAATCCGCTAGGGCTTGCCGGTCGCCGCGCCGCGGGTGAGTGCGAGTCCCGCGCCGTTCCCCAGGCCGCCCTTGAGCACGTAGGCATCGAAGCCGCGCTCGACCAGGATATAGGCGGCCGCGGAGCTGCGCCGCCCGGTGTCGCAGTAGACGATGTAGGGCTTGGTGCGGTCGAGCGTCGAGAGCTTCAGGCGGATCAGGTAGAGCGGCACGTTGAGCGCGCCCTCGATGGCAAGGTTCTGGTACTCGCTCGGCAGCCGCACGTCGAGCCAGCGGCCGCCCTTGTCGATGACCTTGCGCGACAGCTCGGGCGTCAGCCACTGCAGCAGCGGCTCATTCATCAGCTCGCGGAAGTCCTGCTTGTTCAGGCGCATCAGCACGCCATCCGTCAGCATCGTCACCGTGGCATTGCGCTTGGCCTCGGCGATCAGCGCCTCCTCGCCGAAGGTGTCGCCGACGTTGAGCTCGGCGAGCTTGATGCCCTCGCGGCTGAGCGGGGTCTCGCGCGTGACCGCGCACTTGCCCTGCACGATGATGTAGAAGTAATCGCCCTCATCGCCCTGCTTGATGACTACCTCCCCGGCGCGGCACGGGGTGCGTTGCAGGCGCTGGAAGATCGCCTGGATGTTCGCCGGCGGAATGCGGTGGAACGCGTTGGTCTGCAGCAGCGTCGTCATCCAGTCATCCGAGCCGGCACCGGCGAGCTGCGTCTGCAGCTCCTCGACCTCGTAGCTGCCGGTCTGGTCCCAGGTGATCATCACGTCCAGCAGGTCGGAATCGATCGCCAGGTACTGACAGTCATCGATCGCGCGCACCGTGCAGCGGCGCGGCAGGTTGGGGAAGAGCGGATTGCGCGCCTCGGGCGTGCCGCCGCTCACCGTGCCGATCACGCGCTCGTTCTCGAGCGCCTCGAGCCGTCCGTTGATCAGCCACAGCGTGCGCTTGTCGGTGTCGCCCTGGCTGAAGAGCACGCGCCCGCGCGTGACCGTCTTGACGGTCACCTTCTTGGCGAGCGCAGCCAGGTTCTCGCGCTTCATCGCATCGAGCGGCGCGAACATCTTCAGGACCTGGGCGGTGGCGACCTGCTCGTCGGACATGTCTTGTCAGTAAACCGCTGAATCGGGCCTAAGCATACGAAAACTATAAGAATATCGGGTACCGCCCGTGGCGCGCGCGGCTCTCGGATGGTAGCACAGGGCCTCAGCCGCGCCGGACGCGGGTCACGCTTTTCCCGTGCCGGACAGTGCGCTCCAGCCCGCATCCGGCGTAAAGCGGGCCCCGTGCCGCTGCGCGAGCTGCGCCAGGCGCGCGCGCGTCGCTTCGAGCCCCCGGGTGCGCGCATAAGTGAGAGGTCCGCCACGGAATGGGGCAAACCCGGTGCCGAAGATCACCGCCGCATCCACCAGGTCCGCCTCCTCGACGATGCGCTCGCGCAGGCAGGCGACGCACTCGTTCACCAGGATCAGGATCAGCCGGTCGGTGAGATCCTCGGGGGCGGGGACCGCGGCGGCGGCCTTCACCGGCTTGCCGTCGCGCCATTCGTAGAAGCCCGCGCCGCTCTTCTTGCCCAGGCGCCCGGCGGCCAGCAGCCCGCTCAGGCGCGGGATCTGCGTCACCGGGCGCTTCAGTTCCGCGGCGATGATCTCGCCCACGTGGGTCGCGACATCGAGCCCCACCACGTCGATGAGCTCGATCGGCCCCATGGGCATGCCGAACTCGAGCGCGGCGCGGTCGATGCTCTCCAGGGGCACGCCCTCGCCGGCGGCCAGCATGGCCTCGTACATGTAGGGGGTGAGCACGCGGTTGACCATGAATCCCGGGGCACTGCGGCAGGGCAGCGGCAGCTTGTCCAGGCGGCGCGCGAACGCGGTCGCCACGCGCAGCGCCTGCTGATCGGTGTCCTGCGCGTGCACCACCTCGATGAGCGGCATCTGCGCCACCGGGTTGAAGAAGTGCAGGCCCACCAGGCGCGCCGGCTGGGACAGGCCGCTCGCGAGCGGCTCGAGCATGATGCTGGAGGTGTTGGTGGCGAGCAGCGCCGTACTCTTCAGACGCGGCTCCAGGTCCGCGTACAGGCGCTGCTTGGCCTCGAGATTCTCGAAGATCGCCTCGATCACCACGTCCGCCTCTGCGACCCCGGCGCCGGCGACGTCCGCGCGCAGCCGCGCCTGCGCGGCGGCCCGCTGCGCGGGATCTTTGAGGCGCTTCTCGAAGAGCTCGCCGGCACGCTTGAGCGCCGGCTCGATGTACTTCAGCTCCCGATCCTGCAGCGTCACCGTGAAGCCACGCAGGGCCGACCAGGCGGCGATGTCCCCGCCCATGACACCGGCGCCGACCACGTGCACGTGGCGCAGCTCCCCCGGGGCCTTGCCGCCCTGGGCCTTGAGGCGATCCTGCAGCAGGAATACCCGCACCAGGTTGCGCGAGGTGTCCGTGAGGAAGAGGTGCGCCATGGAGCGCGCCTCGGCCTCGAAGGCCTGCGCGCCGTGGGCGCCGAATCTGAGCCACAGGTCGATGATGGCGTAGGGGGCCGGGTAGTGCGCACGCGGGGCACGCTTGGCCACCGGGGCGGTGAGCGCCCCCTTGAGAAAGGGGCGCACGACGGCGCTGCTCAGCAGCCGCTCGAGGAGGGGTGGGCGGTGTGCCGGCGGGGCGCGGGTGATCAGCTCGGCGGCGGCCTGCCGCAGTTCGCCCTCGGGCACCAGGCGGTCCAGCAGGCCGATCTTAAGGGCCTTGGCGGCCCGGATCGGGCGTCCGCTGAGCATCAGCTCCATGGCGGCACGCACGCCGATGAGGCGCACGGTGCGCACCGTGCCGCCAAAGCCCGGGTGCAGGCCGAGCTGCACCTCCGGCAGCCCGAGGGAGAGCCGCTCGTCGTCGACGCCGACCCGGTAGCGGCAGGCGAGCGCAGTCTCGAGTCCGCCGCCGAGGGCGAAGCCGTGGATCGCGGCAACACTCGGGCAGGGGAGCGACTCGAGGCGGTCGAACACCTGCTGGCCGCGGCGGATGAGGGTATAGCCCGAGGCCTCGTCGCGGATGCCGGTGAATTCGCGGATGTCGGCACCGGCGATGAAGCCGCTCTTCTTGGCCGAAATCAGCACCACGCCCTTCGGCGGCTCGCGTTCGAGCTCGCCAAGCAGCCCGTCCAGCTCGCTCAGCACGCCCGCCGAGAGCACGTTGGCCGAAGTGTTGGGCTTGTCCAGGGTGAGCCAGGCGATGCCCTGCGGATCGCGCGTCAGTTGCCAGGCGGGGGCTGCGGGCTCGTTCATGGGGTCGCGCTCCTGTGTTGACGTGCGCTCAGGCCGCCGAGGCGCGGCCGGTCGTGGCGCGGCCCGCCACCTCGAAGTCGCACACCAGCGGGCGGTGATCGGAGAAGCGCACGTCAGGCACGCGGAAGTCGGTCACCACGATCCCCTCGCTCACCAGCACGAAGTCCAGCTCGATGCGCGGGATGCGCGCCGGGAAGGAGGGCAGACCCGCGGTGTTGGCGCTGCGCAGGCCGGCCGCGCGCATGAACAGGTAGATCTCGTGCGTGCCCCAGAAGGTGTTGAAGTCGCCCGCCACGATCACCGGCTTGGCCGCCTGGCGGATCAGGTCATGGAGCGAGCGCAGCTGGTACTGGCGGTGGCGGTACTTTACCGACAGGTGCACCAGGAACACGCAGACCTCGGAGAGCTCGAGCTCGATGATCAGCCGCTTGATGCCGGTATCGAAGTAGTGGAAGCGCTCCCCGTGCACGGTGGGCGCGGACAGGAAGGCATTGCCCTGCTTGCGCACGATGGGCATGAACTGGTTGAGCGAGCCGGCGCCGTACTTGGTCTGGTAGGTCGAGTAATGGCCGAGCTCGCTCGCGATGTAGTCGGCCTGGTTCAGCCGCCCGGTGCGGATCGAGCCGGTGTCGACCTCGATCAGGCCCACCACGTCTGGCCCCTCGGCGCGGATGAACTCGGTGATGCCGCTCAGCACCTTGCGGTTGCTGCGCAGGTAGCCCGCCCCGGGCAGGGGCAGGTGGAATGCCGGGCCGGTGCCGGTGGCATAACGGATGTTGTAGACGAGCAGGCGCACCTGAGGCGTGGTCGTGGGGGAGGGTAGGCGCGCATTCTAGCGTGGCGCGCCCTCCCCGGTAGCGTCGCCGGACGCACGGTGGTCCGCACGCTTGCGGCCAAGTTCCCCCATCCGGCGCAGTTGTGCCAGACTCGGCCCAGGATGTCGCAGGCCAATCCGATCCGGCTCTTCATCACCCACGCCTGGCAGGTGAGCGATGACTACCTGCGCGTGTTCGAGTACCTCGAGAGCGCACGCAATTTCTTCTATAAGAATTTCAGCACGCCCGAGCAGCCGGTCACCGGCGATAAGGAGGCGCTGCGTGAGGACCTGCGCCGGCAGATCAGCCCGGTCGAGTGCGTGATCGCGCTCTCGAGCCTGCACGAGACGCACCGCGAGTTGCTGACCTTCCAGCTGCTCTACGCCCAGGCGAGCAAGAAGCCGGTGATCCTCATGCGCCCCTTCGGTGGCAGCCACGAGCCGCCCAAGGCGATCGTGGACCTGGCTAACGAGATCGTGCCGTGGGATGAGCGCGCGCTGGTGGATGCGATCCGCGTGCATGCGCGCCAGGAGAAGACCGGGCGCTGGGACACCATCGAGTTCAAGCTCGACTAGCGCGTGCCGCGCGCCCGCGTGACCTCAGCCCTCGTGGGCGTAGAGCGAGATCACCTGCGGGATGCTCTTCTTCGGGCGTATCGCGAGCTCCCCGAGCAGCGCCACTGCGGCACTGGGGGTCTCGCGCGTGCTGACGCGCACGTAGGCGCCGTAGAGGCGTACCACGCTGCAGGCGATCTCATCCGCCTCGTGGGCGGAGAGCTTGCGCACCGTGGCGCGCACCGCGTCCTCGCCCGGCTGCGGGCGCTCGCGGATGAGGGCGTCGTGACAGGCGCGGAATTCAGCGCGCAGTCCCTCCGGCAGCTCCTCGGCATTCAGCTGCGCGAGGTGGTTGCGGAAGGCATCAGCGAGGCGGTCCTTGATCGAGCCGGCGCGCGCCAGCGACAACGCGGCGCCCTCGAGCTGTTCGTAGGTCGTGCTCATCGGTTACCTCGGCTGACGCGCCGCGAGAGCTGCATTGCGGGGGAGCTGCCGCGGGCGGCGTCGTGTGGTGTTCTTGTTATTCGATCCGGCCTGTAATCCAAGCGCACTCAAGCGGCTGCGCAGGAAATATAACTCAGACTCTGCGAAAAAAATATGCTCGTGCGGCGCCCGCGCCGCCCGCATGGAGCTGCAATTACCGGGGTTTGCTCGCGGTCAGCGGGGCGGGGCAGGATCCGGACCGACGCCGCGGTTCTAAGGAATCTACACGAATAACAGAATATAAACTACTGAAAAATAAGTATTAGTTGTTCCAGCAAAACGTCGTCGTGTCGTTGCCGCCGGCGTCCGTCGCCCACTGCCGCCCGGTGTTGTCGACCGAGAAGGACTGGCACTGGGTGTCATTCACCTGGCTCTGGCCGGCCACCGGGGTGGCGGTGACCACGTAGGCCGGCGCGGCCTGGGCGCTCGGCGGACAGTTGCCCGCCATGCCCGGGCCCACCGCGCACACGCTCACCGTGTAGTAGCCGTTGCCGACCGCCGCCGGCAGCGCCGCGTAGCCGAGGTCGGTGCCGGTCTGCGAGTAGTTGGCGCCGTTCTGGCTGGTGCTGAAGTAACGCTCCTCGCGGCCGGCGAGGTCGAGCAGTGCCGTCTTGGCCTCGACCCGGCGCGACTGACGCACCTGCGCCATGTAGGAGGGCACCGCGAGGGAGACCAGGATGGTCGCGATTACCACGACCACCATGAGCTCGATCAGCGTCATGCCGCGCTCGTGCTTGGGTGTTGCGAGTTGCATGTTCAGTCTTTCCACTTCGCTTGGTGTTGCAGGTTAACGCAGCTCGATCCAGCTCAGGCGATGCCCGGTGGTGTTCGGCGGCAGGTTCAGGCCGAGCGTACCACCCAGGATGTTGTTGCTGCCGCTGCCGCCGTTGCCCGACTCGACCTGGTTGGTCTCGTACACCAGGTACTGCGTGCCGGCGCTGTTGCTGGTGATGAAGGAGCTGCCGGTCGCATTGGTCTGCATCGCGATCGCGTGCGCGTCCGCGTACGCGGCCTGGTTGGCCACGTTCGGGTTGGCGGCCTCGCTCGGCGGCAGGAACACCGTGTCGAAGGCGCCGCCGGTCATGGCCGAGAGCACGTAGGTGAAGCCGGTGTCGCTCGTGTTGGAGCACGAGATCGGCGAGTTGTTAGCCGGCACGATGGAGTTCACCGTCAGCGCCTGCGCCACGAGCTCGGGGCTGTAGATGACCTGCTCACCCGCGCCCGGCAGGTTCAGGTACCAGCCGAACTGGCGCGCGGCGCTGCTCGGGCAGCCGCCGCTCCAGCAGATGGTCGCGTTGTTCATGATGTCGCGATTCTGCGTGGTGGCATCGATCGTCACGGTCTGCGCCTGCAGGTTGGCCGTGGTGAGGGTGATGACCCCGGCGCTGGCGCGCGTCAGACCCGCGTACTGGGCGGTCGAGAGGCCATCCCAGCCGGAGGGGTTGCCGCCGCCCGGGCCGAGGCGCCCGCCATCGGAAGCCGTCACGTTCCAGTCCCACACGCCGTAGAGCGTCTGCGTGCCGCTGGAGTAGCTCGAGGCCGAGGCGTTGCTGAAACCCACCTTCTGGCCGGTGCCGAACAGCACCATGATCTGCTGCTGCATGCCGACGCTCGGGGAGCCCGAGGCCACCACTACCTGGGTCGTGATCGGCTGGCCGCCGGTGTTGAAGATCGGGCCCGGGGTCACCATCCAGGCCGACTCGTTCGGCGAGGTGAGGTCGAAGCGCCACACGTGACCCTGGATGTCACCGGCGTAGACGTAGTCGGAGATGTGGTCGCCGTCAAAGTCGGCCGGGGTGACGAAGGTGATGCCGTTCGGGCTGCCGCTGCTGCCGACGCCGGTGCTCAGGTAGTAGAAGCTCGCGCCCTGGGCGCCACCCGTCGGGTCGAGCGTCATGATGAAGATGCCGCCGTCGCCCGAGGCACTGCCGATGCCGTTGCCGAAGATCACCGCCCACTTGCCATCGTGCAGGCGGCGGATCTGCGGCGTGCCGTAGGTGTTGCCCAGGCTCTGCCCGCAGTTGGCATTGCCCACGCAGCTGATGGTGGCGCTGTTCCACTCGCCCATCACCAGGCTCGAGGCATTGGACTCGGAGAAGGTGCTGGGGTCGGTGACATCCAGCGCGTAGATCGCCGCGCCGCCGGCGCCGAGGCCGCCGACCAGCCAGGAGTGCCACTGCGAGTTGTAGAACACGTCGCCCGCGCCGGGCGTGGCGTTGACGAAGTAGTTGTGGCCGTACTGCGCGTTGGAGAAGTCGATCGCCACGTTGGCGGAGTTGCTGATGTCCGGGTGGATCAGCTGGCTGCTCGTGCCGCTGATGAGCGCGCCCGGGAAGTAGGCGAGCAGCTCGCGTCCGTCGTTGTTGCTGAAGCAGCTGGAGCTCGGCGTGGTCGCGCAGCTGCCCTGGCTCGAGTTGTACACGCCGCTGCGGAAGCCGTGCAGCAGGCCGTCGTTGGCGCCGACATACACCACCTGGGTACGGTTCAGCGCCGCGCTCGCATAGCCGGGGTAGGTCTGCGCTCCGGAACTGTTCTCCGGCAGCGAGGCGGCCACATTGATGCGGTCGTGCCAGGTGGTCGTGTAGGGGGCGCCCGGGGCACCGACCCACACCGGGCTCGAGTCGACGATGTCGCTGAGCACGCCGGTGCGGCGGCGGAACTCGCCGGCGCCCGCGCTGTTGATCTCGTTGGTGCGATCGCCGCGCAGGAAGTTGACGCGGTCGGCGGTCGCGGAAGCATCATCGAGGGTGATCGCCGTCTGCTCCGCGGCGCTCAGGTTGTTGTACTGGAAGGGGACGCCGCCGCTGCCGTTCCAGGTGATGATCTGGCGCGCCCCGGCGGTGCCCGGGCTGTTGGGCAGCTGCGCGGTCAGCGGGCCGGAGACCCCGGTGGTGCTGCAGGTCGCACCGCTCAGCACGCCCGTGAGCACGCAGGAGGCGTCCCAGTTGGGGGTGGAAGCGACCACGACGTTACCGTACTGGTCGAAGCCGAGGCTGCTCGCGGTTACCCGCCCGGTATAACCATTGCTCGGGTTGTAGTAGGCAAAGTAGGCCTGCACACCGGTCTCGAGCTTCGCCGACTGCTTCTCGCTGGCGCCCGCGGAGCTGGCCGCGGTCGTGGCCGGGTCGGCGCGGAAGCACAGGATCTCGTGAATGTTCGAGCTGCCGCCGGTGGAACCGGCGAAACCGAACAGGAAGTTCGCCGGCAGCGGGCCATTGGCGGTGGTGATGTTCTGGTTGGTGAGCACGCCCTGCCAGGCGCCGCAGCCGGCCGCCGGGCACAGCGCGTACGAGAGGCTGAGGAGCCCGTTCTGCGAGATCTTCAGCTGGTAGTAGATCGGCACCGCGGCACCGCGCGTCGTGGCGCTCTCGGCGGCGATCTGGGTCCCCGTGGGCAGCACCGTGTAGCCCAAGGGCAGGGCGCCGTAGTCGAGGATGCCCGCGGTGTTGAGCGCGTTGGTCAGACTCGCGGCGCCCGCGTTCTGAGGATTCGCCGGGGTGGCGTAGTTCCACAAGTTGCCGGTCTTGCAGGTGTTCTGCACGGCCAAGTACGAGTCGACATTCTTTTTCGACGGCGTCGGGCTCTGCGTCGCGCTGCCGGTCGCGGCAACGCGATTGGTCGGGCCGGTGTTGGGCGAGATGTTCGTGGGCGAGGACGCCGAAGGCGTGCCGGTGGTCGGAGTCTTGCTGATCGTGTGTGTCGGGTTCCAGCACTTCACGGTCGCGGGGTCGTAGGTGGTGTACCCGGAGACGCTGCAGATCTCGCACTTGTTTGCGGCCAGGTTATAGGTGCCCGCCACACAGGTCTCGCACTTGTTGGCACCCGGGTTGTAGGTGCCGCTGGCGCAGCTCTGCGTCGCGCACAGGTGCGTGCCGGAGTTGTAGGTGTCGCCGGCCGGGCAGCTGTCGCACAGCCCGGTGGTCGAGTTGTACGTGCCGGTCGAGCAGGTCTTGGTCACGCAGTTGTTGTTGGCCGGATCGTAGGTCTGGCCGCTGCCGCAGCTCTCGCACAGGCCCGTGGTGGCGTTGTAGGTGCCGCTCGAGCAATTGGTGGTGTCGCACTTTCCCGTGGTCAGGTTGTAGGTACCCGCGCTGCAGCCCATGCAGCCGCCGGTGTTGGAATCGTAGCTGCCGCCGTTGATCGCGCAGGAGGTGAGCAGCGCCGCCGGGTAGTAGGGCGCCGAGGAGTTGCCCGGATCGGTCCCATAGGCGGTATTGAGCGCATTCCAGGAGATGCTGCCGGCGCCGCGCAGGCCGATGCGGCCGGGCTGGTAGCCACCGCCGGTGGCGGTGTTGTCGCCCGAGGCGGTCGTGCCGCTCTCGCCCAGCGTGTTGGTCGTGCCGTTGAGGAAGTTGCCGTACTCATCGATGCCCAGTCCGAGGTAGCCGCCGTTCAGGCCGTTGTAGGGCGTGTTGGAGTTCGAGCAGGAATAACCCAAGCTGCCACCCCAGGCGCCGAGGCCGTTGCCGTCCCCGGCCGCCTGGCCGGTGATGCTCGAGGTGTCGAGCTTGCTCGAGTCCATCAGGAAGAAGCTGATGCCGTCGGCACCGTCGGCGCCGCCACCGCCCGAGTTGCCAAGATAGGTCACGGTCTTGAAGGTGATCGAGACGCCCTGGCCGGTGGGGAACGGCGTGGTGGAGAGGATGCCGCCGTTCTCCTTGTAACCGTAGGGATAGCCGTTAGTGAAGCGCAGCGCGCCGTTGCCGCTCGGGTCGGGGAACGTGCCGTTGTAGCCACCGACCAGGACCTCGCCCGTGGTCTTGTTGTAGTAGCTGCTGGCGATCGTGGTGCACCCAGGTACCTGCCCGGTGCCGCTGAGCGGCTCGACGCCCGTCGCGCTGCCCGCCGTGAGGCAGGCGCCGTTGAAGAAGTACCAGGGGTTGGTCGTTGAGCCCTTGGTGAAGTCCTCGGCCACCGAGGACTGCGCCTGGGCTGCCAGGGGCAGCACCAGGGCTGCGAGGGCGAGGAGACCTGAGGCAATGCTGTTGCGGTTCATCACAAACCACCTCTGTTGACGACGCCCTGCTGGATCTCGTAGACACTCTCGACCACCGCGACCGTGCTGGCCGCGCTGCCGTATCCATAGGCGTCGATCTGGTAAGCCTCGCCGGCACCGTCCGCGGCCACTCCGCGGTCGGCAATCCAGAATGCAGGCGTGGCGAAATAGGGGGGATTGCCGGCGACCTGGGGCTGACCGAGCAGCACCATGTTCTGCGGCGTATACGTGACCTGGATGGCCCACGGCACGACCGTGGGGTCGAAGGGCACCTGCTGGGGCGTCTGGTTGCAGATCTGCCCGGCCGTGGGGGTGGCCGCCACTGAAGCGGCACAGGAGGTGGCGCCCGCGGCAGTGTTGTTGTTCTGCAGCAGCCACCACTCGGCGTACTGCTGCGCGCTCTCGGCAGCATGCAGCGCGCGCTCTTTCTCGCGCAGGTTGCCGGCGATCTTCTCCTGGGTGCCGAAGCTGCGGAACATGGAGAGCGCCAGGATCGTGATGATGATGAGCAGCAGCAGGCTCGTGACGAGCGCGACGCCGCGCTGCGCTGCTTTGGTGCGGTGGTTGTTCATGTGTGCAGCCCTGCGCGGCCCATCACTTCGATGACGCGCTCCACGGTGATCGTCTGCGGCTGGTTCGCCTGCCCAAAGAGCGGGTTGTCGAAGGTGAGCACGATGCGTACCGCGCTCACGTTGTCGTAGTCGTTCGCGCCGTTGAGGGTCGACATCATGTCCCAGGTGACGTAGGTGTCGACGTTGTAGTCGGCGACGGTCTGGTCGCGCTTCACGCCGTAGTAGACGGCCATCGCCTTGACGCCGGTCACGAGCGCCACCGGGGCGCCGCCATTGACCGAGCACATCAGCTGGCTCCCCACCCCGGCGGTCACCTGGATGAAGAACTGGATGGAGTAATTGTTGGCCGCGAGTTTGGAGGTATCCGTGCCATCGCACAGGATCGGGCCGTACCCTAAGGCCGTCTGGAAGCGCGTCGCGATGCTGTCGGTGGCCACCGAGTCCAGCGCGCCGACAGTGTGGCTGCCCGCGAACACCCACCCGGCCTGGTAGGCCGCGGTCGGGGCCGGGTTGGCCTGCACGCCCAGGGTTGCCGTCGTCTGCGTGGTGGGATCGGCGAAATAGCCTCCGGCCTGGATGGCGTCCGTGATCACCGTCAGCGCAAAGCGCTGCTCGTCGGCGAGCTGGGCGAGCGCGGTCTGGTTGAGGTTCACGGTGCGCACGTTCTGCACGATCGTGACCAGGCCGCCGAGCAGGAACAGCGCAATGGCCACGGTGACCATGAGCTCGACAAGGGTGAAGCCGCGCTGCGAGCGCGCGGGCCGGCAGAGGTTATGGCGTGATGTGCTCATGGCTCGACGTACAGCGTGAAGACCGGCTGCTCGTTGGTGGAGGCGCCCGCCGCTTCCTGGGCCGCCTCGGTGGCGTTGATGGCGACGGCTTTTTCCGTCCAGCTGATCTGCACCGTGCAGGCCACCGGCGCGGGATTGCCCACCGGGGAGGCCGGACAGGAAACGGTAGCGGTCGGGTTCGGCAGCTGCACCGACACTGAATTCACCCACCAGCGCGCCAGGTCGTTGGCGGCGAGATTGACCGGCGTATTGCACACCGGCAGGCCATTGCCGCTGCCGACGCAGGCGTTCAGGGCACCGAGATCGGCCGCCGTCTGCGCCTGCAGCACGTTGTCCGTCGAGACGACCGTCCCCGGCGTGCCGTTGATCGAGACGGAGAAACTCACGGCGAAGTTTCCCCAGTACTGCCGGTTCGAGTGCATGGCGGAGGCGAAACTCGCCGCCTCCATGGCTGCGAGCGAGCGCTGCCGCGACATGCTCATGTTCGACAGTGACAGCGCCTGCATCTTGGCGATGCCGAGCAGGCCGATGCAGATCACGACCACCGCCACCATGACTTCCAGAAGGCTGAAGCCGCGGTGACGTGCAACCGCTGGGTTTTTGATTCGGGTCAGCATGTGGTCGGATTTCCCACGTGGTTCTGCGACTGCAGCATCCCAATTGGGGACACGAGCAGGCAGCGTGTGTAGGCGTTATTGCCACCCGGTTCGGTGAGCGTCAGCGTACTGGTGACGAACCCGCCGGCTGTGGTGGCAAAGCCCTCACGGTTGTAACTGACATAGTTGATGCCATTGCCCGCTGCGAGAGTGTCGGGATTGGTGCCGCTGAAGGCGCCCTGAAATTTGAGGACACGGTCGGCCCCATCGACGGTGAAGCTGCCGTTGGTGTCGGAGAACACGATCCAGCCCACACTCCAGTTGGTGCCACCGGTGCAGCTCGCCCCGTCGGAGGAGATGCACACCGTGACCGGCGTGCCTTCCTTCAAGGCCTCGGCGCGCGCGAACTGCATGTCGCCGACCAGGTTGTTCAGCTCGGCCGACATCCGGTAGGAGGTCGTGAGGTACTTGTACGAGGGGATCGCCACGCCGAGCAGAATCGCCACTATGGCCGTGACGATCATTAGCTCGCTCAGGGTGAACCCGGTCTGGTGCTTGTCCATGGCGGGCCAATGTACTGAAGCTGGGCAGCCCGCCAACTGGTACTGCGTCACATCGACCCCGCCGTCCGATAAGCGGGCGCTGGCACCCTATAGACGGTCGCTTTTTACTGCACATAACGCGGCCTTGCGGCCCGGCCGGGCCGTAAGCGGTGCACCGGACGGATGCGCCGTGTCGGTGATGGCTGACGCCTGCACCTGCCGTGCGGCCGCGCGACGCACCGCGCGCAGCGTGCTTTCCTTGCCAACCCTCCCACTCTTATTAATCCTTGCCCGCTGGAGGTAGTGCTATGGACAGCAAGCTCGACGGATTACGGGTGGCGATCCTCGCCACCGATGGCTTCGAGCAGTCGGAACTGACGGTGCCGCGCGAGGCGCTCGATGATGCCGGCGCAATCACCCTGGTCGTCTCGCCCAAGCCTGGCTCGATCAAGGGCTGGAACCACACCGACTGGGGCGATGAGGTGGACGTCGATGCGCCGCTCGCGCAGGCCGACGCCGCGGACTACGACGCGCTGCTGCTGCCTGGCGGCGTCATGAATCCGGACCGACTGCGCATGCAGCCCGAGGCGGTGCAGTTCGTGAAGTCGTTCTTCGATGCCGGCAAGCCGGTGGCCGCCATCTGCCACGGTCCCTGGACGCTGGTGGAGAGTGATGTGGCCAAGAACTACCGCATGACCTCCTGGCCCTCGCTCAAGACCGACATCCGCAATGCCGGCGGCGAGTGGGTCGACCAGGAAGTGGTACGCGATGACAACCTGGTCACGAGCCGCAAGCCCGATGACCTGCCGGCCTTCAACCGCGAGATGCTGGCGCTGTTCGGCGAGTCGCGCGGCCAGCCGGCGCCCGCCGGGCGCACCCAGCCTCAGGCGCCGGGTCGCCCGCGGGCCTGATCTAGAGAGCCTGCTGTGCTGCCGGGCGCGCGCATCTAGCCGTGCGCGCGCTCGCGCAGCCGCGCCTCCGCCGCCTGGCGCTGCGCCGTGAGCCGGCGCATGAGCAAGGCCTCCAGGGCGACGAAGTCCACCGGCTTGGTCAGGTGCTCATCGAACCCGGCCGCGCGCGCGTCCTCCTTGTCCTCCTCCTGGCCCCAGCCGGTCACGGCGATGACGATCGCGCGGCGACCCCAGGACTCCCGACGCAGCCGTCGCGCGGTCTCATAGCCGTCCATCTCCGGCATGCCGATGTCGAGGACCACCGCGTGCGGCTGCTCGAGCGCCCCAAGCTGCAGGGCCTGGGCGCCCGAATACACCGTGTGCACCTCGAAGCCACTCACGTCCAGCGCCGTGGCCAGAGTCTGTGCGGCATCGCGGTTGTCATCGACCACCAGTACCTTCGGTCCGGAGCGCACCGGCTCGGTGCGCGCTGCCTCGGGATCGTGGTCGGCGGGCTGCGTGCGCCGTGGCGTGCACACGAGCTCCGCCGGCAGGCGGACCACGAACTCGCTGCCGCGGCCGAGGCCTTCGCTGTGCACGCTGACCTGGCCGCCGTGCAGCTCCACCAGGCCTTTCACCAGCGCCAGCCCGATGCCAAGTCCCCCCTGGGCGCGCTCGCTCGATGAATCCACCTGCGAGAACATCCCGAACAGCGTCGGGATGGACTCGGGCGTCAACCCCACGCCGTTGTCACGCACGCTCAGACGCAGGCCCCCCTCGTGCAGGGCGGCGCTGAGCTCGATGCGGCCCTGCGGATCGGTGTACTTGGCGGCATTGGTGAGCAGGTTCGAGACGACCTGCGCCAGGCGCAGCGGGTCGGCATCGAGGGTGATGCTCTCCTCGGGCAGCGTGACCAGCAGCGTGTGCCGCTTCGTCTCGATCAGCGGCCGCGCGGTCTCCACGGCCACGTCGCACACCGCGCGCAGCTCCACGAACTCGCGCTTGAGCTCGAACTGCCCGCGCGTCACACGCGAGACGTCCAGGAGATCATCGAGCAGGAGCGACATGTGCCGGACCTGGCGATCGATCACCTCGCGGGCCCGCTGGCGTTGCCGCTCATCGGCATTGGCCGAGTTGAGGATGTAGACCGCATTGCGGATCGGCGCCAGGGGGTTGCGCAGCTCGTGCGCCAGGGTGGCCAGGAACTCATCCTTGCGGCGGTCGGCCTCGCGCAGCGCCTGCTCGGTGTGCTTAAGACGTGCGATGTCCAGGTGGATGCCGGCCCAGCGGTCGACGTTGCCCGCGTCATCGTAGATGGGCACGCCCTGCGCCAGGATCGGGTAGTACTGCCCGTCCACCCCGAGGATGCGGTGCTCCTGGTACCAGTTGCCACCGCTGCTGACGCACTCCTGCCAGGCCGCTTCCACCCGCTCGCGGTCCTCAGGGTGCAGCACGCGCACCCACTCCGGCGAGCAGTACTCCTCGAGGCTGAGGCCGGTCAGGCGCAGGAAGGAATCGCTCGCGTACAGGTTGTTGCCCGCGGCATCGCACACCCACACCCCGTAGCTGATCGACTCGCCGATGGCACGGTAGAGACGCTCGCTGGCGTGCATGGCCTGCTCGGCGGCCGCCCGCACCGCGGCCACCTCCTGCAGCGCGCTGTTGCTGTGCTCGAGCGCCGAGGTGCGCTGCTGGATCTGCGCCAGCATGTTGTTGAAGGCATCGATGACCAGCCCGAACTCGTCATCGGTGAGCTTGTCGGCACGCAGCGAGTAGCCGCGTCCCTCGATGATCTGGCGCGCGACGCTGGTGATCGATTCCATCGGGCGGCTGATCACGCGCTGCAGCCAGCCAGCCGCCAGCAGCGCCGCCAGCAGCCCGAGGAGCATGACGCCGGCGAGCACGCCGAGGTACATGGCCACGCGGCCGCCGACCGGATAGCGCGCCTGCAGGTACACGGTACCCAGACGCTCGTTGCCCTGCAGGATCGGCTGCACTAGCTCGGTCTGCTCGGCGCCGAAGTGCAGCCCGGCGCTGAGCTCCGGCAGGCGCACGGGAGGGGGAGCCGAGCCTGGACTCTGGTACTGGGCGTAGCGCGCGCCCTGTGCGTCGTACACCGCCGCGGCACGGATCGAGGGCTGCACGTTCAGCGCTGCGAGACTTCCGGCCGCGACCTGGTGCTCATTCAGTGCAAGCGCCGGAGAGGCCATGAGAGCCAGGATGTTGCCGGTGCTCTGCAGGTCCTCGCCCCACGCGCGCCGATCCTGATAGATGTCCATGCCGAGCAGCGTCGCCCCTGCGACGCTGAGCGCGATCGCGGTGGTGAGCAGCACCACCGCCATCAGCTTGCCCGTCACGCTGCGGCGCGGATGACGGATCGCCGCCAGCGAGCGCCAGACGGTGACCACACGCTCGCGCAGGCCGAGCGGCAGCGGGGAGGGTGGGGCAGTCACGGGCGCTACTTTAACGCCGCGCCGCGGCTGCGAGGCGGCCGCTGCAGATCCCTACGGCAAAGCCCACGCTTGGCGCACGCTGCCGCCATGACAATCACATCAAGAGGACATTGCCGAGCGTGCGCCCGTCGCCAATGCACGACGGTCAGCGGGAAAGCGCAACGTGCATGCGTCAACAAACGGCTGATGCCGTGCGTTCCCTGCGGCAATCCGTGATGTGCCCGATGGTCCTTAAGCCAGGCTCGCTCTTAGCGTCGGCGCAATGCCGGCGCAGGACTGTGCCGACAGATTGGCGTATGGGCGGAGGCTGGCGCGCACTCCCGTTGCCTCACAAGAGGAACGGCAGGCGACCGCTTCAGAGGATCGCAGCCGCGCCGATACGCTGCCACGCATCAGTGGGACGCCACCGAGCGGGCCCTTCCGAGCCCCTCATACGGCGCCAGAGCGAGGTATGCGATGAGAGGCAGCATTCTTTTCCTGGCCCTGGCGGCAGCCTCCGCCTGGGGGGCCGACGAGGTGAACATGAAGGAGCCGCGCACGCTGGGCAATACCGCGGTCATGCACGTCTATTACTACGCGCCCAAGACCCTCGAGGTCACGTACGTGGACTCATATCTGTTCAAGGACGAGGCCGCCTGCAAGGACGCCATCCCGAAGGCACTGCAGATCGCGACCCCGTTTGCGAGCGAGGGCGACCTGGTGAGCGCTGCGTGCGTCGGCATGACTCCGCCGGCGGCGATCACGCACCCCGATCGCGAGGTCCCGGGGAGCAGCACCGTCCTGTAGCCGCGGGCGCGGAAGACCTGCCGCTGCTTCAGTTGACCGTTACGCCGTACGTGTAGGCCTGCGTGTAGCTGCTCGAGTAGCGGACCGCGATCGAAAAGCTGTCCGCGCCGCGAAAATTCTCGCTCGACTGGTAGTAGACCTCGGCGCTCTGCACCGGCTGCTGATTGCAGGGCGCGCCGGCGTTATCCGCGGCGTACTGCGGCAGGTGAGCACCGGCGCCGATGGTCACGGTTCCATTGGCCGGGGCCTTGGTCACGGTCACCTGCGGCACGCCCTGTGGCTGGCAGTCCTTGCCGAGGTAGTAGAAGTAGGCCACTTGAGTGCGGGCGCCGCTCGGTACGGTGCGCGCATCCTGCACCGGGGGCTTGTTCACCGTCACGCAAGCGCCCAGCAGCCCCACCGCCACCAGCGTGCTCGTCCGCAGAAGCTCAGATCGCATAGCCGGCCTCGGTTCCAGGCTGAATTGCAGTGACCAGGACAGTCTCACCGGGGCGCATT
>Ga0335077_10001228_pt1 | contig 30255 bp, 24 predicted proteins | sample Lox_Sample_31_FD_207151 | JGI IMG/M metagenome (GOLD analysis project Ga0335077, IMG submission 207151) | Soil microbial communities from Loxahatchee National Wildlife Refuge, Florida, United States - Lox_Sample_3.1 | ecosystem: Environmental > Terrestrial > Soil > Wetlands | place: USA... | reverse complement strand
GCTGTTCATCATCGGCATCCTGTTCGCGGCGGCGCTGCTCGGGAACATGGTCGTGCTGCCGATCGGCGGCGCCGACATGCCGGTGGTCATCTCGCTGCTGAACGCGTTCACCGGGCTCTCAGCGGCGGCGACCGGTATCGCGCTGAACAACACGGCGATGATCGTCGGCGGGATGATCGTCGGCGCCTCGGGATCGATCCTGACGAACCTGATGGCCAAGGCGATGAACCGCTCGGTCCCCGCGATCGTCGCCGGCGGGTTCGGCGGGGCGATCGCCGCCCCGGCCGGCGGCGGCGGCGAGACGGGCGGCACGGTCCGCTCGACGACCGCCCAGGACGTCGCCATCCAACTCTCCTATGCGCGCCAGGTGGTGATCGCGCCCGGCTACGGGATGGCGGTTGCCCAGGCCCAGCACGCCGTGCGGGAGCTCGAGCGTGCCCTAGAGGCCAAAGGGGTCGAGGTCAAGTTCGCGATCCATCCCGTCGCGGGCCGGATGCCCGGTCACATGAACGTGCTGCTGGCCGAGGCCGACGTGCCCTACGACCTGCTCCGGGAGATGGACGAGATCAACCCGGAGTTCCCGCGGACCGACGTGACGCTCGTGATCGGGGCCAACGACGTCACCAACCCAGCGGCCAAGAACGAGCCCGGGTCGCCGATCTACGGCATGCCGATCCTCGAGGTCGACCGCTCCGGCGCCGTGATCGTGCTCAAGCGCTCGATGGCGAGCGGGTTCGCCGGAATCGACAACCCGCTGTTCTATGAGCCCAAGACCGCGCTGCTGTTCGGCGATGCCAAGCAGTCTGTGAGCGACATCACGTCCGAGGTCCAGGCGCTGTAGTTAGCTGAGGAACGCGACCGGGTATCTGCCAGCACGATGGATCCCAACCGGCTCAAGGAAATCCCGATCTTTTCGCACCTGTCCGACGAGGAGGCGAAGCGCCTCGCGGCGTTCGCCACCGAGACGAGCGTGGCCGACGGTCAGATCCTGATGAAGCAGGGCGACTACTCGACCGAGCTGATCGCGATCCAGGAGGGCAGTGCGGACGTGATCCAGGACGACAAGAAGATCGCCTCGCTCAAGGAGGGCGACCTGATCGGGGAGATGGGCCTGATCGAACGCGAGCCCCGCAACGCCGACGTGATCGCGACCTCGCCGATGCGCGTGATGAAACTGACTCACTGGGAGATCCGGCGCATGTCGGAGGAGACGCTCGACCGGATCAAGGAGATCGTGGCTACGCGTCAGAAACAGGGAGTCGCGGACCCGGCTCACTGATCCGGCGTCGGCAAGTTGTGATACGTTGCCGCCCGCCGAATCCCCGGCCCGCCAAACCGGGGAACGGAGGACCCAGTTCATTGGGGCGAGTCTCGTGGTGATCCTCGAGAAGCGCTCGTCTACAGAGCGCGAGCCCGGCAGCTAACTCCGCAGGCTGAAGGCGCCAATGCAACGCCTCGCCCACGGAGGCCTCGTCCCTGTTCGTTTTCAGCAGGTTCGTTAGTCGGAAAGCGTGCAAGGACAGCGCGGCGCGGACACCAGGCCCGGACGGCGCCGACCGTCCGTCATCGATGAGAAGCATTCGCAGACTGCCGGCGCTCCTTGCCGCGGCCCTGCTCGCGCCGGCGGCCGGCGCGGCAGCGACCACGCCGCACGCCTCAGGCGGCGTCGCGATGGTCAAGCAGGCCTCGCCGCGCGGGATCGTCAACCCGACCGCCTCCGGCTCGGTGTTCACGAGGACGCTCCGCCAAGGCCAGCACGGCGCCGATGTAAAGACGCTGCAGACGTGGCTCACCGACGTTGGCGACGCGGTCCCCGAGACCGGCTACTTCGGCCCTATGACGCAAGCTGCCGTGGTCGACTTCCAAACGTCGATGAGCCTCGCTCCCGTGACAGGCGTGGTCGGCCGCCTGACCGCCGCGACGCTCCTCGCCCAGGTCAAGAAGACGGCCAAGGGATCCGGCGTGCTCGACACTCCGGGACAGTCACTCACGGGTACGAGCGGGTGGGTATTTCCGCTGACGCCGATCTCGCGGGTGCTCCCCTCCAGCGACTGGACGCTGGATCAGGGCATCGACATCGGCACCGTCAACAACGCCTGCGGATCCCAGGTGGTTGAGGTGGCGATGACCGCGGGCACGATCGTGCAGGAGGGCATCGACGGCTTCGGACCCGCCGCCCCGGTGCTCAAAGTTTCGAGTGGGCAGTACGCCGGGCGGTACATCTACTACGGGCACGCCCTGCCCGCGCTCGTGCCGGTCGGGACACAGGTGACCGCCGGCGAGCCGATCGCCGAGGTCGGGTGCGGCGACGTCGGCCTCTCGAGCGCGCCCCACATCGAGATCGGGATCAGCGACGTCGGCGGGCCCCCGTGCTGCCCGGGATACCAGGAGACTTCGCCGGCGATGTACGACATCGTGCTCGGCCTGTTCAGGAAGGCCGGCGGCACCTAGCCGAAATACGGCGAGTCCGGGGCGTACGGCGCGCGCCCCGACGCACCGGCGATTGGTCAACGGTCTGACAGCTTGCGCCTCCGCGGCTGGTGTAGGGTGCCGCCACCAGGTAACGAGGAGGAGGTAGGAGATGGGGACGCGAGCCAGGGTCCCTTGTAGGCGTCTGCGTGCTGGCGGCGGTCGTCGCTGCGTTCGAACTGGTCGGATCGGTCTCGGCCGGAGCGCAAAGCCAGGCCGCGACGCAGCGAGTGATCATCGTGTTGCGAAATCAGGTCTCGAATCTGCCCGCCACGCGTAGTGACGTGTCTCGCCGGCGGGCGGCGGTGGCACGTGCTCAGAGACCACTGAAGTCGTCACTGGTCGCCTCGGGCGCCAAGCACGTTCACAGCTTCACGGTGCTGAACGCGATCTCGGCAACGGTCTCGAAGGCGGAGGCATCGAAGTTGCGGGCAACCCCGACGGTGGCCGAGGTCGTCCCTGACCTGCCGATCCACCTCGCCCCGTTCGTCACTCCCTCGAAGCCCGGCGGCAGCCGGCTTCGGTCGCACATCGCCGGCCAGTCGTCGTCGGGCCCCGTGTGCGCGCCCAATGGTCAGGTGCAGCTGAACCCCGAGGCGCTCCAGGTCATCCACGCCGACTCGGACGACCCGTCGGCACCCACGGCGCGCAAGCTCGGCATCGACGGCAGCGGCGTGCGGGTTGGGATCCTGGCCGACGGGCTGGACATCAACAACCCCGATTTCATCCGCAACGGCAAGTCGGTGTTCTTTGACTACGAGGACTTCACCGGCTCGGGCACGAGCGCTCCAACCGGCGGCGAAGAGGCCTTCGGCGACGCCGCCTCGGTCGCGGCACAGGGGAATCAGGTGTACGACGCCTCCGGGTATGGCCCCGACGGCGTGACTACGCCCTGCAAGATCCGTATCGAGGGCGTGGCGCCGGGCGCGGACATGGCCGCACTGATCGTGGCCGACCCCGATGGCGTCGACTACAACTCGACCTTCCTCCAGGGGATCGACTACGCGGTCACAGTCGACCACGTCCAGGTCCTCAACGAGTCGCTGGGCGTCAACGACTACCCGGACGACGCGGCGGACCTCGACCTGGTCAAGGCGGCCGACGAAGCGGCCACGGCGGCGGGCACGACCGTGACCGTGTCGAGCGGGGACGCGGGTGTGACCAACACGATTGGGACGCCCGCATCGGATCCGGCAGTGATCTCGGCCGGCGCCACCACGACCTACCGGTCCTACCTTCAGACCGGGTACGGCGGCGCCCAGTTCCCGGGCGTCACGGGCTGGCTTGACAACGACATCAGTTCGTTCTCCTCCGCGGGGTTCGAACAGAGCGGTCGGACGGTCGACGTCGTGGCGCCCGGTGAGCTGAACTGGTCGCTGTGCTCGACCAACACCGACATGTACGGGGACTGTTTCAACTACGCCGGCAACCCGGCCCCGGCGATCCTGTTCGGCGGCACGAGCGAGGCCGCTCCGCTGACTGCCGGTGTGGCGGCGCTCGTCTACCAGGCCTACCAGAAGACTCACGGTGGCTGGCCGACGCCGCAGGTGGTCAAGCAGATCATCACCAGTACGGCGCAGGACATTAATTCGCCGGGCGACCAGCAGGGGGCGGGCCTCGTCGACGCCTATCAGGCGGCGCTCGCGGCCGAGTCCTACAGGGCGCCGGGAAGTAAGCCTGCGGGAGTGGGGAACACGCTCGTCAAGAGCGATACGCAGTTGAACGCAATCGATCCCCCCGGCCCGCCGGAGAAGCTGACCGAAACGGTCACCAACGACGGAGCGAAGCCACAGAGCGTGGCCGTGTCGAGCCGCCAGCTCGGCCCGTACACGCAGCTCGCGAGCGGCACGGTCGTGCTGAGCGACGCGAACAGTCCGAAGACCGTCGACTACGCGGGACACCCGTCGAACTACCAGCCATTCACGTTCCGGGTCCCTGCGGGCGAGGACCGCCTGAGCGTGTCGCTGGCCTTCCAGAACGCGCCGAACCCCGGCCTAACCGGTCGGGTGCGTCTGACCCTCGTCGATCCGCAGGGGCGGCTGGCCGCCTACTCGGTGCCGCAGGGTTACGGCAACTACGGCAACGTCCAAGTGACCGATCCGCACCAGGGCACGTGGACGGCATATGTGTGGAGCCGCGAGGCGTCCAACGGCGGCACCAACGGCCCGGTTCTGTACAGCGCGGGCGTCGCCCGGTACGTCTCGTTCGGCCGAGTGAGTCCGAGTACGCTGAACCTGGCGCCCGGGCAGTCGGCGCGGGTGACCCTGCGCACGTCCACACCGGCGTCGCCGGGTGACGCGGCCGGGTCGATCGTGTTCACGAGCAACCGCGGGCCGGCGTTCGGCCAGCAGACGACCACCCCGGTGACGCTGCGGAGCCTGATCCCGAACGGCTCGACCTCGTTCCAGCAGACGCTGACCGGTGGTAACGGTCGTTCGACCTCGACCGGCCAGACGTTCTACTACCAGTTCGACGTTCCGTCGGGCCGTCCCGAGCTGAACGCCAATGTGACGTTGGCGGACAACCCGAACAACCCGTTCACGGTGTGGCTGGTGAGCCCGAACGGCAACGCCGTCGGCCAGGGCGCGAACGAGCTCCCGAGCTCGACGGCACCGGGTTACACCAACGAGCTCGGCGCACAGGTGCACGCGCTCGCGCCGGCGCCCGGAGCGTGGACACTGATCGTGGCATTCGTCCCGCAGGTGTCGGGGACGGCGATAACCGAGCCGTTCACGGTGAGCACCAACGAGAACGCGATACCGGTCTCGGCGGGCGGGCTGCCCAACTCGAACAGCACCCGTCTGTCGGCGGGTACCCCCCAGAGCTACCAGGTGCAGATCAAGAACACGAGCTCGGCGCCCACGGCGTACTTCGCCGACCCGCGGCTTCCGAGCACGACGACGTTGACTCTGGCCTCGCTGAACGGCGCGACGGTGCAGGTGCCGTTGACCGGAGCGTCGCAGCTCCCGCTGTTCCTGGTACCGACTCACACCACGGCGCTCACCGCCACGGCACAGGCGGACGGCTCGACGCCGATCCAGCTCGACGCTCAGGCTCCGGCCGGTGACCCAGACATCGGGTCGACGTCCGGCACCAACGTGATCGGCTCGTTCTCGGCCAACCCGGTCGCGCCCGGGGCCTGGGACGTCGCGCCAGACGTAACCGGACCCTTCGGTGCCACCGGCGTACCGAACGAGAACGCGACAACGGGGATGACGACAACCTCGAACGCGTTCGACCCGGCGGTTACCTCCTCCACGGGTGACATGTGGCAGGCGAGCGTCAACCCGTCGGTGCTCACCGGCCTCTCGCCGGTGGTGATTGGGCCGGGTCAAACGGGGACGATCACAGTCACGATCAACCCGAGCGGTCCGACGGGAACACATAACAGTGGCACGCTGCACATCGACGCCGAGGACCTGTTCCAGTTCCAGGTCAACACGAACGTGGTGAACCTGAACACCGGCAACCCGGAGCCGAACGGGAGCGAGGTCGCGGCGATCCCCTACAGCTACACCACGAGGTAAGCCTGGCCGGCCACGCCCCGGGTACCCTCGGGGCGTGGCCGACGCAGTTCGTCTTTCCTTACACACTGCCGCGGGCACGTTGGAGCTCGGCGGTCAGCCGTGGCTCATGGGGATAGTCAACGCCACGCCGGACTCGTTCTCCGACGACGGCGCGCCCCGCACGGTTGAGGAACGGGTCGAGCTCGCGCGGTCGCTGCTCGACGCCGGCGCTCGGGTGATCGACGTCGGCGGCGAGTCCGGGAGGACCGATCAGCCGCCGGTCGAGGCCGAAGAGGAGGTCCGACGCGTGGTGCCGGTGATCGAGCGTGTCGCCGGCGAGCTCGGTGCGCTCGTATCGGTCGATACCTACAAGCCCGCGGTGGCGCGCGCCGCCATCGATGCCGGCGCGGCGATCGTCAATGACGTCAGCGGGCTGCGCGATCCCAACCTGGCGGACGTGTGCGCGGAGACCGGCGCAGGGCTCGTCCTCATGCACACGCGTGCCGCGCCCAAGGAGAAGGTGCTCGATCCCGGGCTCGATGGTCGCGTGGTCGACGACGTCGAGCTGTTCCTTCACGAGCGGATCGAGCTGGCGATGAGCCGCGGCGTCGCGTTCGAGCAGCTGGTGCTCGACCCGGGCCCCGATTTCGGCAAGACGCCTTCCCAGACCGTCGACGTCCTGCGGGCGCTGCCTCGGCTACGCGCCTTGGGACGACCGATCCTGCTGGCCGTCTCCCGCAAGGACTTCGTGGGCGCGATCACGCTGCGCCCGCCGCGCGCCCGTCTGGCGGGGACGCTCGCTGCGGTCGGCTACGGAGTCGACGCGGGCGTGAACATCCTCCGGGTCCACGACGTCGCCGAGGTCGCCGATTATCTGGCCGTGCGGGCGGCGTTGACAGGCGAGGCCGAGGTCGACTCGGGCCTGCTGCTCGCCCCCGACCTGCGCCGAGAGCCGCAGTCTCGCTAGGCTGGGAAGCCGAATCGCCGGTCGCTGGCCACAACGCGACCGGAGCCCACCGATCATCCCCAAGGAGGTAGCCGCATGTCGATCCTAGATCGCGACGCGCTCGCAGCCAGCCCACTCGCCGACCTTCACGCGCTCGCGTCCGAGCTCTCGATCGACGGATATCGCCGTCTTCGCAAGGACGCCCTGATCGACGCGATCATCGCCCGCCAGGGCGGGTCGCCGGCCGAGGGCGCCGACGAGGACGAGCGGGAAACCGAGGACGATCGTCCCGCCGGCACGCGGCGACGGCGCGGACGGCGCGGCGGACGCAGCCGGTCGGCCACGAAGGAAGAGGAGACGGAAGCGGAAGCGGAGGCGCCTGCGGAACCTCCCGAGGAGGTCGAGGACCACGTCGAGCGCGCGGAACGCGGAGAGACCGCGGCCGAGGAGGAGGTCGTCGAGGGCGAGGTCGAGCTGCTGCCGAACGGCTCCGGGTTCCTGCGCGTCAACCCGCCCGAGCCCTCCGAGGACGATGTCTACGTCTCGGCCGCGCAGGTCAAGCGCTGCGAGCTCGTTCCGGGCGACCGGATCTCCGGCCCTCGCCGTGCGCCACGCCGGTCCGAGCGATTCGCCTCGCTGATCCGAATCGACACGATCAACGGCCGTCCGGCCGAGGAGGTGGTCGACAGCACGCGGTTCGACGATCTGCCGGCCGCCTACCCGAGCGAGCGTTTCCGGCTCGGCTCCGACGATCCGACGATCAAGGCGATTGAGTGGCTGACCCCGTTCGGGCGTGGCTCCCGGGTATCGATCGTGGGGCCGTCTCGCGCCGGCAAGACCGAGGCGCTCCGGCGCCTCGCCGCGACCCTGGCCGCGCAGGAGGACATCCAGGTGACGCTGGTTCTCGCCGGCGTCCGGCCAGAGGAGATCACCGAGTGGCAGCAGGGACCGGCGACGCCGGCGGCGGCGATCAGCTTCGCGGGGTCGGCCGATGCCCAGGCCCAGACCGTGGAGCGAGCGGTCGACCAGGCCCGGCGGCTGGCCGCCCGCGGCGCGCACGCCGTCGTGCTGATCGACACGCTCGGCGGGATCCAGCCTCATGCCGCCCGCAAGCTGCTGGCCGCGGCGCGGAACATCGCCGGCGGAGGCTCACTGACCGTGATCGCCACGGCGAGCGAGCCGCTCGGAGGGGAGACGACCGTGATCGCGCTCGATCCGGTGCTGGCGAGCACCGGCCGGTTCCCCGCGCTCGATCTGATCGCGAGCGGGACGATACGCCCGGAGTTGCTCGTCGGCGACGCGGGCGCCGAGGCGATCGCGCGGGCGCGGATGGAGGCCGTCGACCGCTAACCCTCATCGCGCGCTCAATATGCCGTGCAGCGCGAGCGGTGGCGCGGAGAGTCCTTGTAGCGGGGCTCCTGCCCGCGGTGCCAGAGCACCGAGTCGATGTCGGCTTCGCGGGCGCCGGCGCGCTCGGAGGCCACCAGCCCGACGGCGTGCAGCGCACAGGCACGGATCTCGACCTCCTCGGGCGAGCCGTGCTCGATCAGTTCGCCGCGCTCGATCCGGTCGAGCAGGCCGGCGTCGTAGCTGAGCAGCCCGTCGATGCGAAGCACGTGGGGGACCAGATTGTCGGCGAACATCGTCAGGCAATCGAGGTCCCGGAAGGCTGCCACGCCGGCGCGCGCGAGGTCCGCGGCGGCGATCTGGGCGCGCTTGAGGAACGGGATGTCGAGGCCGTCATAGCGGGAGGAGTCCGCGAAGCATTGCCAGCCTCGGAGCTCGTCGACGAGCGCGACCGCGGAGCTCTCGGCAGCGTCGATCACGGCGGCGAACCGGCCGTCATGGTCCGTGGCAACGTTGCGCCCAAGGTCGTTGAGCGACCGCGCGAACAGAGTCATGAGCTCGTGCTCGGGGTCCTGGCCGAGGGTCTTCGCGATCGCGGCCGGGTCGATGGTCGCGAGCTCGTCGGCTGGATACGGACCGCGGGTTGCGAACCGATCCCGGAGGCCGGCGGCGATCGTGAAGTAGCCAGAGCGGCCGTCGCGCTTTCGGAGGGTGGGGAACCAGCCCGAGCCGAAGTTGATCGCATCGAGGATCAGCCAGAACGCCGCGAGTTCCTCGCGGTTTCCGTCGGTGAGGTGGCATTCCGGGTCGGGCTCGGGGGGGTCGAGGTCGACCGGGAGGGACCCGACGTAGGCGGACGTGTGGTCGGGGTCGATCCGCACGTAGCGGGCGTTCTCGGCCACGGCCGCGCAGACGGATCGGAGCTCGGTGAGGACATCGGCCACCGCGGCAGAAGGATGACGGGTTCGGAGGCGGGCAACGACCACCACCCCCGCTACCGTTGAATTCGAACCTATGACCGACACCGCGGCCGAGCTCGAAACCCTTCTCTCAGGGCTGAACGACCCCCAGCGCGAAGCCGTCACGTACGGCGAGGGGCCGCTGCTGATCCTGGCCGGCGCCGGCTCGGGAAAGACCCGGGTCCTGACCCACCGCATCGCTTATCTGGTCGCCACCGACGCGGCTAAGCCAAACGAGATCCTCGCGATCACGTTCACGAACAAGGCGGCGGGGGAGATGCGCGACCGGGCCGAGCTGCTGGTAGGCCGGCGCGTGCGGGCGATGTGGGTGATGACGTTCCACGCCGCATGCGCGCGGATGCTGCGGGCCCACGCCGACAAGCTCGGGTACACGCGGCGGTTCACGATCTACGACCAGGCGGACGCGCGCCGGCTGATCAAGCGTTGCCTGGATGACCTGGGGATCGACCCCAAGCGATTCACGCCGGCGTCGATCCACAACCAGATCTCCGACGCCAAGAACAAGCTCCGCGACGCCGACTCGTACGCGCAGATGGTGGGCTCGTTCTTCGAGCAGACCGTCGCCGACGTCTACCGGGCCTACGAGAGCGAGCTTCACCGCATGAACGCGATGGACTTCGACGACCTCCTTGTGCGCGCCGTCAACGTGCTCGAGCTGTTCCAGGAGGTCCGCGACCAGTACGCCGGAACGTTCCGCCACGTCCTCGTCGACGAGTACCAGGACACAAACCACGCCCAGTACCGCTGGCTCCAGCTGCTGGCCGAGGAGCGGCGGAATCTGATGGTGGTGGGGGACGATGCCCAGTGCCTGGTGGCGGGAACCATGGTCACGATGGCCGACGGGTCTTTGCGTGCGATCGAAGACGTTGTCGTGGGGGACATGGTGCGGTCGGCGCGCGGTGGCGGTCGGTTCGGGGCGGCGCGGGTGGTGCGGGTGCATGGGTCTTCGCGTTCTGACGGGGTCGCGATCACGATGCGGTCAGGCCGGCGGCTGGTCAGCACGCCCGAGCACACGCACTTCGCCGGGTCTCGGACCCTGTACAACGCAGCAAACCTCGCCCCCGGCGGACCCGGCGCCCACATAAGCATGCCTGACATGCTTATGCGGTCACCAGCCGAGCCTCGGGGCGACTTTGCCACGTTAAGCAGGTCGCGGGCGGAGGTGACGTTGTGCGCCGGCGAGCGCGAGGGCTTCCCGGTCCACCGGCTGGCGGTGACGCGCGAGAGCGGCGCCGGCTTCGACGGGCTCGCCAGTGATATGGGGAGCGTCGAAACGCTCGCCCGCTCGGTGGCGGGCGACACCGTCCTCCGTGCCACCGCGCGCCTCGGCGCCGACGGCGGCGAGCTTCCGTTCACGCCGGCATCGCGGGTCGGGCCCGGGATGGTGATGTTCGACGAGCACGGCGGCTACGACGTGGTCATGTCGGTCGAGCGGGTCGAGCTGAACGCGCCGGTTCACGACCTCGACATCGCCCGCACCCACAACTTCATCGCCAACGGGATCGTCACCCACAACTCGATCTACGGCTTCCGGGGCGCGGACATCCGGAACATCCTCGAGTTCGAGGACACGTTCCCCGACGCCCACGTGGTCAAGCTCGAGCAGAACTACCGCTCGACGCAGACGATCCTCGACGCCGCCAACGCGGTGATCCGCAACAACCGGGGTCAGAAGCCGAAGTCGCTGTGGACCGAGCTCGGGCAGGGCGATCCGATCAAGATCCGCGAGCTCGAGGACGAGCATGCCGAGGCCCGGTTCGTGACCGGCGAGATCCAGCGGCTGCTCGACGACGGTGGCGTCTCGCGCGCCGAGGTCGCGGTCTTCTACCGGACCAACGCCCAGTCACGCGTGCTCCAGGACACGCTCGTGCGCGGGGACATCCCGTACCAGGTGATCGGCGGGACCAAGTTCTACGAGCGCGCCGAGATCAAAGACGCGATCGCGTACCTGATCACGCTGGTCAACCCGCAGGACGCGGGCGCGTTCACGCGGATCGTGAACTCGCCGCGGCGCGGGATCGGCGCGACCTCGCTCTCGCGGCTGCTCGCTTTCTCGAACACGATCGGGATATCGATCTGGGACGCGGCCGCCGACCCCGAGCAGGTGCCGGGGCTGGGCGGCCCGGCGGTCAAGGCGTTCAAGCGGTTCATGTCGACGATGCATGTGCTGCGCGAGCGGGTCGAGTCGAACCCGCCGATCGCCGAGTTGCTCAAGGAGATGCTCCAGGAGACCGGCTACCTCGAGGCGCTCGAGGCCGAGCGGACGATCGAGGCGCAGGGACGGATCGAGAACCTGGAGGAGCTCATCAACGTCGCCGCCGAGTATGACTCTGCGGCGGAGACCGACGTCACGCGCGAGCCCTCGCTGGCGGAGTTCCTCGAGCAGGTCGCGCTGATCTCCGACGCCGACGACCGCAGCGACGACGAGGGGCTGGTCACGCTGATGACGCTTCACAACGCCAAGGGTCTCGAGTATCCGATCGTGTTCATGATCGGGTGCGAGGAGGGCGTGTTCCCGCACTCGCGGGCGCTCGACGAGGGCGGCCTCGAAGAGGAGCGGCGGCTCTGCTACGTGGGCATCACCCGCGCCCAGCGCGACCTGTATCTGACCTACGCCCGCACGCGGAACGTGTTCGGCGCGCGCAGCTTCGGCGCGCCGAGCCGGTTCATCGGCGAGATCCCCGACGAGCTGACCGACCGCGAGGAGCAGCAGCCGCGAGGGCTCGCCGGGGTTCGGGCTCGCGCCACCTCGTGGAGCTCGGCTGGATCGTCGGGTGGGGGCGGCCCGTCATGGAATGCCGACGCACCGGCGCCGTCGGGTCCTGCGTTCCGGATGGGCGAGGACGTCACCCATCCGAAGTTCGGCGAGGGGGTCGTGACCGGCCTCGAACCGGGCGGGATCGTGGTCATCCGCTTCAGCCGCGACGGCTCCGAGCGGAAGATGGTTGCCGACCTCGCGCCAATCGCCAAGCGGTAGCAATCCCACATCCATTAGGGTCCCGGCTCGCATGAGCGCGACGATCATCGACGGGAAGGAAGTTGCCGCGCGGGTCCGCGGCGAGGTGGCGCGCGAAGTGGCGGCGTTCCGCGAGCGGACCGGAAAGGCCCCCGGCCTGGCCACCATCCTGGTTGGCGACGATCCCGCTTCCGCGGTCTACGTCGCGAACAAGCGAAAGGCGTGCGCCGAGGTCGGGATCGTCGACTTTCACCAGCACCTCCCGGACGAGGCGAGCCAGGACGACGTCGCGGCGGTGATCGAGGACGCCAACGGCAACCCGGAGGTCAGCGGGATCCTGCTCCAGCTGCCGGTCCCGAAGGGGATGAACGGCAAGGAGCTGACCGCGCTGATCGAGGCCGACAAGGACGTCGACGGCCTCACCCACGTCAGCGCCGGCCGGCTCGTGCAGGGTGCGCCGGGGCTGCGGCCGTGCACTCCGCTCGGGGTGATCGAGTTGCTCGACGCGTACTCGGTCGCGCTCGAGGGCGCCGAGGCGGTCGTCGTCGGCCGCTCGGACCTGGTCGGGAAGCCGGTTTCGTTCCTGCTGCTCGAGCGGAACGCGACCGTGACCATCTGCCACTCGCGAACGCGCGACCTCGCCGGCGTGTGCTCGCGCGCCGATGTGCTGGTCGGCGCAATCGGGCGGGCCGAGATGATCGGGCCCGAGTTCGTGAAGCAAGGCGCCGCGGTCATCGATGTCGGCATCAACCGCACCGACGACGGCCTCCGGGGCGATGTCCAGTTTGACGCGGTCGCGGCCAAGGCGGGATGGATCACGCCGGTTCCCGGTGGCGTGGGGCCGATGACGATCGCGATGCTGCTGCGCAACACGGTCGCCGCGGCGGCGCTGCAACTCGGCTCTCACTAGCCGGGGAGGAGTTGGGCCGGCGGCCTCGAACCGGTAATCGTGGAGAACCAGGTCCGCAGGCTCGGTCTCGAGCGCCTGTCCCGTGAGGACTGGGTCATCATCGGGGTCGCGGTCCTGCTGGTTCTCGACCTGCTGGTGCTGCCGTGGTTCTCGTTCGGCGCAACGATCACCGTGGGGTCGACCACGTTGGCGATTGGCGGATCGGCCAGCGGCGTGGACGCCCCGGACGCGTGGCTCGGCGTGCTCGCGCTGATGGCCACGATGTTCCTGGTCGCCGACCTCGCCACCGAACGGCTGTCACCGGCGACGCGGCTGCCGACGGTCGCGAGCGACCGGATCACCGGCCGCTACTGGCTTGCCTGCGCGGCGGCGGCGCTGCTCGCGTTCAAGTTCGTCCTTCATCTCGGGCGTTTCGGCGAGCTCGCGCTCGGGTTCTGGACGGCGGTCTTGCTCGTGGCCGGCCTGGTGGTGTTGACCCGCCGCGCGCGTCACGCCGCGCAGGGCTCCCAGGGCTCCCCGGTCCCCGGGAAGAAGCCTGCCACCGAGCCGAACCCTGAGCCAGGCTCGACCCTCTAGCGCGCCCAGAACCTCTAGCCTCCCGGCCAATGGACTTCGATGCTTCGCGTCTGCGGCGGGGCGAGTGGCTCGCAGGCGCGAGCGCGGTGCTGCTGGCGATCTTCCTGGTCGGGGGCAAGTGGTACGACGGCGCCGGGCGGACGGGCGGCTCGCTGACCGGCTGGCAGGCGCTCACCGACCTGCGGTGGCTGCTGCTCGTGACGATCCTCGTCGCGGCCGGTCTCGTGTTCACCCAGACCACGCGCCGTGCCCCTGCGCTGCCGGTGACGATGAGCCTGATCGTGATGCTGCTCGGGATCGTAAGCGTGGTGGCGCTGATCGTCCGCGTCCTGATCGACCCGCCACCGCATGAGGAAGCGGGCGCGTACCTGGCCCTGCTGAGCGCGATCGGGATCATGCTCGGCGGGTATTTCTCGCTGCGCGAGGAGGGCATCGCCCACAGGGACGCGCCGGCGAACATCCCCATCGTGAGGCCGGGCGCGCGCAGCGAATCCTAGAATGGACTCCTAGAGATGCTCGATCGTGAACAAGTGCTGCACGTCGCCGGCCTCGCGCGGCTCGAGTTGAGCGAAGACGAGGTCGAGCGCATGTCCGTCGAGCTGTCAAAGGTGCTCGACCACATCGAGAAGATCGCCGAGCTCGACCTCGAGGGCGTGCCGCCGACCTCGCACGTGGTCGACGTCGTGAACGCATTCCGCCCCGACGAGCCCGTGGACTGCCTGCCGGCCGAAGTGGCCCTGGCGCCAGCTCCGGAGCCGCTCCACGGTGGCTTCGGCGTCCCCAGCCCCGGCGCGGCGTGAGCGAGCTGATCGACCTGACGGCCGCCGCCGCGGCCGAGCGGATCCGCGCCCGCGAGGTCGACCCCGGCGAACTGTTCGAGGCCTACCGCGAGCGCGCGGCGGCGAACGACCTGAACGCGTTCACGTGGGTCGCCGACGGCCCCCCCTCCGCCAACGGATATGCGGACAAGCCGCTCGGCGGCGTGCCGGTGGCGGTCAAGGACCTGTTCTGCACCGAGGGCGTGCCCAGTCAGGCGGGCTCGAAGATCATCGAGGGCTACCGCCCGCCATACACCGCGACCGTCGTCTCGAAGCTGGCCGAGGCGGGCGCGCCGCTGCTCGGCAAGACCAACCAGGACGAGTTCGCAATGGGCTCATCGAACGAGAACTCGGCGTTCGGTCCGGTGCTGAACCCGTGGGATCGTGGCCGCGTGCCCGGCGGCTCGTCGGGAGGCAGCGCGGCGGCGGTGGCCGCCGGCGTGGCCCCGTGGGCGATCGGGACCGACACCGGCGGGTCGATCCGGCAGCCGGCCGCGTTGTGCGGGATCGTCGGGCTGAAGCCGACATACGGGGCGTGCTCGCGCTACGGGATGATCGCGTTCGCGTCCTCGCTCGATCAGGCCGGCCCATTGACGCGAGACGTCACCGACGCAGCGCTGATGTTCGCGCAGATGATCGGCCGCGACCTCTGCGACTCGACGTCGCTCGAGTTCCCGGGGGAGATCGGCCTCCCGCGGGCCGAGGACCTAAAGGGAATCCGGCTCGGCGTGCCCGAGGAGCTGATGAGCGAGGGCAGTGGCATCGAACCCGGGGTGCGGGACAACTACAACGCGACGATCGCGCTCGCCGAACGACTGGGGGCGACGGTCGAGCCCTGCCAACTCCCGCACGCGCCGCACGCTCTGTCCGCGTACTACCTGATCGCGCCGGCGGAGGCCTCGGCGAACCTGGCGCGGTTCGACGGCGTCCGCTACGGGCTGCGGGTGGGCGGCGATGAGGACCTGGTGACGATGTATCGCCGCACGCGCGAGGCCGGATTCGGGCCTGAGGTCAAGCGGCGGATCATGCTCGGCACGTATGCGCTGTCGAGCGGGTACTACGACGCCTACTACGGAACGGCGCAGAAGGTCCGGACGAAGATCTCCGAGGACTTCTCCGCGGCGTTCGAACGGTTCGACTTCATCGTGACGCCGACCAGCCCGTGGACGGCGTTCGAGTTGGGCTCGAAGACGGCCGACCCGCTGGCCATGTACCTGAACGACTTCATGACCGTCCCGATGTCCCTCGCCGGCACGCCCGCGATCTCGATCCCGTCCGGCCTGAGCGAGGGCCTGCCGGTCGGCTTCCAGCTCGCAGGACCGGCGTTCAGCGAGGGCCGCCTGCTCGACGCCGCCTACGCGCTCGAGCGCGCGATCGAGTTCGACGGAACCGAGGCTCGGGCCAATGACCGGCAGGGAGGTAGCGCGGTATGACGACCTACGAGCCGGTCAATTGGCGGCCAATCACCGGCGTCACTGGGGACGCGTCATGACGCAGTATGAGCCGGTGATTGGCTTGGAGATCCACGTCCAGCTCAGCACCCGGACGAAGATGTTCTGCGGCTGCGTCCTGTCGTTCAACGACCCGCCGAATACCCACACCTGCCCGGTGTGCCTGGGGCTGCCGGGCGCGCTTCCCGTCCTCAACGCGCGGGCGGTCCACTACGGGATCATGATCGGCCTGGCGCTCGAGTGCGACATCGCCGAACGGTCGCTGTTCCACCGCAAGAACTACTTCTATCCCGACCTCCCGAAGGGCTACCAGATCTCGCAGTACGACGTGCCGCTGTGCCGTGGCGGGCACCTCGGCGAGGTCCGCATCCACCGCGTCCACCTCGAGGAGGACGCCGCCAAGCTGAACCACCTGGGGACGAGCGGCCGAATCCACGGCTCGGACCGGAGCTGGGTCGACTTCAACCGAGGCGGCACGCCGCTGGTCGAGATCGTGACCGAGCCGGACCTTCGCTCGCCCGAGCAGGCGCGGGAGTGGCCGGCGCTGCTCCGGACGACGCTCCGGCAGCTTGGTGTCTCGGACGTGAACATGGAGGAGGGGTCGCTGCGCGTCGACGCGAACGTGTCCGTGCGTCCGGCCGGGTCGACCGAGCTCGGGACCAAGACCGAGCTTAAGAACATGAACTCGTTCCGGTTTCTGGAGCGGGGGGTCCGAGCCGAGATCGCGCGTCAGATCGCGCTGCTCTCCTCAGGCGAGGCGGTCGTTCAAGAGACCTTGCATTACGACCCGTCGAGCAACACGATCACCTCGCTGCGCTCCAAGGAGGAGGCGCACGACTACCGCTATTTCCCCGAGCCCGACCTGGTCCCGCTGGTCGTGACCGACGAGATGCTGGCGTCCGCGCGTGCCGGCATGCCGGCGGAGCTGCCGGTCGAGCGGGCCGCGCGGTTCGAACGGCAGCTCGGTCTCCACGCCGACATCGCGTGGCTGTTCGCGCGTCGGACCGATCTTGGCGACTACTTCGAGCGCGCGCTCGCCGCCGCCGGCGGCAACGGCGATCCGGCGACGATCGATCCGGTCGAGCTGTCGAACTGGATTCCGCAGCTCGCCGAGCGGATCGGCACCGAGGCCGACCCCGCCGAGAGCAATGTCGCGCCCGAGAGCCTGGCGGCGCTGGCGACGATGGTGAAGGCCAGGGAGGTCAGCCGGGATGCGGCGCGCGAGGTGCTGACGCGGCTCGTCGAGGAAGGCGGGGATCCGCGGGCGATCATCGAGCGCGAGGGCCTCGGCGCAATCACCGCCCAGGACGACGGGCTGGGCGAGATTGTCGACCGCGCGATCGCGTCCGACCCGGCCGCGGCCGAGCAGGTCCGGTCCGGGAACAACAAGGCGATCGGGCCGCTGGTCGGCTACGTGATGCGGGAGACCAAGGGCCGCGCAGACGGGGGCGAGATCACTCGCCTGATCAGGCAGCGCCTCGGACTGTAGCGCCGAGCTACCCGGGTTAAAGGCGGAGCTAGCGGGGCTAGTTCAGCCGGCGCGAGAGCCTGCGAACGACGAACCCGGCGGCCAGCAGCGTCCCGCCTCCGGCGACGAGCAAGACCACGTCGAGTCCGGTGAACGGCAGCGTGCCCGAGGACGTAGTGGCGGTCGTCGAGCCGTTGCCGGCCGTACCGCTACCCACCGAGGAGCAGGTCTGCGAACTGTAGCCCTGGCATGTCGAGCTGGATGCGGCCAGCGCGCTGCCCGGAACGGCAAGTATGAGTAATGCCAGCACCCCTACCAACGCTGAAATGCGTTTCATGAATCCCTTCGATCGTCGCGGTATCCCCAAGACCGCACAAATCGTACAGGAACCTACGGATACCACGCAAGATGTAACCGAGGAAACGTAAAACTTCCACCAACTTCCGGGGATTTGGAGCCGGCCGCGCTCGGCCTCAGGTGGACATCTCGGCCGCGAGATCCTGGATCGCGGTCACGGGCGGCAAGGGATGAGAAGAGTCAACCCGGTCCAGGGCCATCCGGATAACGGGCTCCTGGCTGTTGATCCCGCGGGCGATCTCCAGGTCGTGGCGCGCCAGAGCCCGATTGCCGCTCGCCGAGGCGGCCAGGCCAGCGCCGAGCCAGGCGTACCAACCACCAGGGTCGCGTGAGACCGCCTGTTCGAAGCGGCGCTGCGCGGCTCCATATTCCCCCGTGGTGAGGGCGATCGTGCCGCCGAGACGACCCGGATCGGCGCTGAGCGGGTTGAGGTCCGCGGCGGTGCTGAGATCGCTCAGGGCCCCGGCGGGGTCCTTCTGGCGCAGGTCGCTCGCCACCGACATCTCACGCACGGACAGGTACGGGAAGCCGAGTACGACCACCGCGGCAAGCACGGCGAGCCCGCCACCGGCGACCGCCGCGACCCGGACCACCGGACGGTCGGTCCGCGACGGCCGAGACGGGGCGACATCGGCCGCGTCGGGTGCGCCCAACGCACCCGCGACCGCCAGGAATCCGAGCGCGGGGCCGGTCAGGGCCGGAAACTCCCAGAACCAGTCGACCGAGCCGTGAATCAGCCAGACCACGAACGGCATCAGGGCCGTCGCGGCGACAGCCCCGGCAAGCCCCGGGCGCCCTCGGCCGCGTAGCGCCGCCACGATCGCGGCGGCGAGGAACGCCGCGAACAGCAGGAAGCCGACGAGTCCGGTGTGGGTGAGCAATCGGAGCTCGAGGCTGTGCGTCCACGACGGCTCCTCGCTGGTCCGTCGATGGGTCACGTAGTAGTCGTCGAAGTTGTCCTGGCCGAGACCGCCGATCGGATGGGACAAGAATGCGTCCAGCGAGACCCGCCAGAAGTCGTAGCGGCCGCTGCCGACGTCGGTGAAGTGCGAGCCGCCATAAGCCGTCTGCGGGTGGCTGAACCCGTTCCACTGGCGCGAGATGAAGCCGGTCGGATCCCCATGGGTGGCGGCGAGACCGCCGACGCCCATGGCCACGACGGCCACCGCGATCGCGACCGCGCCGAGCACTCGCCGGCGAGCGGCGCTCGGCCGCGGCTCGGGCAGCAGCGACTCGCCCCATGCGATCAGCGTGGCGACCAAGAACGCCAGCGCGCACAGAAGCAGCGCGCTGTGACCGGCACGGGAAGCCGCGTGATTCAGTGCCGCACCCGGACCGGTCGCGCTGTAGACGTGCAGCAAGCGGTGGATCGGCGCGGCCGTCGCCGCCACCGGGATCACCGCCGCGGCTGCGACGCGCAGACGATCGCGCAGGAGCACGATCGCGACGATCGCAACCAGGGGCAGCGTGAACAGCCAGCCCCGGCTCTGGACGATCACCGCCAGCTGGAGGCCCGCGCAGGCGAACGCGATCAGCGCACCGCGGAGCAGGCCCGGCAGCTCTCGACGCGAGGCCAGGGCGATCGCGGTCAGCGCCTCGATCGTGAACAGCGCAGCGGTCGAGTTGAAGTACCCGGTGGGCGCGGAGAGCCGTCCGCTGATGACCAGACTCGCGACGTGATCGGCGGCCGCGAGTCGAAACAGCAAGACGATCGCGATCACGCCGACACCGAGCACGAACGCCAGGAGCGCGAGCAGCGCTCCACGGACCGTCCACGGCAGCACCAGCATCGTGGTGAACACGACCAGGTACAGAAGCGCCCGGTTGCTTCCCTGGAGCGCGTCTCCGGGTGATCCGGCCCAACTGATCGACAGGTAAGACCAGGCCACGTACAGGGCGAACGCGACGAGCGCCACCCGGCCGGCCCGTGAGATGCGGACCGAGCGGAGACCGCGACCGATGAGGACCGCGCTCAGCAGGGCGACCATGAGGAGGGCGCCCCAATACCACGTATCCGCGTCGTAGCCGCCGTTGTGGACGGCCCAAACGAGCATCAGCGCCACGACGATGAGACCGGGGATCAGCGCGGTCTCGGCGCCCAGCCGGCGGCGCGCGCTCGCGAGCCGGGGCCCCGCGTCATGAACCGATGTCCGGCTCGCGGTCATCGCCGCCGGTCAGCCGGCGGCGGCTGCGCTCGTCGCCATGATCCTCTTCACCTCGGTGGCGACGAGATCCACCTCCCGCTCGGTGTAGTTCGAGGCCAGCGGGAGCAAGAGGTGCCGACCGGCCAGCTCCTCGGTGCGGGGTCGAGGCGGGTGGTCGCGATAGGCGGTGAGCGCCGTCAGCGACGGATAGTGCGTGGTCTGGATGCCGAACGCCCCGAGCTCCCGGATCAGGCGGCCGCGCGTCGCTTGGTCGTCCACAAGGATCGCGAAGCCGAAGTGGGAGCTTCGCTCGACGTCTTCGTCACACCACGGAATCGTCACTCCTGATACGTCCAGCAGCTGCTCTCGGTAGCGATAAACCAGCTTGCGGCGATTTGCGATGTCTGCGTCCAGCCGGCCGAGACGGCTCAACCCGAGCGCCGCCCGCGGCTCGTCGATCCGGAAGTTGAAGCCGACGTCAACCACGTCGTAGGTCTCGGCATGACCGCGATGGCGATCCCAGGTCATCGAGGTCATCGCGTGCGAGCGCAAGGACGCCGCCTTGGCAGCGATCGCATCGTCGTCGGTGATGATCATCCCGCCTTCGCCGATCGCGAGCTGCTTCTTCGAAAAGAACGAGAAGCACCCGGCCGCGCCGACCGTCCCCGCGAGGCGTCCGGTGGCGTCGCGGGCGGCGATGCCCTGGGCGCAGTCCTCGATCAGGATCAGCCCGTGCTCTACGCAGAGTCGCTCGAGCGCCGCGAGATCGCAGGCGTATCCCAGCCAGTGGGTGGCGAGAATCGCGCGGGTTCGCGGACCCACCAGGCTCGCGGCGTCGTCGGGGTCGAGGTTTAGATCCTCGGGGCCGACGGCCTCGACAAATACCGGGCGAGCGCCGCAGTGGCGCACGGTTCCCGGACCCGCCACGAACGTCATGGCGGGGACGAGAACTTCGTCGCCTTCGCCGATGCCGGCGGCGCGGAGCGTCAGATGGAGCGCGGCGGTGCACGACGAGACGGCGACGGCGTGCCGTACGCCGAACCGCTCGGCGAACGCCTCCTCGAACGCGCGCGTGCGCGGGCCCATGGTCAGCCAGCCGCTCTCGAGCACCTTCAGATAGGCGTCGACGTCCTCCTCGCTCAGCTGGAGGTCGGCCACGGGCAACGTCCAGCGCATGCTCAGAGCTCCTCGACAAGCGCGGCCACGACCCGATCCTGATCCGCCTCGGTCATGTGCGAGTACAGCGGCAACGTCACCTCACTCCGCGCGGCGCGCTCGGTCTTCGGAAGCGACACTTCCGGGAAGCGCGCCCGGTACGCGGTGAACTCGTGCACGGCGGGATAGAACAGGCTGGTCTGGATCCGATGCTCTTCCCGCAGGGCGATCCGAAGCCGGGCCTGACGCGAGGCGTCCTCGAGCATCACCGGCATCACATAACACGAGGATGTCGCGACCGCCTCGTCGCTGAACGGGACGATCAGGCCCGGAAGATCCTCGAGCAGGCGCCGGTAGCGCTGGGTGAGCATGCGGCGACGGGCGATGTCGTCCTCGAGCCGCCGCAGCCGCGAGAGGAGAAGCGCCGCGCGCGGCTCGTCGAAGCGATAGTTGAAACCAAGCCCGGGCACGTCGTACTCGTCCGGGCCACCCACGTAGCGATCCCAGCTGCCCCTGGTCATGGCGTGGCTGCGCCGGGAGCGCGCAAACGCCGCGACGTCGGGGTCGTCGGTCGTCAGCAGGCCCCCCTCGCCCGCCGCCAGCACCTTGTTCGAGAAGAAGCTGAAGGCGCCGGCGAGGCCGAAGGTCCCCAGGCTCTTGCCTCCGAGGCTGGCCATCGGCGAGTGGGCGGCGTCCTCGATCAGCGCAACGCCGCGCGCCGCGCACAGATCCGCGAGGTCGTCAACCGCCGCCGGATAGCCGCCGAAGTGCATGGCAACGACCGCGCGCGTGCGGGGGTTGATCAACGCCTCGACGTGGGCGATGTCGATCACCGGTTCGTCCAGGCTGACGATGTCGGCGAATACCGGCGTGCCACCGGCATAGAGAACGGCGGCGGCCGTCGCGGCCATCGTGTAGGAGGGGACGATCACCTCGTCGTCGCGGCCGACGCCGGCGGCCAGGTAGGCGAGATGCAACGCGGCCGTGCAACTCGAGACCGCCACCGCGTGCTCGCACCCGAGCATCCCGGCGAACTCCGATTCGAACTCCCGCGTCCGCGGCCCCATCGTCAGCCAGCCCGATCGCAGGGTCTCGGCGACCGCGTCGAGGTCCGAGCGCGTGACCTCGAGATCGAACACCGGGATGAAGCGATCAGGGGATGTTTCGATAGCGCCCATCGAAGGGGTCTCCAAAGCGACTTTGCTCTAGCGCGTCCAGGACCTCGGCAATTCCGTCCGGCACGGTCATCTCCGTCTCGAACCCCAGGACGGCGCGGACCTTGTCGAAGCTGACCTTGTAGTCCCGCGGATCCTCGTCGCGGCGGACATACGCGACCTCGCCGCGGTCGGTCTGCTTGCGGATCTCCTCGACGAGGTCGAGCTTGCGGTAGTTCTCGCCCGACCGCCCCACGTTGAAGACATCGCGGGCGACGCGATCGGGTGAGGCTTCGAGCACGGTGCGCACAGCCCGCCCCGCGTCGCGGACATGCACATATGGGCGCCAGAACTGCTCACCGAAGACCTCGAGCCGGCGGTCGGCCCACAAATCCCGGGTGAACTCGTTGACGGTCAGATCGAAGCGCATCCGGGGAGCGACGCCGTAGATCGTGGCGAAGCGCAGGCACACGGGCTCGAGATCGGATCCATCGAGATCGAGCAAAGCCTTCTCCATCTGCACCTTCTGCTCGGCGTAGAGCGAGACGGGCGCGAGCGTGCCGGTCTCGTCGATCGGCGTGGTGGGGTCGGCCATCCGCCCATAGTTCGAGCAAGTGGAGGCGAACACGAACCGCTCGACCCCGAGCCGCGACGCGTCGCGCACCATCGCTCGTGTGCCTTCGACATTGACTTCGTTCGACAACGCCGGGTCCCGGGCGCAGGCGGGATCGCCCACGATCGCCGCCAGATGAACGACGGCGCGCGCACCGTCGAGCGCGCGCTCTCGGGCCGCGCGGTCACGCACGTCGCCGCGGATGAGCTCGACGCCGGCGCGTTCGAGCTGCCCGGCGATGTCCGCCTGGCCGTGCAGAAGGCTGTCCAGGGCGCGAACGCGGCGGCCCGCCGCTGCCAGATCGAGGCAGAGAGGCGCCCCGATGTAGCCCGCGCCGCCGGTGACGACGATCACGTCGCCTGTGCTCTCCGGAGTGCCCAAGGTCAGCTCGGCTCCGAGCTGGGATCGACGATCTGATCGAGGTCCTCATCGGGCTGCGTCCGCGGGACACGCCGGACGTGGGAGGACCTGTTCGGCCGGCGTCCGCCTCGCGCGCCCGGCCCACCCAGCATGCCCTGGTCGACGAGGACCTCATCCTCGCGGCGTTGGCGATAGCCGTAGTAGTCGCGGGCGCGCTCGCGTACGCCGTTGACGACGAGGCCGAACCCCTTCTCGGGATGTCGCTTGAGCACCGCCGAGGTACTGCGTATGTGCTCGCGAGTGGTGAGATAGGGACGGGCCACGATCAGCACCACGTCGATCGCGGGGTTGCTGAGGAGGACCTGGGCGTCCGCCACCGGCAGCAACGGAGGGCCGTCGATGACGACGAAGTCGAAGGCCTCGGCAAGATCCTCGAGCACGTGGGTCATCGAGGGGAGTCTCAGCAGCTCGGCCGAGTTGGGCGTAAACGGCCCACTCGAGAGCACGTAGAGCGACGGCATGTCAGGCGACTCCTGGACGAGCTCGAGCGCGTTGCCGCCGTTGACCAGCGCGTTCATGAGTCCCCGGCCGTTGGCGGCGACCCCAAGCTGCGCCTTGAGAGCAGGGCGGTGGACGTCGCCCTCGATCAACGCAACCGACTTGCCCGCGGCGGCCATCGCCCGGGCCAGACCGCCGGCCACGGACGTCTTGCCCTCCTCGGACACCGCGCTCGTGATGAGGATCACCTGTGGGCGTTCTCGGAGCGAGACGAAGCCGAGGGCGTCTCTCAGAATCCGGAACGGCTCGAGGTCGATCTGGGCCTTACGCTCGCCGGCCAATTTGCGCCGCAGCGGCACCGTGGTCATGGCCGGGAGCCCATACAGCCGCTCAAGCGTCTCGGGAGACTTGATCCGGCGGTCGAACAGATCGAGCAGGAAGACGAGGCCGAGGCCGACGAGAATCCCCGCCACGAGCCCGATCGCGGCATTGCGCTTGACCCTCGGGGACGATGGCGACGTCGGCACAGCCGCCTGCTGTACGACCTGAGCGCCTCCATTGGTCACCGCCTGCAGCGCGATGACCTGCTCGAGTCCCTGCTGCAGGGCCGCGCGGGTGGGGTCGGTGGCGGGGAGCTGGGCCAGCTCCTTTTGAAGCCGGGCCTGGCCGGCGACGAGCTGGGCCTGAGCCGAGGTCGTCAGGTAGTTGACGAGCGTAGTCGCGAACGCGTTGGCCTTGACCGCAGCCTGCGCGGGGCTCGAGTCCGTAACCGCCACCTGGATGATGTCGTTGGAGCTGTCCGCCGAGGCCTGCGTCTGGTTCTGGAGATCGCCCACCGACTCTGGCGCCCTCAGCAGCGCCTTGACCTGAGCGGCGATGGTCGTCGAGGTGGCGAGAGACACGTCGTCGCTCTGAAGGCGCGCGAGTGTGTCCGGATCCTCGGCCTGCGCCTGGCTGGGCGCGATCACAGCGGGAAGATTCGAGGGCTTGACCAGGATCGACGCGGTCGCGGTGTACTGCTTCTGGGCGTTCAGCGACAGCCCGAGCACGACGACGAAGCAGACGATCGCCGAGATCGCGACCACCCACCATCGCTCACGCACAACGCGACTGGCGTTGATCAACGCCGACCGTTCAAACGAGACTTCTGCCCCCCCTGGGCTCGACCATTCGGTCATAGCTTTCAAAGAGTATCGGCAGGTCTTGCACCCGGCGTAAGAGAATCCAGCAGGTCGCCGAACTCCTGTGCGAACCGGTCGGGGGCGAAGCGCGTGGCGTTCGCCCGCACCTCGCGGTCGTCGAAGGTCATCGACTCGAACCTCTCGATGCCCTCGCACAGCCCCTCAACCGACGGGTCCGCGTAGAGCACGCCGGTTCGCCCGTCGATCACCGAGTCGCGTACACCGCCGGCACCGTAGGCGACCACGGGCAGGCCGGCGGCCTGCGCCTCGACCGGGACGATCCCGAAATCCTCGAGGCCCGGGAACAGCAGCGCCCGAGCGCGGGCGAACAGACCGGGGACATGATCGCCCGGCACGTGGCCGACAAACTCCGTCGTGGGGCCGGAAAGCCGTCTCAGGCGATCCAGGTCACGGCCCGCGCCGGCGACGATCAGACGGCGGCCGAGCCTCTCGCAGGCGCGGATCGCGACGTCGACGCGCTTATACGGGACGAGCCGACCGAACACCAGGTAGGCGGCGCCCGGATCGCGCTCGACACCGAGGAGTGGGGAGACCTCGACCGGGGGGTGGATCACCCTGCTCTCGCGGTCATAGACCTCCCTGATCCGGCTGGCCACGAAACTCGAGTTGGCGACGTACAGATCCGGACCCGCTGCCCGCTTGCGGTCCACTTGACGCAGCCACGCCGTCCCGAGCGGCACAAGGTGCTTGGCAAGCGGACCGATCGGTTCGCCTTCGAGGAATTGCGGATCCCAGGCGTAGCGCATCGGCGTGTGGCAGTAGCAGACGTGCGGAACGCCCGATGGCACGCGTACGTTCTTGGCGCAGGCGTGGTTGGAGGAGACGACCAGGTCGAAGCCGCTGAGGTCGAACGAGCGGAACGCACCATCCATCAGGGGCACCAGTTGGGCGTATCGCCGCTTGGCTCCGGGCAACCGGTTGAGGAACGAGGTGTGGACGGTTCGACGACGGAGCAGCTCCGGCCAGGGTGAGGGATCGTAGATCGAGGTGAACACCTCGGCCTGCGGCAGCAGCCCGAGGATGGCGTACACGACCTGCTCGGAGCCGCCGGGGATGGTCAGCCACTCGTGGGTGACCGCGACCCGCGGGAAGCGGGCGGTGAACGGCTCGGACATGCCCGAACCGTAGCCTGCGGATGCCCCGCATTCCGCTCCGAGCCCGGGATGGAATCATTTGCCTGATGGTGCGGGATTCACGCACAGGGGATGAGGCCGACGAAGCCGCGGGCGCGACGCGGGCCCATCCGTTGCTGCCGCTGGCGCGACCCGTGATCGCGTTTCTGCAGCAGCTGAACCGGGTGGTTCGCCGGCTCAGCCTGTTCACACATCGCCTTCAAGGGGCGATCGAGGGCCACTACGACCGCCGGCGTATGTGGTTCGACCATTACGTCGACGTCAACTGGAAGCTGCCGGCTCAGGAAGACGCGATGTTCCTCGAGCGGGCGGTGTTCAACCGCATGCTGATCGCGCCGGATGCTCACCTGCTCGAGATCGCCTGCGGCGATGGCTATTACACCCGCAACTTCTACGCGCCGCTGGCCCGGACCATCGTCGCCGTCGACGTCGATCCCTCGGCGCTCGCGTTCGCGCGCAGAAGCAACCACCGGGCCAATGTCCGCTACGAGCTCTGCGATGTTCGCCAGGGGCTCCCAACCGGCGAGTTTGGCCACGTCATCTGGGACGGCGGGATGCTGTATCTCACACTCGGGGAGGTCGACTCGATCATCGGCTGGATCCACGACCGGGTTGGCCCGGCCGGCATCTTCTCTGGCTACACCTACGCCGATTACGTCGAGACTCGCCCCTACATACGCCATCGTGTCAACGAAAGCCAGGACGTCGCCAACCTCCTGCTCCCACATTTCGCGAACGTGGTGGTGCTGTCCTCGACGCACCCGGACCGGCGCAACTTCTATTTTGCGGCCTCCGACGCCTCACTCCCGCCTCCGGCAGGACGGAGCGAGCTCCTGTACGCATGCAGGGACGGTGACCGACGGTGGTCGGTCGACGTCCGAAGCGGCCCGACGTCGTCGACCACCTAGGACTGGCGGGCGTGGTCGACCTCCACTGCCACGTCCTGCCCGGTGTCGACGATGGACCGCGCGTGATCGAGAGCTCGCTCGCGCTGTGCCGGGTCGCCTGTGACGACGGAACGCGAACGCTGGTCGCGACGCCGCACGTGAACCCCGACTATCCCGACGTGACGGCCGCGCTGATCCAGGAGCTGGTCGGCGTAGTCAACGGGGCGCTGCGCGCCGAGGACATCGACGTGACCGTGCGCCCCGGCGCCGAGGTCGCCCTGTCGCGCGTGGGGGAGCTTTCCGATCTCGAGCTCGACCAGCTGGGGCTCGGAGGACGTCGCCACCTGCTTATCGAGCTGCCCTGGACCGTGGCTGCGCCCGGCGCGGTCGCCGCGCTCCGCGCGCTCGCCGGCCGAGGTTACGGGATCGTGCTCGCGCACCCGGAACGCTCGCCGATCGTTCAGAACGACCGAGCGCTGCTGAGTGGACTGATCGACGAGGGGATGCTGTGCTGCCTCGACGCCGGCTCGCTCGGCGGCGCCGCCGACCGGCGAACCCGCGCTACGGCCTGGGAGCTGCTCGCCGGCGGTCTCGCGCATGCGATCGCTTCCGATTGCCACGATGCCGTACGGCGGCCGCCGCGGCTACGGTCGATGCTCGAGGAGGCGAGGCTGACGCCCGACGAAATCGACTACTTTGCCCGAGAGGCGCCCGAAGCGATCCTCAACGGCGACGCGGTGGGCTCCCCACCGGCGATCGCGGATCGCCGTCGGCGCCATTGGCTGCGGCCGCGCTGGTAACGCCGACACGGGGAGGGGACCCGCCGCCGAGCGCCCGCAGGTAAACCTCCTCGGTCTCGCGTGCGATCCGATCCCAGTCGAACTCGCGTTCAGCCCAGCGTCGGCCCTCGGCACCCCGGCGGCGAAGCTCGGCCTGTCCGTCCTGGGCCGCCGACCGCAGCACCTCGGCGAGCGCCCGCGGAGACGCCTCGCGGCAGACCCAGCCCGTGTCGCCGTCGACCACCGCCTCGGCGAGCCCGCCGACCGGATACGCCACCACCGGTCGCCCGAAGCCATAGGCGAGATGCAGGACGCCGCTCTGGCTGGCCCGGCGGTAGGGGAGCGCCACCAGGTCAGCTGCGGCGAATAGCCGGCCCACCTCGTCGATCGGCTGGAAGCCCTCGCGGACGGTGACACGGCCCGCCAGAGGCGCGCGGTGGAGCCGCTGGGCCGCGTCGGCGAGCCCCCCATGGTCCTCGCCGGCGATCAGCACATGCCAGGCGGATGCCGTGGCGGCGGCGTCGAGCACGTCCCCAAGTCCCTTATCCGGCCGCAGCACCCCGAACAGGAGGACGACCAGCCCATCCACCGGCAGGCCGAGCCCCTCGCGCGCCTCGTCGGGGTCGCACGGAGCAGCGGCCTCGGCAAGCGGGCGGTAGGTGCCGTGCGGGATGACCGTCGGCGGGCGGCTGACCCGGTGACGATCGGCCTCGGTGTGCACGATCGTCTGGCGAGCCAGGGCCGGATAGATGCGGGCGCTATCCAGGCGCCGCCGGTGGCGTTCGAACGTGTTGTGGGCGGTGTACACGACGGTCGCTCCCGACGCTCGGAGGAGCAGCGTCGCGATCAGACCGAGCGAGGGGGTCTCAAATCCCTGCAGGTGCGTGACGGCATGGCGCCGCGAGACGGCGACGAGTTTGGGCATCGAACCCAGGAACCGCAGACCATTAGCCACGAAGCCGAGGCCGGCGCGTCTGATGAGGCGGGCCGGCGGCGAATGCCCGCGGACGTAGGCGAACACCGTCTCGATCCGCACGCCGGGCGCTGGAGAGGACAAATGGTCCTGAGCGGTGGCGACCGTCACCGCCACGCCGAGGCGCGTCAGGGCGGCGGCGAGCAGCTCGGTGTAGTCGGCGACTCCTCCGCGCCCGCCCTGCTCGACGATCAGCACGCCCCGTTCCCGAAGCGCGACTTGCGCCCCCGACTCGTTATCGATCATGGGCTCACCGTAGCGGCCGCGCTCGCGGGAGAACGAGTGGATACCCTAGGCGCGATGAGGCGGGCGGTGATCCTCGCCGGCGGGCTGGGGACTCGGCTTCGCCCTTATACGACCGTGCTTCCCAAGCCGCTGATGCCGGTCGGCGACCGGCCGATCCTTGACATCGTGGTCCGCCAGCTGGCTCGAGCCCGATTCGATCGCATCACGATCGCGACCGGCTACCTGGCCGAGCTGATCGAGGCGTTCTTTGGCGACGGGACACGCTACGGGATCCCAATCGATTACTTCCGCGAGGACGAGCCGCTTGGCACGGTAGGCGCGCTCAGCCTGATCGATGGCCTCGACCAGGACTTCCTGGTCATGAACGGCGACATCCTCACCGATATCGACTACTCGGCGCTGCTCGAGCACCATCGCGAGGGGGGCCAGACGGCGACGATCGCTGCACATGAGCGCGACGTCGAGGTCTCGCTCGGCGTGATGAAACTCGAGGACAACGCGGACCCGGCGCTCGTGACCGGCTACCTCGAGAAACCGGTCCTGTCGTATGTCGTCTCGATGGGCGTGTATTGCTTCGCCCCGAGGGTTCGCGCACACATCCCCGCCGGACAGCGCTTGGACCTTCCAGACCTGGTGCTGCGCCTCATCGATGCGGGCGAGGCCGTCCGCGCGTGGCGCTCCGACGATCACTGGTTCGACATCGGTCGCCACGACGACTACGAGCAGGCGCAGGAGGAGTTCAACCAGTTGCGTGACCGATTCCTGCCCGACAAGTAACGCCGGCCTCCTGTTGACATGAGGGTCCTGATCCTCGACGAGGTCCGGGATCGACCTTCGTTGGCTGCGGCGAAGGCGCTCGCGATGTCCGGGTGGACAGTGGGGATCGCAGGCGCCGAGTGCAGCTTGGCGGCGCGTTCAAAGGCGTGTGCGGCGTGGTATCCGATCGTGCCGCCCGAACACGGTGATCAGGCGTTCATCGAGAGCGTGGAGCAGGTCGTGCGCTCGCACGGCTACGAGACGGTGTTGCCCGGCTACGAGACGGCGGTCGTAGCGCTGTCGGCCGCGCGCGAGCGCTTGTCTTTTCCGTTCGGCTATGGCCTCCATGAGGGGATCCTCGCCGCGATTGACAAGTGGCGGTTGGTGTCTCTGGCGCAGGCGGCCGGACTCGAGGTCCCGCGGACGGTGCCCGCGAGCGCCGACCGGCTGGCCGAGTTGGACGGTCCCGTCGTGATCAAGCCGGCCTCGCCGCGCGATGTCCGGCTCGCGGCGGCGGTGTTTACGGACCGGACCGCCGCCCTGGCGCAGGCCGACATGATCATGGCCCGGG
>Ga0335077_10001227_pt1 | contig 30256 bp, 36 predicted proteins | sample Lox_Sample_31_FD_207151 | JGI IMG/M metagenome (GOLD analysis project Ga0335077, IMG submission 207151) | Soil microbial communities from Loxahatchee National Wildlife Refuge, Florida, United States - Lox_Sample_3.1 | ecosystem: Environmental > Terrestrial > Soil > Wetlands | place: USA... | reverse complement strand
CCGCGCTCGCCGGCCCGCGCCCCCTCTCGCTGCTCGCGAACCTCGGCATGTCGACCCAGCTCGCGGTGTTCGGCCTCCTCGTCGCGGTGGGCCAGCCGCTCGCCTTCGCTTGGGTCGCGCTCGGGGAGGCGGCCGTCCTCGCGCTCGCCGTCGCGCTCCTCCCGCAGCGGACGGCGACGCCGGAGGAGGTCGCATGAGCAACGTCTTCGAGCTTCCGGCCCACGACGGCGAGGAGGGCGGGCGCCAGCTGAGCGCGGCCGACTGGGCGCGCCTCGAGCGGCACGCGGCGGAGATCCTCGAGGCGCTCGGCCTCGACCTCGACACGCCGGGAACGCGCGAGACTCCTCACCGCTTCCTTCGTGCGCTCTGGGACGCGACGACCGGCTACGACGGCGACCCGAAGCTGCGGACGCTCTTTCCGTCCGAGCGGCCCCACGGAGTCGACGGCCGCCATGCGCAGATCGTCGAGGGGCCGATCGGCTTCTTCGCGCTCTGCGAGCATCACGCGCTCCCCTTCCACGGCGAGGCGCACGTCGGCTACGTCGCCGGCGACGAGATCCTCGGCATCTCGAAGCTGACCCGGCTCGTGCGGTTGTACGCGCGCCGCTTCACCGTGCAGGAGCGGCTCGCCGAGGAGATCGCGGACGCGCTCGGCGCCCTCGCCGGCGCCCGAGGCGTCGCCGTCCGCCTCGAGGCGGCGCATCTCTGCACGCAGATGCGCGGCGTCCACGAGGACGCCTCCCGCACCGTCACGACCGTCTGGCGCGGCCTCTACGAGGACGGCGAGGCGCTGCGGCACGAGTTCCTCGCGCTCACCGGCTGATGGAGCGGCTGACCGTCCTCGCCGAGGACGACGACCTGCCGCGCTGGGAGCTCCCGGCGGAGCTCGTACGTCTCTACGGCGGCGGGCTCGGCTTCGACGAGCCGTGCGTCGTCGCGAACTTCGTCGAGTCGCTCGACGGCGTCGTCGCCGTCCCCGGGCTGCCGCGCTCGCACGCCGTGCTCGGCGACGAGAGCGTGGCCGACCGCGTGGTGGTGGCGCTTCTCCGCGCGTGCGCCGACGCGATCCTCGTCGGCTCCGGGACGCTGCTCGCGTCGCCGGAGGGGACGTGGCGCGCCGAGCGCGTGTACCCGCCCGCCGCAGACGCGCTCGCCGAGCTCCGGGCCTCGCGGAGACGCTCCGAGCGGCCGCTGCTCGCGATCCTCACCAGGGGCGGCTCCTTCGATCCGGGGCATCCGGTGCTCGAGAGTGGCGCGCTCGTCCTCACGACCGAGCGCGCGGCCTGCGCCCTGCGTGCGAGCGTGCCCGCCGCCTCCGAGGTCGTCGCGGTCTCGGGTGGCGACTCGGTCGATCTCGCGGCGGCGATCGCCGAGCTGCGCAGGCGCGACTGCTCCGTGATCGTCTCGGAGAGCGGCCCGAACGTCTTCGGCGCGCTCCTCGCCTCCCAGCTTGTCGACGAGCTGTTCGTCACCGTCTCGCCGGTGCTCGCGGGCCGCGCGCAGACGCCGCGGCTCGGTCTCGTCGAGGGCGTCGAGCTCCTGCCGCGGACGCGGATCGCCGGCCGGCTGCGCTCCGTCCGTGCGCGAGGTTCGCACCTCTTCCTGCGCTATTCGCTTCGCTGACTCAGGGCTTCCCCCGATGTGGCGCCGGGACCGCGGCGCGACGATCCGGGCGCCACGGAAGGAGAGCCATGTCTGCAATCGATCTCAACCGGCGCTACGACCTCGGACAGCTCGTGCGCGAGTTGCGGCTCGCGGCCCGGACGATCCGCTCGCAGACGCTCCAGGAGCGCTGCGCGATCCGCGACGAGCTCGCTGAGTCGCTGCGTGAGCGGCTCGAGCCGCACGCGGTCCAGGACGCGCTCGGCCTCGAGGCGCTCGGCGTCTGGACGGACTCGCTTCGAGACGCCGACGCCGGCGACGTCGACCTCCTGCAGGAGCTGCTGTACGGCATCGACACGCTCGTCCGCGTCCATCTCTGGCGGGAGACCGGGATGCCGCTCGAGCCGCCGGAGCCGCGCGGCCCGACGGATCTCTAGGTCTCGAGGCGGCGGTAAAGCCGGTCGATCAGCTCGGGCATCTGCTCGAGCCGGTCGGTGATCACGCGCAGCCGGTACTCGCGGAAGTGCTCCGGCTCGACGTCGAGCGCGGCCGCCAGCGTCTTCACGACGTCGTTCGAGGGCACGGGACGGTTCCCGTGCACGAGGTGGTTGAGATAGCCGGCGGAGAGGTTCGTGCGCGATGCAAGCTGGCGGTACGTGACGCCGTTCTCGGTCATGAGACGCTCGACGGTCGTTCCGAACCCTTCCTCGCTGAATCTCCTGCGTCGCGCCACCTACACCTCCGTTGCCAGTTGGGCAACATCTAACCGCTTCTCGGCACCGCTTGCGCGATCGCGCACGTCGACCTTGCCGTCCTCGAAGCTCTTGCGACCCGCCGTGACCCGGATCGGGCAGCCGATCAGGTCGGCGTCGGCGAACTTCTCGCCCGGCCGCTGGTCGCGGTCGTCGAGGAGCACGTCGCGTCCGGCCTGCGAGAGCGCCTCCGCCGCGGCGAGGGCGATCTCCTCCGCGCCCGCGAGGGAGACGACGTACGCGTCGTACGGCGCGATCGAGGCGGGCCAGACGATCCCCTGCTCGTCGTGGAACTGCTCCACCGCCGTCGCCATCACGCGGGCGGGGCCGATGCCGTAGCTACCCATGACGAACGGCTTCTCCCTCCCGTCCTCGTCGAGAAACCTTGCCCCGAGCGGCTCGGAGTAGCGGCTGCCGAGCTTGAAGATGTGACCGACCTCGATCGCGACCTGGAAACGGAGGGCGCCGCCGCAGCTCGGGCACGTGTCCGTGGGCGCCGACGTTCGCAGGTCGGCGAAGCGCGGCTCGTAGTCGCGGCCGGCCTCGACCCCGCGCAGGTGGCGTCCGTCGCGGTTCGCGCCCGCCACGTACTGGCCCTCCTGCAGGGCGAAGTCGGCGACGATCTCACCGTTGAAGCCGACCGGGCCGAGCGACCCGCCCGAGGCGCCGAACGCGGCCCGGATCTGCTCGTCGCTCGCCGGCCAGAGCGGCTCGCCGAACGCGGCCGCGAGCTTCGCCTCCTCGAGCCGGTCGTCGCCCCGGAGGAGCGCGAGCACCACCGTCCCGTCCAGTTTCACGTGCGGCATCGCCTTCGACGTCGCGGAGGCGTCGATGCCCAGGAGCTCGGCGACGGCCTCTATCGTCGCGACGCCCGGCGTCTCGACCTCCTCGGGCTCCGGCAGCGGCGTGGGCAGCACTGCCGGCCGGGGCACCGTGCGCGAGACCTCGAGATCGGCCGCGAAGTCGCCGTTCTCGCACGTGACGAGCGTGTTCTCGCCGACCGCCGCGGGCGCGAGGAAGTCGAACGACTCGCTGCCGCCCATCATCCCGGGCTCCGCCTCGACCTCGCTCGTGACGAGTCCGCAGCGCTCGAAGATGCGGTGGTATGCGCCGCGCTGCTTCTCGAAGCTCTCCGCGAGCCCCGCGTCGTCGCGGTCGAACGAGTACGCGTCCTTCATGACGAACTCGCGCAGGCGGATCAGGCCCTTGCCCGGCCGCGGCTCGTCGCGCTCCTTGAGCGCGAAGTGGTAGAGCATCTGCGGCAACTGCCGGTAGCTCTGGATCTCGCGCGCGTGGAACGTGGCGGTCTCCTCGTGCGTGAGCGGGAGGACATAGTCGGCGCCCTTGCGGTCCTTGAGCCGGAAGAGCTCCTCGATGAAGTCGCGCTTCGTCTGCTGCCAGAGCTCGACCGGCGTCAGGAGCGGCATGAGCATCTCCTGGCAGCCGATCCCGTCCATCTCCTCCCGGATGATCCGCTCGATGCGCCGGTGGACGCGCCAGCCGAGGGGCAGGAACGTCCAGACGCCGGCCGCCACCTGGCGGATGAACCCGCCACGGACGAGCAGCCTGTGCGACGCGGCCTCGGCGTCGGCCGGCGGCTCGCGCAGGGTCGGCAGGAAGAGCTGAGAGGCTCGGGCGATCATCGGCGTTGTCGCCCTAGGCTATTCGAGCGGGATGAGAGACGCTTCCGCCATGGCCAAGGCGGCCGGCTTCGCCATCTTGAGCCGCTTCGGGCGGTGCATCCCGTCGGCGATCCACCGGTCGATCTCGTGGAAGAGCTCGTCGATCAGGATGTCGGAGCCGACCTTCTTCAGGACGCGCCCGTGCGCGTAGATGAAGCCGACGTCGCGGCCGCCGGCGATCCCGAAGTCCGCGTCGCCGGACTCGCCCGGCCCGTTGACCGCGCAGCCGAGAACGGCGACCTCGAAGTGCTGCGGGTAGTCCTGCAGCCGTAGCTCGACCTCCTCGGCGAGCGTGTGGACGCCGACGTTGTCGCGGCCGCAGCTCGGGCAGGCGATCATCACCGGGCCGCGCTCCCTGAGTCCGAGTGCCTTGAGGATCTCGTACGCCGTCTTCGGCTCCTCGACGGGATCGGACGAGAGCGAGACGCGAATCGTGTCTCCGACGCCCTCGGCGAGCAGCGTGCCGATCCCGACCGCGCTCTTGATCGAGCCGGCGAAGACCGTGCCCGCCTCGGTCACGCCGAGATGGAGCGGGTAGTCGACTTTCTCCGAGAGCGTCCGGTAGGCGCGGATCATCGTCGGCACGTGGCTCGACTTGACCGAGATCTTGAAGTCGTAGAAGTCGAGGCTCTCGAGCAGGCGGACCTCCTCGAGCGCCGCCTCGACCAGCGCCTCCGCCTGATCGGCCTGTGCGAGCTCCTCGAGATGCTTCGGCAGCGACCCCGAGTTCGCGCCGATCCGCATCGGGATCCCCTTCGCCTTCGCCGCGCGGACGACCTCCGCGACCTTGTCGGAACCGCCGATGTTGCCGGGGTTGATGCGGACGGCCGCCACTCCCTGCCCGATCGCCTTGAGCGCGAGGCTCGCGTTGAAGTGGATGTCCGCGATGATCGGCACCGGCGAGAGCCGGACGATCTTCGAGAGCGCCTCCGCGTCCTCGGTCTTCGGGACGGCGACGCGGACGATCTCGCAGCCGGCGCTCGCGAGAGCGGCCACCTGCGCGGTAGTGGCGGTGACGTCGTGCGTCTTCGTCGTCGTCATCGACTGGACGACGACGGGGGCGCCGCCGCCGATCTTGACGCCGCCGACCGAGATCTGGCGCTTGCTGGCCATCCTCGAGTGAGTCTAGCCGCGGTCTCGCCGCGCGAATCGCGGCCCTCAGCGGACGCTGAGGCTCGCTAGTGCGGCGCGTTGCCGGAGACGTCGTTCGACAGCGCGATGAAGAAGACGAGGACGATGAGCGCGATCCCGACCACGGAGAACCGCTCGTAGACCTCCCGCGCGAGCGCCCGCCGGCGGACGCCCTCGATCAGCGAGATGAGGATGTGGCCGCCGTCGAGCGGCAGCAGCGGCAGGAGATTGAGCAGCGCGAGCGACATGCTCACGAGCGCAAGGAGCTCGAGGTAGTACGTGACGCCGACGTCGAGCGCGGCGACCGACTCGCGGCTGATCCCGACCACGCTCGAGAGATGTCCCCGCGCGTGTCCCTGGAAGAGCGAGCCGATCGTCTGTCCGGTTCCGGTGACGACGCCCCAGAGATCCGAGCCGGCGGTTGCGGCCGCCGTCCCGACGGGATAGGCGACCAGCTGCGCCGCGGGCTCGAACCCCCAGATCCAGCGGCCTCGTCGCTTGCACGGACGCGCAGTCAGGCACGCTGCGTCCTGGCGGAAGATCGTGCTGCGGGGCCCGAGCACGATCCGCCGGCCGCCCCGCTCCACGGTCAGCGTGACGGGACGTCCGTGGCTGGCGCGGATCATGCGGGAGGCGGCGCTGAAGGTCGCCGCCGCGTGCCCGTCCACCGCGAGCACGCGATCGCCCGCCTGCAGCCCGGCGGCGGCGGCCGGCGTCCCCGGCTCGACCTGCGCGACTTCGTTGCTCGGCTGGCCGGTCGGGCCGGCCGACAGAAAGACGCCGAAGAGGATCACAAAGGCGAGCAGGACGTTCGTCAGCGGCCCGGCCGCGATCACCGCGACGCGCTTCCACGTCGGCGCGCGCCAGTAGGCGTCCCGTCCGGTGCCCTCCTCGACCTCGCGCAGCGCCCGCGCGGCCGTCCTCCGCGCGCCCGGCGAGAGTTCGGCGGCCGCCATCGCGCTCTCGAGCTCCGGATACGCGGTCCGGGCCCGGTCGAAGTCCTCCTCCTCGAGCGCTTGCCGGACCGCGCGCGCAGGGGCCGCCAGCTCCGGTCGCTCCCGGACCGCCGGACCCATGAACGTCTCCACGTCGTGCGCGGCCGGCCGGTGCATGCCCGGGATCCGGACGAGCCCGCCGAGCGGGATGGCTCCGATCCCGTACTCGATCCCGCGGCGGCGGATCTTCACGAGCGCCGGCGGGAAGCCGATGTAGAAGCTCCGCGGCCGCAGCCCGACCGCGAGCGCGACGACGAAGTGGCCCAGCTCGTGGAGGAGGACGAGCAGGACGAGGCCGACGATCACGATCAGCCAGGTCATGCCGCCGCCAGCGCTCCCTCCGCGACCGAGCGGGCGGCCCGGTCGAGCTCGAGCAGCTCGTCGAGGTCGCCGACCTCGGCCGCCCCGACCACCGCGAGGGTCTCGCCCACGACCTCGGGTATGCCGAGGAACGCCAGCCGGCCGGCGAGGAAGGCAGCGACCGCCACTTCGTTCGCGGCGTTGAAGACGCAGGGCGCACCGCCGCCGCGCTCCCCCGCCTCGCGGGCGAGCGCGAGCATCGGGAACGTTTCCGTGTCGGGCGTCGAGAACTCGAGGGTGAGCGCGGTCAGGTCGAGCGGCGGCAGCGGCGTGGCCACGCGCTCCGGATACGTGAGGGCGTACGAGATCGGAACGCGCATGTCCGGATAGCCGAGGTGGGCGAGCGCGGCGCCGTCGCGGAAGCGGACGAGCGCGTGGACGATCGACGTCGGCTGGAGCGCGATCTCGATCCGCTCGTACGGGACGCCGAACAGGAAGTGCGCCTCGATCAGCTCGAGCCCCTTGTTCGCGAGCGTCGCCGAGTCGATCGTGATCTTCGGCCCCATGCGCCAGGTCGGGTGCGCGAGCGCCTGCTCCGGCGTCACGTCCTCGAGCTCGCCGCGCGCGCGGCCCCGGAAGGGCCCGCCCGAGCCGGTCACGACGAGCGTGTCGACCTGCTCCGGCTCCCGGCCCTCGAGACACTGGAAGAGCGCCGAGTGCTCGCTGTCGACGGGCAGGATCCGTCCTCTCCCCCGCTCTCGGGCGGCGAGCGCGAGGTCGCCTGCGGCGACGAGGCTCTCCTTGTTCGCGAGCGCGAGGTCGACGCCGTGCTCGAGCGCCCAGAGCGTCGCATGGATGCCGGCGAAGCCGACGACCGCGTTGAGGACGACGTCCGGCTGCGCGCGTTCGAGCAGCTCGGTCAGGTCGCCGCCGACCTGCTTGAGCGGTGCGTCGACGTCGTCGAGCGGCGTCGAGCCGGAGGCGGCGGCACAGAGCTCGAGCGCCGGGTGCGCCTCCACGATCTCGATCGCCTGGCGGCCGATCGACCCGGTGGCGCCGAGGAGGGCGACCCGTCTCACCGGGAAAGTGTACGGCGAGCCTCAGCGGTAGCCGAAGGCGAGCACGAGGAAGTAGGTGGCCGGCGCCGCCCAGAGGAGCGCGTCGGAGCGGTCGAGGACGCCTCCGTGCCCGCCGAGCAGCCGTCCGGTGTCCTTCACGTCGAGATCCCGCTTGAGCGCGGACTCGAACAGGTCGCCGAGGATCGCGGCTGTGACGGCGACGACGCCGAGGACGACCGCCTGCCAGATGTGGAGGTAGGTGGCGCGCGTGTCGTAGAGCGCGACGAAGACGACGAAGATCCCGGTGATCGCCCCGCCGACGAGTCCCTCCCACGTCTTCTTCGGCGAGAGCCTCGGCGCGAGCTTGTGCCGGCCGATCACGCGCCCGGTGAGATACGCGAGGGTGTCGGTCGCGAAGACGGCGAGGACGACCGTGAACGCGAGCAGTCGCGGCTCGACGTGCATCTGCCGCAGCAGGAGAACGGAGCCGAGGCCGAGGCCCAGCCACGCCGCGCCGAGAATCGTCGAGCCGACCGACACCGTCGTCTGCGCGCGCGTTCGCGCGACCGCGGCCAGGAGGAAGGCGAAGACGAACGTCGCGAGAAAGCCCCCGACCATCCAGACGAGCCCGCCGGTCTCGGCGCCGACGAGAGCGAGGACGACGCCTCCGTACACGGCCGCCGCGAGCGGCCGCAGGGGGCGTGCGGTCGTGACGAACTCGTGCACGGCGACGAGCGCGGCGACGAGCACGAGACCGAACAGCCACCAGCCACCGAGCCAGAGCAGGCCGAGCACGAGCGGTAGGCCGACGAGCACGACCACGAGGCGCGAGAAGAAGTTGGTCACCTGCCGCCGAATCTACGGCGCCGCCGCGCGTACTCCTCGATCGCCGCACGAAGCTCGCCGGGACCGAAGTCCGGCCAGAGGGTGTCGGTGAAGACGTACTCGGCGTACGCCGACTGCCAGAGGAGGAAGTTCGAGATGCGCCGTTCGCCCGAGGTCCGGATCACGAGATCGGGATCGGGCATCTCCGGCTCGTAGAGCGCCCCCGCGAGCGCGGCCTCGTCGATCTCGTCCGGCTCGATCCCGCTCTCGACCAGCCGGCGCGCCGCGTCGACGAGCTCGCCCCGCCCGCCGTAGTCGAACGCGATCCAGAGCAGGAGCCGGGAACGGTCGGCGGTCGCCGCCTCCAGCCCCGCCATCTTCTCGCGCAGCCAGTCCGGCGCACGGTCGCGGCGCCCGACGAACCGCACGCGCACGCCCTGCGCGGCGAGATCCTCGAGCTCCCGGTCGATCGTCTCGCCGAAGATCTCCATCAGCGCGCCGACCTCGCCGGCGGAACGGCTCCAGTTCTCGGTCGAGAACGCATACACGGCGAGGGACTCGACCCCGACGTCGATCGCGGTCTCGACGACCGGCCGCAGCGCCCGCGAGCCGGCGCGGTGCCCCTCGGCGACCGAGACGCCGTGGCCCGCGGCCCAGCGCCCGTTTCCGTCCATGATGATCGCGACCGCATGCGCGACCTCGGGAAGATGCTCCTCCGGCGTGACGTCGGTGCCGGGCAGCGAGGACAGCCGCCTACACCTCCATGACTTCGGACTCTTTGTGCTTGAGCAGCTCGTCGATCTGCTTCGTGTGCTCGTCGGTCAGCTCCTGCACCTTCACCTCGCCGCGATGCTCCTCGTCGGCGCCGACGTCGCCGTTGTCGACGAGCTCCTTCAGGTGCCGCATTGCGTCGCGCCGGATCTCGCGCACGGCGACCCGGTGGTCCTCGGCCATGTTGCGGACGACCTTGACGAGCTCCTTGCGCCGCTCCTCCGTCAGCTGCGGGATCGGCAGCCGGATCATCTTGCCGTCGTTCGAGGGCGTGAGGCCGAGGTCGGACTCCTGGATCGCCTTCTCGATCGAGCGGATCGAGCTCGGGTCGAACGGCTGCACGGTGAGCATCCGCGGCTCGGGGACGTTGACCGTCGAAAGCTGGCGGAGCGGGGTCGCCGTCCCGTAGTAGTCGACCTCGATCCGATCGAGCAGCGACGCCGACGCCCGCCCGGTGCGCACGGTCGCGAACTCCGAGCGTGCGTGCTCGACCGACTTGACCATCCGGTCCTTCGCCTCCTGGAGCAGCTCGTCGACGCTCGCCATGCCCTCAGCCCTCCTCGTGTGGAGTCGCGATGATCGTCCCTACGTCCTCGCCCGCCACGACGCGGGCGACGTTCCCCTCGGCCAGCTCGAACACGTGGATCGCGAGCCGGTTGTCCATGCAGAGCGACAGCGCGGTCGTGTCCATCACCTTCAGACCCCGCTCGATCGCCTGGAGATGCGTGAGCCGCGGCAGGAAGACGGCATCCGCGTTCTCTCTCGGGTCGCCGTCGTAGACGCCCTTGACGCCGTGCTTCGCCATCAGGATCGCGTCGGCGCCCATCTCGAGCGCGCGCAGCGCCGCCGCCGTGTCGGTCGTGAAGAACGGGTTGCCCGTGCCGGCGGCGAAGATGACGACACGCCCCTTCTCGAGGTGCCGGATCGCGCGGCGGCGGATGTAGGGCTCCGCCACCTCGGAGACCGAGATCGCGGACAGGACGCGCGTGTCGGCGCCTTCGCGCTCGAGCGCGTCCTGGAGTGCGAGCGCGTTCAGGAGCGTCGCGAGCATCCCGGCGTAATCGGCGGTCGCGCGGTCCATGCCCTCCGCGGCGGCCGCCAGGCCGCGATAGAAGTTCCCGCCGCCGACGACGATCGCGACGTCGACTCCCTCGGCGCGCACGCCCGCCACCTCCCGCGCGAGCGCGCGCGAGACCTCGAGGTCGATCCCGTACTCGCGGTGGCCCATGAGAGCCTCGCCCGACAGCTTCAGCAGCACCCGCCGGAAGGCGGGCGCGTGCGCCGGCGAGCCGGCGAACGTCTCCGGCTGAACGTTCACCCGCTGAGCGAGAAGCGCTCGAACTCGAGGACGGCGGCGCCGGCGTCGGCGAGCACCTCCCCGACGGTGGCCGACCCGTCGTGGATCCACTCCTGCTCGGTGAGCACCTGGGCCTGGAAGAAACGCTTGTTCAGCATCCCTTCGACGATCTTCTCACGCGCCTGCTCGGGCTTCGACTGCACCTCGTCGGAGTTCGCGAAGATCTCGCGCTCGGCCGCGACGTCCTCGCCCGGCACGTCCTCGCGGCCGACCCAGCGGGGATTCGAGGCGGCGATGTGCATCGCGAGCTTCCGGCCGAGCTCGGGGTCGCCTCCGCGCACGAGGACGAGGACGCCGAGCTTGTTCGCAGGCGGATGGACGTAGGCCGCCACACGGCCGCCGGCGACCGCCTCGAAGCGCGCCGCGCCGGCGACCGCGATGTTCTCGCCGAGCTTGGCCGACAGCTCCGTCCGCTCCTCCTCGAGGTGCTCGATGGCGTCGACTCCCTCCGCCTCGACGAGGTCGAGTGCCTTCTGCCCGAACGCCTGGAACTCGTCGTTCTTCGAGACCGGCTCGGTCTCGCAGCCGATCGCGACCATCGTCCCGCGCGAGCCGTCCTCGGCGAGCCGGTAGCCGACGAGGCCCTCGGTCGTCGCGCGGTCGGCGCGCTTCTCGGCCTGCGCCTTGCCCTTCTCGCGCAGGATCACGATCGCGGCCTCGACGTCGCCGTTCGTCTCCTGGAGCGCGCGCTTGCAGTCCATCATCCCCGCGCCCGTGCGCTCGCGAAGCTCGCGGACGAGCTGGGCCGAGATCTCCGCCGCCATCAGTCCTTCTCCCCGTCCGCCGGCTCGGCCGTCGCCTCCACGGCGGGCGGCTCGGGCGCCTCCGCCGCCTCCGGCTCGACGGCCGCCGTCTCCGGCGCCGCTGCGGCAGGCTCGGGCTCCGGTTCCGTCGCGGCCGCCTGCTGCTCGAGCTCCCGCGCCGACACCTTCTGCTTGCCTTCGGCGATCGCGTCGGCGAGCGCGCGGACGATGAGGTTGCACGAGCGGATCGCGTCGTCGTTGCCGGGGATGATGTAGTCCGCCTCGTCGGGGTCGCAATTCGTGTCGACGAGCGCGACGACCGGGATGCCCAGCCGGCGCGCCTCGCGCACGCCGAGCGCCTCCTTCTTCAGGTCGACGATCACGACCGCGTCGGGCTGCCGCCGCATGTCGGCGACACCGCCGAGGTTCTGCTCGAGCTTCTCGAGCTCGCCCGCCATCGAGATCCGCTCCTTCGCGGGGAGGAGATCCATCTGCCCCTCGTCGCGGAGGCGGCGCATCTCGTGCAGCCGCTCGATCCGGTCGGACATCGTCCGCCAGTTCGTGAGCAGCCCGCCGAGCCAGCGGTGGTTGACGTACGGCATCCCCACGCGCTGCGCCTCGCGCTCGACGGCGTCCTGCGCCTGCTTCTTCGTACCGACGAAGAGGACGGCGCCGCCGCGCTCGGCGACGTTGCGCAGGAACTGCTGTGCCTCCTCGAGCCGCTCGGCGGTCTGCGTGAGGTCGATGATGTAGATGCCGCCGCGCTCGGCGAAGATGAAGCGGCGCATCTTCGGGTTCCAGCGCCGCGTCTGGTGGCCGAAGTGGACCCCGGCCTCCAGCAGCTCGCGCATGGAGACTCCCGTCGTGGTTGCTGCCATGGGAATGCTCCTTCCGGATTCGTTTGTCGTCGTGCGCCGGCGGGGCTCACGGCGCACCACTCGCAACGAGAGGCACGCGCGCCGCGGCTGGCCGCCGGGGAGTGGGACGGGACGCGGAAAGACTAGCGCCGGCGGGCCTTCGCGAGCGCCGCAGCGAGATCGGCGGGCAGCGGCGAGGCGACATCGACGGCCTCGCCCGTGAAGGGATGCGCGAAGGCGAGCCGCGCCGCGTGGAGGAACTGGCGCTCCAGCCCGAGCTCGCCCGGACGTCCATACGTCGGGTCGCCGGCGACCGGCAGGTCGATCGCGGCGAGGTGGACGCGGATCTGGTGCGTCCGTCCGGTCTCGAGCCGGACGCGCAGGAGCGCGTGCTCCGCGAGCAGCTCCTCCACCTCGAAGTGCGTGACGGCCTCGCGCGGCGTGTCGGTGTCGAGCGAGCGGCGCAGTCGGTCGTGCCGGTCGCGGCCGAGCGGCGCGTCGATCGTTCCCGCGCGCGAGCGCGGACGCCCGACGACGAGCGCGAGATACTCGCGACCGAGCTCGCGGCGGCGGAGCAGCTCCTGCAGCCGCTCGTAGGCGTCTTGCGAGCGCGCGACGACGAGCAGGCCGGAGGTGTCGCGGTCGAGCCGGTGGACCATCCCGGGCCGCTCAGCGTCGCCGCCTTGCGCTCCCGCGGCGGCGAGCGCCTGCGCGAGCGTGCCGCCCTCGTGTCCCGGCGCGGGATGCACGACGACGCCGGCGGGCTTGTCGACGACGAGCAGGTGCTCGTCCTCGTAGGGAATCGCGAGGTCGAGGCGCGGCGGCAGCGCAGCGGGAGCCTGCGGCGCCTCGCCGACCTCGATCTCCTCGCCGCCCGCCAGCCGGTGGCTCTTGCCGCGCGCGCGCCCGTCGACCCGCACGAGACCGGCCCCGAGGAGCCGCTCGGCCGCGGAGCGCGAGCCGATCTCGGGCACGCCGGCGAGGTAGCGGTCGAGCCGCTCGCCCCCCGCCTCCGGCGGGACGCGGAGGGTCGTCACCCGCGGTCAGCGAGGACGAGCGCGCCGACGAGGATCGCCACGCCGATGACGATGAAGCTGTCGGCGAGGTTGAAGGCCGGCCAGTAGCGGAAGTCGAGGAAATCGGTCACGTGGCCGAGCCGGACGCGGTCGGTGAGGTTCGAGACGCTCCCGCCGATCACGAGCCCGAGCGCGACCGGCAGCACGGGATGGCGGGCGCCGGAGCGCGCGAAGTAGACGAGCATCCACGCGACGGCGAGCCCCGTGACGACGATCACCGCGGCGGTCGCGCCCGCAAAGAGGCCGAAGGCGATGCCCGAGTTCTGGACGTGGCGGATCCAGAAGGGCCCGACGACGTGGACTCCCTCGCCGAGCCGGAGATCCGCCACGACGAGATGCTTCGTGAGCTGGTCGGCCGTGACGGCGACGGCGACGATCGCGGCGAGTCCGAGCCACTGGAGGCGGCTCGCGGCGAAGGAGCGCGTGGCGCGGGAGAGCGGAGTCAAGCCGTCCGTGGCCGACCCGACGCGGATCTCGAGCTGCCGCACCGGCTCGTTCACCGCTGCTCGGCCAGCCTCTTGCAGTCGATGCAGAGCGACGCCCACGGATACGCCTCGAGCCGCGGCTGCGGAATCTCCCGACCGCAGCCGGCGCAGATCCCGTAGGTGCCGGTCTCGATCCGGTCGAGGGCGGCGTCGATCTGGGCGAGCACCTCGCCCGAGTTCTCGCCGAGCGTGTAGTCGATCTCCCGTCCCAGCGTCGCCGTCGCCGTCTCGGCGAGGTTGTCGCTCGTGGCGGCGATCTCCTCGACCTCCTCGTCGAGCGAACCGGGATGCTCGTCGCGGAGCGCGGCGAGGGCGTGCTCGACCCGCTGCCGCTCCTCGAGGAGGGTCGCGCGGAACTGCTGCGTGTCGATGCTCATGAACGCCTCTCCTTTCTCCCGCGTCCGGGCGCCGCTGCCGCCGAGGCGAGCCGTCGCTCGATGAGTGCGGGCCCCATTCCGGTCAGCTCGACGATCTTCTCACGACCGCCGTGGCCCGAAACGAGCGTCACCGATGCGCGCGGGAGGGCGAGCGCGTCGGCGAGCAGGCGCAGGACGGCCTCGTTCGCGCGGCCGCGCTCGGGCGCCGCGGTGACGCGGACCTTCCAGACGTCGCCCTGCCTGCCCACGACAGCGGCCCTGCCGCCGCCCGGGCTGACGCGCAAGCGCAGCCGGGTCGTCTCGGTGCCCATGCGCCCAGTGTAGTTCTGTGCAGCTCGGTCAGGCCGCGTCCGCGTCGGGCACCGCGCCCCCGCCGAAGCCGTACCAGCCGGGCTCGTGCTCGGCCGTCTCCTGGGAGTCGCCCGTTGCAGGGGCGTCCCCGGCCTGAGGCTCCTCGAGCGCCGACAGCGCCGCCGTCAGCTGGACGCGGAGCCGCCGCGACTCCGTCATCAGCCGCTCGTTGTCGGCGACGGCCCGCCGCTGGATCGCCCGCGCCTCGGCGTGCGCCTCGTTCAGGATCAGCTCCGCCTCGCGCCGCGCCTGCTCCTTCATCTGCGCCGACGCCTGCTCGGCGGAGACGAGCGTCGTGCGCAGCAGGTTCTCGAGCTCGCGGAAGCGCACGAGGTCGGTCTCGAGCTGCTCGACGCGGTCTGCGAGGTCGGCGCGTTCGCGCCAGACGTCCTCGAAGCTCGTCACGATCTCTTCGAGCAGCGCGTCGGTCGGGGCCGTCCGGTAGCCGAACACCGTACGCGGCGGCCTCATGTGCCTGATCTCGACGGGTGCGAGTGCCATGGGATCTCCCCTCAAGCGAAGTTGTCGATGAGCCGGACGACGATCTGCTCCACGATCCAGAGCACGATGATCGCGACCATCGGCGAGAAGTCGAGCGGTCCCGCCGCGGGCAGCATGCGCCGGAAGAGCCGGATGTACGGCTCGCAGACGTCGTAGAGGAAGCGCTGGATCCGGTTCATCCAGATGGAGTACGGGAGCCGCAGCCAGCTCGTGAGGATGTAGACGAAGATCACGAGCGTGTAGACGCTCGCGAAGACGTAGAGGAACTCGTCGACGCCCGAGACGACGCTCCCGGTGAGCAGGTTGACGCTGGCCGCGACGCCCATCTACCGTCGGTTCGCGCTCGGCGACCGCTTTCCTATGCCTGGTTGAAGAAGCCGCGCTCGAGCATCTTCGCCCGGTCTTCCGCCGAGAGCTCGACGTCGCGCGGCGTGAGGAGGAACACCTTGTCGGCGACGCGCTGCATCCCGCCGTCGAGCGCGTACGTGAGCCCGCTCGCGAAGTCGATCAGGCGCTTCGAGAGGTCCTGGTCGGCCGACTGGAGGTTGAGGATGACCGGCACGCCGTCCTTGAACCGGTCGGCCACCTGCTGCGCGTCGTTGAAGCTGCGCGGCAGCACGAGGTGGACACGCGCCGCGCCCTCCCGGCGCACGGCCTCGAGGTTCCGGACCCGGCGCGGCTCGGCGCTGCGCGGCTGCGGCGACGGGCGCAGGATGCTCGTGCGCTGCAGGTCGGCCTCGGGCTCCGGATCGGTCCAGTCGTCGTCGTAGTCGCGGCGCCGGCGCGTGTGCAGGCGGCGGACGTTCGGGCGTTCCTCGTAGGCGCGGCGCAGCTCCTCGTCGGTGAGGTAGCCGTCCTCGTCCCAGTCCTCCTCCTCGGCGATGCCGAAGTAGACGAGGGTACGCGCCCAGACGTCGCCGAGACCCATGGCTCGTGCGATGTTAGCGCTGCCACAGGACCGAGCCCACCCGGACGTACGTCGCGCCCTCCTCGGCGGCGACGCGGTAGTCCTGGCTCGTTCCCATCGAGAGCTCCCGCAAGCCATGTTCGGCCGCAAGCTCACGCAGCCGCCGGAACCACGGCCGCGACGTCTCCGGGTCGTCGCTCGCCGGCGGCATCGTCATCAGGCCGCGCACGTCCGGGTAGAGCTCGAGCAGCCGCGGCACCTCGTCGGGCGCGACGCCCGACTTCGTCTCCTCGCCCGAGAGGTTGACCTCGACGAGCGCCGGGATGCGGAGCTTCCGGGCCGCCGACTCCGAGGCGAGCGAGTGGCAGAGCTCGCAGAGCTCGCTCACGAGCGGCGCCTTGCGGCTCTGCAGGTGGCCGATGAAGTGCCAGCGGAAGGCGTCGCCGTACGCGGCGTGCTTCGCCTGGAGGTCCTGCGCGCGGTTCTCCCCCACGACCTCGATGCCGGCCGCCGCGAGCGTCGCCATCTCCGCGAGGGGGACGTACTTCGTCGCCGCGACGACGGTCACGGCCGGGCCGACCTCCTCCCGGATGCGTTCGTAGCGCTCGCGGATCTCGTCAGGCGACATGGGGTCAGACGACATATCCGATCACCCCCTGCCGGCCCGTCCGGCCCCGGTCGCGCCGGTGCGAGAAGAAGGTCTCCGGCTCGCACGCCGTGCAGCGGTCGACGCGGTGGACGTCGTCCACCCCCGCCGCCCGCAGCGCACGCTCGGCCGCCGTCCACAGGTCGAGGTTCCGGCCCGGGACGACGTCGTCGCCGAAGGCGGCCCGGAACGGCTCCGCGACCTCGTCCCCCACCTCGTAGCAGCACGGGCCGATTCCCGGACCGACGGCCGCGGCGAGGCCACCGCCGCCCAGCGCCTCCGCCCCTGCGGCGACGATGCCCGCGAGCAGCCCGCGCCAGCCGGCGTGGAGGACGGCGAGCGCGGGCCCGCGTTCGTCCGTGCGGACGAGAACGATCGGCAGGCAATCGGCGGTGAGCGCGAGCATCGGCAGGCGCGGCTCGTCGGTCCACAGCCCGTCGGCCTGCTCCCCGCGCCGCGCCCCGGCGGCCCGAAGGACGCGGGCCGAGTGGACCTGGTGGTTGAGCGCGAGCCTCTCGACGTCCGCGCCGGCCGCGTCGCAGGCGAGACGCCGGTTCTCGTCGACGCGCTCGACGTCGTCGCCGCTCTTACGACCGAGATTGAGCGACGCGTACGGTCCCTCGCTCACGCCGCCGAGCCGCGTCGTGAAGACGGCCGCGTAGCCGTCGGCCTCCCAGCGGATCACAGTCGCTCCCTCGCACGCGCGAGCAGCTCCTCGCGCGTGTTCCGGCGCGGGTCGTCGACGACGGCGTCGAGGAGCTCCTGCAGCGCGTGCCCCAGCTCGGGGCCCGGCGAGTAGCCGAGCTCGATCAGGTCGCTCCCGTCCACGGCGAGGTCGGCGAGGCGGTGCGGACTCGACCGCTCCTGCTCGACGGTCTCGCGGAAGGCCGCGAGCCGCTCGAGCTCGTCGACCGGCGGCGGCTCGCCCTCCGAGCCGCGCTTGCCGAGCAGGTCGGCCCGTTTGTGGTCGAGGAGGTCGAACGCGAGCTCGATGCCGTTGCGGCGGAGGAAGCGCCGCGCGCGCAGGGCGTCTCCCGTGCCCGGCTGGAACATGTGGCGGCGGACGATCCGGACGACGCGCGAGGCGAGCGCGTTCGGGTAGCGCAGGCGGCGCAGCGCGCCGGCGGCGAGCTCGGCGCCGAGCTGGTCGTGGCCGCGCTCGGCGACGCCGGGCTTCGCGTAGTAGTGGAGGCGTCCGTCCTTGCCGCGCCAGGCCGCGTGCGGCTTGCCCAGGTCGTGGAAGAGCGCGGCGAGGCGAACGGGCAGCGAGAACCCGAGATCCGCCGCCGCCTGCACCACGGCGAACGTGTGCTCGTCGACAGTGAGGTCGTGGTAGCGGCTCTCCTGGTCGAACCCGATCGCCGGCCCGAACTCGGGCAGGAGCTCGACGAGGACGCCGGTGTCTCGCGCCAGGCGGAGCGCCCGCGCCGGCTCGGCGCCGAGGAGGAGCTTCGACAGCTCGCCCATCCCGTCTGCGGCGAGGCCGCCGCCGATCCGCTCGCCGGAGACGAGCTTTACCGCCGGCGCCTCCTCCCGCATCTGCGCCAGCAGCTCGTCGTCGGGCTCGAAGCCGAGCTGCGAGACGAAGCGGAGCGCGCGGACGAGGCGGAGCGGATCCTCGCGGAAGCTCTGCGGCGAAACGGTGCGGAGGATGCGCCGCTCGAGGTCCGCGCGCCCACCGAGCGGGTCGACGAGCTCGCCGTCCGCGAGCCGACGAGCCATCGCGTTCGCGGTGAAGTCGCGGCGGCGCATGTCGTCCTCGAGCGTGAGCGTCGGGTCGGCGACGATCTCGAAGTCGTGGCGGCCGGGGCCGGTCGAGACCTCTTTCCGGGTCGGCGCGAGCTCGATTCCGGTGGGTGCGAGCCGGCTGATGCGGCGCTCGCTCGGGTGCAGGCGGACGCCGACGAGCCGTCCTGCGACGACGAGGTCCTCCACCCTGCCGTGCGGCTCGAGCGCCGCGCGCAGCTCTTCGGTGTCGACGCCCGGGACGACGAAGTCGGCGTCCTTCGACTCGAGCCCGAGCAGCTCGTCGCGGACGGCGCCGCCGACGAGGTAGGCGTCGAGCCCGAGCGAGCGGACGTAGTCCTCGATCTCCCGTCGCACGGTTCCATTCTGGCGCTGCCGGGCGACGCTCAAGGCTGAAGCGCATGTTCAGGCGTAAGGAACGCTCGCCCAGGCGAGTGTTTGCAAATGTCCCTTGATCGTTCTAGGCTTCGCCCATGGTCGAGCGGGCGGGGATCATATGCGCGGATCTCGTCGGATCGTGAGGGGGACAATCTCGCGGTCTCGCGGCAGCTTGCGGATTGCGAGGCGCTGGCAGAGCGCAAGGACTGGGCGATCGTGGAACGTTATGTCGATGCGGATGTGAGCGCCTACAGCGGCAAGCTGCGGCCGGAGTATCGGCGGATGCTGGAGGACATCGAGGCGGGCGCGATCTCGGCGGTGGTTGTCTATCACGCTGACCGTTTGCACCGGCACCCGCGTGAGCTGGAAGACTTCATCGCTCTTTGCGAGCGGACGCAGACGAAGATGGCGACGGTGAGCGGGGATCTCGATCTTTCTACGCATGAGGGGCAGTTAATGGCGCGGATCACGGGTGCGGTGGCGCGCAAGGAGAGCGATGACAAGAGTCGCCGCACCACGCGCAAGCACGAAGAGCTGGCCGAGGCAGGCAAGGTGTCCGGGGGCGGCTCGCGCCCCTACGGCTACGAAGAGGACAAGCGGACGGTCCGGCCGGAGGAGGCGGAGGTAATTCGCGAACTGGCCAGGCGGGTGCTGGCCGGCGATTCGTTGAAGTCACTGGCGAAGGATCTGAACGGACGCGGCATCCCGACCGCGGGCGGTAAGGAGTGGTCTCCGCAGCAGATCGGCCGGATGCTGCAGCGGGCTCGCTACAGCGGGCAACGTGAGCGCCACGGCCAGATCGTGAACAGCAAGGCCGAGTGGCCGGCGATCATCACTCCTGCCCAGACAGACAAGCTGCGAGCGAAGCTGCGCGATCCTGGCCGGCGCACGAACCGCGCCGCTCGCCGCTACCTGTTGCCGCGCCTGTTGCGGTGCGGCCATTGCGGCGGCCAGCTCGTCTCGCGGCCGCGTGCCGATCACGTCGCTCGCTATGTGTGCGCTAGCGGGCCCGGCTTCGGCGGTTGCGGAAAGCTGACGATCCTGGCCGAACCCGTCGAGCTGTTCGTTTCCGAGGCTGTCTTGCATCGGCTGGAGTCACCGCTGCTGCCGGAAGCGATCCGCCGCCCAGCCGACGATACGAAGGGGGCGGAGTGGCAGGCCGAAGCCGAACGCGCCCAGGCGAAGCTGGACGAGCTGTCCGAGATGTGGGCCGCCGATGAGATCACTCGCGGCGAGTACCTGAAAGCGCGTGCCGGCATCGAGAAGCGGCTGACCAAAGCCCGCAAGAAGCTGGCCCAGCTCAACCGTCAAGCCGCGCTCATCCCCTTCATCGGAGACGCCAAGCGGGTGCGCGAGGAGTGGCCACAGATGACGCTCAGCCGGCAGGCGGAGATCGTGCGCGCACTCGTCGAATACATCGAGGTCGCACCCGCCCGTCGCGGCTACAACCGCTTCGACCCGGCCCGCTTGCGACCCGTCTGGCGGGTCTGAGCAGCCGCCTCCTGCTCGCGCAGCCCGAGCAGCTCGCACACGTCCCGCAGCACGTCTAGGTCCATCACTTTCGGCGGTAGCCCTTGCGCTACCGCGGTTTCCTCGGCCCAGCGATGGGCCGCCTCGCGCAGCTCATCGTCCAGCCCAGGCACACCAGTACGCGGGCGGGCCGCGCCAGCCCTCCGTTTCCGACGACCGCCAGATCCGCGCCGGCTCCGAACCCATCAGCCCCGACGCCTCAGCCATTACCGCCAGGTCCGACTCCCCGCGTAGCGGCACCCGCCCCGGCTGGAAGCCCTGGGCAACCTCGTAGCGGTGCAGACCCGGAACCCGCTCGCCGGCGAAGCCCTTGCTCACGTAGGGACTCAGGTAGCGCGCGACAGTCCGCGCCTCCTCGAGCGAGCCGGAACCGACCGGAAGATCCCCGATCAGCTTGATGTGCACGATGCCGCGGCCCCACACGTCCTTGACCAGGCCGACAGGCACATAGCGGCCGACCGCGAAGTGCGCGTGCAGACCATGGCCGCCCGGATGCCACTCCGGCACCCACAGATACGGGATCGGCTTCCCGCCGAGCTCGCGCCGCAGCCCGCGGAAGAAGTCGCCCAGCTCGACTCGCAGCCTCACCGGGTCGAAGCAGCCCTCGCCGGCATAGGTCAGCGTGCCGAGCCGGTTGAGCCGATTCGCCGCGCAGAAGCGCCGAACCTTGGCCCGCGCCCGGCGCGCCGCCTCCTCCTGCGAGCGTTCGCTATCGGCCCCGCCATCGCCGCCGCCGGCCCGCCGGGGCAACGTCGGCACAAAGCAACCACCGCCCTCCGCCGCCTGGGGATAGAGCGTGAACGACCAGAACGCCTGATGGGCTAGTCTCACACTAGAGACTATGCCGGGCCGCTCGGACGGACAGTCTCAGCCCTGCGACTGTGCTCCGGTCTTCTTGGCCGCCCAGCCCTCGCGGAACGCCCTCAGATCCAGCTCGATCCCCGGCATCTCGAACTCGTCCGGATGCGCACCGAAGGCGACGCGAAACAGCTTGACCCGCCGGTAGATGCTGGCCCGGCTCATCCCCAACCGCAGCAACCCCTCGAAGCCGCCCTCCAGATGCCAGACCGCCCAGAAGCCGACCAGATCGACGACGCTCCCTGCCGCGTAGCGCTGCACCAGCGGTCGCAGCGCCGGAGTCGTCACCTTGCGCACCCCGCCCGCGTAGGCATCCCAGGCCCGCCGCGCCACCCCGCGCCCCTCCGGCGACTCCATCCGATCAGAACGGAAGTCCACCATCTCTAGTCTCACCCTAGCGACTACAGCGGACAGCGAGAGCGGCCTCGGTTTAGCGCGGGCCCCCGCGCCCAAATCGCAGACCCCCGCCCTCGTCGCTGCGCTCCTCGGCGATTTGGGCTTCCCCGCGCCAACCGAGGCCCAGCCACCCTCTACCGGTTGCCTCAGAGTGCAGAATGCACCCATTTCCAGGGCTGTTTCACTCCCACCGAGCTATGTTGCACCCCAGCACAGAGCCGTCACACTCACCCTCAGCGCTCACCCGAGTTTCGTTGCTCATTCAAGGGAAGAGCGCCGGCGCTCCGCGCCGTCGCCAACCCCGCGGAACCGCCGGCGCGGGGCTACCCCTCACGGGGCATGCCCCGCGCGCCGGCGACCCCCGCGGGCACAGCGACCGCCGCCAAACCGCCCGCCACACATACCCATCCATGTACCGGAACGCTCGACCAGCGCAGCGTCCTGCTACTCGATCTCGACGGTTAGTTCGTTGCCGTCAGAGTCCGTGACGTGCGTGTGCCAGCCACGAGCTTCCTCGTGCGACTCCTCCGACCACACTTCAAGCGCGGCGAGGAGTTCCTTCGCTTCGTCCTCCGTGAGAGTTACCCACACGGTCGGGAGCGGCTCGCCCGGAGGCCCGTCAGTCGGCCCGCGATCCATCTTCGGCATGAAGCAAGCGTATCGACCGCTCGGGGGTCATTCCGGAACACTGGCCCAGCCCGAGGCGCTTTCGCCTGGCTTCGTCTCAGGAGGCGTTCGATGCCGGATCGAGCGGCTGCCGGTCCGCATAGTTAGGCCTGGAGTGGACAGTGGGGTCCCATCCCACCAGCCAGACCAAACCCTCGCCGTCGCCTCTATCCACGACGGCGTAAAGCGTGAAGATGCTGTCTCGCCGTCGAGCCTCCTCCTCCGCCCAGCGGAGTGCTTCGACTACATCGCGTACGTCAAGAAGATCGATTTCGTTCGCAGACCACATCACGCGATCCTGGGTGACACCCTCCGGCAGCTGCTCGGGCGGGACCTGGGGCTGACGCCAAAACGTCACGTGGTAGCGATGAATCGGACCGTGCTCCCAGCGCTTCGGCGGCATGAGAGGGCTACGAGGCTCGACGCGCATCGGTTCGCAGTCTGCCGGTCGCACGGCAAATCGGCTTCCCCCGTCGGGGGTCATTCCTGAACACTGGCCCAGGCGAGTGTTGCTGCTCGCTCGAACTGGCCACCGGGCGAAAGGCCGGAGGCTAAGACCCGCGCAGCGGGCTTAGCCGGAGGCCGGACTGCGCGAGCGTCTCCGCCGCAGGCGAGCACGCGAGCGCACGGGGCAGCCATCCCATCCAGAGCATCGAAAGCAAGCGACAGCACGAGCGCGCGGAAGACCGCGCTCTTCCGCGCGCGAGTTCCTTCGGCAGCGAGCGAGACCGAAGGTCACGCGAGCTAGAGGATTGCGATCGCCTCGATCTCGACGAGGGCGCCCGAGGGGAGCTTCGCCACCTCGACCGTCGAGCGCGCTGGCGGCCGGTCGCCGACGTGCTTCGCGTAGACCGAGTTCATGCCCTGGAAGTCGTCCAGGTTCTGCAGGAAGACCGTCGTCTTCACGAGCCGGTCGAGGCCGCTCCCCGCCTCCTCGAGAATTGCGCGGAGGTTCGCGAAGACCTGCTCGGTCTGCTCCTCGATCGTCGCGGCCTCGATCGCGCCGGCGCCCGGCTCGAGCGCGAGCTGTCCCGAGACGAAGACGAAGCCGCCGGCGGCGATCGCCTGCGAGTAGGGCGCACCCTGGAAGGGCGCGGGCGCTGCCTCGGTCCGAATGACGGTCTTCTCGCTCACGCTCTCTGGGCTCCTTCCCGCTCGCAGGCGGCCGCCAGCGCAGCGCCGAGCGCCTTGAAGATCGCCTCGAGCACGTGCCCGCTGTCGGTGCCGTTCAGCAGCCGCACGTGGAGGACGAGCCCGGCGTGCCGAGCCAGCCCCTCGAGGAAGCGTCGGGCGACGTCGGTGCCGAGACCGCCGACGCGGGCCTCCGTCAGGTCGACGTTCGTCACGAAGAGCGGCTCGTCGCTCACCTCGAGCACGACGTATGCGAGCGCCTCCTGCGAGGTCAGGCTGCCTGCCCCGTGCCCGCGAGCGCCGTCCGCCCGCAGCGGCCCCGCGAGTACCTCGCCGAGGGACGCGGCCGCGGCATCGACCTCCGCCTCCGCGTCGCCCGGCTCGATGTCGATGACGAGGTCGAAGCGGGCAACCTCCGCCAGCCGTGTGAGCAGCCCGTTCAGCACGGGAAGCCCCGTCTCGACCGTCGCCTCTCCGCGCCCGTACACGTTGACGCGAACGCCTGCCGCCGTGTCCTCCCGCGCCATGCCTACGCCTCGACGCGCTCGATCTGCGCGCCGACCGCGCGCAGGCGCTCGTCGATCCGCTCGTACCCGCGGTCGATCTCGGCCACGTTCCCGATCACCGATTGTCCGCGCGCGCAGAGCGCCGCGATGAGCATCGCCATGCCGGCGCGGATGTCGGGGCTCGTCAGCCGCTGGCCGTAGAGCCGCGACGGCCCGGTGACGACGACCCGGTGCGGGTCGCAGACGATGATCCGCGCGCCCATCGAGACGAGCTTGTCCACGAAGAACAGGCGGTTCTCGAACATCTTCTCGAAGACGAGCACCGTCCCCCACGCCTGTGTCGCGACCGCGACCGCGATCGAGGTCAGGTCGGCGGGGAACGACGGCCAGGGACCGTCCTCGATCTTCGGGATCTGGTCGCCGAGGTCGTTCTGGATCACGAGCTCCTGCTGCGGCGGCACGCGCAGCCAGTCGTCGCCGAGCTCGACCTCGATACCGAGCCGGTGGAACGCGAGGAGGATCGACGTCAGGTCCCGCGGCTCCGCTCCCTCGATCGTGAGATCGCTGTTCGTGACGGCGGCGAGGCCGACGAAGCTCCCGACCTCGATGTGCTCGGGCGCGATCGACCAGGCGCCGCCGCGCAGCTGCTCGACGCCGCGGATGCGGAGAACGTTCGACTCGATGCCCTCGATCTCCGCGCCGAGCGAGACGAGGAAGCGGCAGAGATCCTGGACATGCGGCTCGCAGGCGGCATTCCCGATCGTCGTCTCGCCGTGGGCGAGCACGGCCGCCATGATCGAGTTCTCGGTCGCCATGACGCTCGCCTCGTCGAGGAAGATCGTCGCGCCGCGCAGCCCATCGGTCTCCATCTCGTAGCGGCCGCCGACCTCGATCCGGGCGCCGAGCCGCTCGAGCGCGTGGATGTGCGGGTCGAGGCGGCGCCGGCCGATCACGTCGCCGCCCGGCGGCGGGACGCTCGCCCGGCCGAGCCGCGCCAGGAGCGGCCCCGCGAGCAGGAACGACGCACGGATCCGCTCGGCGAGCGCCGAGTCGATCTCGTGCGACGCGAGCCCGGACGCGTCGACGCGGACCTCGTTCTCGCCCGTCCAGTCCGCGGTCGCGCCGACGCTCGAGATCAGGTCGATCATCGTCTCCACGTCACGGATCCGGGGGACGTTCGAGAGCGTCACCGGCTCGTCGGCGAGCAGGCTCGCGGCGAGGATCGGAAGCGCGCCGTTCTTGTTCCCCGACGCCCTGATCCGGCCGTTGAGCGGGTTCCCGCCTTCGATGACGAGGGCCTGGGGCACGGTGGCGACGGACATGCGCGGGCTAGGATAACCGCCTCGTGGATCCTACTCGCGACCAGGCCTGGGAGACGCTGACCCGCTACACGAAGAGCGAGTCGCTGCTCCGCCACGCCCTCGCCGTCGAGGCCTCGACGGCCGCGTACGCGCGAGAGCTCGGCGGGGACGAAGAGCTCTGGCGTGTCGCAGCGCTCCTCCACGACTTCGACTACGAGATGCACCCGACGCTCGACAAGCATCCGCAGGACGGGGCGCCGTTCCTGCGCGAGGAGGGTTATCCCGAAGAGGTGGTCGAGACCGTCCTCTCGCACGCGGAGCATCTCGGGCTCCCGCGCGACACGCCGCTGAAGAAGGCGCTTTTCGCGTGCGACGAGTTGAGCGGGTTCGTCCACGCGTGCGCGCTCGTCCGTCCGACCGGCCTCGAGGGCCTCGAGCCGAAGTCGGTGCGCAAGAAGCTGAAGCAGCCCTCGTTCGCCGCAGGCGTCCACCGCGAGGACGTCTACAAGGGCGCGGAGGAGCTCGGCGTCGACCTGGACGACCACATCCGCACCGTCGTCGAGGCGCTGAAGCCGATCGCCGCCGAGCTCGGGCTCCCCTCGTAGCGTTCTCATCGAACTCTCAGCGGCGGCTTACGGTCGCCTCACGGCGCGGGTGTTCGATCGAGATGTGCAGCGGATCAAGAACCTCGATCTCGTCGTCGCCCTCGCCGCGTTCGCCGGCCTCTGCATCGCCGTGCTCACACGGGCGCCGCAGTTGCTCGAGCCCGACGACCTCGCCTATCGCGCCTCGATCGTCGCCCTCTCCCACGGCCATCTGACTCTCTCGACGGCGCAGTACCAGGCGCTCTCGCGGCAAGTCGGCCAGATCGCGCAATGGACACAGCTCTCCGACGGACGCTGGATCAGCGAGAAGAACCCGGGCTATCCGTTCTTCGCGCTCCCCTTCCAGCTCCTCCACGTGCTGCGGCTCACACCGCTCTTCTACGGCGCCCTGGGCTGCGCCGGCCTCTACGCGGGCGCGCGACGCTGGCTCGGCCGGCTCGGCGGCGCGTGGGCCGTCGTCCTCTACTGCTCGTCGGGCGCCGCCCTCGTCTTCGCTTGGCGCGCGACGATGCCCACGTTCACGGACGCCTCGCTCATCGCGGCCGGCCTCGGCGGACTGCTCTGGACGCTGCTCGCAGCCGACGCGCCTGCACGCCGCCGCACCGTCGTCGGCCTGCTCTCCTTCCTCGCGCTCGAGGGCGCGACGTTCATCCGCTACACCGACATCGTCGCCCTGCTCGTCGCCGTCGTCGCTGTGCCCCTCGTCGCGCGACGCGCCGGGATCTCGAGGCGGGCGCTTGCCTGGTGGGGCGCGAGCGTCGTGGCCTTCGGCGCGCTCGTGGCCGGGTTCGACGACCTCGTGTACGGCGGCGTCCTCAAGACCGGATATGCCGCCGGCGAGATCGAGTTCGGGCTCGGCGCGGTGCTGCCGAACCTCCGGGAGATGCCCCGGCAGCTCGTCTCGACGATGCCGCTGCTCGTCCTCGCGCTCGCCTCACTCGTCTGGATCGGCCTCCGTCTCGCGCGCTCGCGCTCGACCGATCGCCGCCGCGACGCCGCGGTCGCAGCCGGTCTCGCCGGCGTCTGGCTCGGCGTCTATGCGCTCTATCTCGCCTACACGTGGACGGTCCGCGCCGGGGCCGGCTCGGGGAATGCCGTTCACGTCATCCGCTTCTACGTCCCCGCCCTCGGCGCCCTCGCGCTCCTCGCAGCCTGGGTCGTGCACCGGCTGCCGCGCTGGCTGCCGGTCGCGACGCTCGCCGCGGTCGTGGCGATCGGCGGTTTCTCGTATCCGGGACTGACCGCGCAAGGGCTCGGTCCCGGCCTGCGCGGCGGCGGCCCGGCCGGCGGAGCCCCGTTCCGCGGAGCCCCGGGCGGGGTCGAGCCCCCGGGGGCCGGCCGGGGCTCGTTCCCCTCACCGGGTGGAGCGCCTTCGGGCACCAGGCCGTCGCGGGCGCCTTAGCGCGCCGCCGCGACGCCCCTTGCGAGACGCTGAAGGTCGTCGTCGTTCGTCCACCAACCGCACGAAGCCCGCACCAGGTTCCGGCCCGGCAGCTCCCGGACGACGACGCCGGCCTCGTGGAGCCGCTCGACGAGCGCCGTCGGGTCGCCCTGGGGCCGGAACGACACGAGCGTCGAGTGCCTGGACGGCGTCACGACCTCGACGAGCGGCTCGAGCAGCTCGCGGCAGCGGGCGGCGTTCGCCGCCGCCGCCTCGTAGCGCCAGTCCGGGTGCACGGCGAGCGCCGCGAGCAGTCCGGCGAGGCTCGGGACGGGGATCCAGCCCGAGTCGAAGCGCTTCGCACCCTCCTTCGGCGCGAACGCCCCGGAAGGCTCGTAGCCGTCCTGCGACATGTACGACGGCGCCTTCACCTGCAGGCGCTCGGGATCGGCGACGTAGAGCGCTCCCGTCGCCTCCGGCCCGCAGAGCCACTTCTGCGCCGAGACCGTGTAGAAGTCCATCTCGCCGACCTCGACCGGGATCGCGCCCGCGGACTGGGCCCCGTCGACGAGGACGGGCACGCCGGTCGCAGCGCGAAGGCCCCGGACGTCGAGCCGGCGCCCAGTCGTCCAGAGGACGTGCGAGGTGGCCACGAGGCGCGTCCGCGGGGTCACGGCGGCCGCGACGGCGTCCTCGTCGGCTTCGACGACGACGATCCGCGCGCCGGTGGCGTGGAGCGGCCCGGTCAGGCCGAAGTGCTCCTGGTCGGTCGTGACGACCTCGTCGTCCGAGGTCAGGCCGAGCCCGGCGAGGACGATCGCGCAGCCGCGCGTCGTCGAGTCGGTGAGCGCGACCGAGGCAGGATCGACGCCGAGGACGGCGGCGAAGGCGGCACGAAGCTCCTCCCGCCGCGCGAGCATGCCATCGATGTACGCCTGGCCGCTTCTCCCCTCGGCCAGGTCCCGTTCCGTCGCCCGCACGATCGCCTCGACGGTCGAGCGGGCGAGCGGGCCGTTCGTCCCTGCGTTGAGGTACGCGTAGCGCTCGAGCACCGGGAACTGACTGCGGGCCTCTGCGGGCGTCATGCGGCGTAGCCTACGAAGCCGTGCGCGTCCTGCTCGCAGATCCCCCCGCCTTCACGCCGGCCTACGATCACGAGCTGGCCGCGGCGCTCGCCCGCGCCGGAGCGGACGTCGAGCTCGTCACGTCGCGCTTCCGCTTCGGGAGCGTCCCCCCGCCCGAGGGCTACGTCCGCTCGGAGCCGTTCTATCCGCTCTCGTCCCGGCTCTTCCGGCGCTCGCCGCTCCGTCTGCCGCTCAAGGTCGCCGAGCACCCGCTCGGGCTCGCGGCGCTGCGCGGCCGGCACGCGGACGTGCTCCACCTGCAGTGGCTCGCCGCCCCGGAGCTCGACGTGCTCCTCTTCAGGCCGAGCCTCCCGTCGGTGTTCACGGCGCACGACCTCCTCGCCCGCCGCACCGCCCACCGCACGGGCGTCTGGCGTCGGCTCCTGCGCCGCTTCGACCGCGTCGTCGTCCACAGCGAGCGCGGCCGGGACACGCTCGCCGCCGCCGGCGTCGATCCCGACCGCCTGCGGGTGATCCCGCATCCGGTCTTCCCGAGCGACCCCGAGCGGCACGACGACGGCCGCACCGTGCTCGCCTTCGGGATGATCCGGCCGTACAAGGGTCTCGCCGACGCGATCGACGCAGTCCGCCGCGCGGGAGACGCGCGCCTGCTGGTCGCGGGCGACGCGCTCGAGCCGCTCGATCGCTACCGTGCCGCCGCCGACGGGCTCGACGTCGAGTGGCGCCTCGGCTACCTCGGCCCGCCCGAGGTCGACCGTGCGTTCGGCGACGCGACGATCGCGGTCTTCCCCTACCGGCCGGAGCTCGACCAGAGCGGAGCGCTTCTCCGCGCGCTCGGCGCCGGCGTCCCCGCGGTCGCCTACGACGTCGGCGGGATCGCCGAGCCCGTGCGCCGGTTCGAGGCGGGCCGCGTGGTGGAGCCCGGTGACGTGGCCGGACTCTCGCTCGCGCTTCGCGAGCTCCTCTCCGACCACGCCGCGCTCGAAGCCGCCCGCGCCGGTGCGCGCCGGGCACGCGAGGAGCTGACCTGGGACGCAGCCGCCCGGGCGCACCTCGACGTCTACGCGGAGATTGCGTGATCTTCCGGAGAGACCGCTTCGGGGACGTGATCGCGCGTCAGCTCGACCTCTTCGCCGAGGACGGCGCCGACCTCATCGCCGAGTGCCGGGCGAAGGAGCGGACGTACGACCGGGCGCCGCGCGCCGACGCGGAGGAGGCGTACGGTGACTACATGGACGCGGTGGAGACGGCGACGGAGGCACTCGCCGACATGCGCGACCGGTTCGCGCGAACGCTCGACGAGGTCGCGGCCGCCGAGTACGAAGAGTCCTTCAACCGCGCCGTCCGCCGCCGCTGGCCGCCGTTCGGGCTCGAGATCGAGAACCGCTGATGGCCCGCATCGAGGACTACGCGCTGCTCGGCGACCTGCAGACGGCGGCGCTCGTCGGCCGCAACGGCTCCGTCGACTGGCTCTGCTTCCCCCGCTTCGACTCGGCCGCCTGCTTCGCCGCCATCCTCGGCGGCTCCGAGAACGGCCGCTGGCTGCTCGCGCCCGTGGAGGCGACGTGGACGAGCAGCCGCCGCTACCTCCACGACACGCTTGTCCTCGAGACGACGTGGGAGGGCGACGGAGGCGCCGTCCGCGTGATCGACTTCATGCCGCCGCGCGGGAAGGCGCCCGACATCGTCCGCATCGTGGAGGGCGTGCGCGGCCGCGTGCACCTGCGCTCGGAGCTCATCATCCGCTTCGACTACGGCCGAATCGTCCCGTGGGTGCGCAAGCGCACGCACGAGGATCACACGCGCGTCGCAGTCGCCGGCCCGGACGCCCTCTGTTACCGCACGCCGGTGCTCACGCGCGGCGAGAACATGCGCACGGTCTCGGAGTTCGCGGTCGACGAGGGCGAGCGCGTCCCGTTCGTCCTCACCTGGTTCCCGTCCCACGAGGAGCCGCCCAAGCCGGTCGACCCGGAGCAGGCGCTCGCCGAGACGGAGGCGTTCTGGCGCGAGTGGAGCGCTGCCTGCGTGGTCGACCTTCCCGAGGAGTGGGCGGCGCCCGTCCGGCGCTCGCTCGTCGTCCTCAAGGCGCTCACGTACGCGCCGACGGGGGGTCTCGTCGCCGCGCCGACGACCTCGCTGCCGGAGTGGATCGGCTCCGTCCGCAACTGGGACTACCGCTACTGCTGGCTGCGCGACGCGACGCTCACCCTGCTCGCCCTCCTGCAGGGCGGCCACGCTGACGAGGCGGCCGCCTGGC
>Ga0335077_10001225_pt1 | contig 30275 bp, 26 predicted proteins | sample Lox_Sample_31_FD_207151 | JGI IMG/M metagenome (GOLD analysis project Ga0335077, IMG submission 207151) | Soil microbial communities from Loxahatchee National Wildlife Refuge, Florida, United States - Lox_Sample_3.1 | ecosystem: Environmental > Terrestrial > Soil > Wetlands | place: USA... | reverse complement strand
CCGTGGTTGGGTTTATGCCGTCTCGGGCAGGAGGACTGATGCGCTGAAGATCGCCCAAGAATTCAGGGACTTGTCCTCCCACTCTTATGTCGATTTCTATCTATTTGCGGGAATTTATGCAGGGCTTGACGACAAAGACGAGGCGTTCCGGCTGCTTGAAAAGGGTTATGAACAGCATTCGGTTGCCATGCCCTATTTAGGTGTAGACGTGTTCTGGAACGGGATGCGTTCCGACCCGCGCTATGCCGATTTGCTGCGCCGGATGGGGTTGCCGCAGTGAGCACATCAATTACATGATCGGGCAGACCATCTCGCATTACCGCATCGTCGAGAAGCTGGGCGGCGGCGGCATGGGTGTGGTCTACAAAGCCGAGGACACCGAACTTGGTCGCTTCGTCGCCCTGAAGTTCTTGCCTGCAGACCTAGCCAGTGATCCACAGGCGTTGGAGCGCTTCAGGCGCGAAGCTCGTGCAGCTTCCGCCTTGAACCATCCCAACATCTGCACGATCTATGAAGTCGGGCAACAAGATGGTCAGCCGTTTATTGCGATGGAGTTTCTGGATGGCACGACGCTCAAACACCGCATCGGTGGCAAGCCGCTGGAGGTCGATACCGTCCTGTCGCTTGGCATCGAGGTCGCCGACGCGCTCGATGCCGCTCACACGGCAGGAATCGTCCACAGGGATATCAAGCCAGCAAACATCTTCGTGACGAAGCGAGGTCACGCCAAGGTTCTGGATTTCGGGTTGGCTAAGGTTAGTACACCCAAAAGCGCGACTGGCGATGCGCCGACACTTGCCACTGCGGAGGTTGACCCCGACCATCTCACGAGTCCCGGCTCAACGCTCGGAACCGTCGCATACATGTCGCCGGAGCAGGTGAGAGGCAAAGAACTTGATTCCCGCACAGACCTGTTCTCTTTCGGCGCAGTGCTCTACGAGATGGTGACAGGGCTGCTGCCCTTCCGAGGGGATACATCTGGGGTCATCTTCGAATCAATCCTCAATAGAACGCCAGCTTCCGCAGTCAAATTGAACCCTAACATCCCAGAAAAGCTGGACGAGATCATCGGCAAGTGTCTGGAGAAAGACCGCAGCCTCCGCTATCAACATGCAGCCGACATTCGCGCCGATCTGCAACGGTTAAAACGGGACACAGAATCAGGCAAGACGGTGGCGAGTGGTGCGGCATCCCGCTCGTCGCGCCGGACGATGTTGATCGTTGCTGTAGCGTTCGTAGTCGTCACGGCAGTCATTGCGCTGGCGGCGTTCTATTTAAGCAGCAGTGGTCGCACGAGCATCGACTCGGTCGCCGTGCTGCCGTTCGCCAACGGAACTGGCGACCCCAACATGGATTACTTGAGTGACGGAATTACTGAGGGCGTAATCGACAAATTGTCGGGACTCCCGAACATCAAGGTCATCTCGCGAACTTCTGCTTTCCGTTACAAAAAACAAGAGATTGAACCTCAGAAGGTAGCGCGTGAACTTGGGGTAGAGGCGCTGGTGATAGGACGAGTTTTTCAGCATGGCGACGATCTATCAGTAAGCGCCGAACTCGTGAACGCACGAGAGGACAAACAGCTTTGGGGAGAGCAATACAATCGCAAAATCACAAATGCGCTCAGTGTAGAGGAAGAAATTGCAAACCACATCTCTGACAAGTTGCGCCGATTGACAAGCCAACAGAAGGAACGGGTGACAAAGCGATATACCGAAAGTGGCGAAGCATACCAAGCCTTTTTGAAGGGCAGATACCATTGGGGTAAGGATACCGAGGATGACCTCAAACAAGCGATTCAGTACTTTGAACAGGCGATCCGCTTGGACTCCAACTACGCTCCAGCATACGCTGGCATGGCCGATGCTTATGCTGAACTTGGCAACACTATTTTCCTTGCACCCAACGAAAGTTTTCCGAAAGCCCGGAATGCCGCACTCAAGGCATTAGACATTGATCCTTCATTATCCGAAGCGCATACGGCGTTAGCAGAAGTCAATTGGTGGTACGACTGGGACTGGTCAACGGCAGAGAAGGAATTTAGGCGTGCCATTGAGCTTAATCCAATGAGTTCCGTAGCCCATTTTCACTATTCCTTCGTGCTCAGCACCATGGGTCGGTTTGATGAAGGAATTGAGGAATGCAAGCGGGCACAAGACCTTGACCCGTTATCACTCATTGTGAATGTGTATTGCGGGTATATCTACACTCTTGCGCACAGGTTCGATGAAGCAATTCCGTTGTACAAGAAAGGACTTGAACTTGACCCCAACAGTAGCATCGGTCATGCGGAATTAGCTTGGAACTATGCTGTCAAGGGAATGACGCGTGAGGCTCTTGCAGAATACCGGAAGATGCCAAACCTGCCAGTCCCCCGAACAGATCAGTTGCTCTCTGGCGGGCTTGGGTACGTTTATGCGGTCTCTGGGAAACATGATGAGGCACTTAAGATCATCGCCCAACTGGAACAATTGGGTAGGGAAAAATATGTCGATAGCTATTTGATCGCTCAAATTTATGCTGGTATGCACGACAACAACGAGGCATTTCGGTGGTTAGATCGTGCGGTGGCACAACGATCTGTAAGCATGGTGTATCTGAAGACCGATCCTTTCTGTGACAGCCTTCATGCAGACTCGCGGTTTGCTGACTTGCTGCGCCGCGTGGGTTTCCCTGAGTAAGGTCTTGCCACAATGCTAAAAAGGTATCCCCTGTAAGTTGCAAAAATTGAAAAATCCGTGTCAATGGATTCATTCGCAGAGTATGCGAAGCTGCAATGGGCGCGAGATTCTTACCCACAAATTTACCCACAGGGAATGGTTCCTACAGTCCCTTTCAGCGACTTGGCAGCCCCCGCGAGAATGTAAGTCGCTGATAAGACGTGTATGCCTAGACTGTCACGGCAGAGGCCGCGGGTTCGAGTCCCGTCGTCCCCGCCAATTCTTTCTAAAGGAGTTATCGGACGTGACACCGAAAACTCCTACCCACAACTCAACCCACAGCCTCTACTGAACGCTCCCCGCGTCGAATCCTACGGCGTCCAGAAATTTTTCCTGAGCCCCGATCATCTCGTCGGGGTCTTCGTCCGTGTACAGATCGAGCGTGGTCTGAATCCGCGAATGACCCAACATGCCCTGCACTGTCTTTGGGTTCTCCTTCGCCTTGTTCACCAGCCAGTTCGACAGGCTGTGACGGAGGTTGTGTAGACCCCAGCGATGTCCGTCTGGAATGGTTACGCCTGCTGCTTTTGCCGCAGGGCGCAAGTGGTCGGCGCAAAATACCGACGCGCAGATCGGTACTCTGCCGCTCTCCTTTATCGACGGGAACACGAAATCCCTGGGCTTGGCGTATGGCGTTTGCTTGTGCCATTCGCGCAAGTAGTGGGTCAACACCCAGCCCATCGGTACGTCGCGTTCCGAAGATGGTCTCTTGGTGCTTCCGTCCACACCCGTCTTCTTCCATGACTTGACGATCCTGATCTTCCGCTCTTCCGACAGAATGTCAGCCCAGCGGAGCGAAAGCACTTCTGAGCTTCGAAGTGCTGTCGCCGCCACCACGAACACCAGAGTGAAGTGCAGCATGTTCCCAATCACAGAACGCAGGATCAAGAGCGTCTGAGCCGGGGTGATCTTGATCGCCTTGTACGCAGTCTTGGTGCTGGTCGCCAGCCCCTCTACCGGGTTCTTCGAAACTTTCTTGTGAATGATCCCGATTTTGAAGATTCGGTTCATCTGCCGCAGTCGTGGTACAGGGGAGTGAGGCGGGTGGACACTGGGCATCCCGCTCCACTTTCCCGTTCGTGCCTGAAGCCGCTGATTACCTGAAGCAGCGTTCGCCTGAAACTTTGCTTCTCGCGGCTGGAGGTGTTGCTGACGGGCGTGGGCTGGCGGCAGCCTTGATGCTTGGCGCGGACGGGGTTGTCGTGGGCAGCCGCTTTTGGGCGTCGGCAGAAGCACTAACCCCACAGGCACACACAGACAAAGCCATTACTGTGACAGGCGACTCGACCGTTCGCACAAAGGTGCTGGATGCGCTGCGTGGTACGCCTTGGCCGAGAGAATACTCGTTTCGTTTTTTGAAAAATAAGCTGACTGATGAGTGGGCAAATCGAGAAAACGAGGCGTTCAGCGCATTCGGCACGTTATCTGAACAATACGCTCAGGCACGTGCTCGGTACGATCTTCAAACCGAAGCGGTTGTCTGCGGAGAGGTTGTGGGTCTCCTGCGAGATCGTGCGACTGCTGAATCAATATTCAGATCGATGGTCGCCGATGCTGAGAAACTCCTGCACCGTGGCGAGACGCTCGATTTTACTGGGTAACGACCTCAGATTGACCCTCAAGCAGCTTCCTCGTACCATTTCCGCCAATGGCTACGCCCACCGAACCCGTGGGGCAGACGGTTTCCCATTACCGCATCCTGCGCAAGATCGGCGGCGGGGGGATGGGTGTGGTCTACAAGGCTGAAGACCTGAAGCTAGGTCGCCATGTGGCGCTGAAGTTTCTGCCCGGCGAACTCGCGCACGACTCGCAGGCTCGTGCCCGCTTCGAGCGGGAAGCCAAAGCCGCATCATCGCTGAACCATGCGAACATCTGCACGATCCACGAGATTGACGAGTCAGATGGAAGAACGTTCATCGCGATGGAACTTCTGGAGGGTCAGACCCTTCGGCACATGATTGCGGGCAAGCCGATGGAGATCGAGACAGTGCTCGATCTGGGAATCCAGATCGCGGACGCTCTGGACGCAGCACACACCAAGGGGATCGTTCATAGAGACATCAAGCCTGCGAACATCTTCGTGACGAACCGGGGGCAAGCGAAGATTCTCGACTTTGGACTGGCAAAGGTCGCCTTCAAAGGCACTGGGGTGTCGGCTTCCGATTCGACCATTGGCGGTAGTGAAGAGAACTTGACCAGCCCCGGCTCCACACTGGGCACCGTCGCTTACATGTCGCCTGAGCAGGTGCGAGGGAAGGAACTCGATGCTCGCACCGACTTGTTTTCTTTCGGTGCAGTTCTGTACGAGATGTGTACCGGGACGCTCCCTTTCCGGGGCGACACTTCGGCTTTGATCTTTAAGGCCATTCTGGATGGGACGCCAACGTCAGCAGTGCGGCTGAATCCCGATCTTCCGCCGAAGCTGGAAGAGATCATACGCAAGTGTCTGGAGAAAGACCGAAACCTCCGCTATCAGCATGCTGCTGACATCCGCACCGATCTCCAAAGGTTGAAGCGAGACACCGAGTCCACCCGGACCTTTTCGACGCAAACATCAAGTGATAAGACCCTTAAACGCGGCAAGCTCTGGGTCATTCTGGCTACCTGTAGCGCCCTTATCGCATTGGCAGCGTTGGGCATTTGGCGTCTGCAATCTGGGAAAGCAACCCAGATCGACTCCATTGCCGTGCTGCCCTTCACCAATGTAGGTGGAGATGCCAGTACTGACTACCTCAGCGATGGCATCACGGAATCATTGATGGGAAGCCTTGCCAGAGTGCCTGAGTTGAGGGTCAAGTCACGCAACTCGGTCTTCCGCTATAAAGGGAAAGACGTTGATGTGCAGAAGATCGGCAATGACTTAGGTGTATCGGCGCTGGTGAGCGGGCGAGTGGTGCCAAAGGGCGATAGCATCGAAGTGAGTGCCGAGCTTGTCGATGTTCGGGATAACACCGAAATCTGGGGGCAGCACTACAGTGGCAAAAGCGCAGATATCATCTCGCTCCAGCAGCAGATTGCTGGCGATATCGCGGAAAAACTGCATTCCAAACTTAGTACTTCAGACAAGCAACGAGTCACCAAACAGGGCACGCAAAATCCAGAAGCCTATAAGTTATATCTTATGGGACGTTACTCGTGGAATAAACGGACGCATGCAGACGTCGAGACCGCAATCTCCTACTTCGATCAAGCTATCGCCAAGGATCCCGACTACGCTTTGGCTTATTCGGGTCTGGCAGATGCTTACAACGTAATGCCCTCATATGGTGGCTTTCCCAGCGAAAATTACCCGAAGTCGAATGCGGCCGCCCGCAAGGCGCTGGAGTTGGACGCAACTTTGGCTCATCCCCATGCTGTCATGGGCAGCAACGATGTGGAATACGACTTTGACTTTGCAGGAGGAGAGGCTGAGTTCAAGAAGGCTTTGGAACTTGACCCCAATGATGCTACGGCACACCAATGGTACGCGGAAAAAATGGCCATGATTGGAGGCCGCGAGCAGGAAGCTCTCTCTGAAGCCAATCGTGCCCACCAGCTCGATCCGCTGTCACCAATCATCAGCTGGGAGGTCGGATTCGTTCACAACTCCTCGCGCAGGTACGACGATGCCATCGCCGTCTGCGAGAGAGTTGCGAATGCGAACCCGACGTTCCCGCCAGCGCGCGATTGCTTGGCCTATGCGTATTGGGGAAAACGCTTGTATCCGCAGGTCATTGAAGAATTCAAGGCCTATGGCCAGCTCTCCGGCGACCGACGCGACTCTGAGTTTGCGTCTGCTCTGGAACAAGGATTTCGTTCAGCGGGTTGGAAGGGCGCTCTAACCAAAGGCATCGAGGCGCGGAAAGCACAGCGCAAGAAGAGGTATTGGTCTGCCTACGACATTGCCGTCCTTTATGCCGAGTTGGGAGAGAAAGATCAGGCTTTTCAATGGCTCAACACCGCTTATCAGGAGCGGGATTGGCTGCTGACGGGTCTAAAGACTGACTTCTTACTCGACCCCCTGCGTTCCGACGCACGGTTCGCTGAGCTGGTGCGCAAAGTGGGGCTCCCGTAGTAAGCATTTAAGGTTCATGGTTGGTCAGGCGAACTACTGAGTCAGAGATTCCGGGCTAACGGAATCAACCGCTTGTGGCTCCCGCTGCGAAACCCTTCTTGACTAGCAGTTCCTAAGACAACCCCACTCACGAAAACTCTTACCCACAAACTTACCCACAGGCTACGGTTCCTACAGTCCTTTTCAGCGACTTGGCAGCCCCCGCAAGAAGGTAAGTCGCTGATAAGACGTGTATGCCTAGACTGTCACGGCAGAGGCCGCGGGTTCGAGTCCCGTCGTCCCCGCCAATTCTTTCAAGCACTTGCAAGGAATTGGCAATTTGCGTCATGGTCCAATTTAGGCCAGTTAGGCCAGTGCTTCTCCTTTGTTGAGCACCGTCCGAACAAGTTTGCTTTGCGCGCCAGCCGCTTGTTCGGCATTCCCGCCTGAGCGTAAAGATCCAGCGTAATGCGACTGTTCGCATGACGTAGGAGCTCCTGCACTACCTTCACTTCCTCGTTGTTCTGAGTGAGCAAAGTTGTGTACGTGTGACGACTATGCCGAATGCGGCATAGGCGCCATAGAACTAAACCGCTGCATGGCGACGCTGGAGTTCCTCCAGCATCATCCTACGTAGATGGGTCACAGGGACACCTCCTTGTGACCCAAAATTTATCTGATGCTGAGCACCACAGCTGCTGACCTCACCCACGCGGCAGCGTCCGCCGCGCGAGCGGCTTCGTTCTGACGGACAACTCTGACCTAATTCGGGAAGGTCAGGGTTGCCGACAACACACCCAGAATCGTCGCCTCCGGCGTGCAACGTGCTGCACAGACTATAATTGCACGCACAAATGGCCCTCACCTCCGGCACAAAACTCGGGCCGTATGAGATTCAATCGCCGCTAGGCGCAGGCGGCATGGGCGAGGTGTATCGGGCGCGCGACACGCGCCTGGATCGTACCGTTGCGGTCAAGATTCTTCCTTCTCATCTTTCGGACAATCCCGAGGCCAAACAACTTGCCGCTTGGTGCGGAAACGATGAGGGGTTTGGATCAGCGCGATGAGCAGCGCGGCTCGGATCGGTCCGATCGAAGGAACCTGGCGTGGTAATTTCGTGGCGCTCTGTTTGCGACTCTCGGCCAACAGATCCTTCCGCACCGCTTGGCGCAACTCTCGCAGAGCATCGAGCTGTTGGTAGAAAAACTCAGCCCGCCGGCGGACGCCCGCTTCTCCAATCTTGTTCAACCACTCTGGGCGATGACGCGGGGCGTAGACTTGCTGCCCCCCACACAAAATTCCCCAACTGCGATACAGAGCCTTCACTCGATCACGCGGGAATGATCTTTGATGATGGTGAGATAACTTCGGGCCAGCTCGCGCAGCATGCGTATCCCGGTTTCGCCGTGGTACACGGGCTTGAGATCATGGAGGCGCAGCCGCTCGGCGAGTTTGCGAGCATCGATCTTGTCACTCTTGTTGCCCTGGTTGTGCAGTGGGATCTTGCGCGGATTGCAGACAAGAACCTCGGTAACATGCGGCTTGAGAAGGTCGTAGAGCCAGGCTGCCCAAGTGCCTTCCTCGAAGGTCACGAACAGGCTGCCGCGCAATCCAGCGAAGAACTCCAGAAGCGTAGAAGCTTTGGTTTCCAGGATGGATTCCATCACAACTTTGCCTTGGCAATCCATCACCGCTATCGAGATCGTTGCTTGATGAACGTCGAGCCCAATATACTTTTCATTGCTCATTGAGGGTGCTCCTTTCGTAGGTGATCATGCGAACGATGACAACCTACTCCAAAAGGGGCGCCCTCTTATAATGCGATTTCGTCAGTTATCCCCGTCGTCAACTGCGCGATGACGAGCTGTGCGGCACCGAGGAACGCCTGGTCCATGTGAACGAGGTAGCTCGAATGCGGTCTGGCGGGCGTTTGCTGGCAAAAATGAGTTTTTAAATCGAAGAGATTTTCGGCCGCCCATGCCAGCGGTCAAACCAAGAGGGTCCCCCAAATGGGCTGTGACTGGCGAAGTCGGGGACAGGCGGCAAGTGGCTACCCTGAGCTTCCGGAGCCTCTTCCATCCAAGGGGGATTGTAGGGAACGCGCTGCCCTTTTGACCAGCGGCATACAAGATGCCCTGTCTCTATTTGCCACGATGATGTCATTGTGCCACCTCCATTGTAGATCAACGAGGACGAGGGGCGCTGTCGAGAAATCGCGATATCACTCATCAACCGCGAGTCAAAAATAGTTTTTCCCGTGCTCACTTGTACAATCGCTCGCGGCCCGAGTCATGCGGCTCGTGCCTTCGCAGAGGACAGGCACGCCGTCACCTCACGGAGGACCTGCTCGTAGTCAGCGACTATCGCCCGCTCCACATGAATACGAGCGCCTTTTACGCCTGCTTCTTGCGCCAACCTCTTGAACTCACTCTGAAGAAAGACTTCCAACTGCTTCGGTGTCAAGACGGCAGTGGGAACAGTAGCGGACTGGCCGGTCTCGGTCTCGATCCTCACGCAGTATGGGGATTCGGACTGTTGCGTTTCCGGATTCATGCGACACACCCCTTTTATGGAGCAACGAAAGTGGCAGGCAAAGATCCCAGCATTTTAGCGCGTCCCGCCGTTGGAGGCACGTCGGCACAGTTGGCGATGAATCGCGATTGTGCTCATCCAGTGCTGAGGAGGCCGACATTCAGGCCGTAAACTGCTGAAAAGTCGAATGAGGGCCGCTGTGCATGAAGAGAAAAGTTCGAAAATCGTCCGCTAGGGCCCGCCATTCTTTTCAGCAGGTTGCGAATTGAGGATGGCTCCTTCCACCTGTTTTGTGACGCGTTTTGTGACGTAACCCTTCGATTTTGTGCCCTCCGCAAGAGCATCGAGCGCTTTCCTCTTCGCTTCGATTCGGACATGAGAGTAATGAGCCAACATCCGCTGGGAGACGTGTCCTGCAATAGACATGATCGTTCGATGACTGGCCTGAGATTCTGCTAACTCGGTTATGGCATGGTGACGCAGATCGTGGAAACGTAAGCCTGCGAGGGAGCTACACCTGGGTTGGGCAATAAGAATGCAAGTCGCTCGTCCCCGCCATTCATTCCAGTAGATGACTAAGGCTTTTCCGTCATTGTTTCAAGTAATGAAGCGCAATACCTCCTGATTTGAAAATCTTTGACTCGACAAGTTTCAATCGTAGGCGTTTCTGCAGGCCAATACCTTCTAACAACCGTATTCCTTCTCCTACAACCATTGGTTGAACGACGAAACGAAATTCATCCACTAGACCAAGCTCTACAAGCTGCGTAGGAAGAGCTACACCGCCGATTAGAATATTTTTGCCTTGTTCTTGTTTCAATTTAAGCATTTCGTCTTGAAGCTTCGTACGAGCAATTCTCGTGTTCTTGTCTTCAGCGCTGTCTAATGATCGTGAGAAAACAATTTTGTTCATGGAGTCAAATGTTCGAGCAAATTCGTTCATTGCTTTTGTCTGAGACTGGTTTTTTGCGACATCAGGCCAAAAAGGAACCATCAATTGATAGGTTTTACGTCCGAAGACGAGCAGGTCAACATCTCGCATGAGGTGCGTAAAGTATTCATGTATTTCTTCATCGGCAATCATTTTGGTGTGGTCGCAGCAGCCATCTAGCGCGACGTTGATTGCGTAGATTACATTTCTCATTTCCGTCTCTCCTCCGACGTCTGACAATCGGCTGGCGTTCCACGCCGCTGAAACGGTTGCAGCGTTTGTGAGGGATCCGTCATCGTTGCCGAGAACTCCTTCAGAATCTTACCCACAGGGAACGGTTGCTACACTCCCTTTCAGCGACTTGGCAGCCCCCCGCAAGAATGTAAGTCGCTGAAAAGCCGAATCCGCCTAGACTGTCACGGCAGAGGCCGCGGGTTCGAGTCCCGTCGTCCCCGCCATTTCTCTTTTTTGGCCCGTTGGAAGATCAGGTCGAAGGGCTTCTATAAGTGGGATAAAGGGTTGCGCTGTCTATAGCGCAGTTCGATAACACCATTTTCAGCAGTTTGGCCTTTTCAGCCGGGTTCTGGCTAACGTACAGAAAACCCGCCCTTGTTTGCGAGTTCTACATCTTCGTAACGGCTCGCGGCCAAGCCAAAAGGCTACGATCGCAAGCTGGCCGCAGCAGCTGATCTTCGTCGGTTTTAACGATTCTCGGAGAGTGGCACTCCTGCAATACCCACAACTCAACCCACAATTCTTGCAGCCTTGTATGACTTGCGCTGCCTGGCAGTCCCCGCGTGCTTGTAAGGTGTTGTAAAACCATTTCACGCACCGCTGTCACGGCAGAGGCCGCGGGTTCGAGTCCCATCGTCCCCGCCACTCCTTTCAGTAGCTTGCGAGTTGCTTTCTAGGTGTTTTGTGATGGAGTCTAGGCCGCCTGCTTGATTCCCTCAACTGGCTGCGCCCCGGGGAACCGCCAGCTTCCATTCACAATTTCGGGGCGCGGACGATACAGCCGCACGATGTAGTTCCATCCCTGCATGATGGGCAGACAGTTGGGCGCTTTGCCGTCGCAGCCGCCAAACTGAACCGTGATCGAGCCATCCGCGTTCTTCTGGGCCGTGAGATTGTTGAGGTTGTAGCGATTGAGTGAATTGGCTTCGAGATAGCCTTCTGCGTTGTAGACGGTGATCGACCAGAAGGCGTCGACCGGAACATTGTTGACCTTCAGAGTGTGTATGGTTTTCCCATCGTTCTTTACGGGGGTGACGTTGAGGTAGATCGCGTCTTTGTCAGGATTGCCGCCCCATGCGGTGGCGGTGGCAATCAAGTGCCGTATCGGATCGACCTCGTTCTTCGCGCCAAAAGCGTGTCTCAGATCGGGCAGCGTCGCGCCGAGCGTCTTGAGCGCGTCGCGTATCTGCTTCTGGCTTGCTTGGTCCCAGTTGGGAACCTCGAACCGCCCTGAATTTTTCTGCTCGGCCTTGGCTGCGTCTTGTGAGGCGTGGGCCTGCTCGACATCCTTTGGGCTCGAGGGATCAACGAGGGTGCGGAGAGCTATGACCACATAGCGCGTCCCGGCTTGGTCCTTTGTGATGGTGTAGTTACCTGCATCGTAGACAACAGAAACGACGTAGTGGTCCTCATTGACCACGAACATCGACCGAAAGCGCTTGCCAACATCGGGCAGGGTGATCGTCACGGGTGCGGCATCCAGATCAAATATGGCGGCCGAATAGAGAGTGTCCCGATTGACGCGAGGGACTGCTTGTTTGTCCAGCGACGCCACTTCGCGCATGTGATTGAACTTGCCGAAACAGTCCTGATCTCGAATCACGTTGCCAAACGCCCAATCTGTCTCCGCGCGGATAAAGTTGTCGACGCTAACTGGTACGGCCGATTTCGTTTCGGTTTGCATGATTGCTCCTCGGTCGGTGTGGAGAGATTAAAGCGCGGTCACGGGCAGCAAGAACTGTCAAAAGCAACAGCATCGAGATGGCATTTGAAACTATGGGGAGGTCAACGGTTGTGGCCTCAAGGCAGTTACAGGCCAGATACAAGGCTTGCGAGCTGGACTAGGCGAACACCGATCTCCGTCGCAGCATCATCTTGACGATCTTACTTTGCGCCAGTCGTTTCTCCACTATAGCCGCCGGTGCAATCGAGCCTCAACGCGCGGCCCCTTCCTTGAAGAGCTTGAAGTTGGGCGCGATCAAGTTTCCAGTCCCGCGCCTAGATTCTTGAAATTCAGGCAGCGTATTAATGCTGAGGAAGTGCGGTCAGCACTTCAGTCGTTTTGTCCGGCGCGGGCGGCACGACAAACTTATCCAGGTATTGTTCCAGTTTGTCCCGGTTCCTGGCGCGGTAATCCGAATAGTCTTTGGCAATGCCCTCATCAACCAGCCTGAAGAGCACGTAGGGTTCCAGAACGCCCGCCTGACGTAACTTCAAAAGCAGGAGCAGAGATGGGTCCTCCGTTACCATCTCGGCGGTTTCGACATCACCTTCCAGCTTCTCGAGTACATTGATCTCCGCGGTTAGAGCTTCGATTTCCTCCGCAAGGCTATGCCTGTACACAACTTCCTGAGGAAAATGTTGCTTGAATTTGCCATTGTCTTTCCAATCTGTGCGGACGGACTGATACGCCTGCCAGGCATCGGAGAGGTCTTTGGGGTGTTGCGGAGGGAGCTTAACGTCGAACAAGGATTCGTCTTTCCTGGGCGCTTTAGGATCTGACGAGAGTCCGGCATATTTGAAATTCAGTTCGGTTCTGTTGATGCTGGCCCAGGCAATCAGATCGCGCCAGACGATTCGGTTGTAGGGTTCGGCTACCGCGGCATGGATGAACATGGTCCGTGCCTGGGACATGTCGCCTTCCTTCATTAGCATTTCGGCATAGTAACGGTGCGCTGTTTCCACATTCGGATCGAGTTGAATCGCGCGTTCATACCACTCTGCGGCTTTAGCATAGTCATTTTGTTTGTAGTACGTGTTTCCCGTGAACAGGACGGCGGCATAGTTCTTTGGTTCCAATTCCAATGCTTTCGCATAGTTTTTGAGCGCCTCGGCGAAATCGCGCCGGGAGAAGGCTGCTTCTCCTGCAAGCATGGCTTGCTCTACCGCCGGATTTTCGGAAAACTGGGTAGCACCATTTGGCGGCAGCGTTCCGAGAAGCTGGCGCAGGGTTTGCGCCAGGGGACTGTTATTTCCAAAGTTCAAGGCTTCTTGCACAAGATTCTTGGCACGAAAGCGCTCCTGGGCAGCCGCCTGCTGGTCGGTCAAGGTTGCCGCGTGGCGAACCAACGACGCCGCCAGGGCAACCAGAACCTCGTCGTCTTTTGGATTCTTTTGCATCAGTTCATCCAGTAGCGGCAGGGCTTCCAGGCTCTTGTCTTGCTCAAAGAGTTCGATCGCCTGCCGACGTTTGCCCTGGTATACGGCATCTCCCTGGGTTTGCGCCTGGGCGCAGGAGAGCAAAACAACGGTGCCAAAAAACAGTACGAAAACACAGGCTTGTAAACGTTGAAACTCCATAGGACTCCTAAGCTAACGGAACAAATCACGATCGAAACTTAGCGGTGAACGACTTCCGAAGAGGCGGAAGAGGCGGGCTAGGCGCCCCTCCTCCACCTCTTCAGAGTCATTGGTCTATCGACGTCATTGGTCTATCGACCTCAAATGCTACTGGGCATCGGTATGGCGGGATTGGATCCCTTCATCTGCTGCCCGAGCTCTGAGGTCGACCCGTTGTCACTGGTCCAGCTTGCCAGTGCCCGGTGCTGAGTTTCCAACCGCTGTCGAAGTTCCAGGCGTGCTTTTGGGCAAGCCCTCCTCGCTGCTCGGCATCGGCATCGCGGGCATGGGTCCCTTCTTCATCTGCTGCTCGCGTGCTGATGTCGACCTGTAATGACTGTGGGCTGGCTTGCCAGTGCCCGGTGCTGAGTTTCCAGCTGCTGTCGAGGTTCCAGGCGTGCTTTTGGGCAAGGCCGCCGCGCAGTTGAGACATGGTAGGTCCACAGACACAATCTGCATCGGACGCATCATGTCGCTGTCTTCGTGATCAAGAATATGGCAGTGCCAGACGTAGCCTGGGCCTGCCGTCGGGTCAAACGGGAATGTGTTCTTCCCGGGAGACAGGTCCGACTCCTGCACTGCCTGCGGTGCCATACGGATCAGCAGTCGAGTGATCATTCCATGCGGTGCGAGGAAGACGTCCTTCCACCCGCTCTCACTGGGCGAAGGCTCTATCGGGTCACCAATCAGGAAATCGCGGCTACCGGTTCCGTCCCCTGTGTCCACCGCAGTCTCCGCATTGACTCTGATCGGTGGGTGATTGAGTGGAAGATCCGCACCATTCAGGCTTTCCCAGTAGGCCTTAAAGCGATCGACATCGATATTCTGCCGGTCCTCCAACTGGAATTCGACAAGGTGAATGTGTATGGGATGGGCGTCGTCCGTCAGGTTCTGGATGTACCACTCTTCTGTCGTGCCGGCCCTGGGGAGCTCAGTTATATCTTCATCGAAATGCCGTCCGTCGATGAGTACTGCAATCGGGTCACCGGTAACTGGGTGCTCCTGCTCATTCAGCGTGAACAGCTTCGGATTCGCGTCATCCGTCGGAACCAGAGCGGGAACGGTGATCAGTGTGGACGGCAAGGGATTTGGATGCACGGGCGGGGTGTCCATCACCGTAAATTGCATGATGACACTGGTGTTCGCATCCGGCGGGTCCCCGCCCGGGAAGGGGGCATTAGCGGAGTTCATCAGAACAACCTTCGTTCCGGGCGCCAGGTTCGAAAAGTCGATCAGGATGTCGCCACGTTCACAGACCGCCAAAAGCAATGATGTCAACGTGACAGGTGCGGGCAGGTAGCTGCCGTCGGCGCCGACCTGGGTGAAGGACATGCCGTTTGACAGGCTAATGTTGTAGAAGCGTGCGTTGGAACCGTTAACGATGCGGAACCGGTACTGGGCCCGATCCACATTCATGTTGGGCCATGCCTGGCCGTTGACCAGGATCGTGTCACCGAAGTACTCGGGATCCCAGTAGGGGTGGACATCGGGGTTGTCGCCCACGGTTGTGAAGTGGATCGAGCCATCGGTGTTAAACGCTTTATCCGCCAGCATGAGCGGCATCTCGAACCTGCCCGAGGGAAGAAGCGGTGCAACCGTATCGTTGTCCGCGTCGCGGATGATGTACGTGCCCTCCAACCCTGCAGCCAGATTGAGGCGTGTCATTCCAAGCGCATGGTCGTGATACCACAGCGTGGTTGGCAGCTGTCCGTTGAAGTACTCGAAGGTGGTGCCATCGAAGGTCTCGCCAACCCTGGTCAGACCCGCTGAGAACCAGGACTTGGGGAAACCGTCAAAGTCAGACGGGGTCACGCCGCCGTGCAAGTGCGGCACGGTCACAATTGGGAATTGAAACTGCGGATAGCCCGGAGGAAATGGCGCGAACGGAGCCGGCGGTGTGGGAGAGTTGTTGGGATTGGCCGCCATGATCGTGGGATCAACCGGGAACATGTGCGGTTCCGTGAGGTTGTTGATGTAGTGAACGAAGATGCGTTGGTTGGCAGTTGCTTCGAAAGTCGGTCCTGGGGTTGAGAATACCGTCTGGGTGTTGGGGTCGTTGGGGTCACGCCCAAAACCGCCTCTGTCGTGAGCGAAATCGCTGGAGTCACCTTCATGCCGCCCAAAGCCGCCTCTACCGCGACCTCCAGGTGGATCTTGTCCAGGCGCGTCGACCTTCGCCAACCCGCCGTAAGCGTAGACCTTCGTCTTTGGGAATCCGGGGGGCAAGATTTGCTGGAAGATTATGCTCTCCGTCACCTCGTAGAGCGGCACGTTTACGCCGATTGTTGCATCGAATTGGGTACCAATCGGAACATAGACAGCGGGTTTGGTCAGTTGGTTGACGAACTTCGGAACCGTTGACGGGTCCAGGGGTGCCACTCCGACCAGTCCGTTCGGCTGCTTCATCCAGTTTTTCACATGCATATGGGGCCGGTCTTTATGTGCTTTGGGCTGGGTTTGGGCCGCTGCCGGGGCTGCGCTGGGCGCCATACCGTGAGAATGCGAGGGGGCAATGGTGCTTGCAGGAGCCAACCCCACACTGCTAGTGCCCGTCGCGGTCTGGGCGAAGCTGGCGGTCTGCGCCAGTGCCACAATAACTCCCGTCAGGATTTTCATTGTCGCGAAGAAGATTCTGCATGTCTTCATTTTTTTAAACCTCCGCTAAGCCGGATTTTTGGTTAACGCAACCACTGAAGACCGGCTCGACCCTCTGCCGCGCAACGGGTCGTATCCGAAGACGTCAGACACACGAGTCGAGACAGTTTTTTGCGGACGATGGTGGGCGCGGAAGTAGGCGCGGACGGTAGGCGCTACGGTAGTCGCGCGCGGGAGACACGCGTGGTGAACGTCAAGGGGAGATGATAACGAGTGGCAGGCATGCTAACTCTGGCGATTAGAAAAGTCAAATAAAAAAATTAAAGATGTTTTGTAACGCGAATTTTCAGCTCTTTCGGGTTCAAAATCCTTCGCGGGCAGCCAAGCTTGCGTTCGTGGATGTCTCTGGTTGCCTGACATTTCCGTCGAGGCTGGAGTCGAATAGGCGTAAGGGGGGACTCCGACGCAGCACCTTTGGCGGATGTCATTTTGACGACGTTCTTCCACTTCTTCCCCTCTATCAGGGAGAAAGGCCGGAAGCCGCTTTGCATCCAAGGTGTGGGATTCATGGTCGAGCGTGGTTGGTCAAATGATTTGCGATCCACTCTCACCTCACCACTCTTGAGGCGCCTTAGGCGATCCCCGTGGGCGTTTCAACGCCGAACTGCTTCGCGTACTCGGCGTTCAATCGCTGCCAGCCGCCGAACTTCATAGCCTCGGGGCCGACAATGCGTCCAATGGGCTGACCGGCTAGAAGGCGATCCAGAACATCGAAACAAATGTGCCACCCGGCAGCACCCATTGAGATGAAGCGGTGACCGATGTTGGTCCACAGGGTCAAGCGTGTGCCGCCACCCAAGGCTTCTAGCTTCCATCGGATTTCGAAGTTACCCCAGTTGTACTCGAGTACCTTGGGAGCCTCAGCCCGCCTCACTGTTGTCTCGGTAACATGCGGCGCGGGCGCTCCCACCGTGGTGAGCTTCGCCGTGGTTCCAACCGTACCTAGGTTCCCATCGGCGTCGAAGGGAGCCCACTCGCGCAGATGCGCCGGGTCGGTGAGAGCCTGCCAGACTTTTTCCGGCGAGTGCCGCAGTTCTCTGACGAGAATGAGCGTCCAGTTCTCTCCGTCCTTTTGTACCTGCGCCCCGCTCGCCGGACCCGGCGTGTATCGCTCGCGATCGATCATCTATCTTCTTTCCGTCTTCCTCTTCGTTGGTGTTGATTGTCGAGGTGGCTGAACGTCCGCCCTACCAGCGCATCAGCTGCGTGATTTGGATAAGATTGCCGCATGTGTCCTTCAGCATGGCGATCTTGGAGGCCGTCACATCCGTCGGAGGCATGCTGAACTCGGCGCCGCGTGCTTGCATGCGCTCGTAATCGGCCTGCACGTCGTCGGTGAAGAACATGGCGGCGGGCTGACCCTGTTGAAACATTGCCTGCTGGTATGCTTTGGCCGCGGGGTTGTTGTTCAGCGCCAGCTCCAGCTCACTGCCGTCCGGCTCTTCGGGCGAGGCCACGGTCAGCCAGCGAAATGGACCCTGACTGAAATCGGCCTTCTTCGCGAAGCCCAGTACCTCCGTATAGAAACGCAGGGCCTCGTCCTGGTTGTCCACGTATACGCTGGTTACTTTGATTTTCATTCCGTTTCTCCTACATCCCCTTCGCGGTTCGGGCCGCGTCGTCTTTTCCTGGTCTTGGTTTTGGTTGGTGTTGATTGATCCATGCGGTCGAGGTGCCGTTCGAGAGCATCTACATGAGCGGACCAAAACCGACGGAACGGGGCCAGCCAGGCATCTACCTCCTGAAGCGGTCCCGCCTTCAGCCGGTACAGACGGCGTTGTGCGTGCACCGTGGATTCCACGAAACCCGCCTCCCGCAGCACTCGCAGGTGCTTTGACACGGTCGGCTGTGACATACGAAGCTGACGCTCGATCTCTCCAACCGACTGTTGCGAAGAGACCAGGAGGCGCAATATTGCGCGCCGGTTCGGCTCGGCAATGATTTCGAACACAGATTCCACTGCCTTTATATACTCTATAGAGCATATACGTGTCAAGGGATATACAGGCAGAAACTAGGCCACGGTAGGCGAGGTGGGCTTTTTGATAGGCGCGCGAGACCGAGACTCACTGAAAGCGAATAGCCGCGATACACATTAGCGTTGCCTGTGATGTACTTCGAATGACTTCGAGCACCGTCCGTGCTCTTCCCTCTCGTTGAAAGTACTTTTATCCCGCTAGCTATCGCAGAAGCCTGCGGATTCCAGTCCCGCTCGAATAATCATCTCTGAAAGCTCTAACGAGCCGCTTCATATTGGCTTCGCTGAAAGCCATGCCGCGGCAGTCAAGAACACTGTAATCACGATTGAAAAAGCGATAGGGAGCATAAAGAGGTATCTCCAGCTCACAACCGTGATGGCGGCAAAGCTAAGAGCAAGAACCCATACAGTCACGCGCATGACCGCCAAAGTCTGTGCCGGAAGGCCGCTTAGCTGCCACGCTAATACCGCCGCGAATAAATAAAACACGCCGACCGAGTATCCAGCCGCGACGAACAGGTCCCAATATGTCCGGCTGAACCCCTGCACCTCAAAGTGAATGGACCGCATGGAGCCTAGAAGCGTATCAACTCCCCACGCGGGATCGGACTGGCGAAAACCTAGTGTATGTCCGACAGCAAAAAGCAGCAGAAGAATAGCTGCGATTCGATAAAACAAGGAAGCCCTCATGTCTTGCCTCCAGAAATAACGGCGGCAGTGTTCCCGCGTGCCCACCCCGCCGGTGCAATTGATAAGACGGCCAGGGCCTCTATAGCTACCTGGCCTGTCGCAACGAATGCAAAGCTGACTACCTCGGAAGTAATTGTTGTAGACAGTTGTTCTCAACATGTTGGCAGTTCCAATCGATCGAAGACTAATTCTTCCGTGGCGGATCCAGTGTCCACGGTGGAACGACACCGATCGAGCGGGCGTACGCAATCTGCTGACCGAGGTGCTGTGCGATGTGCTGAACGATGTAGAGCAGCACGCCGCGCTCGGTAATCTTCCCTCCGTTCCACTCAAGCGTCCTTTCCAGATCTGTGTCAGGCATGGCGCGGATGGCTGCCTTGGCGTGAGCGTAGGAGGCCTTGAGCGTGGCGATGACTTTTCCTTTGTCGGTGGTGGACTGTTCCAACGTCTTGGTGTCAATCGTAGCTGGAGTGGGAGTGCCCACGAGTTTGTAGAGGTTGTAGTTGGCAGCGCTGGCGTGCAGGAAGACTTCGGCGATGGTGCGAACATCTGGGGAAGGACGCCACCTGTATTTATCGGCGGGGATGGCTTCGGCAAGGCGGACGAATTCGCTTTCCTGGATCATGACTTCCGCCATAACTTCGGAGCGGTATCCGGTTACGCCGGGAGTTCCATCCCTGTATGGGTACACCTGCGCCGAGACGCGCACTACGCTCGTAGTTATCAGGATTAAGCAGAGAGAGGAAAGGATTCGTAGCATGCGGCCTCCATGGCTGCGTTGACCGTTACTGAATCTGCGAGATTATACCGGTTCTCCGCAATGAAACTTTCTGGTCCAGCAACTTACAATCTGGCATGAGCGTTAAATGGCACCAGGCGACACTGTGCAGGGTTGTTCTTGATGGCATCGTGGCGTGCGGCAGTCGTCAGCTACGATCAATTTCGACCAACGCAGGGTCCCTTACTACGGTTGGAATGGCGAGAGATACGAGGATTGCCAAGGACGTGGGGTAGGTAGTGCGGTGCAGGAGTTCCGGGTGTGGGCGTGAGTTAAGACCACCGACCCATCATCCCAATGGGATTACATGCCTCGTGTGTCGCAGCGGTAACCGATTTTGGCTCACTCGTTCCCTCGAAAGACGACCTTTACACTACCGCCGTAACGTTGTCTTTCTCTTCGGTTTTGCCCCGCAACAACCGCACGATAGCCTGATTCAATCGAGCTCGCATGGCGGATCGCTCTTGCGCCCGGGTGATATAGCGGACGCGCACCTCTAGTCCGTTCGCGGTTGGCTGCAGATTCACCGCGGGCGCCGCCGAAACCGACTGCACACGGTAATGGCTTGTCGTACTCTGCCACTCCTGCTCCGCGGCGTGCACGTCGGCCGCGGTTTCCTTTGCAACCGTCTTTTGAATGGCATCGAGCAGCGGATAAGGATCCTGTTCCGAGGGAATGATCATGTGCAGTTCATCCCACAGCCATTGCCCGCTGGTAGTGAAGTTGAAGAAATGTCCCTCGATGGCGTAGGTGTTCACGAATGCAACTTTGCGACCGGTGGGATGGCCGGTATCGGTCCAGTTGCCGGTTTCCAGCAGCACGGTGCGCAGCAGATTGATTTCGATTACCTCACCCGCCACACCGTTGATCTCCACCCAGTCCCCCACACGAATTCCGTTTTTCCCCATCAGCACAAACCATCCGAAAAAGGCGACAATGAAATCCTTCATGGCTACCGTAATCCCGGCCCCGGCGAAGCCAAGGATGGTTGCTAATTCTTGGGGTGGACCAAAAATGACCAGCAAGATCATGAGTACGCCAACCGCCTGCAACGCGAAGTGAATCACGGCGTGCAAGGTGTGCCAACGCGTGCGCTCCTGACGCTTCCCCGCCAGATAATGATCAATGGTGAGCCCGGCCAAATATACTCCCAAGACGATGAGGACGATCCACAACAGAGATTCGATCATGCCGTGCACTGCCGCGCGCTGGTGCATGTGGACCAGCGCGATCCAGCTGTTGTAGGTGCTCCCCAGTTGCTGCTCGTCCTGAATGCGCTTGTCCAAATCCGTGAGATTCTGTTGATCGTCCGTGATCACGTGCAGGGCCTTAATGCGCGCACCCAAGGTCGCCGTCTGCGCTGCCGGACCTGGAGGTACAGAGCTCGCTTGCTGGCCAGAGCTCGTGCTCTGGTTTTGGGCGCTGGTCTGCCCTCCTGCGGGCGTGGCCTTGGCCGCGGACATCGCCACCCGCTGCTGTGCCTTTTCGGCGTTGATCTGCTTGGTCAACGCGGCACGTTCCTGGCCGAGCGTGATAATCATCGGGCCGGTGCCGTCGCGCGCCTGTTCGAGCTGCCGCAGTTTATCGCGCAGAGCCCGCCATGCCTCGAATTGCGCAAGCAGATGGCTGGCCCGGTAATTGATCGGTGCCGCGGTACTTTGTGCGGCTCTTTCGTTGTTGTGCTCGGCGGCCTGGTGCTGATCAAATTGCCGCTGAATCAGCGCTCCCGGATCGGCACCCGACTGCACTAGATCTTCCTTGGCGTCATTCAGCTCATCCTGATCGAGTTCCAGTTGCGCCTGCGCCACATCGAGTTGCTCCTGCAGGCTCGCGGCGAGTATGCCCCCCGCCTTCGCCAGATCCTTTTTCAGTTGATCCACTCGCGCCTGGTCGTTTTGGACTTGGGTTTCGACTTCCCCCACCCGTTGAAACAGTGGACGGAACTGCGGTTTGGCTTGCGGGGGATGGTCAGCGGCGTCTCGCGAGGCGTCGCGAAAGTCGAGATCCACTTCGTTGTCGGCAAGCTGCACAGCCTGGGCCGCGACTCGCTGCTGATCGCCCTCCGAGGCGAGCTTTCCGACAGCACGCGCCGTTTCGAGCGGACTCTCGTCGACAAGAGGGGGTGGACCGGACTCCTTTTGCGAGTTCTGTGCCAACTGTCCGGGATTCAGATCACGCGTGAGAAAGAGCGCAACCAGTCCGGCCATAACCAGCAACAGCAATCCCAGGGATATCAGCCACTGCGGTTTCATTAGCGAATGCATGTGCGAGAGAGATTATAAGGTGATCTGCTGCCGCCAAGGGGATCCGGAAGTTGTTGGCCAATCGATGTGTACCGGCACATCCCGTTCGACAGCCAGCAGGTCGACCGAAATAGCGAGAAAACCCTCCGGGGTTTAAGAAGTGCGGACGGACGGCACGGTGGAAAAACCTGCATGGACGGAACTCACAGACCGGATACTGAGTAAGGTATCACGCGGAATCGAAGCCATCCCACGTTGACCAATGTCTCCTTTTCTAGCGGACACCTTTTGGCGGCTTTGCGTCGTGCGAATGCGCTTCGGCAGATTTTCCTCTACTATAAGACGGTTTAAGATCAAGACTCCTCTGAAGGCGTGACTTAGTGAAGCATTCGTGATTCTTGGCCCAGGGGAGATTTCTTCACAACGCGCTTTACCGACACAGCCCAAAGATGAACACCGCTAAGAACGACCTGACAAAACTGGCGTTCCGATTCGTCCTGATCATGGGGATTGTCAACTTCTTCGCGGACATGACCTACGAAGGAGGCCGTGCCAACATTGGACCTTTCCTTGGTTCCCTCGGTGCGAGCGCGACAATTGTCGGATTTGTAGCCGGATTCGGAGAATTAGCCGGATATGGACTGCGCTCCATATCGGGATATTTCGCCGATAAGACAAGCAGGTACTGGGTCTTTGCCTTTTTCGGCTACGCCATCAACGTCCTGGCCGTTCCGGCCTTGGCGCTGGCCGGAAGCTGGCCTTTAGCGGCGGCCTTAGTGGTGGCTGAAAGAACTGGACGAGCAATTCGCCGCCCTTCCGTTGAGGCCATGCTTTCTCATGCCGGCACATTCATAGGCCACGGTTGGGTGTTCGGTCTAAACGAAGCGTTGGACCAGACGGGAGCAACCCTCGGCCCCCTGATCACGGCATTGGTTTTGTACCGGCGCGGGGATTATCGTCATGCCTTCGCGGTATTGCTGATTTCAGCATTGCTGTGTCTGACGGTCCTGGTAATTGCTTGGTGGTCCTATCGGATGCCGAGTGACGTGGAGACCGAGTCTTCCCGAGTCTTGTCCCGCAGGGGTTTCCCAAACCCCTACTGGCTTTATTTTGCGGCGGGAAGTTTGATCGCCGCCGGGTTCGCTGACTTCTCTCTGATCGCCTTTCATTTTAAAAAAACGGCGACCGTTCCTGAAGCCCTCGTGCCGGTCTTCTATGCCGCGGCAATGGCTACAGGTGCGCTCGCCGCCCTGGCTTTTGGAAAATTGCTGGATAGAGTGGGGCCGCAGATATTGCTAATAGCGTTTGGTGCGCCGGTATTTTTCGCACCTTTCGTCTTCCTTGGTGGAATTAAGCTGGAATTTTTGGGAATGATTTTGTGGGGAATCGGGATCGGAGCACAGGATTCCGCTCTAAAAGCGGTTCTGTCCGCCGTAGTTCCCCCTGAAAAGCGCGGCACCGGATTCGGCATTTTCGACACTGGGTTCGGCATCGCGTGGTTTTTGGGCAGTGCGATTATGGGCTTGCTTTACGACCGATCCATTCCGGCCCTGGTAGCGTTCTCCGTAGCACTCCAGATCCTCGCGCTGCCTGTTCTAGCGCTAGGCAGCAAGCATGACGCGAACCTTAGACCCACCGAGGGGACACACACATCGTGATGCCTAGTGATCCCGTCCGCAACGGATTAACGGTCACGGCCGACGCCACGCGCTCGAGTCTCGACGTGTCCGCTGTTCATTCCAAAGCGGTTGTATATCAGTCTCAAGGATTTTCAACGGATACCGATAGCCCTGCCCGAAACTACGCGAACGGTGTGGCTCTCGGCAGGAGGTTGGAGCGGCACATTCGACTGGTATAGTCATTCTGACACGTGACAGGCCGCAAGCCGAACACGACAATTGACGTGGGATCAATCGATGATTTGGATCAGATTAGCCGTTGCTTTGATGGTTGGCTGGGTTCTCCCCGCCCGTGAGATTCCTGTCGGAACGGTGATACCCATAATGCTTAGTTCGGGCCTTGACGCCGCCAAAGACGAACCTGGGAAGAAAATCGAGGGCAGGGTCATGCAAAAAGTGCCGCTGCCGGCCGGCGAGGCAATCAGCCAACGATCACGAATTATCGGTCATGTCGTGAAGGTAACCAAGCCGGGTTCTTCGGGCTCCAGCCTGGCAGTGAAATTCGATAGCCTGCAGGAGGAGGGACACACGACTCCACTGACGACCGGCCTGCTGGCCGTGGCTTCTGCCGCCAGCGTCGCTGACGCTCAAGCTCCCATTAGTGCCAACTCGGATAAGGACCCGGTCACGCTGTGGGTTACCCGTCAAGTGGGTGGAGATGTGGTCAGGCGTGGATGGGGCAAGGTGGCTTCGCGCACCGGTGAGGTCGGCACCTGGCTGCAAGGAACTTCGGTCATGATCAAGCTCACACCGAATCCTGCTGCTGGATGCCCTAGTGGCCCGGGCTACGACCGCGAACAGGCGGTTTGGATCTTCTCCAGCGCGGCTTGTGGCACCTACGGTATGAACGACGTGAAAGTCGCAGGTTCGGGCGGAACGCCCCCTCTCGGCGAGATCGTGTTGACCTCCAACCGCAATGTCGGCCTTCGTGGCGGCAGTGGATGGTTGCTGATCGTGGTTGCGGAAAGTGGACATTGAAGACTTAAACCGCTCTCGCCATCGCGCTACGACTTAGCAATCGCCGGAGGACGATCACGGGAGCACCGTGAGAATAAACAGCTTGCGCAGAGATCATCTGCGCCGGCAAAGTGTCGCGAGTTTCCAAACTCCTTCAGGGAAACAGAGCGACATCCTGCGGGGAACCAATGGCCAGTCAAGCAACAGTCACGCACGGAGTCATGGAAGGCGGCGGTTCCTATAATGTGCATGCCAGGCTTCGGGCGAGAGCGGCCGACCTGACGTTGCCCTTCCTAGAACAAGCGGTCCGAGACTTGACGGTCGAGGGTGGTACCGAGCCTGTAGTGATTGCGGACTGCGGATCCTCGCACGGAAAGAATTCCCTCGCTCCCATGCGAGTGGCGATCAAAGAACTGAGGGCACGAGTTGGTCCAGAGCGGGCGATTTTTGTGGTGCACATCGATCAGGCGGCAAACGATTTCAACACTCTTTTCGATGTCCTCCACAAAGATCCTGAGAGATATTCTCGCAACGATCCCAAGATATATCCCTCAGCAATCGGAAGGTCGTTGTACGAAAGCGTACTCCCCGGGGACCATGTGCATCTGGGATGGTTCTCGTATGCGGCGGTGTGGTTGAGCCGCATTCCCATGTCAATTCCGGATCACTTCATTTCACTGGCGAGCACGGCTGAAGTGCGCGCGGCTTTTCACCGACAGGCAGCCGAAGACTGGACGTCCTTCCTCTCGCTGCGCGCCGATGAGTTGCGACCTGGAGGCCGACTGGTAGTTGTGCTTCCTGGCAACAACGATGACGGCGGCGTCGGGTTCGAACCACTTTTCACCCACGCCAACGAGGCACTCGCAGAGATGGTCAGGGACGGCACGATTACATCGGATGAGCGTTCGCGGATGGCGCTGGGCGCATATCCGCGGCGAAGAAGCGCACTGCTGGCGCCATTCACGGATAGCCAGTTCCGCGGCCTGAAGGTTGAGCACTGTGAGTTGTCCGCCGTCCCGGACACCGCATGGGTTAACTACGAGCGCGACGGAAACAAAGAGGTGCTGGTCAACCGCCACGTGGGGTTCTTCCGGGCGATCTTCGTACCCTCTTTGGCATCTGCGCTTCCCCATGAAAAAAACCCGGCTTTCACAGACGGATTGGAGAAAAGATTGAAGCAACGACTAAGCGAAAGACCCACCCCATTGCACTCATTCGTGCAGACGATGGTATTGGCCAAGCAAGACTCCACCCCTATTCATCGGGAAACCCGGTGAGTACGGTTGTCTTGTCCATCCCATCGGTCTTGCATGTCTGTACAGCGCGGTGATCAGAGAAAGGTTCGCTGGTAACGCTTTCCGGCCGGACCGCCCGGAATCAATGAGCTGGTAACGGACAACGGGCGGCATCGACTCTCCCGCCGGTACGTGGGTCAACATGCAACCGATTGAAGGTGCATTCGCTCGTGTCGAAAATTTCGATCTTGGTCGTTACTTGGCAGGACTTGCCTTCGTGGTCGGCTGTGCCGACGCCGGCTTGCCTGGGGTTGACACGACGTTGACCTGAACTGCCGCCGGCTTGTCGGAGCTTCCCATATCAACCCAGACCACACTCATGTCACCGCTACCATCAATCGCCCGCACGGAACGAGTCTCGCGCGCGGTGCCAGCACTGTCGCGTACCACGACTTCGAGGGCTTGGCTGGTCACCCTCATTCCCTCAGTTGGCGATCCGGGATCCGGCTTCTCGACGCGGGTTAGAGTGGACCCCTGGCCGTCTTGGCCCGCTTGATGGAGGGTGGTCACACGCTCAACGGGATGTAAGCTTCCATCCCGGGTTGTGCCCGCAAGATCGATCGAGTACGTTTCCGACGTCGTTTGACCTTTGCCCTCAGCAGTTCCAATCTCTGTGCTCACCGTGCGTTGAACGATCGCCAGTTTGCCATTAAAATCCGGCTGCCAAACACTTTGTTCTTTCGTGCGTCGCTGGTCATCGTCCTTAACCACGCCCTGCCTCACCTCGCTGGTTTGCCAGTTGCTGTTTGTGTCGCGGACCAGCTTCGATTCCTGAAATTGGATCGTGTGATCAGAACTCCGTGTCTCTTGTCGGTCCGTGCGAACCGACTCGCTCAGCCCGCCGTTTCCGTCCGCAGTGAACAGAGAGGTTTTCGTCTCCTGCACGTTGGGACTGCTTTGCTTCGTATCCTCAATTTCCTTTTGCACCACCTGCAAGCGGCCATTTGCGTCGGGACTCGATGTGGTGCGCACAGTTCTGATAGCGCCCTGGCCCAAGGTTTGGCTTTGCCCCTCTGTCACCTGGATCAGTTGACGCCCTCCATTGGGATCGCTCGCGTAGGAGCGTTCCACGGTTTTGACCGTATTGGAATCAACCTTTACGGTTTCCCGTTCCACGATGAGATACGGCTGGTAACGACCGTCGGCACCCATCCGCTCGAGCGATTGTGTCTCTAGGGTGCGATTGCCGCTCTGGCTGTGATTCTCAGTTGTCCTAATCGGATTCGATGATCCCGAGAATTGCGGTTGCGTGACAGAGGTCCATGACCTCGTCCCATCCGATTCGTCGAGGTTCTGGGCGCAGAGGGATGACCCGAGCAGAAAGAAGATGCCCACGATCAGGATCCGGCAAACCGGGACCAATTTGTTGTCGGCCTTCATACAATGCTTCGAAGCCTATGCAGCTCAACTTGCGTGCCCTGCCGCCACTTTGGTTTGAATCAAACCCACTCGGGATATGCCAAGGTTGGCGAGATGTGTCTCGGGAACCCGCAGCTCGATATGTTGAGTGTAACACTCGGGAACACGGAGGAGCCTGGCAAATCTAACCGTCCTTTGGCAGCAACCTCAGAGCAATCAAGCTTTTCGATGATGCGCTTCCCTTCCCGGCCTCGCAGTCGTACGCAAACTCAAAGCCAGCGTGTGCCTAGTGGCTCTACAAAGTTGTTTGGGGAATGGATCGGGAACCTTAGGCGGAAAAAGCGGCCGAATGCTCCGCGCAGATTCGCTTGAAGATGTGGCTGTCCATCGTTCCCTGAAGGCTAAAAAGAGAATATCCGCACAGAATGCGTACGTCGTATTCATTAACCAGCTGATTCCCGAGGTTTTCGATTTGAATCGCTGCCTCCGCTTTACCTTCTGCCACCAAAAGAGGCGCACATTCTCCGAAGATTGCAACTTGGGCCGGCGTTTTCTTGCCTGCCCCTGCCGCTGTCTCAACGAGATTTCTCATGAGTTTCAGGAACCGAACTGGATCAGGCTTATCCCGGAGCATGAATTGCGAGAGCACCTCAGCGGCATCCAATGCGATATATCTGCCTTGCTCAGTCGGAGACCAGATATCCAGACCTTGCGCCTGCAATCGCCGAAGAAGGCTGTCCCGGTGGGACTCGGTTGCGAGGACGATCCCGGCACCTCCCTCCTCGAGGGCGACCGCTACAAACTGTGCAAGGTGATCCAGGAACGATAAGTCATCAGAGTAGAACTCGGCTTCGTGACGGCCAATGGTGCTCGTTTTACACGGCATGGTCGCTACGCGCGATGCCGGCACTCCAGGGGGACCATTGGAGGATTGCGAATCGATAGGGCTCGTGAAGTAATCGCCCCCCAGACTCGCGCTGATAAATGTCTCGCCCCGCAGAACCGTTTCCACTGCGAGCAATAATTCCCTTACGGCATCCATCTTGACGACATAGCCGACCGCACCTGTGCTCAAGACTTCTTTTGCGACGTAGGGAGAACGATCATCACTGGCGAACAGGATTTTAGACTTGGGGGATACCTCTCGGATTCGGCGAGCGGCCTCGATTCCACTCAGCCTGGGAAGGCCGATGTCCAACAGGATCAGGTCGGGTTGCAATTCTTGGGCTCTGTGAACTGCGTCCAGGCCGTCCGACGCCTCTCCGATCACCTGCAATTCCGGTCGCTTGCGAAGCGTCGAACAGAAGAAGCGACGCCAAGGTTCGTAATCGTCTACCACGAGCACCCGAACTAATTTTTCCATTCAGCCTCCGCCAATCAAAGTTCGAGCCCGAAACCATTGACTGGCGGTGCTGAACCCTGAACTAATGACGATGACACAAAGCGCGGTTTGGTTCGTTGCGCGAAGGCAATCAGGGGGCGCTCCCCAGCGGGAGCAAGCGAAGAGGGCGGTGGCATCGCATGCTGCGGAGGATCGATCGCTTTCACATCCCGCGGGCTGCGTAGGGATTTAATGCTTGAAGTTAGCGGGCAGTAATAGACAGGGACGGACAAAGACTACAAAAAACCGGAAATCGCGTCTGCGTCACGAACCGGGTAGGGCGTGCGGCCGCTTCGCTGGTCCAACTGCCCTCATCGAGATGTTTTCGGAAGCCGGTGGATAGCAAATGTCAAGCAAATCAGAGCCATCAAAGTACCGGCTGACAAAGCGCCCGCCTTGAAGAACCGCATTTACGGCCGGTAACAGTTCGCTTGCGGCATTGGACTTGACGACATAGCCGCTGCCGCCCGCGCGCAAGGCTTCAACCGCGATATCCACAGAGTGATTTTCGCTCACGAAGAGAATCTTAGCCCGGGGCGAAAGCCGTAAGATCCGCCTCGCCGCCTCGATTCCATTCAGGGTGGGGAGTCCGATGTCTAGCAGGATCAGGTCGGGCTGCAATTCTTGGGCTTTTTGAACTGCTACGAGTCCATCCGACACTTCGCCAACGACCTGTAGTTCCGGATGGTCCTCGAGCGTCAAACACACGAAACGACGCCACGGCTGATAATCGTCTACGACCAGAATACGCATTGAGGAGGTAGCCAAGGAATCTTCGCCTCGACAAGATTCAACACTCAATTCTGTGGCTGGAGGTCCTGAAGGGCACGCCTTACTGATCTTATGTTATCACAGTGGTCCAGCGTCGCGGCATAACGTTTGCCTCTGCCCGATGACATGCAGGCACTGGCATCATCACCGGGCGTTTCGAACGAACTCGCCCCGGGCAAGAAGCCCCAAGCATTGGCGTCTTGCTAAGGTGGACGCCCCAGAAGCGAAACGGCTCGCGGGTTTCTTTCCTAAGCGGCTCGACTCCTGCGGTCTGTCCCGCGTGCGGGGTTAAGGGGTCGCTCAATCCAGAGGGAGCAGATAACCCGGCGTTTTCATAGCTCCTCCGAACAGGGTTTCATCGAGCATCGCCATATCCCACGCATACCAATAGTTGGGAGTCAGTTTGAGCGCGATGTCGTCCATTGCGGCCATCGTGCCGCCAGCTCGCGGGTCGGCCAATGCAGCCTCGCTCATATAGTGGTGGTGAATCCGAGCATTGATTTCCTTTGAGCTTTCGCGTGGGATTACATCGGCTCGGCCTATGGCCACCAGACCTCGTTCTGAACCGGGCTTTCTGATGTCCACCATCAGAGAGGCTGTCGGTCTAGACTGAACGTTGCGAGCCTTGCGACTGCGGGAAGAAGTGGCTACATAGAAACAGCCACCTTCGAACAGATACCAAACCGCCGTAAGATGGATG
>Ga0335077_10001224_pt1 | contig 30278 bp, 22 predicted proteins | sample Lox_Sample_31_FD_207151 | JGI IMG/M metagenome (GOLD analysis project Ga0335077, IMG submission 207151) | Soil microbial communities from Loxahatchee National Wildlife Refuge, Florida, United States - Lox_Sample_3.1 | ecosystem: Environmental > Terrestrial > Soil > Wetlands | place: USA... | reverse complement strand
CACACCACCGAGGCCTCGAACGTCACGTCGCCGTCGCTCTTCCCCTCGTTGAGCCGGAGGAAGAAGCGCCGCCCCCCCGACCAGACGTGGTAGTTCGTGTTCACGCTCCCCTTCGGCTCGGCGACGAAGCGCTCCGGCGGCGGGAGCCCGAAGCGGGCCGCGACCGAGATGAGCTCCTCGGGGGCGAGGGGGGTGTAGAGGGCCAAGGCGGGTCTCGCGGGCGCGCCTCGCGCCGGCGGCCCCGAGGATGCTTCGCCCGCCTCCACCCGTCAACCCGAACCCACCTGCCCGGCGCCGCGAGGCCGCTATGGCGGAGGTCCCGACAGGGCGTCCGCCGCTTCGAGCGGCCGGTAGCGCGCCGAGACCACTCGCCAGGCGTCGCCCTCCCGCTCCAGCACCGCGTCGATGCGCTTCAGCGACGCCTCGGAGGGGAGAGAGTCGACGAGCTTGTCGCCGCCGCTCCCCCCGCGCACCAGCGCCACGTCGACCGTGGCCTCTGCCCTCGCCCCCTCGACCGAGACCTTCGTCCCCAGGATGACGACCGAGCGCCACTCCCCCCGCAGGGTCTCGAAGGCCACGAGCCGGCGGAGGCCCTCGCGGTCGAGGTCCTCCCCGCGGAAGCGCTCGGAGACCCCCTCCATCACCGCCCCCACCCGCCTCTCCTCCGCGGCCCGGGCGGCGTCGGCGAAGACCCGGCGCACCGACTCCTCGTCGCTCGGCCGGGGGCGGAGGAGGCGCCCGGCGACCGCCGCCGCGACGGCGGCGGCGACGACGGCACCGGCGATGGCGGCGGCCCGGACGGTCACGCGTCCCTGGAGCTTATCTCCGCCCCGGCCCGGGCGTCCCGCCCCGGCCGGAGCGCCCGGCGGCGATTGCGGTAGACTTCCCGGCGTGTCACGGGAAAGCGATCCCAACTCCCAGGCGGACCACCACAACGAGCGGGGCATCGAGCTCGCCGACCGGGGGTGGTTCGACGAGGCCATCAAGGAGTTCGAGAAGGCCATCGCCCTCGACCCCGAGAGCGCCCACGCCCACGACAACCTGGCGGCGGTGCGCGCCGAGAAGAAGGAGTGGCGCGAGGCGCTCCGCTCCCATCTGCGGGCGCTCGACCTCGAGCCGGAGAGCCCCGCCACCCACTTCAACTTCGCATCCTTCCTCGCCGCCCACTCGCTCGAGATCGCCGCCGCCGAGCTCCGGGAGGCGCTGGCGCTCGACCCGGAGTACCCCGAGGCGCACCTCTCGCTCGGGATCACCTTCGCCGACCAGGGCAACGTGGCGGAGGCGCTCGGCGAGCTCGAGGTCGCGGTGCGCCAGGCACCCGACGACGCCTTCGCGCGCCACGAGCTCGCGTCGCTCCTCATGGACGAGGGGGACTACCGGGCCGCCATCGGCCACCTGAAGGAGGCGACCGCCCTCGAGCCGGAGAGCTTCGACGCCCACCTCGATCTCGGCATCTGCTACGCGCAGAAGGGGTTCTACGCCGAAGCCGAGCGCGCCTACCGGAGGGCCGGGGAGCTCCGGCCCGACGACCTCCTCCTCAACTACAACCTGGCCGCCCTCTACGCCCTGTGGGAGCGGCCGGAGGCGGCCCTGCCGCCGCTCTCCCGGGCGCTGACCGCCGACCGCAAGAAGGTCCGGGCCTGGATCGCCGCCGACCACATGTTCGACGCCCTGAAGGGAACCGAGGCGTTCGACGAGCTGCTGCGCGGGTGAGGGGCCTTCGGGGGGCGGTGCGCCGCCACCCGCACACCGGGTCGAAGACGCCCCGTTCTCCGCCGGCGCGGTCCTCGCATAGGCTAGCGCCATCCCATGCCCGAGCTGGCCTTCTTCCGACACGGCGAGGAGTTGCTGCGGGTCGCCCTCGGCGAGCGAACCACGATCGGCCGATCCGCGGACTGCGACGTCTCTCTCCCGGACCCGACACTCTCCCGGGTGCAGGCGGTGGTGGAGCGGCGCACGGACGGCTTCGTGCTCGTCGACCGGTCCGGGCGGGGCACCCGGGTGGGAGCGGCCGACGTCGGCGAGGCGCCGCTCGCCACCGGCTCGGAGCTCTCCTTCGGCGGCTGGCGCGCGCTCTTCCGCGAGGGGCTCACCGCCGCCGCCGAGGCGACGGCGGCCGGCGGCAGGACCGGCGTGCGGGCCACCCCTCCCGCCTCCCCCTCGCCGGCCCGGCTCCGGGTCCGCGAGCGGGGCCGGGAGCGCATCGCCGCGCTTCCGGCCGACGGCATCACGGTCGGCTCCGGCGAGGAGAACGGGCTCTCCCTCGAGGACCCCTTCGTCTCGGCGAGGCACCTGCGCATCGAGCCTCGCGCCGGGCGCTGGCAGGTGGTGGACCTCGGGTCTACGAACGGCACCCTGCTCGGCGGGCTCCGCGTGTGGCGGTCGGAGCTGCCCCCCGGGCTGCCGCTCGCGCTCGGCGATTCGGAGATCCTGCTCGAGGTCGGGTCCCCGCGGGAGGGGCGGCCCCCGGGCAGTTACGAGGGGATGTTCTCCCTCGACCCCTCCATGCGCCAGGTGTTCGACCTCATCGACCGGCTGGCGGAGAGCGCCGTCTCGGTCGCCATCCTGGGCGAGACCGGAACGGGGAAGGAGCTCGTCGCGCGGGCGCTCCACGCCCGCTCGCCTCGCCGCGACGGCCCCTTCATCCCGGTGAACTGCGCCGCCATCCCCGAGACGCTCATGGAGAGCGAGATCTTCGGCCACGAGAAGGGCGCCTTCTCCGGCGCCGACCGCCAGCGCAAGGGGGCCTTCGAGGAGGCCGACCGCGGCACGCTCTTCCTGGACGAGATCGGGGAGATGCCTCTCGAGCTGCAGGCGAAGCTCTTGCGCGCCCTCGAGAGCGGCGAGGTGAAGCGGGTGGGCTCGTCCCGGCCCATCGAGGTCGACGTGCGGGTGGTCTCGGCCACGCACCGGGACCTGGGGGCCCAGGTGCGCGCCCAGCGATTCCGGGAGGACCTCTACTACCGCATGTGCGTCGTGCCGCTGGCGGTGCCGCCGCTGCGGCGCCGCCAGGGCGACGTGCGGGCGCTCGCGCAGCGCTTCCTCGACGCCGCCGCCCCCCGAGGGCTCCAGCTGCGCTGGAGCGAGGAGGCGCTGAAGAAGCTCGAGGGCTACGACTGGCCCGGCAACGTCCGGCAGCTCCGGAACGTGGTGCAGCGGGCCCTCTTGCTGCGCGGGGAGGGTCAGGTGCTGCCGGCCGCGCTCGTCACCTTCGAGGACGTGCGCCCCTCCTCCGGGCCGGGCGGCGACGACACCACCCTCTACCTGCCCGGCCTCACCATGGAGGACGTGGAGCGGGAGGCCATCCGGCTCTCCCTCCGGCGCCACCGCGGGAAGCGGGCCGCGGTGGTCCGCGAGCTCCGCCTCGCGAAGAGCACGGTGATGAAGCGCATCGCCCAGTGGGGGCTCGGGGACGAGGGGCGCGACGGCGCGAGCGACCCCGAGGACGCCGAGGACCCCTGACCCTTCAGTTGCGGCGGGTGGGGAGCGCCGCCAGGCCCACCCGGGCCGGCTTTCCCGGCGCCTTGGCCGCGGGAGAGTGGTGCATCCCCCGATCGAGGTGCCGGAGGAGAGCGCGGTCGATGTCCCACTGCGGGGCGAGGACGGGGCGTACCTCCTTGCCGCTCGCGAAGGCCACCTCGTCGAGCGCCTCCACGTTGAGCGGGTCGGAGGTGGCGACGACGAGCGGGCCGCGCCGGGTCTCGGCGAGGAGCAGGATGGGGAGGAGCCGTCGCTCGCGCAGGAGCCTCAGGGGGACGAGGTCGATGACGTGGGTGGGGATGTCCCGGCTCTCGACCTCCACGAGCTGGATGTGAAGCTGCCGGCTCAGGATGTCCATCAGCACGCACTCGTCGAGGTAGCCGAGGCCCACCAGGGCGCGCCCCAGCTTCCCGCCCCAGCGCTGCTGCCAGGCGAGCCCCACCCGAAGCTGCTGCAGGGTCACCCACCCCTCGTCCACCAGGATCTCTCCGATGAGAGTCCGTCGTTCCATTTCCCGCTCCGGGGCGCCGCCTCTTCGCTTCCTAACGCTCGACCTTCACCGTGCGGCGACCCCGTGGGGTGTTGTCCGATATATCCCCCATTTGGTGCAACCCCCCGACAGGGTCAGACCCGGGACCATGACCGCGGGGACCATGAACAGGGGATACGAGTACTTGCGCTGGGTTAAGGCGCGGGCTTCTTCGCCGCCGGCTTCTTCTTGGCGGTGAGCTCCCGGAGCCGGGCCGCCGCCTTCTTCGACGCGGACGTCTTCGGGTAGCGGGCGACGACGTCCTCCAGGATGGCGCGCGCGTCGTCGCGCATGTCGAGGGCCAGCATGGCCTCGCCGGTCCGGTAGAGGGCGTCCGCCGCCTTGTCGGAGCGGGGGAAGTCCTGCGCCACCTTTCCGTAGGAGATGACCGCCTCGCGGTAGTGCTTCTCGCCGAAGGCGATCTCCCCCATGCGGAAGTAGGCGTCGGCCGCCCGGGGGTCGGTGGGCCAGCGTTTCACGTACTCGTCGTAGAGCTCCTTCGCCACGTCCTGCTCGCCCTGGGCCTCCTGCTTCTGGGCGAGCGCCAGGAACTCCGCCTTCTCCGAGGGGCGCTTGAGCGCCTTCGCCTTCTCCTTTGCCTCGTACTCCTGCAGGGCCCCGGCCCCCCGGAGCGCGGCGAAGCGGCCGTTCACGTCGGACTGCATGGAGGAGACCGACTGGTCGAGCTGAGAGAGGTGGTGCTGCTCCTCCTCCAGCTGGCCCTGCAGGCGGGTCACGCTCTCCTGCAGCTTGTCCTGGTTCGCCACCACGTCGGCGCCGGAGCGGTGGCTCGCGGCGTTGAGCTCGTCGAGCTTCTTCTGGACCTCGGCGATCTTCTGGTCCACCCGGGCGATGCGGTCGCGGATCACCGCCCGCTGCTCCTCCAGCTGGCGGGCGGTGATGGCGCCCTCGTCTTCCAGCCGCTGGATGCGGTCCTCCATCTGGCGCCCCTTGTCGACGGAGACGCAGGCGGAGGCGAGGAGGAGCAGCGGAACCGCGGCCCGGCGCATCGGCTCGCTTACTGGGCGACGAGGTCGTCGCGGCGGCAGCGCGACCAGCAGTCCTCGGTCTGATCGGTGCAGGCCGGGCGCTCCTTGCCGTAGCTCACCGTCTTCAGCGACTTCGCCGGGATCCCCAGGTTCACCAGGAACTTCTTGGCGGACTCGGCGCGGCGCTGGCCGAGCTGGATGTTGTACTCGGCGGTGCCGCGCTCGTCGCAGTTGCCCTCGATGACGATCTTGGCGAAGCCGCGCTGCTTGATGCAGGCGGCGTCCTTCTCCAGGTTCGCCCGGGCCTCCGGGGTGAGCACCGCCTGGTCGAAGGCGAAGAACACCGGCGAGAGCTTGCCGCCCGCAGCCGGGCAGTCGGCCGCGTGGCCCGCCACGCACTTGCCCGACTCACAGGCCTGGCCGCTGCCGCACTCGGCGTCGGAGAGGCACTCGGGCTTGGGCGCGACCACAGGCGCCGCCACCGCCACGCAGCGCCCTGCCTCGCAGGTCTTGCCGGCGCCGCAGTCCTCCGGATGCTCGCACTCCGGGCGCGGCACGCAGCGGAGCCCCCGGCACACGAAGCCGGCCTTGCAGTCCGTGTCCTGGCCGCACTCCTGGCAGTGCCCCTCGACGCAAACCTTACCGAAGCCCTCCTGGTCCGCGCAGTCCTCGCTCTTCGTGCACTCCCCGTTCTTGGGCTTCGCGGGACACCCGGCGAGGACCAGCGCCAGAGCCGGGACAGCCAGGAAAAGCATTCGACGAATCCGCATGGGACTCCTCCATTTCAACGTTGGCCGGTGCCTTCGGTACACTGCTTGTGCCTCTTCCAGCCTCGACGTGTCAAACGAAAAGACCCGTCTGGGGCCATCTCGGTTACAGTCTCCTCCCGTGCCCGACACAGTCCTGATCGTCGACGACGAGAGAAACATCGTGGTGACCCTGGCGCGCGCACTGGCGCTCGAGGGATACGCCACCGAGACCGCCTCCGGCGGCCAGGAAGCGCTCGAGAAGATCGCCGCCCTCCCGGTGGACGTGGTGGTGATGGACGTGAAGATGCCCGACCTGGACGGGCTCAGCGTGCTGCGCGAGGCGCGCGAGGCCCGCCCCGGGCTCCCGGTGGTGATCATGAGCGGCCACGGCTCGCTCGAGACGGTGCGCCAGGCCTTCAAGCTCGGCGCCTTCGACTACCTGGAGAAGCCCATCACCGAGAAGGACAAGCTCCTCGCCGCGGTGCGGAACGCGCTGCGGATGCGGACGCTCGCCGAGGAGAACGCGGCGCTCCGGCGCGAGGCCGGGTCGGGCGAGATGCTCGGCGATGGGCCGGGGATGAGGAAGCTGCGCGAGCTGGTGCAGCGCGCCGCCGCCAGCGAGGGGCGCGTCCTCATCGTGGGCGAGAACGGCACCGGCAAGGAGCTGGTGGCGCGGGCCCTGCACGCCGGCTCCCGGCGCCGCGAGGCGAGCTTCGTGAAGCTGAACTGCGCCGCCGTCCCGGCCGAGCTCATCGAGAGCGAGCTCTTCGGCCACGAGAAGGGCGCCTTCACCGGCGCGGTGACGGCGCGCAAGGGGAAGTTCGAGCTCGCCGACCGCGGCACCCTCTTCCTCGACGAGGTGGGGGACATGCCCCCGGCCATGCAGGCGAAGGTGCTCCGCGTCCTGCAGGAGGGGGAGTTCGAGCGGGTCGGGGCCGGCACCCCGCTGCGCTGCGACGTGCGGGTCATCGCCGCCACCAACAAGGACCTGCTCGCCGAGGTGACCGCCGGGCGCTTCCGCGAGGACCTCTACTACCGGCTGGCGGTGGTCCCCATCCACGTCCCTCCCCTGCGCGAGCGGCGCGAGGACGTGCCCGAGCTCGCCACCGCCTTCCTGGCCGCCGCCTGCGAGAAGAACGGGCGGCGCGCCATGCGCTTCGACCGCGAGGCCCTGGCGGCGCTGCAGTCGCACGACTGGCCCGGGAACGTGCGCGAGCTCCGCAACCTGGTGGAGCGCATCGCCATCCTCTGCGACGGCCCCGAGATCCGGGCCGGGGACGTGGCCGAGGTGCTGCCGGCCGCGCGCCGGCCGCGCGCCGACCGCTACGCCGAGGGCGCCCCCCTCAAGGACCTGCTCGAGGAGGCGGAGCGGGAGATCGTCCTCGCGGCGCTGGCGAGCCACGGGGACAACATGGCCGAGACCGCCCGCGCCCTCGGGCTCGAGCGGAGCCACCTCTACAAGAAGGTCAGGGCCCTCGGCATCAAGCGGGGGGAGTGAGTCTCCTTCCCGGGTGTGGGCGCGCGCCCACGCCGCACCGTGTCCGCGAGGACGCGCCCCGCGCACTCTCCCGGGAATTTCCATCGACCCTGCGAGTTTGCAAGTTGGCGGCCAGCGGGCACGCGCGGTGCTATCCCTCCCTCCTGCCCCGCGCGACCCGCTGGCGCGCCACTTGGCGAAGGACCGCCGCGGGACTATCGTTCGTCCCCCCGACCCTTGGACCCGACCCCAAAGAACCCGCCGCCGAGCTCGGCCCCGGCGCCGCCCGCGGCCCCGGACCGCCTGCGGGCCGCCCTGCGGGGCGCCGTCGACTTCCTGCGCCGGCTGGGGCCGAGGCGCGCCCTGCTCGCCGCATTGGCGCTCGCGGCCGCCGGGGCGCTCGCCCTCGTCGGCCTGGCCCTCGCCTGGACCTGGGAGCTGCCGGAGTTCGAGGGGCTCCGCGACTACCGCCCGCTCGTCGCCACCCGCGTCTACGCCGCCGACGGCACCGAGGCCTTCGCCTTCGCCCGCGAGCGGCGCACGGTCGTGCCCTTCGAGCAGATCCCGGCGGTGATGAAGAACGCGGTCCTGGCCGCCGAGGACGCGAAGTTCTACCAGCACGAGGGCGTGAACTACCTCGCCATCGGGCGCTGCGCGGTGAAGGGGCTGCTGCGCGGCGGCGTCGCCTGCGGGGGCTCCACCATCACCCAGCAGGTGGTGAAGACCTTCCTCCTTCCCACCGAGTGGCGCGTGAAGCGCAAGGTGAAGGAGCTGGTGCTGGCGCCGCGGCTCGAGAAGAACCTCTCCAAGGACGAGATCCTCTACCTCTACCTGAACCAGATCTACCTCGGCCACCGCCGCTACGGGGTGGAGGAGGCGGCCCGCTTCTACTTCGGGAAGTCGGTGAAGGACCTGGCCGTCGGCGAGGCGGCCATGATCGCCGGCCTGGTGCAGTCGCCGGAGCGGCTCTCGCCCTACAAGCATCCGGAGGCGGCGCGGGCCCGGCAGCGCTACGTGCTCCGCCGGATGGTGGAGGAGGGGTCCCTCGACCCCAAGGCGGCCGAGGCCGAGGCGGCGCGGACGCTCAGGCTCCGCCGCCCCTCCGAGCCCTACGGGGCCTGGTACGCCGACGCGGTGCGCCGCTACCTCGACGAGCGCTACGGGGCCGAGCGGGTGGAGACCGACGGCCTGCGCGTCGACGTCGCCATGCTCCCCTCCCTGCAGCGGGCCGCCGAGGCGGCCATCGACGCCGACCTGCGCCTCGTCGACAAGCGACAGGGCTGGCGCGGCGCCCCCCAGCACCTCGACGCCGAGCAGCTCGCCAAGGCCCTGCCCGCCTGGCGCGAGCGGCTCGCCGCCGCCAAGCCCGGCCCGGGGGAGCTCCTCGTCTGGGACCTCGGGCGCGTCGACCCCGAGGAGATCGACCCGGGCGGCGAGCTCACCCCCGACGCCCGGCGCAGGGTGCGCATCCGCCCCCTCGAGGCGGGCGAGGTCTACGCCGCGCTCGTCCTCGGCGTGGAGGAGCGGCAGGCGGAGCTCGACCTCGGGAACGCCAAGGGCGTCCTCCCCTTCTCCGACGTCGCCTGGGCGCGAAAGTACAACCCGGCGGTGGGCACCGCGCCCCCGAAGAGCATGCGCGACGTCGTCCAGGCCGGGGACATCGTGCTCGTGCGAGTGCTCTCCACCGGGCGCAAGGGGCCCGCCGAGCTCGCCCGGGCCGGCAAGCCCGTCGCCTTCTCCCTCGAGCAGACCCCGAGGCTCGAGGGGGCGCTCGTGGCCATCGACCCGGTCACCCGCGGGGTGCGGGCGCTCGTCGGCGGCTACGACTTCGGCCGCTCCCAGTTCAACCGGGCGCTGCAGGCGAAGCGCCAGCCGGGCAGCGCCTTCAAGCCCTTCGTGTGGGGGGCGGCCATCGAGAGCCGGAAGTTCACCCCGGCGACCGTCGTCTACGACACCCCCGACCTCTACCGCGATCCCTGGACGAACAAGGAGTGGAAGCCGGAGAACTACGAGCGCGATTCCTACGACGGCCCGCTGCTCCTGCGCGCCGCGCTCGCCCACTCGAAGAACACCGTCTCCGCGAAGCTCGTGAACACCCTGGGCGTCGACGCCGTCATCGACTTCGCCCGCCGCGCCGGCATCTCGAGCGAACTCCCGCGCAGCCTCTCGCTCGCCCTCGGCACCGGCGAGGTGACCCCGCTCGAGCTCGTGAACGCCTACGCCAGCCTGGCCGCCTCGGGGTTCTACACCCCTCCCATCCTCGTCACCCGCGTCCGCGACCGGGAGGGGAAGGTTCTCGAGGAGAACCGCCCCGTCCCGATCCCGCCCGCTCCCCCGCCGCCCCTCCCCTCTCCTGCCCCCTCCCCCGAGCCCGGGCCGGCCGCGGGGATCGTCCCGGCGAGCGCCGGCGAGCCGCTCCCGGCGGGCGCCGCCGCCCCGGCGACCCCGCCTCCCCCCGCCCAGGACGACGCCGCGAGGGCCGAGCCCCAGCCGGCGGCGCCCGCCGCCCCGGAGCGCATCCGCCCCGAGACCGCCTACGTCATCCTCTCCATGATGAAGGAGGTGGTGGAGAGCGGGACCGGCCAGGCCGCGAAGGCGCTCGGCCGGCCGGTGGCGGCGAAGACCGGCACCGCCCAGGAGCACCGCGACGCCTGGTTCGTGGGGATGACGCCCGAGCTCGTGGCCGGCGTCTGGGTGGGCTTCGACTCCCACGACCCGCTCGGCCCCCACGCCACCGGCGCCGGCGCCGCGCTGCCGGGCTGGCTCGGCTTCATGCAGGCGGCGATCGGCATGCAGCCCATCTCCGACTTCCCGCCGCCCCCCGGCGTCGACTTCGCGCCGGTCGACCCGCGCACCGGGCTCCTGGCCCGGCCGGGCACCGAGGGCGCGGCCGGCACGGTGAGCCTCCCCTTCATCGCCGGCACCGCCCCGACCGAGACCGCGCCCGACCCCTCGCGCGCCCCCCAGAACTTCTTCCAGGACGACCGCTAGCGAGACCGCCTTGCCCGAGGACGCCTCCGAGAGCGCCGGCCGGGAGCACCGGGCCCTCGCCGCCCTCCTCCTCCTCTTTGCCCTCGCCGCCCCGGCCCTCGCCGGCGAGATCGAGCCCGCGGCGGTGGTGCGGGTGGCGAGCGAGCTCGCCGAGCGGGTCGCCCGGGAGGCGGGCGCGCCGGAGCCGGTGGCCCTGCAGGTGGCCGCTCCCGGCGCCGACGCCCTCGCCGGCCCGCTCGCGGCCGCCATCTCCGAGGCGCTCTCCCGGCGCGGCTTCGCCGTCGCCCTCTTCGCCGCCTCGAGCGGCCCGGGGGCGGAGGAGGCGGCCCGCATCCTCGGCGCCGATCGGCTCCTGCGCGTCGTCGCCGGGCTCGTGCCCGGGCGGCGCGAGCTCGTCGTCTCCGCGGAGTCGGTGCCCACCCGCCCATCCTTCTTCCTGCAACGCGTCCCCGAGTACCGCGCCGGGGCGGCGCGCCTCCTCGACTTCTCGGTCCCCGCCGACGAGACGACGCTGCTCCTCGCCCGCGCCGGCAGCCGGGCCGGCTCCACCGGCCCGGCCCTCTTCGTGCGCCCCCTCTTCCAGGTGGAGGAGCGGGTCCTGGCGGTCGGCGCCGGGGTGGCCGGCGCGGACGGGATCGCGTCCCTCGCGCTCGTCAGCGAGCGCTCGGTCTCGGTGGTCTCGCTCGGGGGCGTGGTGCGCGCCCGCTACGCCCTCGACCCCGACGTCCGCGGCCCCCGGCGCCCGGCCGCCACCGCGGCCGTCGGCAGCCTCGGCGCCGGGCGGGTGGCCATCGGTCGCGCCGGCGCGGGCGGGCTCCTGCTCGCCATGGAGGCCGGCGCGCTCCTGCCGGCGGGAAGCTTCCCCGCGGTCCCGCTCGCCGCCGGCGAGCGCGGCGCGCTCTTCGGCGCCTACGTGCCCGGGAAGGCGGTCCTCGCCGACGCGCTCTCCCTCTCCCCCGATCCCGCCCCCCGCCCCCGCAGCGAGCGCGAGTTCGTCTCCTTCGCCGCCGCCCCCCGCCCCGGGCGCGTGGCCTTCGCATGGGTTTCGGGCGACGGGGTGGCGACGCTGCTCGGGCCCGACCTCGAGCCGGTGGGCCCGCCGCTCGAGGGCGTCGGCGCCGGGCTCGCGCTCGCCGACCTCTACGGCGACGGCGAGCCGGAGGTGGTGGCGAGCGCCCCCGACGCCGGGGCGACCGACCGGGTGCGGGTGCTCCGCTGGCCCGCCGGCGCCGGCCCCGAGGCTCCCCCGGTGGTGGTGCTCGAGTCGGCCGCGCTCCCGGGGTCGATCCAGTGCGGGGCCTCGGCCGACCTGACCGGCGACGGGCTCGACGACGTGGTGGTGGCGGCCGCGCTCCCCGAAGGCGGCTCGCAGCTGTGGCTCGTCACCTCCGATCTCCGGTTCGCGGAGGCCCGGTGAGGCGCCTCGCCCCCCTCGCACTCCTCCTCCCCCTCGCCGCCCTGGCCGGGCTCCCCCCGCGCTACGGCGGCGACCTCGGCGTGGCGCTCCCCGCCGCCCCCGCGAACCTCGACCCGGCCCGGCTCTCCGACCCGTCGGAGCTCGAGGCTGCCCGCGCCCTGCATTCGACCCTCGTCGAGACAGGGCCCGACGGGGCGCTCCGGCCGGCGCTCCTCGCCGCCCTTCCCGAGGCCGAGCCGGGCGGTCGCGCCTTCCGCCTGCGGCTCCGCCCCGGCCTTCGCTTCCACGACGGCCGCCCGCTCACCGCCGCGGACGTGGCCGCGAGCCTGTCCCGCCTCCTCGCCCCCGGGACCCGGTCCCCGCACGGCTGGATCGCCCTCCCGGTCGCCGGGGCGGACGACGTCCGCGAGGGGCGGGCCTCCTCGCTCTCCGGGGTCCAGGTGGTGGGCGAGCTCGAGCTCCGGGTCGCCCTCGACCTGCCCTTCCCCGAGTTCCCGCGCGCCCTCGCGGCGCTGCCGGCGGCGGTGGTCCCGCGCGGCGGGCCGGTCACGACCGGCGCCGGCCCCTTCCGCCTCGCCTCGCGCGGCGAGGGGACGCTCCGGCTCGCCGCCTTCGACGGCTACTGGCGCGGGCGGGCCTATCCGGACGCGCTCTCCCTCTCCGGCATGGACGCGCGCCGCGCGGCCCGCGCCTTCGCGAGGGGCGAGGTGGACCTCGTCGTCCGCCCGGAGTCGGCGTCCGGCGCCGCCGCCCGCGAGCTCCCCTCCACCACCGCCACCTACGCGGTCGTGAACGCGAAGAGGCTCGGGCGGCTCGCCGCCGACCTTCGCCACGCGCTCCTCGCCCTCGACCGGTCCGAGCTCGCCAGGCTCGGCGGGCGCGGCCACGCGACGCCGCTCGCCGGGCTCCTCCCCCCCTCTCTCCTCTCCGGGTCCCCGGCCCCGGCGCCCCGGGCCCTCGCCAGGGTGGCCGGGAACCCGAAGGTCGAGCTCCTCGTCGCCGCCGGCTCCGACGGGAACCGCGCCCTCGCCGACCGCCTGCAGGTGAAGCTCTTCGACCGCGGCGTGCGGGCTGCGGTGGAGGCGGTCGCGCCGGCGGCCCTCCTCGCCCGGTTGGCCTCGGGCGCCTACGAGGTGGCGCTCGTGTCCCTCACCTTCACCTCGTCGGGCGCCGGCCCCGCGCTCCTCGAGTGCGCCTGGACGCTCGGCGGGCCGGCGGCGGCTCGCCGGGCCCTGGCGCGCCTCGGGAGCGCGGACGCGGCAGCCGCCGCCGCCGAGGTCGCCGAGGACCTCGGAGCGGTGCCTCTCTTCGCCTCCGGCCTCCGGGCCTCGTCCCGGAAGGACCTCTCCGGACTCGAGGTCCTCCCGGACGGGACCGTGGACCCGGGAGACCTCTGGCTCGGCCCTGAGCGCACGTCGCCGGAGCGGCCGCGGTGAGGCTGCGGGCGCGGCTCACCCTCGCCTTCGCGCTCTTCGCGGCGGCGCCCATGCTCCTCGCGGTGCTGCCGCTCACCCGGGCGCTCTCGGAGGGGCTCACGAGCGAGTACTCGGCCCGCCTGGACGGAGCCGCCCGTGCCGTGGAAGGGGAGCTCCGCAGGCTCGGGGCGGCGGCCGCGGATGCGGCGCTCGAGGTCTCTCGCGGCCCCGAGGTGGCGGCGCTCGCCCGCGACCGGATCCAGGGCGCCCTCGACCCGGCGGAGGTGGCCCGCCTCGCCGCGGAGTGGATGGAGGCGCGCGGGCTCGACGTACTGGCGGTGACCGACGTGCGGGGGGTGGTGGTTTCCTCCGGGCACCTCCCGGGGCGGGCCGGGGACGTCGACCCGGAGATCCGCTCGCTCTTCGCCTCGGTGGGGCCGGGGCGTGCCGCCCCGAGGCTCGTCCCCCGGGCGACCGCGGCCGGCGTCGAGCCCGTGCTCGCGCTCGTGGCCTGGGCGCCCGTCCCCTCGAGCTCGTCGCTCCGGGTCGCCGCCGGGGTGGCACTCGGCTCCCGCTTCGCGGAGCGAATGGCCGCGCTCGCCGGCGGGACCGTGGCGGTGCGCGGAGAGGGGGACCGACCGCTCGCCCCGGAGGGGCGAGGCGGCACTCTCCACCTCCTCGCCGCCCGCCTGCTCGGGGCGCCCCGGGGGCTCGTGCGATCGGTGCCGGTGGGCGGGGGGAGCGGCGCTCCGCGGGCGACGGTGGAGGTCACCCTGTCCGCCGCCGGCCTGGAGCGGGCGCAGGTCGCGGTGGCGCTCGTCTTCCTCGCCACCCTCGCGGCCGCGGTGGGGGCGGCGGCGCTCGTCGGCGCCCTCGTGGCCCGGCGCATCACGCGCCCGCTCGAGGCGCTGCGCACCGGGGCCGCCCGAGTCGCCGCCGGGGACCTCGGGGTCAAGGTGGAGGTGCCGGCCACGGGCGAGCTCTTCGAGCTCGTGCGGGGCTTCAACGCCATGACCGCCGACCTTCAGGCGAGCCGGGAGCGCGCCGCCGCCGCCGAGCGGGTCGCCGCCTGGCAGGAGGTGGCCCGGCGGCTCGCCCACGAGATCAAGAACCCCCTTACCCCCATCGCCATGAGCGTCGCCACTCTCCGGGACGCGCTTGCCGAGGGGAGGCCGGACTTCCCGGAGCTCTTCGAGGAGGGGGCCTCCGCCATCCAGGAAGAGGTCCGGCGCCTGAAGCGCATCGTCGACGAGTTCAGCCGCTTCGCCCGGCTGCCGGCGCCGGAGCCCGCCGAGATCGGCGCCGCCGACCTCGTGGCCGCCGTCCTCGCCCTCTACGCCTCCCCGCCTCCGGGCATCCTCGTGGTGCGGGATCTCGAGCCCGACCTTCCTCCGGTGCGCGCCGACCGGGACCAGCTCCTCCAGGTGCTCCTGAACCTCGTCAAGAACGCGGAGGAGGCCATGCCCCGAGGCGGCACGCTCCGGCTCCGGGCGCGGCGGGACGGAGACGGCGTCGCCATCGAGGTCTCGGACACCGGGCCGGGGATCCCCGCCCCCGACCTGCCCCGCGTCCTCGAGCCCTACTTCACCACCAAGGCGACGGGGACCGGGCTCGGCCTCGCCATCGCCGACCGCATCGTGCGGGAGCACGGCGGGCGGCTCGAGGTGCGGTCGCCGCCGGGGAGCGGCGCCACCTTCACGGTACGGCTGCCGGGGTGCGCCAGGGCGGCTAGCGCACCGGCGTCGCCTTGAGGGCCGCCTTCCCTTCCTTCACGTAGACCTGGAAGCGGACGGTGCGGCAGGCGTACTTCTGCACGAGCGAGTCGCGGTTCTTGCGAAGCTTCTGGCGAAACCGCTCCCAGGTGAGACCTTCCAGGGATTCCCCGCACTCCTCCCGCACCTTCAGGAACTCCTGGTAGACGCCCTGCCAGCCGGCCTCGTCGGGCTCCGGCGGCGCGGCCTGCGCCGGAGGCGGCGCGGGGTTCGGGGCCGGGGCTGGCGGCGGGGTGACCATGCGGAGCGGCGTCTGCGCCGCGAGCGGCTCCGCGGCCTCGAAGCGCGCCGTCCCGGTGCGCGGCGCTGCCGGCGGGACGAGAGGGAGCGGGGTGGGCTGCGACGGGCCGGTCCCGTTGAGCGGCGTCGTCGACAGCGTGAACGGAGTCGCCGGGCCGAAGGAGTCCTCGAAGAGACCCGAGCCCGGGAAGGGATCCGCCGGGGGGACGGCGAGCAGCGGCACGTCGAGCGTGTTCGCGGGGGTGGACGGGGGGATGGCGACGCCGGTGGGGGGCAGGGACGGGGACGGCGCCGCCCGGCCGGTGCGGGCGGCCTCGGCGGCGCGGTTCAGGGCGGCGGCGAGGGTGCCGAAGGTGCCGGACATGCGCGGCACCCGGGCCTCGAAGTCCCCGCGGGCGATGCGGTCGGCGACGCTCGCGAGCTCCCTCGGGACGTGGGCGGTGACCACGCGCTCCGGCACGAGCCCGAGCGCGAGGCCAGCGAGGAAGAGGATGGCGAGCGCGAGCAGCGCCACCTGCTGGTAGAGCGCGGTGCCCTCGATCCAGGGACGGGCGGGGACCGAGACGATGGCCGCCGGTCCCTCGATGCCCGGGAGCGGGAGCGCCCGCGCCCGGAAGGCCGGCACCCTCGCGAAGAGGAGGGGCACGGCCGGGAAGGAGAGGCCGAGCGGCAGCCGGACGGGGGCGAGGTGGCCGCCGTCGATGGCCGCCCCGGCGCCCTTCTTCGCCACCGCCACCACCGCCTGCTGCTCGGGGAGGGCGAGAGTGGAGGAGGCCTTCGCGCCCGAGAGGACGGTGAGGTCGGCGCCGGTCGCGGCCTTGAGCCGCTCCGGAAGGCGGGGGTCGAGCGGGAGGCCGAAGGCGAGGGTCGCGCCCCGGATGACCTGGACGCCGACCACGTAGTAGTCAGACTCGTCGAGGCGCGCGTAGCGCCCGCTGCCCACCCCCTCCAGCACCGCCTGGACGACGGGCTCCTTGCCGGAGAGGACCTTCTCTCCGATCCGGAAGGAGACGGCGGTCTCCGAAGCGATGGCGAAGAGCGGGGGCTTCGACAGGTCCACGTCGAGTGCCTGGGCGGCGGCGCGGAGCGCCTTCTCCGCCTCGGCCACCACGTCCACCGGCTCGGAGGCGAGCGCAGTCGCTCCGCGGCGCGCCGCCCTCTGCGGCGCCTTCTCCTCGGCGGCGGCGTCGGCGAGCGCGGCCACGAGCTCGGGGTCGCGCGCCGCGAGCACGGCGACGTCGTTCACCTGCCGGGCGAGGAGCTTCGTCGCGGCCTCGAAATGCGTCACGCCGGCGCGCAGGGAGGCGCCCACGTGGTCCATCGCCTGGTCGGCGGCGCGCTGGGTCACGAGGTAGACGTTGACGGCGCCCGCAGCGAGGACGAGGAGCGTGAAGCCCCAGATCTTGGCCCGGTTCATGGTGCGGCCTTATACCATGGCGACCCGCAGGCCAACCCCCGGTCGTGCGAAGCGCCGGTCGAGCTCCGCCTCCACGTCGAGGTCCTCCGGCAGGACACGTCGCCTGCGCGGCGAGGCGGCGTCGCTCGCCTCGTACTCGGTGACACCCTCCAGGAAGTCTCGCCCCGCTCGCTTGAGTTCGGTCATGCGGCGGGAGCCTAGCGCGGTGCCCGCCCCCGTAAAGAAACGAGCTCCTCACCCGTTCGGGCGGTGGAGGGTCGCGAGCCGGCGGAGGACGCGGGCGAGCCCCTCGTCGAAGACCTCCGGGCTCGCGAGGAGCGAGAGGACGAGGTGGCCGTTTCGCTCGAAGTCGTAGAAGAAGCCCGGCTCCACCACGACCCCGTCGTCGAGGAGGTCGAGGCAGACTCGCTCCTCGTCGGCGGTCTCCCCCAGGCGGAGGATCGCCGTCCACCCCGCCGGACCGGCGCTCGCGTCGAAGGGCGCGGACGAGGGAACGGCCCGGAGGAGAGCGGCGCGGTTCCGGCGAAGCCTCTCCCGGAGGGGGGTGAGGAACCGCTCTCGCCGGGCGAGGAGGCGGGGGAGCGCGAGCTGGGCCTGGGCCGATATCGAGAGATAGCTGTCGGCGATCACCTCGAGGCGGGAGAGGGCCTCGCGCACGAGCGCCTCCGGGCCACGCACGGCGATCCAGGCCGCCTTCACCTGCGGGAGACCCGCCACCTTGGAGAGGCCGGAGAGGTGAAAGGCGAGGGCGTGGCCCGGGCGGGGGAGCGAAAGCGGGCCCGGGGCGACGTCGGCGAACACCTCGTCGAGGAGGAGGGCGAGCCCGCGCTCGGCGCAGACCCCGTCTATGAAGTCGAGGTCCGCCTGGGGGGCGAGCGCCCCTCCGGGGACGGAGGGGTGAACGGCCACGACCGCACGCGTGCGCGGGCCCGCGGCGGCGAGCGCGGCGCGGTCGAGCTCCCACCCGGCGCCCGAACCGGCCGGGTAGCGGCCGAGCTTCACCCCCTCGAGCGAGGCGACGAGCTCCAGTAGCGGGTAGCAGGGGGCCGGGAAGAGCACCTCGTCCCCGGGGTCGCAGAGGAGCTTCAAGAGCCATCCGTACGCCTCGCTCGTGGAGGCGGTGAGGACGATCTGCTCCTGCCGGACCCCTAGCCCCCGGCTCTCGAGGTAGGAGGCGACGGCCTGGCGCGCCCCCGGGAGGCCGGCCGGCACGGGCTCGTAGGAGCCGAGCCGGGCGTCCGCGAGGAGCGAGGAGAGCTCGGCCGCGTCCCAGGCGAGGCCAGTGCGGGTCGGGTTCGACTCCGAGAGGTCGAGGAGGGCGCGCCCCTTCGCCCGGGCCTCCTCCACCTTCCCGGCGAGGGCGTTCGCCTCGAGGTCCCATCCGGTGCGCCGGGAGAACATGGCGATCTCCATGGTACCGGGAGGTCCCTCCCTCCGCCTTGACTCGCCGATGGGGCCGTCATATCAGCGGTCCGCGCCACCGAGACCGGCCCTAGGAGACGGAGACCCTCGCCATGAAAAAGCTCGCCACCGCCCTCGCCCTGGGAGCGCTCACCCTCGCGGCGCGCGCCGACGAGGGGATGTGGACCTTCAATGCCTTCCCCAAGCAGAAGGTGGCCGCCGCCTACGGGGTCACTGTCACCGACGCCTGGCTCGACCACGTGCGGCTCTCGTCCGTGCGCCTCGCGCAGGGTTGCTCGGCGAGCTTCGTCTCCGGCCAGGGCCTGGTGATGACGAACCACCACTGCGTGGAGGCCTGCCTGGAGCAGCTCTCCACCGCCGAGAGGAACTACATCGCCCAGGGCTTCTACGCGAAGACCCTGGCCGAGGAGGTCCGCTGCCCGGTCCTCGAGGTGAACCAGCTCGTCGAGATCCGGGACGTCACCGAGCGGATGAAGAAGGCGACCGCCGGGCTCTCGGGCCAGGCCTTCAACGACGCCAAGAAGGCGGAGAGCGGGAAGATCGAGGAGGAGTGCCAGACCTCCCCGGCGCTCCGCTGCAACGTGGTGAGCCTCTACCACGGCGGCATCTACGACCTATACAAGTACCGGCGCTATCAAGACGTGCGCATCGTCTTCGCGCCGGAGTTCGCCATCGCCTTCTTCGGCGGCGACCCGGACAACTTCATGTTCCCCCGCTACGACCTCGACGTCTCCTTCGTCCGCGTCTACGAGGAGGGCAAGCCCCTCCAGGCGAAGGACTTCTTGCGCTTCAGCCGCAGCGGCCCCAGGGCCGGGGAGCTCGTCTTCGTCGCCGGGAACCCGGGCGGGACCTCCCGGCGACTCACCGTCGCCGAGCTCCGCTACGAGCGGGACATCCTCCTCCCGGAGCGCATCGCCCGGCTCTCCGAGCTCCGCGGCGCGCTCGTCGAGTTCCAGAACCGCGGGCCGGAGGAGAAGCGCGTCTCCCAGGGCCTCCTCTTCGGGGTGGAGAACTCGCTCAAGGCCTTCAAGGGGCGGCGCGAGGCCCTCGTCGACCGCGAGTTCTTCGCAAGCAAGGTTGAGGAGGAGGAGGCCTTCCGGAAGAAGCTCCGGGGGGACCCGAAGGACGGCCCGGCGGCGCTCGCGGCCTACGGCGCCATCGAGCAGGCGGAGGACCTCCGGAAGAGCGTCCGCTTCGAGCTCGCGGACGTGATGGGAAGCGCCGGCTTCATGACCGACTACTTCGGGATCGCCCGGACCCTGGTGCGGGGGGCCGAGGAGCGCCAGAAGCCGAACGGGGTGCGGCTCGAGGAGTTCCAGGAGGCCCAGCTCCCGGCGGTGACGCACCGCCTCTTCAGCCCGGCCCCCATCTACCCCGAGTTCGAGATCTTCAAGCTCACCTGGTCGCTCACCAAGCTGCGGGAAGATCTCGGGCCCGACCATCCCTTCGTGAAGAAGGCGCTCGGGGCCGAGGCCCCGGCGGAGCTCGCGGCCCGTCTCGTGAACGGCACGAAGCTCAAGGACGTGGAGCTCCGGAAGAAGCTCTGGGAGGGGGGCGCCCAGGCGGTGGGCGCCTCCGACGACCCCATGATCGCCTTCGCCCGGCTCGTCGACCCGGACAGCCGCGCCGTCCGCAAGATGTACGAGCGCGACATCGACTCGGTCGTCACCAAGGGGTCCGAGGCCATCGCCCAAGCTCGCTTCGCGCTGGAGGGGACCTCGAACTACCCGGACGCGACCTTCACGCCCCGGATCACCTACGGCACCGTGGCCGGCTGGCAGGAGGGGAAGAGGGAGGTCCCGCCCTTCACCGAGATGCAGGGCGCCTTCGAGCGGGCGAGCGGGCGCGACCCCTTCGCGCTCCCGAAGAGCTGGCTCGAGGCGAAGGGGAGGCTCGACCTCAAGACCCCCTTCGACTTCTCGGCCACCACCGACATCATCGGCGGGAACTCCGGTTCCCCGGTGGTGGACGCCGAGGCCCGGGTGGTGGGGCTCGTCTTCGACGGGAACATCTGGTCGCTCGGCGGCGACTACGGCTTCGACCCGAAGCTGAACCGGACCGTGGCCGTGGACACGGCCGCCATCGCCGAGGCGCTCGGGAAGATCTACGGGGCCTCCCGGGTCCTCGACGAGCTCGCCCCGGTGAAGTAGCCGGGAGGCGGCGGGCCGCCCTCTAGGCGTCCCGGGGGACGGCGATCATGCGCGAGAGCGCGCGGCGCGCGCCCTCGGCCACGTCCGCGGGCACGGCGATCTCGTGGCGGCCGAGCCGCAGGGCCTCCCGCACCATGACGAGGTCCACCATCTTCATGTAGGGGCAGTGCATGCGGCACCCCAGGCACCCGTCCGCGACCACGAACTCCCGGTCCGGGTAGCGCTTCTTCAGGCCGGTGAGGATGCCGTGCTCGGTGGCGACGATGAAGGTGTGGGCCCCGGGGTGGCGCTCCACTGCCTGGGCCATGCCGGTCGTGGAGCAGACCTCGTCGGCGATGGCGAGGACGTCGGCGCGGCACTCCGGGTGGGCGATCACCACCGCCTCCGGCCGGTCCCGGTGGACCTTCTCCACGCTCGCGCTCCGGAGCACGTCGTGGACCGGGCAGGCGCCGTCGTAGACCACGACCTCCTTCTCCGGCACCCTCGCCTTCACCCAGTTCCCGAGGTTCCGGTCCGGGATGAAGAGGATCTTCTTCTCCGGCAGCGAGCGCACCACGCTCGCCGCGTTGGCGCTCGTGCAGCAGATGTCGGAGAGCGCCTTCACCTCGGCGCTCGAGTTCACGTAGGTGACCACCGCGTGGCCCGGGTAGCGAGCCTTCCAGTCCTCGAGCGACTCCGGCGAGATGGAGTCGGCGAGCGAGCAGCCCGCCGACAGGTTCGGGAGCAGCACCCGCTTCGAGGGCGCGAGCACCTTCGCGGACTCGGCCATGAAGTGGACGCCGCAGAAGACGATGGTGGACTGGCGGGCCCGCTCCCCCTCGATGGCGAGCTGGAGGGAGTCCCCCACCACGTCGGCCACCCCCTGCACCTCCGGCAGCTGGTAGTTGTGGGCGAGGATGACTGCGTCCTTCTCCCGCGCCAGCGAGCGGATCTGCCGGCCGAGCTCGGCGACCTCTCGGGTGTCGAGGTCGCTCCCGGCCTCGGGGTTCGCTACCGGGTCGTGGACGGGGGCGATCGCGAGCGGCATCACTTCACCACGCGGGCGCCGCGGGCCGGGCGGATGTCGCCCGTGCCGGCGGGAAAGAGGCGCCAGAACTCGCGGCGCACCAGCCCCACGATCGTCGCCGACTTCGTGAAGCCGTGGTAGGCGGCCACCGCCGCCAGCATGGCGACGTCCTCGTCGGTGGCGGAGAAGCTTCGGACCTTGGCGAGGCGGGTGCGTGGCATACTTATATAAACATTGATTAATTGTTACGGAGAAGTTCTAACCGTTCTGCGGCCGGACCGCAAGGGGGGAGGGTCGACCCCCTTGCCAGCCGGTGCGGGCCGGTCCATGGAGGGAAGGGCGTGCGCCTCGCCGTCACCACCGTCCTCTCCCCCACAAGCGCCGTCGCCCGCGCCGCGGAGGCGGCCGCGGCCCGCCACCGCCTCCCGCTCCTCCCCCGCGGGTGTCACTCCCTCGCCGGGGTGGCCCGGGAGGCCGGGGCGGAGGTGCTCCTCGTCCTGGGCGCCCGCTCGAGCCTGTGGCTCGGCGGCGAGGAGGTCCCCTTCACCCCGGGAATGGGGGCGCTCCGCGCGAAGCGGCTCGCCCTGGGGGAGCGAGCCACCCGCGACCCGTTCCTGGAGGCGGCGGAGCTCGTGCCCGGGGACCGGCTTCTCGACTGCACCGCCGGACTCGGCGCCGACGCCCTCGTGGCCGCCGCCGCCGTCGGCCCCGAAGGCCGCGTGCTCGGGCTCGAGTCCTCGCCAGCGCTCGCCGCCTGGGTGGACGAGGGCCTGCGCCGGCTCCGCCACCCGGCCGCTCCCCGGGTGGAGATCCGCTGCGCGGAGCACGGAGCCTTCCTCGAGGACGCTCCGGCGCGAAGCTTCGACGTAGTGGCCTTCGACCCCATGTTCCGCCACCCCCGGGAGAGCGAGCCCGCCTTCGACCCGGTGCGGCGGCTCGCCGATCCCCGCCCCCTCTCCCCGGCGGCGCTCGAGGCGGCGAGGCGGGTGGCGCGGCGGTGGGTGGTGGTGAAGGACGGCACCCCGGGCTGGGACCTCGCGAGGCTCGGGCTCGTGCCGCTCCCGAGCCGGCGCGGCGCGCACCGGCTCTACGCGAGGCTCCCGCCCTCGCCCTGATCAGGTCCGGGAGCTGCTACGGGCCCGGGGAGGCGTGCTCGGAAGAGGGGCCGAGGGGCGGCACGCGGCGGAAGAAGGCGTCGGCGTCGGGGACGACGAGCGCCTCGCGGAGCACCTCGTCCATGTGGTCGACGGTGCGGATGTCCATGGCGAGCCGCACCTTGCGCGGGATCTCGCGGATGTCGTTCGCGGACTCCAGGGGGATGAGGATCTCCTTGATGCCGCCGCGGTGGGCCGCGAGCGCCTTCTCCTTGATGCCCCCCACCGGGAGCACCCGGCCGCGGAGCGTGATCTCCCCGGTCATGGCGATGTCCCGGCGCACCGGGACCTTGCAGAGCGCGGAGACGAGGGCCGTCGCCATCGTGATGCCGGCCGAGGGCCCGTCCTTGGGGATGGCGCCCTCCGGGACGTGGACGTGGATGTCGGAGCTCTCCAGGAAGCGCTTGTCGAGGCCGAGCGCCTCGGCGCGGGAGCGCACGTAGCTCATGGCCGCCTGGGCCGACTCCTGCATCACCTCGCCGAGCTTCCCGGTGATGATGAGCTTCCCCTTGCCGGGGAGGACGGTGGCCTCGATGGTGAGGAGCTCGCCGCCGAGCTCCGTCCAGGCGAGGCCGGTGGAGAGCCCCACCTGGTCGGTGGTCTCGGCGGTGCCGTAGCGGAACCTGGGCGGGCCGAGGAGCTTCTCCACCCGCCGCTCGGTGATGAGGAAGGGCTTGTCCTTCCCCTCCTTCAGGACCTCGCGGGCAATCTTGCGCGCCACCGCGGCCACCTCGCGCTCGAGGGACCGGACCCCGGCCTCCTTCGTGTAGCGGTGGATGAGGAGCTTGAGGGCCCCCCGCTTGAACTCCACCGAGACGTCGGCGAGGCCGTTCGCCTCCTTCTGCTTGGGGACGAGGTAGCGCTGGGCGATGGAGAGCTTCTCCATGTCGGTGTAGCCGGCGATGCGGATCACCTCCATGCGGTCCTGCAGGGGGAGCGGGACGCCCGACATGGTGTTCGCCGTGCAGATGAAGAGCACCTTGGAGAGGTCGTAGTCGAGGTCGAGGTAGTGGTCGCTGAAGCTCAGGTTCTGCTCGGGATCGAGGACCTCGAGGAGTGCCGCCGAGGGGTCGCCGCGGAAGTCGGTGGACATCTTGTCCACCTCGTCGAGGAGGAAGACCGGGTTCGAGGAGCCCGCCTTGCGGAGCGACTGGATGATCTTGCCCGGCATGGCCCCGATGTAGGTGCGCCGGTGGCCGCGGATCTCGGCCTCGTCCCGCACCCCGCCCAGGCTGATGCGGACGAAGTGGCGCCCCATGGCCCGGGCGATGGAGCGGGCGAGCGAGGTCTTCCCCACCCCGGGAGGCCCCACGAAGCAAAGGATGGGCCCCTTGATGCGCTCCACGAGCGCCTGCACCGCCAGGTACTCGAGGATGCGCTCCTTCACCTTCCGCAAGCCGTAGTGGTCCTCGTCGAGGATCTTCTCCGCTCCGGGGACGTCGAGCTTGTCCTCGGTGAGCTCCGCCCAGGGGAGCGACAGGATCCAGTCGATGTAGTTCCGGACCACGGTGGCCTCGGCGCTCATCGGGCTCATCATCTTGAGCTTCTTCAGCTCCTTGCGGGCCCGGACGGTCGCCTCCTTCGACATCCGCTTGTCCCGGATCTTCTCCTCGAGCTCCTGGATCTCGTTCTTGAACTCGTCCCGCTCGCCGAGCTCCTTCTGGATGGCCTGCATCTGCTCGTTTAGGTAGTACTCCTTCTGCGACTTCTCCATCTGCTTCTTCACCCGGGTGCGGATCTTCTTCTCCACCTGGAGGATCTCGATCTCGCCCTGCATGAGCTCGTAGAGCTTCTCGAGCCTCGCCCGCGGGGACTCCGTCTCCAAGATGGACTGCTTGTCCTGGAGCTTGAGCGAGAGGTGGGCGACGATGGTGTCGGCGAGCCGGGCCGGATCCTCGATGGTGGAGACGCTCGAGAGCATCTCGGGGGGGATGCGCTTGTTGAGCTTGACGTAGGCCTCGAAGGTGGACTGGACCTGCCGGATGAGGGCCTCGAGCTCCACGTTCCGCTCGGTGTCGTCGACGATCTCCTCGGCCTCCACCTCGTAGAACTTCTCCGAGGAGACGAGCCGGCGCATCCGGACGCGCTGCTTCCCCTCCACGAGCGCCTTCACGGTGCCGTCCGGAAGGCGGAGGAGCTGGATGATGACCCCGAGCGTCCCCACCGCGAAGATGTCGTCGAAGGTGGGCTCGTTCGTTTTCGGCTTCTTCTGGGCGGCGAGGACGATGAACTTGTCCTTCTCCATGGCCTCGTCGAGGGCGGCGATGGACTTTTCGCGGCCCACGAAGAGGGGCACCACCATGTGGGGGAAGACGAGGATGTCCCGCAGCGGCAACAGCGGCAGGTTCCGCACGGGGGGCTCGCCCTTCTTGGTCTCGTCGTCCTTCGAGAAGATGGGCACGCGTGGACCTCCGGGAGGCTAGAGACTACCACCGACCGCCGGGCGCCTTGGCACACCCGCGCGCAGAACATCGGGCGGGTCCGGCAGCATGGCGGCCCTGGGAGAAGGGTGCGAGGGGGGCGGGTGCGCCCCTAACAGGGGGTACCGTCCCGCGAGCCCGCCGGCGCCTTCGCCGCCCCTCGGCCACGGGCCCGTCGCGGATTGCGCCACACTAGGCGCTCTCCGCCTCCTTGCGAAGGACGACGATGGGGGGCTCGCCCTTCTCGATCACTTCCTCGTTGATGACGATCTCCTGCACGTTCCGGCGGCTCGGGACGTCGTACATGATGTCGAGCATGGCGCTCTCGACGATGGCGCGGAGACCCCGGGCGCCGGCCTTGTTCTTGATGGCGGCGCGGGCGATGGCGCGGAGCGACCCCTCCGTGAACTTGAGGTTCACCCCGTCCATCTCGAGGAGCTTGCGGTACTGCTTCGCGAGGGCGTTCCGGGGCTTGGTGAGGATCTCGACGAGCGACTGCTCGTCGAGCTCCTCGAGCGCGGTCACCACCGGGAGGCGGCCCACGAACTCGGGGATCATCCCGAACTTGAGGAGGTCCTCGGGCTCGACGAGGGCGAGGAGCTCACCCACGTTCCGGTCCTCCTTCTTCTTCGTGTCGGCGCCGAAGCCCAGGCTCCGGCCGCCGAAGCGGCGCTCGATGATGCCCTCCAGCCCGCAAAAGGCACCGCCGCAGATGAAGAGGATGTTCGTGGTGTCGACCTGGAGGAACTCCTGCTGGGGGTGCTTGCGCCCGCCCTTCGGCGGCACGTTGGCCACCGTGCCCTCGATGATCTTGAGCAGCGCCTGCTGCACGCCCTCCCCGGAGACGTCGCGGGTGATGCTCGGGTTCTCGCTCTTGCGGGCGATCTTGTCGATCTCGTCGATGTAGACGATGCCCTTCTGGGCGCGCTCGATGTCGTGGTCGGCGGCCTGCAGGAGGTTCACGATGATGTTCTCGACGTCCTCCCCCACGTAGCCCGCCTCGGTGAGGGTGGTGGCGTCGGCGATGGTGAAGGGGACATTCAGGATCTTCGCGAGGGTCTGGGCGAGGAGCGTCTTGCCGGAGCCGGTGGGACCGAGCAGCAGGATGTTCGACTTCTGCAGCTCCACGTCGTCCAGGTTGACCCGGCTCTCGATGCGCTTGTAGTGGTTGTGGACGGCGACGGCGAGCGTCTTCTTCGCACGCTCCTGGCCCACCACGTACTCGTCCAGGATGGCCTTGATCTCCGAGGGCCGCGGGGTGCGGAGCTTCTGGTCGCGCTTCTCCTCGCCGGCGATCTCCTCGGCGATGATGTCGTTGCACAGGCCGATGCATTCGTCGCAAATGTAGACGGTCGGCCCGGCGATGAGCTTCTTCACTTCCTTCTGCGACTTCCCGCAGAAGCTGCAGCAGAGGGTCTCGCGCTTCTCCACTCTCGTCCTCGCCGGCAAGGGGATGCCGCGCGGCCTCCCACCTTTCCGTACCGGGCCGGCGCCCCGCCGGCCTCGCTCCATCTTACTGCGGCTTCTTCTCGCCCGCCTTCTTGTGAACGATGACCTCGTCGATGATGCCGTACTCCTTGGCTTCTCCCGGCCCCATGAAGAAGTCCCGGTCCGTGTCCCGCTCGATGCGCGCGAGGTCCTGGTGGGTGTGCTTCGCGAGAATGTGGTTCAGCTGCGCCTTGAGGCGCAGGATCTCCTTGGTCTGGATCTCGATGTCCGTCGCCTGGCCGGAGAACCCGCCCATGGGCTGGTGGATCATGATGCGGGCGTTCGGCACCGCGAACCGCTTCCCCTGGGCCCCCCCGGCGAGGAGCACCGCCGCCATGCTCGCCGCCTGTCCGAGACAGGTGGTGGACACCGGGGCCTTCACGTACTGCATGGTGTCGTAGATGGCGAGGCCCGAGGTCACCGATCCGCCCGGGCTGTTCACGTAGATGGAGATGTCCTTGTCCGGGTCCTCCGACTCGAGGAAGAGGAGCTGGGCGATGACGATGTTCGCCACGTCGTCGTCGATGGGCGTGCCGATGAAGACGATCCGGTCCTTGAGGAGGCGCGAGTAGATGTCGTAGGCGCGCTCGCCCCGGTGGGTCTGCTCCACCACGTATGGCATCGGGATGTAAGGCATCGTTCCTCCGGCGAAAGAAGCGTTCCGCCTACGGGTACTTAGCGTGGGAGGCGAGCAGCGCAACTGACTTGTCCTCGCGGATGCGCTGCCGGAGGGCGCTGCGGGCCTCGCCCCGGAGCTTCAGCTTCGCGACCGGGACCCCCATCTCCTCGGCCCGCTTCGCGATCTCCGCCGTCTCGTCCTCGTCGGTGACCTCGATCTTCTCGGCGTCGGCGATGGCCTCGAGAAGGAGCGACCCCTTCACCTGGAGGAGCGCGTGCTCGCGGAGGTCGGCCCGGATGCGCGCGAGGTCGATTCCCATCTCCCGGAGGTCCACCCCCTGGCGGGCGAAGCGCTGGGCCGTCGACTCCATCATCGCGTCGATGGCCCGCTCCACCATCGCAGGGGGCACCTCGAAGTCGTTCTTCGCGAGCGCGGCTTTCACGAGCGCGTCGTGGAGCTCCTGCTCCTCGCGCCGCTTCTCCCGCCTCCCCAGGTCGGAGAGGATCCGCTCCCGGAGCGCCGGGAGGGTCTCCACCCCCTCGAGCCCGACCTCCTTCGCGAAGGCGTCGTCGAGCTGCGGGACCGTCTTCTGCTTCAGCGCCCGGAGCGTCACCCGGAAGTGGACGGGGCGGTTGCGGAGCTCCTCGTCCCGGAAGCTCGCCGGGAAGACCAAGTCGAGCTCGAAGGAGTCGCCGAGCTTCCGCCCCTCGAGCTGCGCGACGTTGCCGGCGAAGAAGTCGCCGTCCGTCACCTGCACGAGCGCCCCCTCGGCCTTTCCCCCGTCGAAGGGCTTCCCCGCCATGGTGCCCTCGTAGTCGATGGTGGCCCAGTCGCCCTTCTGGGCGTCGAAGCGCCCCTCCACCGGCACGAACTGGGTCATGGACTCCCGGAGCCTCTCGAGCTCCTGGTCCGCCATCGCCTCCGTCACCTCGGCGGGCTTCCGCGTCACCTCGAGCCCCCGGTAGTCCTTGGGCTCGATGACCGGCTTCACCTCGACCCGGGCGCTGTAGGAGAAGGGGCGGCCCACTCCGAGCCCGGGCTCGTCCACCTGGACGTGCGGGGGAGCGACGGCGTCGATGTCCTGCTGCTTCGCCGCCTCGCGGAAGGTCTCGCCCACCAGCCGCTCCACCACCTCGCTCTCCACCTGCTCGCGGAAGTTCCGCTCCAGGACCGAGCGGGGGGCCTTGCCGGGCCGGAAGCCGCGGAGCTTCACCCGCTTGCCCAGGTTCGAGTAGGCGCGGTCGATCTCCAAGGCCACGCGCTCGGGATCGACCTCGACGGTCACCTTCTTCTCCACGGGGGAGAGCTTCTCGACCTGGATCTTCATCTGGACCTTTTTTCGGAAGGGGAAGGGAGTAAGAGGTACGTTCCGGCGGCGGCCGGGTCAAGCCGAATTGGGCGGGGAGGGACTCGAACCCTCATGCCTTGCGGCACCGGATCCTAAGTCCGGCGCGTCTGCCAGTTCCGCCACCCGCCCGCAAGCACTTCCGTTGCCTCGACCGTTTGTCGCTTCGGATTCGCGTCCACTGGCTCGGCCCCGAGGGCGCGTACCTCCTCCGCTCCCTGCGTCGAAGGGGTGGCCGTTTCTCTCCTGGAGCCTCTCGATGGGACTGCCTGTCATGACCCATTGGGACGCGAGCGTGTGCCGTCGCCTGATATCACGTCATCGGGGGCAAGCCCAGAGCGCTCGGAGCGGCCCGGAGCGAGTTCCCTGGCGTGTGCCCGTTCGATGCCCCCGAGGCTCGAGTGCCTTCGCCGGTCGGAATCGAGCCCCGGCCGCCTACGCGACGGGACCGGCGATTCCTCACCGACGGGCGGCCCCGCCACGAGTATCACGGACCGTTCTGCAGGATGGTTCCCGAGTCGCCCACCGCCCACGAGTCGAGCGCCCCGCCTTCCCAGACCCCTGAGAGGTGGTTCCCCGTCCCGCTCGCCGAGCTCGACCAGGCGCTGCCGTCCCAGTGGAGAATGGTGCCGGAGTCGCCCACCGCCCAGGCCTCGCTCGCTCCGATTCCCCAGACGCCGAAAAGGGAGTTCGTTGTCCCGCTCGTCGAGCTCGACCAGGCGCTGCCGTTCCAGCGCAAGATGGTGCCGGAGAGCCCCACCGCCCAGACGACGCCCGCCCCGCTTCCCCAGACGCCGTAGAGGTCGCTCGCCGTCCCACTCGCCGAGCTCGTCCAGTCGCCGCCGTTCCAGTGGAGAAGGGTGCCGGAGGCGCCCACCACCCAGACGTCGCTCGCCCCGCTCCCCCACACGCCGTAGAGGTCGCTCGTCGCGGTCGCCGGGTTCGCCCAGACGCTGCCGTTCCAATGGAGGATGGTGCCGGAGAGCCCCACCGCCCAGACGTCGCTCGCCCCGCTCCCCCACACGCCGAAGAGTCGGTTCGTCGTCCCGCTCGCCGAGCTCGACCAGGTGCTGCCGTCCCAGTGGAGGACGGTGCCGGAGTCGCCGACCGCCCATACGTCCTTCGTCCCGTTTGCCCAGACGCCGAGGAGGTCGTACCCCGTCCCGCTCGCCGAGCTCGACCAGGCGCTGCCGTTCCAATGGAGGATGGTGCCGGAGTCGCCCACCGCCCAGACGTCGCCCGTCCCGCTTGCAGAGATGCCGCGGAGGTTGTTCGCCGTCCCCTTCGTCGAGCTCGACCAGGAGCCGCCGTTCCAGTTTAGGAGGGTACCGGAGTCGCCCACCGCCCAGACGCCGCTCGGCCCGATTCCCCACGCGCCGGACAGGTAGCTCGTCGTGCCGCTCGTCGAGCTCATCCAGGCGCCGCCATTCCAGTGGAGGATGGTGCCGGAGCTGCCCACCGCCCACACGTCGCTCGGCCCGCTCCCCCAGACGCCGAGCAGGGTGCTCCCCGTCGGGTTCGACGTGCTCGACCAGGCGCCGCCGCTCCAGTGGAGGATGATGCCGTAGCCGCCCACCACCCAGACGTCGCTCGGCCCGCTCCCCCAGACGCTGATGAGGTAGTTCGTCGTCCCGCTCGGCGAGCTCGACCAGGTGCTGCCGTTCCAGTGCAGGATGGTGCCGGAGAGGCCCACCGCCCAGACCTCGCTCGCCCCGCTCCCCCAGACGCTGAAGAGGACGCTCGTTGTCCCACTCGTCACGCTCGACCAGGTGCTGCCGTTCCAGTGCAGGATCGTTCCGGATTCGCCCACCGCCCACACGTCGCTCGCGCCGCTCCCCCACACGCCGTAGAGGACGAGCGTGGTCCCGCTCGTCGCGCTCGACCAGGTGCTGCCGTTCCAGTGCAGGATGGTGCCGGCGCCACCCACCGCCCACACGTCGCTTGCCCCGCTTCCCCAGATGCCGTGAAGATCGGCGGCCGTCCCGCTCGTCGAGCTCGACCAGGTGCTGCCGTCCCAGTGCAGGATGGTGCCGGAGAGGCCCACAGCCCAAACGTCGCTCACCCCGCTTCCCCAGACGGCAGAGAGGGCGTTCCCTTGCGGCAGAGGGTTCTGCCAGCACCAGCTATCGCCGCCGCAAGAGGCGGGCGGCGGCGGGGCGGGCTCGCAGGTCCCGCTCGCGCAGGCGGGTCCGCTGCCA
>Ga0335077_10001223_pt1 | contig 30287 bp, 25 predicted proteins | sample Lox_Sample_31_FD_207151 | JGI IMG/M metagenome (GOLD analysis project Ga0335077, IMG submission 207151) | Soil microbial communities from Loxahatchee National Wildlife Refuge, Florida, United States - Lox_Sample_3.1 | ecosystem: Environmental > Terrestrial > Soil > Wetlands | place: USA... | reverse complement strand
CGCGGTGCATGACCAGCTCGGTGTAATACTGCGGCAGGACTCCGAGGGGGCCGAACAGGCCCATAAAGTTCACGGTCATCCGCGCGGGCTCACCGCGCTGGCGAGTCAGCGAATAGAGCTGGCTGGGTGGAAACGTGATGGACGGATGTGCGCCGAAATGCACTATTTCTCGGGAGGGCTGAACGAACAGTCCCACACGCTCGCGCTCCGGCATCAGCCGCTCGAGCAGCCGCACCGCCTGGAAGAAATTGAAAGAGAATGGCTGCTGCTCGAGGGCCTCCCACATTTCCGTGGGGTCAGGCGCGACGGCACCGGGAAGCGCGGGTTCCGGAGCAGCGGATTCCGCGTTTACATCAAGATCTTGTGTCCCGCCCGAGGTGGCCACTGTTCCAATACCTCCCTTCTCTGCATGGTGCTGACAACCAACTGGCTGAAACTGTTCAGCGAGACATAGAGCGCCAGAAAGTGCTCAAGCACGCTGGCAAACAGATAAACGCCTCCACCCACGAATTGTTCTTCATCCAGTTCCAGTTTCACCCGCGTGCCGCGTGCAAAGCTGACACCGTGTTCGGAAATGACGCGCGCGAAGTGCCGCACGCTCTGCACCTGGGTGATGCCTTCAATCTGCTTCTGAACGAATGCCGAATCCGTGAAATTGTAAAGCTGTAGAATATGCTGCAGCGATTCCCGTCCGTCTTCGACCAGGGAAAGATAGTTCAGCGAGAGATGCGAGATGAGCCGCCACAGCGCATTCCGGCCGGTGGGGGGACGAATGGTGCCCGTGGGCTTCTTCAGCATCATGATGCGCCGGATCGGCGCCGCGCCTTCCAGATCCAGATCGCCTTTCTCATTGCCGAAAGGCAGCCGCGACGGCAGGTCGCCGTTGGTGCAAGTGAGCCGGACCGTCACGGTGTCGACATTGGGCCGCACCGGCTTTCCCGACATGTCCACCAGCGAAAGATAGGCGTCGATCGCTTCCGAATTGATCCTGGTGGAGGGTCGCCGCGCCGCGTGCCAGAAGGTCTGCTTGTGATCGCGGCGCGTGGCGTGACGGTAGGAGTAAAACGGCTCGAATTCCACTGTCTCGTGCGAGCCCGGCTCCACGCTCACCACTTCGTCGACCGAAAAGACTTCCATGGCATCCTGGCGGGACACGTCGGGCACGATCGGGTACTCGTAAACGGTGTGGCTCAGCAGAATCGGCTCCGCGGTTTGCTGGAAGAGATTGACAATCGGCGAGCAGTTGAGCCGCACGGTTTTCTCAGTCACGCCGATCTCCAGGGCTTGCTGGCGCTCGGTCCGCTCAAAGCGGGAAATCAAGAAGATGATCTCGGCCCGGTCTTTGAATCCGGCCTGGGCAAGCTGTTCGAGACCGGAAAACTCGAAGAAGAAGAATTTGTCCGCAAACGCGAAATACTCTTGCAGCAGCCGGTAGCCCAGAAACGAGCGCAGCGGGTAGGGCAAGGCGCCCTCGTTCTCTTCAAAACCAACCGCGCGCAGGCGGCCGGGTTCCAGCCACAACGGTTTGACGCGTGATCCGCCGGCCGGATCGCGAACCACGATCTGCGTGCAGTTGGCGCACAGCAGCTCGTAAAGGCTGTGGACCAGCGCTCCTTCGCCGTTGAGGTGAAAACGCAGGGAGCGCAGTTCCAGCTTGTCAAAGGTCACTTCCGGAAAACAGCGGATTTCAAGACGAAGGGCGGCCACCGCCTCTGTCTTGAGCGGCGGCTGAAAACGGTCCGGCGTGCGCCACTGTGCATCCGCCAGCTTGAGCGGCCACAGCGTGGTGTCATAGCAGGTTCGATACTTGCAGGGGACGCCGTTCACCGGGGGCGAGTAGAGCACCGACCCTTTTGCGATGGGCAAGCCCGCGGTGAGGTTGCCCTGTGCAGGATCCAGCTCAAACTCCACAATGGACATCGACGGAATGGGCCGCAGGTAGTGCGGGTAGAGCACAGTCAGCAGGGCTTCGGTGATCTCCGGAAATTCGTCATCGATTTTGAGGTGCACACGCGCGGCCAGAAACGCAAACGCCTCCAGCAGGCGCTCCACGTGCGGGTCCTCGCACTTGTCCTGCTCGATGACCAGCCGCTGCGCAATCTTAGGGTACTTCTCGGCGAACTGCGATCCCATATCGCGCAGGAACCGCAGCTCGCGCTCGTAATAGAGGAGCAGATCATCCCGCACTTTGCTCTCCCTTGACCTGGTATTCGCCGCTGGAGAGATCGAGGACCGTATCGAAAGAAATCAGTTCTGGAGCGGGGTCCATCACCAGAAGCGCCTCAATCTGGAATCGGAGCTGCCGTCCGCTGTTCGGTCCGGAATCAAGCAAGTTTACCTTCACGCCCCTCAGCCGCGGCTCGTACGACGTTACGGTGCTTTCTAACATGCGCAGCAGTCGGTTCCGGTCGCGGACGGAACTGGCGCTGAGATGGCTGACGTCCGGCAGGCCATATCCGTAGAGAGAGCCTTCCAGTTCGGGGAACTGCTCGGGAACACCGCCGGCAATCTGCCGCGTGTTGAGCAGCCACTCCAGATCGCGCCGCAATGCAGCCTTGAGCTGCCGGACCGATTGGGACCGGGTCTGCGGCGGTTCGGTTTCCGCCGCCGGTTCGAGATCGAGGAGCCTGTCGATCACCGATTGCGTGACGGTTTCTTCTGTTTCCCGCCGCGCCATGGCTTACTTCGCGCAGGCCAGCGCCTGGACCGGATCGAGACGGCAGATACGGGCGTACAACTTTCGCTTGGCTTCCGCGTCGCCGTCCAGTTGATTCATGCAGCGGAAGAGCAGGGCCAGCGGGTGAGCCAGCACCTCGGACGCCTCCCATTCCTCCAACTTGCGCTGTTCAATCTCATCCGACATTTCGTTGAGGATGGGATAGGCGATGGCTTCATGACCCGTCGACATGCAGATCTGCGCCAGTTGAATCTTGCGCTGGAACCGTGCGCGGCCGCTGCGTTCGTGGGCGATTTCACGGCTGAGAATCTCGATAGCCAGTTGCACATCGCCGGAGCGGGCAGACTGCATGGCAACCTGGAAGGGATCGGGCGGTGCAGGCTCGCCGTGAGCCGCTTCGGCCGGCTTGGCCTCGTCCATGGACGGCATGGCCTGGAGCCCGTTCACCGCCTGAGCCGGCGCCGCAATCTGCTTCAGCCACGCCTGCGTTTCGGCGTTGGCCGTGGGCGTGTCGTCCGCCAGAGTCCATTGCGGCAATTGCGGGAGGTCGGTCAATAACGAGCGCAATTCCGACCGGATGGCGGCGGCAATCGCCGGATACCCGTATTCGTCGAGAGCCCGCACGGCGTACCGCTGCACATCCAGCCACGCCCGTCCACACGGCATGGCCACCGCATTCTCGGCTGCCTCGATCAGCTCCGCCCAGTTGGCTTCCACCGCAAGCCGCTTTAGATCTTGCCGTACCTGGGTGGAAGGAGGCGCCAGCAGTTCCAGGCTCGGCGAGTCTCCTCCCGCGCGCAGTTCGCCCCAGCGAAGCCCGCGGAGCATCATGTAAGGCGCCGGACTGTACGGATCTTCGCGGCGCAAGTACTTGGCAACTATTGCAACCCTTGCAAACGCGTCATCTTTATCGGCTGGCTCTTCGGTGACTGTCTTACGCCGTGCTGGGGCTGCAGCACCGCCCGATTCCGGCGCCGCTTCTTCAGCCGCTGCACCGGCAGATTCTTCGGCTTGGGCGGCGGGTTCTTCATCCGGCTCCAGCTCTCGCTTCTTCTGGAGGAGTCCATTGACTGTGGACCGCACCTCTTCGAGCGCCGTGCGCAGTCCTGTGAACCCCGGAGTTGCCTCGCCGAACCTGGACTCGCACACTCCACTGAGCGATTCGATGGCCGCGAGACAATCATCCAGGCTCTGCTTGCACTCGACATAGAAAGCCTTGGGCGTGGCGCTGAACGCTGCGTCAAACTCTTCGCCCGTGACCTTTCCGTCGGCGATAGCCTGGGCGCGCGCCTCCTGCTTGGTTTCATTGCCCTCGGCGTCCGCTTCGAAGCCCACGGCGCGCGACTGCTTGAATTGAAACCAGTCGTGGCCTTTCCGGGTCAACGGGACCATGCGCACCGGTTGATCGAAACGCGATCCGATCCAGTCGAGCGGCGCGGCGCGAAATTCCGCGTCTCCGTCCTCGAGCTCGGGATACAGGGTGTCCCAGAAGTTCTCCACCAGGCTCTGACACAATTTCAGACCGGCCAGCAGACCGGCGAAGCCTTCCGTGCGCAGCATGGCCTCGTTGAGCCATGCCGCCAGTTGCAGGTCTTTGCTTTTGGTGGCCAGCGCATCGCCCGCCAGCTTGATGACCTGCTTCCAGTCCGCGGTCTTGCGTTCGTACGCCCACTCGCCTTGCGGGGCGTCATCGTCTTCGCGGCGAGCCTCTTTGATCTTGTCGTAAACCGGGTCGTAACGAAGGCTCGCGCCACCGGGGTTGTCGCCCGGGATGGCGTTCAACAGATCGTCTCGGAGTGGCATGGCGAATTACGGAGCCGCATGAGCGGCGGCAAACTCCAGCTTCCGTACTTCGAGGATGGGAACTTCGTCTTCGTCTACTGCAAACATCTTCTGTCCGAGCGGAACGACCGCGCCTGTTCCGTCATCTTCCCATTCGGTAGCGCGGCCCAGCCGGATTTGGTCGTTGGAGTGTTTCCACGAGAGCGGGGAAAGGACGGGCAAAAGGACTTCCCCCAGTTCCTTACCCTTGAAAGCCGGCCCCGTTCGCACAATCGCCGGAGACCAGAGAAGGTCGCGCAAGCGCTTGGGAGCCTCCATCTCGATGGACGAGATGTGTTCGTAAGGGATCCACAAATAATCGCCTGCCGCAAAAACTTCCAGTCGCGCCCCCAGGCGGGGATCGGCGTCAGAAAAAAAAGTGAATGGTTTACCGTTCAGCGTGCCCGCTGAAGGCGGCTCGGGAGCTGGTCCACTGGCCGGGTAGTCCCTTTGCTCGAAGATGGCCTGGCGGATGCGCTCGGCGTGCAAGGCCGCCCGGTACAGCAGGGCGCCCATTTCCGCAGAGCGCCCGTCCGCCGCCAGCACATCGAGCTGCTTCTCGGCGCGTTGATATTCTCCGGCAAAGCACAGCAGCTCGAACAGGAACGTGCGGCGCCTGGCGTCACCGGGATTATCCCGCAACTCCGCGCCCAGCGCCTGCACCGCCTCGCCGAGCTTGCCGGCCTGAAACAGCTCTTGAGCTTTCATGGTTGGGCCCGAACCGCAGGCCTAGACCTTCTGGTTCCCCTTAAGATCCCAGCCGGCCTTGATGGCGCCGTCCAGGGTGCCGTCCGCCTTTTGCGCCTTGTACTCGGTTTCGATCTTCGCGTAGTTGAGCGAAATCTGATCCGTTGGAACAATGTCTCCGGAATGGGACCCTCCCTGCTGAAACGACGACACGATGCAGTCGGAGAAGGTGTACTTCAGGAATTCCTGTTGGTCCTTGCCTGCTTTGCGGCAGATTAGTACCGCTTTCTTGATGTGCTCGCCGCTCGCGCAGGCTAGCTTCAGCTTCGGGCTGGCCTTGTTCACGTGCATGACGAAGTTGAAGTCGCTAAAGGCAGACTTGCCGGCTCCGCCGCCACCCCCCATCGCCATGGTTCCACTGTTCGTAACACCAAAAGACCACGACAGTATGTCGATTTCGTTCTTGTGCTTAGCGTCTGCGCTTTCTCCGTCTATCCCATCGATTTTGAGAAAAAAGTCCACCGCTGCCATAAGCATTCTCCTTTCTGTTCAGTTCGCAATTTCGACAACCCCAAGAAACTCTACTTGCGCGCCGATTGTGGCAATTCAGCAACCAGCCGCAAGGACACTGATAGCTCGTCTAGCTGGAAGTGTGGCTTAAGAAAAGCCACGGCACGATAAGCGCCGGGCTTGCCGGGTATCTCGCTGACTTCGATCGACGCCTCGCGCAGGGGATGGCTGGCCTTGGTCGAAGCTGAGGCGTTATCGTCCGGCGTGACGTAATTGGTAATCCACTGGTTCAGGAAGCGCTCGCACTCCACGCGAGACATGAAGCTGCCAATCTTGTCGCGCATCATGGCCTTCAGATAGTGAGCGAATCGCGACACCGCCAGGATGTACGGCAATTGCGCCGAGAGTCGCGCGTTGGCGTTGGCGGCGTCCTTGTCGTAGAGCTTCGGTTTCTGCGCCGACTGCACGCTGAAGAACGCGGCATAATCGGTGCCTTTGCAATGCACCAGCGGAGCGAATCCCTGGTCCGCCAGCTCCTTCTCGCGCCGGTCGCTAATGGCGATCTCGGTGGGGCATTTCAGCGCGATGTCGCCATCGTCGGTGCGGAATGTATGAGCCGGCAATCCTTCCACCAGGCCGCCGCCTTCCACGCCGCGGATGGAAGCGCACCAGCTAAACTGCGCAAACGACTGGGTCAGCTTCGAGCCCAGCGCCCACGCTGCGTTCCCCCAAAGGTATTTGGAGTGATCGGTGCCGTCCACTGCCTCTTCGTAGTTGAAGCCATCCACCTGCACGTTGTCTTTGCCGTACGGCAAACGCATCAGGATATGAGGCAAGGTCAGCGCCACGTAACGCGAATCCTCCGACTGCCGGAAGGACTTCCACTTCGCGTATTCCGTGGTGTCAAAGATCTTGGCGATGTCGCGCGGCGCGTCCAGGTTGCTGAAGCTGTCCATATTGAACAGCTCGGGCGACGCAGCCGAGAGGAACGGGGCATGCGCGGCCGAAGCCGTATTGGAGATTTTCTCCAGCAGTTCCAGGTCTTCCGGACCTTTGCCGAACTCGTAATCCCCCAGCAGCGCACCGAAAGGAGCGCCGCCGAATATGCCGAACTCCTCCTCGTAAACCTTTTTGAACAGCGCGCTCTGATCGAACTCCGGCGCCCGCTGCAAATCCCGTAGCAGCTCTTTCTTGCTGCAGTTCAACACTTTGATCTTCAGCATGTCGCTGGTTTCGCTCTGGTCCAGCATATACTTCAGGCCGCGCCAGGACGCTTCCAGCTTTTGAAATTGCGGGTGATGCAGGACTTCGTTCAATTGGATGGAAAGCAGATGATCGATCTGCGCGATGCGCGCGTTGATCATCGATTCGGTGTCGCGCGAGACCGTCATTTCGCCTTGCAACACCTGGCTCACAAACTCCTTAATGAGGCTCTTGCCTCGCTCGCGCGCCGCGGGATCCTTGCCCAGACGGCCTTGCTCCACAATCTGATCGAGCAGCCCCAACTCCTCCTGCTCGACCGGCTGAACGGCTCCCGCCGATTTCTGCTTCTCAGGCATTGGATTCTCCCTCCGGCTTCACCTCTTCCTTCAACTTGCTCAACTTCTCCGTGTTGGTAATCGCGTCCTGCAACAGCTCTTCCAGCTTGTCGTTGCCTTGCAGGCTGCCGCGCAGATCCGAGAGCCGGGTCCTCAATTCCAACAGTTCCCGCAACGGCTTCACTTGCCGCGCGACTTGTTCCGGCTCAAAATCCTGCATGTTCCGGAAGTTCAGGTCGACCTTCAGTTGGCCGGCATCCGCTTCATCGCTGAGCTTGTTATCCACCGAGAAGGCCAGATGCGGCTTCATTCCCGCGAGCACCGAATCAAAGTTGTCGGGGTTTACTTCTACGAATTTCCGATCCTTCAACTTCGCCAGCGGTTCTACCGGTTGGCCCGTGAAGTCGCCCAGCACTCCCATCACAAAAGGCAGTTCCTTTAATTCGATCGCGCCGCCGACCTCAACGTCATAGGTGATGTGCACCCTCGGCGATCTCACCCGATCGAGTTTATGTTGCGTACTCTGTCTTGCCATTTCAAAAATCCTCCTTCCCCTCTAATCCCGCGTCAGCAGCCACCCCCTCCATCAGCAAGCGCCCTGGTAAGCCTTAAGCAAGTGCGACAACCGGTAGTGAACCGTTGGACACGCAGCATCGAAAAGGAGGGGAACCGTGGCCCGATCTCCAGGCGCGCACAAATACACCTTAAAAACGCCAAGGCAAAATTCTACGGTGCTTCCAGACCGTGACGCATCGTAATTTTCTGTCACAGTCCTGAATAGACTAACACCAGCCAGATCGGAATTACAAGACCAGAAATCATTGGCCGATAAGCCTATTTCAGCCGTTCACTTTCGTTATTCCGGCAGCCCCTCTCTTTTTCGAACGCGGTGAAATTAGCAACCCGAGTGCCAACCCCACAGCTCCTTCATCGCACCGCGGCATGCTCTGCGAAGTTCTTCATTGCCTTGGCGCGTGATCCAAAGGATCAACGTCGACGCCGTGCGGGACGCTATCTGATTGGATAGGGTTCCATCTGAATGGATAGTTTCTTGACCGGCGCTGATACCGTGACGCCGCCGCAACTCGATCCGCTGCCCGCCGTGCAACCGTAGCAATCCTGCCCTACTGTGATGCGCCGCCTGAGCAGTGCTGCGTCAAAATCGCGGATGTGCGCCGGCCTGCCATAGCCCACTGGTAGATCCAGCATCTGGTTGAAATCGCAGTCGTACAGCGTGCCGTCCCACCCCACCGAGAGCGTGTAACGGCACATCACGCCGGCCGCCGCAGCCGGATTGTACGCGCGGATCAGCTTCTCCATATAGCGCTCGTAATTGCCGCTGCGCAGCAGAAAATCGAGAAACCGGTTGATCGGCATGTTGGTGATGGTGTAGAGCGAATTAAAGACGATCCCGTGCCGCCGCGCCAGCTCACGTTTGAAGTCGGCCTCCACCGCGCGCTGCTCCGGCGGCAGAAACGCGCCGACCGGGTTGTAGACCAGATTCAGCCGCAGTCCAGACCCATCCTGCCCGCATCCACGTGGCAATGGCCGCAAGTCTGGTTGCGCAGCTTGCCGACATTAATTTGAAAAACCGTGATCCCAGTCGCCGTCAGTGGTTCCAGGCCCGATTCCGCGAGCGCCTCGACAAATGCCTTGCGCGGTCGCGAACCATTGTTCAGCACGCGCAACTGCGCGGCCGGAGAGGCCAGCGGGTGTTGGGCGCCTGCCAGGCTCACATGCTTACCTTGCTGGCCGCATTACGCATTTGCAGCCCGTGGACCAGGGATGCGCCCCCACGAATGGCGGAGGCCACGTGCACCGCTTCGCTCATCTGCTCCAAATTGGAGCCTTTCTCCAGACACGCCTGCGTATAGGCGTCGATGCAGTAAGGGCACTGAACCGCGTGGGCGACGCCAAGCGCAATCAGGCACTTTTCCCGCTCGCTGGGCGCGCCCTCGGCGAAAACCGCCCCGTACCATTCGGAAAACTTTTTCCAAAGCTCCGGCGCGTTCTGGCCGACCTCGGCAAATCGGGGCAGATCTTCGTCGTGATAATACCCGGCCATCGGTTACCTCGCGTCTTCCGAGTTTCCCACGATCGGCCGCAGGGCTGGGAATCGCCGGGGTCCCTCGCCTGGCTCACTTCTCAGCGAGAATAGATCCTGGTGCAATTACAGTTGCGCACTCGGGCGTGCGGATTCTGCACGCTACTGGCCATCGTCGCCGCATGCTCGGCGCCAGATGCAGCTAGGCCTGCACTTCCGCTTCTTAGCGCATGCGGGCTTCCTTAATTTCGACCCTTGCGTTGTGTGTCCGCACCGAGCTGGCCGGCCGCCCGAAGCGACCTAGCGATGTAGACGATCTACCGCCTTGGGTGTAGAATATCTACATGCTCAAACGGGAACCTTACCGCAACCGCACCGAGCTCTTACAAGGCACCCTCGACCTGCTCATCCTGCAAACCCTCCAATGGGGGCCGCAGCACGGCCACGCCATCAGCCAGGCGATTCGCGCCAATTCGGGGGACACGCTGTATGTCGACACCGGCTCTCTTTACCCCGCGCTGCACCGCCTGGAGCGCAAAGGATGGATCGCTGCGAAATGGGAGGTCTCCGAACACCGACAGCGCACCAAGTCGTATCGCCTTACCGCCACCGGAAAGAAGCAGTTGCTGACTGAGCATTCCCGCTGGTTCCGCATGGTCGAAGCCATGGCCCGGGCGCTGAACCCAAGGAGAAAACAAGCATGAGCCGCCGCGACGACGATCTGGACGAAGAAATCCGGCAGCACCTGCGCATGGCCGCTGAAGATCGCGGAGAAGAAGCCGCGCGGCGCGAGTTCGGAAATATCCAGCTAATCAAGGAGGTGACGCGCGACATGTGGGGGTGGCGCATGCTCGAAAGGTTCCTGCAGGACCTGCGCTACGCTTTTCGCGGCATGCGCCGCAACCCTGCGTTCACGTTGACCGCCGTGCTTTCGCTCGCCCTCGGCATCGGCGCGAATACGGCAATTTTTAGCCTCATCGATGCCTTGTTGCTGCGCTCTCTTCCCGTGCATGATCCGCGAAGCCTGGTCGAGCTGATTGCCTATCAGAACGGCGAACCCATCGACAGTTTTTCTTACCCCGTGGTTCGCGCGCTGGCCGAACAGAAGCAAATCTTCTCCGCGCTCGCCGGGTTCAGCGGCGCGAAATTCAACATCGGCACTGGCGAATCCATCGAGCGTACCTCAGGCGCCTGGGTCAGCGGCGAATTTTATCAGACGCTCGGTCTCCAGCCGCTCATCGGCCGCCTGGTTGCTCCGCAAGACGATCAACCGGGCGCCGCACCCGTCGCCGTGATCTCCGACGATTATTGGGAGGCAAAATTCGCGCGCGATCCTCAGGTGATCGGCCGGGCCATTCTGATCGAAAACGTTGCAGTGACCATCGTCGGCGTTAGCCCGCCGGGATTTTCCGGCGCGAATGTCGGAGAAGTCGCAGAGATCACGGTTCCCCTCTCCGCGAACACACAACTTTTCTCCGAAATGACCGGCCGCCTGAGCGCCGGATCGCAGTGGCTGCGAATTCTAGCGCGCCCCCAGCCGGGCATTTCGCTGGCGCAGGTGAGGGCGAGTCTGCGAGTGGTCTGGCCTCGGCTGAGAAATGTAGCCGTGGATCCGCGCATGCCGCCGCAGAGGCGCCAAGTCCTCCTCACCTCGGCCCTCGACGCGATTCCCGGCTCGACCGGTTGGACTTACCTTCGCACTCAGTTCCGCCGCCCGCTATTGATCCTGATGGCGCTTGTCGGCATGGTGCTGCTGATCGCCTGCGCTAATATCGCCAATCTACTGCTTGCCCGCGGTGAAGCCCGCCAGCGTGAGATCGCGATCCGCCTCGCCATCGGGGCCAGCCGGCCGCGTTTGATTCGTCAACTGCTCACCGAAAGTGTCTTGCTATCCTCCACTGGAGCATCCGTCGCGATCGCGTTCGCATGGGCCGCCAGCCGCGTGCTGGTCCATTTGCTTTCCACTTGGCGCGGTGCAATTATTCTCGACCTGATGCCCGACTGGCAAGTGTTCGGCTTCACTGCCGCGCTTGCTCTCGGCACCGGAATTCTTTTCGGAATCGCTCCGGCCCTACGCGCAACCGCCGCGCATCCCAGCTCGCGCACGCGCCTTCATTCGTTCCTGGTTGCCGCGCAAGTCGCGGTGTCTTTCGTCCTGCTCATCGGCGCCGGCCTGTTCGTCCGCACGTTTGAAAATCTCGATCGCATCGACCCCGGCTTTCGCCATGAAGGCGTCCTGCTGGTGCAGGGTGACCTGCACCGTGCCATCAATCCCGCCCGCGCGCCCGTTTACCGCGATACATTGCAACAAATCGAGCAGCTCCCCGGCGTCGTTTCGGCGACCCTTGCTGGCAATATTCCGCTCAGCAACGCATGGTTCACGGTACCCGCCGGCGTTAATGGCCGGACTCCATCCGGCGAATCCGTGCACGTCTACACCATTGCGCCGCATTTCTTCGAGACGATGCGCACGCCGCTTCTTGCCGGCCGTGACTTCACCGATCGCGACGACACGAACTCCGTCGACGTCGGCATAGTCAATCAGGCATTCGTCCGGTGCTATTTCCCTGACGGCCATCCTCTCGGCCAGCGAGTTTCGCTCGACCGTGTCGCCGATTCCGGCGTGCAGATCGTCGGAGTAGCGGGGGATGCGATCTCACAGAGCCTACGCGAGCCTCCCCCGCCCACCGTATACCTCCCGCTCTACCAGCGCCAGACTGAATTTCCGACCTTCGTCGTCCGCGCCTCCGGCTCCCTCTCCCGAGTCGCGTCCGAGTTGCGCCACGCACTACAGCCCCAAATTCCCGCCGCCATCCAGATCCACACGCTCAGCGCGCACCTGGAGGCCGAGCTGGTTCAGGAGCGATTGTTGGCCGCGCTCGCCGCCGCCTTCGGAGTGCTGGCGTTGATTCTGGCCGCCATCGGACTCTACGGGCTCCTTGCGTACACCGTCGCGCGCCGCACCGCCGAGCTCGGCATTCGCATGGCGCTCGGGGCAGACCGCGCCCGGCTCATCTGGATGATAGTCGAAAGGGCGTTGTGGCTGCTCTTGTGTGGGATGCTCGCCGGCATTCCCGTTGCGCTCGCGGCCTCGCGCTCCATCAATTCGATGCTGTTTGGCCTGACCGCCACCGACCCGGCGACGATTGTTCTCGCCGCCGCACTGCTCGCCGCCGCCGCACTGCTGGCCGCCTATATCCCGGCGCGCCGCGCGTCCCGCATCGATCCCCTATCGGCTCTTCGCTGTGAGTAACGTTTTTAATCGGCCGGTGCTGTTGATTTTCGGCAAGTCCGTCGTCAACTCCTCGGTCACTGGCGATATCTTCGAAGGGATTGCAGATGGCCGGTCCGCATTCACCCCGGTGCACGGCTACCGCGAGACAGCAAGAGACGGGCTTTCGGTTGAACTCGGCGGTCCCTGGATTTCTACCGCGATTTTTGAAAAGCGCACGGAATTGATCATCTGGCAACACGACTGCCGTCTCCCGAGGTGGCCATCCGTCCCGGCGAGCGCCTTCACTTACCGCTCGTCATTCACAATGGAACCGCAGAACAGCGCCAGGTAGCGCTTTCTGCAACGCCTCCAGGCGGCTGGAGCGTAGCGGCCGGACGAGCCATCTACCCCGTAGAGGCGCATGAAACCTCCCAGGTCGAGACGGTTCTGACGTCTCCTTCCAACGCCGATCCGGCTTGGCAGACCGTAGTTTGTAAGGCCGAATCCGCCGGCAATCCTGTGGGCGCGATCACCATGCGCGTCCACCTTGCCGGCGGCGGGTTGCCGCAATAGCCACAGATTGCGAAATGATGGCGAAATCGGGTAGCTTGAAGTCGGAGGAATGGCCGAGTGGTCGAAGGCGGCGGTCTTGAAAACCGTTAGCGGGGTAACTCGCTCGGGGGTTCGAATCCCTCTTCCTCCGCCAGATATCAGAAACCGGGCTGTCACCTACAAACGGTCCGTCGTTTGTTAGAGTTACAGAGTTCGATAGCCGCAGGTGTTCAAACGGCTCGCGGAAGCACATCCGCAACTCTCCCGCTTGCCAGGTTGCCTTCTCTAGGACCAGCCGAAGCAGTCGCTGCTGTTCGCGCGCCGCTTGCTCTTGGAACAAGTCGGCTGCTTTGCTGGTCAACACCATCAGATCGAGAGCTTGCGTTGCGGGTGGCAACGTCGCTGATTGGCACTCCGAAATTTTTGTCCGGAGGCGCTGCTGATGCTCGCGGATTTCCCGGGCTTTCTGATCGTATGTGCTGGCGTCGATTCTCCCATCCAGCCGGTCCTCATAAAGGGTATCGAGTCGCGCCCGAAGCCGGTTCAGTTCAGCTTCGTAACGCCACAAGGCCTGGTCGCGCCCCGCCTGGTCTTTCAGGTCACTGGTGAGGAGTTCCTCCTGCAACCATGCGATAACTTCAGAGGGAATGACGAGATCACGCAATCGGCCAGCGAAGCGGTTTTTTGAGAGTCTCTTCGCCCGTGTACGGTTCCGAGCACCTCCCGCGATACCCAGTGCAGTGGTAGTACACATAACGTCCTTTCTTCAGCTGTAATAACTCAGACTTGATCTGACATAGTTGGTTAGATCAAGTCTGAGTTATTACAGATCATATCGACACGCAATATTCCAATACGACCTTCCGTTACCTGCTGTTGCCTGTATGGATCGGAGCCTATCGATTCCAGGGAAAGGTTTATCAGGTCGCCGTCAATGCACGCACTGGCGAGGTGCAAGGCGAACGGCCTTACAGCGCGGCGAAAATCGCATTATTGATCGCGGTCATACTGCTGGTCATATTTGTGATTGTTCTATTGAACCGTCAGCGGCCACGGCCTCTTGCGGGGACCCGCGGTTTTTCCAGGAGACAGCCGAACCCCGGGGATCAAAGCGGAGAGACGCATCTCGTGAAACTCGCACCGGACTATTTTCTTGTCGATACGCATTACTGATTTGTTCCAGTCGCTCTCAGACCGGACTGTAACCAGTCTGGAGCGTCATGCCGAAAACCCAGTTTCAGCCTTTTCGACATGCGGAAGTCGCATGAGCCTAGAGCCCATTCTCAGTTCAACTCCGGAGCGGATCGAAAAGAAAGCTTTTTGGCGAGGACGACATCAGAGCGGGTCGTTCGCCAGCTCCCGCCAAGCCAGAACATCAAAGAAGTCCCTCCTGGGAATTTCGGCGCGTATGGTCCTTCGAGGAACAAGTTGAAAATCATGCGAAGATATTTTTCGACTTTCGGTCGTGACGGTATTCCATCCGCTGGCGTAGCGCGGATTTGGTGGCCGTACTGCGGTCCTCGCCATGCTGCGCCAGAAATTCGCTCAGTACCGCGAACGAGGTGTGCCAGGTCTTGACCGGTGCGTCATAGCCCTTCAAGTTTGCCTCCGCAGCGCGGAAGTGCGTAGCCGCCGACGGCCACTGGCGCAAGCAGTCGAACGTAGAGGCCCCCAGCACCAGGTCGGTGCCCAGTTCTTTGCTGGCGGATTCCAGGCGGAAGGCCACGTTCACACTTTCCCCGATGGCAGTAAAATCGCTGGCGCTTCCGGCACCCATGTTGCCCAAGGCAGCTAGTCCCGTGTTCACGCCCGCGCCGATTCGCACCGGTTCAGCCAAATCGAACGGCTCGTGCAGCTTGCCCGTCATCCGCGCGATCTCCGACACAGCCCACAGGATGCGCAGAATTTCGACGTGTTTGTCCCCTTCAGCGGCGTGCGTCCAGATGGCCATGACGGCATCGCCTATGTGCTTCTGTGCCGTGCCGCCGTAATGGTGGACGATGCGATCGACCTCGGTGAACCACGTGCTCACTAGGCGGCTCAGCACTCCAGAATCAATCTTCTGCGCCAATACCGTGAATCCTCGGATATCTACCACCAGGACCGAGACATTGTCCTGCTTGAATAATGCAATGGTTTGCCCGTGCGACGCTGCGTCGGGCGAAACGCTGGCGGCCACTTGCGACGGGTTGTGGAAAACCAGCCGCGCTTCTCCAAACGACAGACGGTCGCCATCGCGCAGAGCGACCGGCGCTGTCAGCCGGCGGCTATTGACGAACGAGCCATTGCGGCTGCCCATATCGATGAGGTAAAAATCCCCACCCTCGTGCTGGATCATAGCGTGGTTGCGGGACACCATGTCGTCGAGCAACACGACGGCGTTCTGCTCGGTCCGGCCGATCTTCCAGACGTTGCCGGAACTCAGCGGAATTTCTCGTCCGTCTCCGTCCTCGAACTTCAGGAAGGGCGCTGGTAATGGTTTAGCCATGTAGCATCACCACTCGTAGTTACGGCCGATTTCCACGACGGAAATGTCTGTCACGTAAGTGTCGGACGTAATCGCAAAGCCGGCTTGCTGGCCTTCAACGACGAAGCCGACGGTGGGAACCAGGTGATTCACGAGGATCGGGGTTACCTGAAGGTTCCCAACTGTGAGGGGTGTTCCAGGTTCTAGCGGACAGAACTCCAGCGCCGGACCGCGACCGTTGAGCAATGGGATCTGTGCAAAGTCCGGCCACATGTCGCCGTTAAAAACAAAGCGGTGCAGTGCGTCGATCACTTGCGCCGTGGCATGGACGATAACGGGCACGGTCAAGGTGGGGAATACTTCTGAGATAAAGATGGGGAGCGATGCGGTATGGTCCGCGTGAGCGTGAGTGATCAGGATATGGCGGATGCGATGCATTTCTTCGGCCGTGAGAGCGAAGGCGAGGCAGCCGGCGTCGATGGCTAGGGAATCATCCACCAGAAAAGTGGTGAGGAACTGGCGCTGCGGATCTGATGCGATGGAGCTGGGCAGCAGTCGGACTTTCAATTGTGAGGGCAGTGTACTCTGCCCGGGCGTGACGGCGAAGATTTCGTTTTGGAGCGCCGCTCTCACTTTGCAATCTGTTTCTTTACTAATTCGAAGAACGGCCCAGGGGCGGCTAACAGTTCCGCGTAGGTTCCATGCTGGACCACTCGGCCGGAGTCGATGACGTAGATTCGATCTGCATTCCGAATCGTACTCAGCCGATGCGCCACAACGATGCGAGTGGTCTTTAGCCGGCTGAGGCTCTCTGTTACAGAGCGCTGCGTGTGGTTGTCCAAGGCGCTGGTTGCTTCATCCAAGATGAGAACCGCCGGTTTGTGCACCAATGCGCGGGCAATTAGAATGCGCTGCCGCTGCCCTCCGGAGAGGTTGGTCCCGCCTTCAGAAACGCGGGTGTGCATGCCCATGGGCATGGCTTCAATATCGGCAGCGACTGCTGCTGCGCGCGCTGTTTCCCAGGCATCGTTTAACGTACAGAGACTGCCGCAAACGATATTTTCGAAGATCGACTGCGAGATCAGCTTACTGTCCTGATTCACCACTCCGAACTGGCGCCGGACGGCCGATATGTCGAGACTGGACAGATCCTGGCCATCGACGTAGATCGCGCCCGACGAGGGCACCTCGAACTGCAAGAGCAGGTTCAATATCGTGGACTTGCCGCTTCCCGACGGGCCGACCAGCGCCACGCATTCGCCTGGCTGCACTTCGATGTTGATATCTTCCAGCGTGGGCTGGCCTCCGGCGCCATACCGGAAATCAACGTGGTCGAACTTGATCCGCCCCGACAGCCGGCCAGGATGCGATTTCGTATCCCGGACTTCCGGGTTCTCTTCGAGAATCGGCTTAGCCCGTTTCCAGATAGTGACGACGCTCAGACCCGCCACCGTTTCGCTGAGGTTCACCACCCCGGACATGAACGTGCCAAATGAGGCTGCGAACGCAAGGTACGTACCGATGGGAAGCGCCGGCCCATCGGCGCTTTGGGCAATCCAGGCCAGGGTGAGTGCGGTAGCGACCGCAGGCAACGTCGTATTCAAAACGTGAATTCCGTCGCGGAGTCGCCGTACCTGCAACGTCATTTTCTGCTTTTGACCATACGAGTTTCCCCATCGAGCGAAGGCACGCCGCTCGGCTCCCGCGATCCGGAGCTTTCCAACTGAGTTCACAAGCTGCACCACGAATCCGGACAAGAATCCTTCCAGTTTCAGGCGGGTTGCTTCCAGATGGTAGAGCTTTCTGACGGTCGCAGCCGTCGCGACGAGAATCACCAGACCCGCGATGCAGGCAATCGCGGCGAGCGGTACGGAATAATAGAGCATCAGCCCGATGTTGAACAGAGACGCAATCCCGGTAAAAATGGCGGTGAGGGCGCCCAGCGTGAGTTGGCGCCGGATTCTCTCAACGGCATCGACTCGTAACCAGAGATCCCCCACGCTGAACCTTCGGAAAAATGCGGGGCTGAGCCGCAGAAGGCGGTCCCAGATTCCGCATTGGAGCGCTATGCTCATCCCGCTCTGAATCCGGACCATGGCAATCGACTGGGCGAGATTGAAAAGCCCGGAGGCCAAGAACGCGATTCCCATTCCCAGAGTGACTTGCCAGAGCAGACTGCGATCCGCGTCGGGAATCGCCTGCCCGAACAGAATGGAATTCGCAGCCGGCACCGCCATGCCGAGCAGACTAGCCGCAGCGCTGGAGAACACCACCGTGGAGAGATCGCGCTTGTATGGGCGGAGGGCGAACCAGATCAGATCCAGCAAAGCCGTACTGGAGCCGAATCGCCTGTAGAAACTGAAGGCCAGCGAATCCAGCGATGCTGCCGTTTCCGCATCCAGCGGGATCGCCGGTCCATGCTGCGAATCGATCAGCTCGTAGCAACAGGCGCCGGTCGCGCGTCGCCGGAGAATCAGCGCCACCGGTGATTTATCCTCGACCCTGTACGCCAGCAGCGACCCGTTGTCCCGGCGCCACCAGTCTCCGGCGAGCAGGACGCGCCGGGTCCGGAAACCCGACGCGGTAGCAATGGCCGCGACCGGATGCTCGCGTGGACTGGGATTCACAGGCTCACACACGTCGAGTCCCAGGCTTTCAGCCACCACACGCACCGCCGACAACAGCGGCGATTCGGGAAGTGCGCTCACCTGCTGTTTGGAGCCGGAGAGGTCAACCAGAGCGGCCGCACCCATGCGCCGTTCCAGTTGCCGCCGCTGCTCGAGGCGTAACCTGGCCTCGGATTCCTTCCGCCGCTCGGTCTCCCGCAATGCCTGCAGAAGAACTCCTGAGAGCGCCCGCATCGTCTCCATCCGGAACTCCCGCGCGGCTGTTTCGCGGCTGACGCGTTCCACCTCGAAGGGGCGAGACGCACCGAGCCAGATTCCCAGCGCCATGGGGATAATGCATCCGGCGGGAATGTCTTCGCCGAGCGCGACCAGAGACGCTGAACCGGAAACCAGTCGAACCCAACCGGGCTGCGGGTCGAGCCAATACAGCGCCTTCCCGGCTACGGCGCCCTTTGCGACGGACAGCGGCATTGGCTTCGCTTCCTCGGGAGCCGCGAATACCGAGAGAAGCCGCGCGACGTTGGTGCACCACCTTTCGATCCCGTGCATAAATCGCTCGTGTGCCACGATTCCGCTCGCCACCAGCAGTGAGACGGTGGACGCCTCGGTGGGAACGGCAATGAGCGTGCGCTTGGGATCCACCGGAGCTACCGCGAACAGGATCTCGTCGCGTCCGATGCTGAATAAAAACTGGCGGCGGCGGTTCGCACCATTTCCAATCTCAACGACAAACACGGCGAGAGATCCTGATTCCACGAGCCAGGCTTGAAACATCCCCGTCAAGACGAGCGGCTCATTGCCGGGCAGAATAACCGGCTGCCTTCCCGGGCCGTGTTCGAGGCTGGCCATCAAAGCGCCACCTCCATCCTGCCTTCGGCCTCCAACAGGCGCGCGTACGCGCCCTGAACGCGAATCAAATCGTTATGCCTGCCGCGTTCCACAACTCGACCGCCGTCGAGCACGATGATTTCGTCACAATCACGAATCGTGCTGAGACGGTGGGCCGCGATCAGGCAGGTACAACCCCGGCGCCGCAAGTTCTGATCGATCAGGCGCTCGGTCTCCGCGTCGACGGCGCTGGTGGCCTCATCCAGAATCAGGATGGAAGGATTCGAGGCCAGCGCACGCGCCAGCTCGAGCCTCTGCCGCTGGCCACCGCTCAGGTTGGCGGCGCCTTCGAGCAGACGGCTGCTGTAACTGCCGGGCATCGCGGAAATCGCATCGTGCACCAGCGCATCCCGGCATGCGCGCGTGATCGATTCGGCCGGAATGCTGCCGTCCCAAAGAGTTATGTTCTCGGAAACCGTGCCTTCGAACAGCGAAAAGTCCTGCTCCACTACGGCCAACGAGTTCGTCAGGACTTCGCGCGGCACCATGGCGCGCGGGTAATGGTCGAACAAGATTTCGCCCGATGCCGGCTCGTACAGGCCGGCAATCAGTTTCGTGATGGTGGACTTTCCTGAGCCGCTGGCCCCGACAAACGCTACTCGCTCGCCCGGTTCAATGGTCACGGAAAGATCTTCAATCAGCGGCGCTCCCAGTGGATTGTAGCCGAAGGAGACGTTGCGCAGTTCCACGCGTCCGGTCAGGCGGTAGTCGCCCGGCCAGGAATCCGTTGCCTCGGCCAAGGACGGGGTCTTCGGTTCCGCGGGATTTCTCAGCACATCATCCAAACGAGACAGATCGGTCTCAAGCTGCTGCATGGCTGATCCGAGCGAAACAAGACTGTTCACCGGCAGTAGAAAGCTCGTCATCAAGGCCTGAAAGGCGACAAGCTGGCCGATGGTCAACGCGCCATTCATCACCCGAAACCCGCCGGCAGCCAGAATCAGAATAGTCATCAATCCGGATAGGAAGACCGGCAACAGACCGAGGTTTTGATTGAGCAGATCGATCTCTTGCCGGGTGTTCATCAGCCTTGCGAAGTGGCCTGCCCACGTCTCAAAGAAGTCTGATTCGAGCGCGCTGGCTTTGATGGTGCGGATGGTCTGTAGACCCGAAATCGCCACCCCGCAAGCCTCCCCGCCCAGATGCGCCAGTTGGTTGTTGCCGTCTACCCGCATCCTCCCGACCCATCGCAGCACCACGAAATTCAACGCCGCGAAGATCACTCCGATTCCTGTCAGAACCCGGTCAAACTGCAGCATGACAGAGAGGTATAAGACCATCATGAAGCCGTCAATGATGGTAGTGGCCAGGCGGCCGGAAAGCACATCGGCGACGGAATCGTTCAGCTCGATGCGCCCGCTCAGCTCGCCGGCATACCGCTGCGCGTAATAGGCAGAGGGCAAATGCAGCAGATGCCAAACAAAGCCGCTCGCGAACACCGTCGCCAGTCTCTGCTGCAGGCGGCGGAGCATGCCGCTCTGGGTTCGAATCAGGACGCCTCGGAGCACTGCTGTCAGCAGAATTCCGATGATGACCGGCCGGCCCCAGCCGTTGTGAGCCTGAATCAGTACCTTATCGATAAACACCTGCAGCAACGCCGGGTACGCAACACCGGGGAAGACCATGAGCAGTGCGGCGAACATGCACATCAGCAAAGCCCCTGCCGACCCGCGCAACCTTTCCCGCAAGCCCGATGCTACGCTAAGCTTCCTGCCGACTCGTCGAAATTCGGGTCCGGGCTCGATGGCCAGCACGATGCCGGTGTAAGACTCCTCGAATTCCTCGAACGTCACTGTCCGGCGGCCAGACCCTGGGTCGTTGAGGTAGACCTTACTCTTGCGGTATCCCTCGACCACAAGAAAGTGGTTGAAGTTCCAAAAGACGATATATGGATAGCGCAGGCTTCGGAGTCCCGGAACGTCTTTCTTAAATCCCTTTGCCTGAAGTCCGTGGGCCCTGGCTGCGGTGATGATATTGGAAGCTTTCGATCCGTCTCGCGACACCCCGCATTCACGCCGCAACTGCGCCAATGGGATGTGGCGCCCATAATAGGCGAGCAGGATCGCTAGCGAGGCGGCTCCGCATTCCGCGGCCTCCATCTGCAAGATGGCTGGCGTTCGGACGCGGCCCGCTGGCAGAGCCGCCTTGTGGCCGTCAGATGCCACTTGCGTCTCGCAACGAGGGGACTACGTAACTTGCGGGCGTGCGGCACTCGAGGGTTACGCGGGCAGTCGTGGTGGTGCCTGGCGACATCTTGAGCCTCGGGCCTCGCGAAGAAGACCAGCGATATCCGCCAGGGGTGGATAAATCGTCCTGAAGCTGGGCGGTTACTTCGACCCATGAGCCCGGTCCCGTCAGTAATCCCTGGACCAGGTCTGCATTGCCTACTGTGTTGAGCGCGCCTGCTTTCGTCACCGGCAGGGGCGATACAGAGATGACTGTCGCGACGATACCCCCAAAACGGTTTCGTTCCACGTTGTCGGGTATCACCTGAACGGCCATCCCGGGCTCGATGTTCTTGCCATCCTTCGCCGGAAAATAGGAGATGCTCATCATGGTGGAATTTGGATCCTGTATGTTTAGCGAGAGCAGGCGCGAACCGGATGTGAGCACCTGGCCTTCCGCGGCGAAAACCTCTGCCACTCTGCCGGAATAGCTGCTCACGATGTCCCCATTCTTCTTGAGTTGCAGTTCGCTGGCCGAGATTCTGGTTTTGACATCCACAATCTGGTTGTGCCGGGCTGTGGACGAATCGAGAGTCTGTCTCACCAAGGCGCTCAGCCGAGTCTCGAGCCCATGCATCTGCCCGTCGATCTGCTGAAGCTGCGCCTTCAATGAGGAGATTTTTGAGTCATTTTCGCGATAGGCGACGTGGACATCAGTGAACTCAGCGCCAGCCTCAGCGATCAGATGTTGACTCCTCAGCACCTCCGCCGTTTTAGCGCGCTTTTCGAGAAGCGGTTCCACCGCTTCGGCATCGGCCAGGCTGCGCTCAAGATTGGTGCGTTGGGCTTCATAGAATCTGTTTTCCAGCTGATTTTGCTGTTCCTGCAACTGTAACTGTTGCTCTTCGGACGCGGTTTTGACGCGGTCCTGCGACTCGAGTTCGGAAAGCAGGCGCTTGTCCTCCTCGATCCTCTGCTGTAATTCCACCTGATCCAATCGCCCGATCAGTTCGCCTTCCCGGATGGCGTCCCCGGCGTGCGCATGAAACCAAGTCAGCCGCCCTCCGCTGACGGTCTCGATGCCTACCATGTGCCGCGGGCGCACCAGCACACCCCGGGCCGTCACCGTAATGGGGACACTGCCCATCAGGCTCCAAGCGACTCCCGCGGCCATCAGCATCCCAATCGCCAGGAGCGGAATCCAGTCCCTGGCCGTAACCACGCTCATCAATTGGTTGAGCTTGTCGGGCGACGACAGTTTCTCGACGGCTTCCGGCCGGAAGAGCTGTTTATCGGGACCACCCATCCATCAAGCCCCTCCAAGGAGCTCAAATTGCCCGCAGGCGGCGCTGCAGAATGTCGAATCGCGCGCCCGCGAGAGATACATTGTCTAGTACCGCCGGGTCGATTTCATCGGCATGACTCGCCTGATCCCCCAGCGTCTGGCCGGAGCCGTAACCCAAAAGGCCCACCGTGTAGCGAAGGCGGTCGGAAAGAAACATGGCGATGGCGCGATAAAAACGCGCGGCGAAAAATGCGTCCCGTAAGAGCCGTGCCTCCAGGTCGCGTCTCGGAATCGCCAGAACCGACGATGGCTCGACCGCCTGAACCGTGGCGGACGGCGGCCGCGAATCCACGAACGACATCTCACCCACGATCTCGCCAGACCGCAGCCGTGCAACCTCACGGTTCCCTGCCGCCTGCGCGACTACGGAAAGTACTCCCTCCAGAACCAGAAAGATCGAGGTTGCAGGCTTGCCCTCCTGGATCAGCACCTCCCCAGGATGGAGTTGCTGCTTCGTGCCGGCCGCGATCATCCATTCGACGTCCGCGTCATTTAGAATCCCCAGGAAGAAGAGCGCCTTTCTCATGAGAGTATGGATGGCAAAAGAAACACTTTCGAACGACCAAGGGCCTCTGTTTAGTAAGGCGCGAAAGGGGGGGTAAAACCGCAACCGAGTGGATAAGAAAGTTGAATGAAATGCCGACCACCGCTCGGAGGGCTCATTTTCTACGCCCGTAATCCACGAAAGAATGACGCCGCCGTCGACCGCATGTGCGGCAGCATCCGGGAGTTCGGTTTCAAAATCCTGTGCCGGGACAACTCCAAAGGGCTAATTCCAAACCGACTCTTGGAACGTCCCGCCAGCGTTCAGCGCCGTCGCGCACAGAATGGGGTAGCGTGCTTCGAATTCGGACCGTGGACGCGAGCAGCGCACCAGCGGCTGAAGATTGACGGGCATCCCATGCTCCTCTATCGCGGCTTCGTCGACAAAAACCAAGAAGGCCGAGGCCCCGGCGTCGGTAAGAATCGGGAGCCAGCCCGCGGAACGCGAGAGCGACGCTGCGCGCCCACCCTTGTGCTGGTTCGAGAATTGGTCGACGAGCGCAGCACGCTCCTTTGAGCCAGGTGGAAATTCATCGGAAACCGCAAGTTCCAGCGGAACGCGGCTGCCGGAGTCGATAAACCCCGAGCAGCGCCGTGCCGTCTCGAGCAATTCGAGGTCGGCGGCATGAGGAGCCTCGTCTCCGAGATAGCCGAAGCCGCAGGGGATATTCATCTCGAGGATCGCCCCGCCCTCAGCCAGGCTTGCTCCTAGCCGTGGCAGGATGAGGTCGACCCCGGCGCTCGGCGAACCGAAGCGTGCCAGGAATTCTTCCAGTGCACGTTGATCCGCGGGATCGATCGCCTCCGGATCGAGCCGGGCCGGTGCGGCTCCCCCCGCCGCGGCGGAAACGCGTACAACCTGGCCGGCTTGCGGCACCACCCGGGACAGATCGGAGTACTCCCGGATGCCCAGCCGGTAGAGCTGAAGGATTAGACGGCGGCGGTGATAAGCCGCGCGAGACATGGAACTGAAATATTCAGGCTGCTGGCGTGTCAGAAGGTCGGCCAGGGTGGCCACGCCGTCACCCGTGACGGTGAGGGGTTCGCTCCTCAGGATGCGAAAGAGCCGTCCATGGATGAAGTGAAGCCGCAGTTCAATTCCCTCCAGCATCCGCTCGACGACAAGTTTCTGGCCGCCAGCAAGTAAGTATTCAGCGGCGTCGAGGCAATCGCGCTCGGTTTCGATCCCGAGAATCACGCCCGCAGAGTTGGCGCTGGCCTGGGATATTTTCAGGACGATGGGAAAGCCGAGTTCCAGCGCACGTGCGGCAACCTCAGACGCCGTGGTGGCGGTTGCACCGGGTGCCACTGGAAAGCCTTGGCTCAGGAGAAGGCTGCGACAATACGCCTTATCAGTCCCCATTAGGGCGAGAGGAGCGGAGGCAGATTGGTCGACGTTCATAATCAGTAGACGCGAGAATCGGCCCATGCCGAGGAACAACGAAGGCAGGTTGCCGAGCAGGAGTGGCATTGCCACCCATCGGCGAAATTGCGAAATGCGGTAGTGCCACGCGTACGACCTGGAATAGGCATGCCAGTCGAGGGACTGCAACGCCAGTTGTTCGCAAAGTTCCGAGTCGCGCGGATCGCCGGGCTCCCATGCCGCCTCAATTACGTCCTGGACCAGGAAACATGGGAGGAAGACGTAAGCAGGCGAGGATCCATGAATGGCGCCGGTACTGGTTTGACGAAGCACCAGTTCTCCGGCGAGACCGTTGGCGCTCAGCAAAGCTTCCCATCGGCGCCGAATGAGATCTACATCGCAACGATGGGTCCAAAAGTGCACAACGCTGATGCCAGGAGTGAAGGAGACGCCCGCGTGGCGGACAATCCGCGTTCTCAAACACAGAGCTTGATGGCGTTTCGCGGTCATCAGGACAACCTCTCAGGAGGAATACCGAACCTGCCGTTCACGTGTGCGCCCGTCCAGTTCATCCGCGGGCCAGATATCTGCTTGGTCAGGTCCGGTGGCTGGCGTGCAGTCCGTGGCGTCGGAATTGTGATGGCGAAGCTGATCGATCAGTTCGGGTGGCAGTTGGCCGACGTTCACGGTGGCGATGCGTCCATCCTGCACAGTGATCACCGTCGGAAAAGCCAGTGCGAGCCGCGCCATCGTGCCAGCCTTCACAGGCAAGACTGGGAACTCGACGCGGAACTCTTTCAAGAGATCGCTGATTTTTCCGCCTTCGACGGCGATCCCGACAATCACCTGAGGCGTGCCGGCCCGGCGTGAGATTTTATTGAGAGGCTGGATCCACCTCTGGCAAGCCTGGCAGCCCGGATGCATGAGGACAACCAACTGTGCCCGCCGATTCGCGTGATATGTAAATCCCTCCAGCCAGCCGGGATTCCAGCGACGGCGCGGTCTGATGGGACTGGTGTCCAGCAAGTCTTGCCCGAACTTCCCGTGACTCCAGATCGAAACGACGCCGATGCCAGCAAAGAATGCAATGGAGCCGATCAGAACGTCCCTCTGCGCCGCTGGTGAAAGTGCGAAGCCTACCGGGAACTGCCATGCGACCGCGATCAGAGCCGCGTAAAACGCTGTGAGTAGAACGCTTTTCACGGGCGTCAGTGCCAGCAAGTTGCCGTAGCAGCCGCAGTCATCGATTCGTCCCGTGGAAGTGCTCCAAATAGTAACCACGCCGAATACCGCGAACACGCCCAGGCAAAAGGGAAAAAGCCAATCCGGAAACATGCGAACCAGGACCGCCACGCCCAGCACACACTCCGCAGTCGCCAAAAGGCCGGCGATCCACGGCACAGCAACCTGCGGCAAAGCGGGCATGGGCTTAGAATTCAAGATCGAGAGATGCCTGATGAACGGGGAAGGTGAAAGAAGCTTCAGCAGTCCCACAAGGAGAAAAACACACCCTGCGCTCAAAGACGCCAAGACCGACAAAACCGGGGCGAGAGAATCATGCGTGAGTAACAGGGCCACAGTACGTACCGCGAGGTAATTGGATATTGCAGAGAATGGCCAAGTAGACAACGTGCGACACCCCCGACACTGTAAGAATTCAGGTTCCTGTACCGTGGGCGAACGGCACCCGGTGCGCCGGACCATCCGCACGATCGCGGTCAGGTCCGGCGTTCCAGGTCCGTGATTTCTAGCCCGGGCACCCCATCATGCCTGAGTCACCACTCCCCGTACACGTTTGTTTCGGCAGACCTCCGGCGAGAGTTTCAAGCTCCTGCTCGCTCAGTTCGTCAGCGCCCGGCTGCTGGGCCTTCGGTTCGGGCTCCGACCTTTCTTGTTTCTTTAACGTCATGAATGTCCTCTTCTTTCTGCTGAATCACAAATGATCCAACGGCATTTCCCTCTCTGTTTAGTAAGGCGCGAAAGAAAGGTCGAAATCGCAACCGATTGGATAAGAAAGTTGAATGAAATACGGACCACCGCTCCGGGGGAAAAACAGCCACCGGTGCTAGACTTGTGCCTGTCCAGGGTGTAATGTATCGAAACCACGGGGCTTGATGGATCTGCCTTCGACCCACGATGTCACCCAGCTACTCAAGGCCTGGACCACGGGAGACGAACAGGCTCTGGAAAAGCTCACCCCTTTGGTGTATGAGCAATTGCACCGAATCGCCCAGCGCTGCATGGCGGGTGAACGAACCGGCCACACCCTGCAAACGACGGCTCTTGTCAACGAAGTCTATTTGCAGCTGGTTGACTGCGGACAAATCAATTGGCAGGATCGGGCGCATTTTTTTGCCGTGTCCGCGCAGTTGATGCGGCGCATTCTGATCGATTTTGCCCGCTCCCGTGGTTACCAGAAAAGAGGCGGAGGCACGCCTCACCTGTCCTTGGACGAGGCGCCGTCGGTGTGCAGTGAACCCGATTCGAACCTGGTGGCCCTGGATGATGCGTTGACGGCGCTGGCCGCCGTGGACGCGCGGAAAAGCAAGGTTGTAGAACTGAGATTCTTTGGCGGATTAAGCATCGAAGAAACAGCCGAAGTATTGCGCGTTTCGGTCGAAACCGTGGTGCGCGACTGGAGGCTGGCAAAGGTCTGGCTCCTGCGGGAGTTGAGCGAGGCGAACTAAACGTGGAGCCTGAACTCTGGCGTCGAGTCGAACATTTGTATCACCGTGTCTTGGAGCTGGACGAGAGCCGCCGCGGCGAGTTCATCGAACAATCTTGCCGGGACGACGAGGTGCTTCGGCGCGAGGTGGAGTCACTGCTGGCTCACGAGAAAGCCGCCGAGCATTTCATTGAGTCGCCTGCCCTGGAGGTTATGGGCAAACTGGTCGCCAGCGAGCCAGGGATAACCGAAGGAGCGAAAATTGGGGCGTACCGTATCGTCCGCGAGGTTGGGCACGGCGGTATGGCGGTCGTTTATCTGGGAGAGCGCGATGACCAGAACTATCGCAAGCGCGTGGCCATTAAGATGGTCAAGCCCGGAATCGGCACCGAACAGGTCCTGCAACGTTTTCGCAACGAGCGGCAGACACTCGCGGCATTGGACCATTCCAACATAGTGAAGCTCCTGGATGGCGGCAGCACGGAGAGTGGGCTGCCTTACCTGGTGATGGAGTATGTGGAAGGTCTACCCATTGACCGGTATTGCGATCTGAACAAGCTCTCCATCGCCGACCGCTTGCGGTTGTTTCGCAATGTCTGCGCTGCCGTGCAATACGCGCACCAGAATCTGGTGATTCATCGCGATCTTAAGCCCGGCAACATTCTGATCACCAAAGAAGGTCTTCCCCGGCTGCTGGACTTTGGCATCGCAAAACTACTCAATCCGGAATGCCTCGAGACGCCGCTGGTCACCCGCATGGACTGGCGCGCGATGACTCCGGAATACGCTAGTCCGGAGCAAGTACTCGGGGACCCCGTAAATAGCGCAACCGATATCTATTCGCTCGGAGTGTTGCTCTACGAAATTCTGACTGGCCATCGCCCCTACCAGGTTGCCGGCAGTTCCCGGCGCGAAATCGAGCGCCTGGTCTGCGAGAATGAGCCGCCCCGTCCAAGCACGCAAGTCAGCACAGACCGCGAGCACCTGAAGGCAATCGCCGAGATGCGCGTGGCGGAGCCAAAACAACTGGTGAGCTTGCTGCGCGGCGACCTGGACTGGATCACGATGAAAGCGATCGAGAAGGATCCGAGCCGCCGGTACGCGACCGCTTCCGAGTTCTCGGCCGACATCGGCAGATATCTATCCCACGAGCCGGTGTTGGCCCGCCCCGCCAGTGCCACTTATCGGGCCCGAAAATACGTCCGCCGTCATCCGGTCGGCGTCACCGTGGCCGCAGGATTAGTGCTGCTGCTGGCCGGATTTGCGGGCACGCAATTTTTTCAGTTACGCCGCATCACGCGAGAGCGAGATCGCGCGAACCGGGTCACCGAATTCATGGAGGGGATGTTCAAAGTGTCGGACCCGAGCGCGGCCCGCGGCAACAGCATCACCGCCCGCGAAATTCTGGACAAAGCTTCAAAGGATATCGACACGGGGCTGGTGCAGGATCCCGAACTGCAGGCACAACTCATGCATGTCATGGGAGATGTATACAGAGAACTCGGACTCTTTCCCCGTGCGCAGTTGCTTTATGGCCGCTCCGCTGACATCCGGCGTCGCGTCCTCGGTCCGGAGAATTTGGAAACGCTGCGGTCCGTGGATGATCTGGCGTGGATACTAAACCAGGAAGGCCACGCTCCCGAGGCGGAAAGGTTGCAGCGCGAAACATCGGACACCAGGCGGCGCGTTTTTGGAGTGCAGAATCTGGACACGCTGAAGTCCATGAGTAACCTGGCCTGGACCCTGGATCGGGAGGGGCACTATGCCGAGGCCGAAAAATTGGAGCGCGAGGTACTCGACAACGAGCGGCGTGTCCTCAAAACGGATAACCGGGAGACTACGGCGGCAATGAACAATCTGGCCGCCACTCTGGGCCATGAAGGTCACTTCACCGAGGCGGAGAAGTTGAAGCGGGAAACGCTGAAAATTCGGCGCCGTATTCTCGGGCCGGAGCATCGGGAAACACTGACTGCGATGAATAACCTCGCGTACACTCTTCAACAGGAAGGCCACTACGCCGAAGCGGAGAAGTTGCAGCGCGAGACACTTGAGCTTCAGCGCCGCGTCCTCGGACTGGAACACCCGGATACGCTCAGGTCGATGAACAATCTGGCGAATAGTCTGGTCCACGAAGACCATCTCCCCGAGGCGCTGCAACTGCAGCGGGAAGCACTCGGCACAAAGCAGCGTGTCCTCGGACCGGAGCACCAGGACACGTTGTGGGCAATGAGAAGTCTGGCTGAAACCCTTCAGCGAGAAGGCCATTACTCTGAAGCGGAGAAGTTGCAGCGCGAGACACTTGAAATTCAGCGCCGCGTCCTCGGACCGGATCGCCCGAACACACTGGAAACCATGAGCAGCCTGGCCGTTACTCTGAATAAGGAAGGCCAATACTCCGAAGCGGAGAAGTTGCAGCGGCAGACGGTCGGCACGATGCGCCGCGTTCTAGGACCTGAGCATCCAAACACGCTGGTGACAAACGATGAATTGGTCCAGACCTTAGAGAGAGAAGGCCGGTACGAAGAGGCAGAGAAGTTGGTGCGGGAGACGCTTGAGACTCAGCGTCGCGTCCTCGGACCGGAGCACCCGGACGCTGCAAGTACTGCTTACGATCTCGCTTGCGTCCTGGCGCATAGCGGACAGAATGATGAGGCGATTTCGGTTTTGCGCGAAGCCATCAACCACGGGCTGGACTCCGCGACCGGTCTCGCAATAGCAACGGATCCCGACCTCAAGTCGCTCCGCAAAGATCCGCGTTTTGAAGCGCTAGTGTCTCATGCCAAGCAGCATGCCGCAACACAAAAGCCCAACTAGAAGTCTTGAAGTTGAGACCTTGATGTAAATGAGTCAAGTTTTTACACGGCCAGTTTTGGCTGTCGGTCATCAAAACTCACTCCGCCCACAGATGTTCGAGCAACAAACGACGATATGCCTCGGCCGACCCGATGTGGGTAGCGTGTGTCAAAATGGTCTGCGGACGCTAGCCCGCGACGTACTCATGCAATGGTTGTGTTGCAAAAAGAATCTTGCTGAGAAACTAAACCTATCAAACAGACGCTGATCGGAGATGAAATATTCGCCGCCGGTCAACGTCTGATTATTCTTTGCGTCTTTCATTGTCTTACCTCCATCGGTTTCACTCTTCCCGCCGGTAGCAGGACTCTGGAGTAAAAGGTTTTGC
>Ga0335077_10001222_pt1 | contig 30308 bp, 28 predicted proteins | sample Lox_Sample_31_FD_207151 | JGI IMG/M metagenome (GOLD analysis project Ga0335077, IMG submission 207151) | Soil microbial communities from Loxahatchee National Wildlife Refuge, Florida, United States - Lox_Sample_3.1 | ecosystem: Environmental > Terrestrial > Soil > Wetlands | place: USA... | reverse complement strand
CATTCTCGTGAACTCCTTGGGTGGGCTTGGGGGAGAAGGCGGGTGGGCTTGGGGGAGAAGGCGGGTGGGCTTGGGGGAGAAGGCGGGTGGGCTTGGGGGAGAAGGCGGGTGGGCTCGGGGGAGAAGGTGCGTGGGCGTGCGGGAACGAGCTAGGCGTGGAAGTGCAGGGGCTTGCCGGCCAGCGCGAGGTGCGCTTCGCCGATGATCTCGGACTGGGTGGGGTGCGGGTGGATGAGCTTGGCGACATCGGAGGGCTCGGCGTCCCAGTTGTAGACCAGCTGGCCTTCGGCGATGAGCTCGCCCACCCGGCTGCCGACGAGGTGGATGCCGAGCACCCGTCCCGGCCCGGATTCGTCCGGGCCGGCCTCGGCGATGACCTTCGCCGCGCCCTGGGTCTGCAGGATGACACTCCTGCCGTTGGCGCCCAGCGGGTAGTTGACCTCGACGACCTCGAGCCGGCGCTCCGCGACCTGAGCCGAGGTCAGTCCCACCGACGCTACCTCGGGGTCGCTGTAGGTGATGCGGGGCACGCCGTCATAGTCGATCGGGGTGACGTCGAGTCTGCTCACGCGCTCGGCGACCATGATTCCCTCGGCGAAGCCGACGTGCGCCAACTGCGGGGTGTTGATAAGGTCACCGACCGCGGACACCGTGGGGACGTTGGTCTGGCAGAGCGGATCCACCTTGACGAATCCCCGCTCGAGCGCCACGTCGGCCTCCGCGTAGCCGAGGTCGGCGGAGACCGGGCCACGGCCGACCGCGACCAGGAGCAGGTCGGCGTCGAGGGTCTTGCCGCCCTCCAGCATCACCGTGACGCCGGTGTCGGTGTGCTTGACCGACTCGAACACGGCGTTCAGCTCGAAGCGGATACCCCGGCGGCGGAACGCCCGCTGCAGCACCTGAGCGCTGGTCTCATCTTCGAGCGGCAGCAACTGGGGCAGCATCTCCACGATCGTCACTTCCGCGCCGAACGACCGCCATATGCTGGCGAACTCGACCCCGATCACCCCCCCGCCCAGGATGACCACCGAACCGGGCACCCGGTCCAGCTGCAGGGCGTCGTCCGAAGTGATCACGCGAGTGCCGTCGATCTCCAGCCCGGGCAGGCTGCGCGGCTCGGATCCGGTGGCGAGCACCACGTGCTCGGCTTCGTAGACGGCGTCGCCCACCCGGACCGAGGTCGGCGAGTCGAGCCGGCCCGAGCCCTCGATGGTGTCGATCTTCCGGCTTGCGATGGTGGACTGCAGCCCCCGCCACAGCCGGTCGACCACGGAAGTCTTGTACTGCTGCACGCCCGGCACGTCGATGGCCTCGAACGTCGTCTTGACGCCGAACTTGGCGCTGTCCCTGGCCTGGTCCGCGATCTCGGCCGCGTGCAGCAGAGCCTTGGTCGGGATGCAGCCGCGATGCAGGCAGGTCCCGCCGACCTTGTCCTTCTCGATCAGCGCCACGCGCTTGCCGAGCTCGGCCGCGCGCAGCGCGCAGGCGTACCCACCGCTGCCGCCACCGAGCACGACGATGTCGTAGCTGCTGATGCCCTCTGCCACCGCTCGAGCCTCCTTAGTCGGCTTACCCAGTGCCCTTAATCTGAATGACATTCAGGGCCCATCATTTCACTTGCTCATCGGCGGGCCGTCCCCGAATCAGGCCAGCATGCCGTCCGCCACGTCCAGCGCGACCTGCACCAGGGTCCTGACGGCCGCCCCGGTGCCGCCCTTGGGGGTGTACCCATAGGCGCCGCCGTCATTGAAGGCCGGCCCCGCGATGTCCAGATGCACCCAGCGGACGCCCTCCGGCACGAACTCACGCAGGAACAGCCCGGCGACCAGCATGCCGCCACTGCGGTCCGCGGCCACGTTGGCGATGTCCGCGACGTTCGATTCGAGTCCCTTGCGCAGATCCTCGGGCAGCGGCATCGGCCACATCGCCTCCCCGGCCCGCCGGGCCGAGTCGGTGACCTGCGCGGCCAGCGCGTCGTCGCTGGCCATCACCCCGGCCGTCCGGTTGCCGAGCGCTACCGTCGCCGCTCCGGTCAAGGTGGCCACGTCGATGAGCAGGGCGGGCGCGTCGGCTCCGGACCGGGCCAGCGCGTCGGCCAGCACCAGCCGGCCCTCGGCGTCGGTGTTCAGGACCTCGACGGTCTTGCCGCCGTAGATGGTGATGACGTCGGATGGCCGCTGGGCTCCGCCCCCGGGCATGTTCTCGGCCAGCGGCAGGTAGCCGACCACGTTCACCGCCGGGCCGAGCGCGGCGATGGCCTGGAGCGCGCCCAGCACCGCCGCGGCCCCGCTCATGTCGGCCTTCATGGTCTCCATGGCCTTGGACGGCTTCAGGGACAGGCCGCCGGAGTCGAACGTGATCCCCTTGCCGGCGAGGACCACCGTGCTGGTCGCCTCCGGGTGGGTGTATTCGAGCCGGACCAGCCGCGGCGGGTGGGCCGAGCCCATGCCCACCGCCAGGATCCCGCCGTACTCCTCTTTGGCCAGCTCGTTCTCGTCCAGGAGCTGAACGCCCAGGCCGCTCGCGCTGGCCGTCTGCTCGGCGACGGCGGCCAGGTCCGCGGGCACCATGTCGGCGGGCGCGGTGTTGACCAGGTCACGGACCAGCGTCATCGCCTCGGCCAGGATCCTGGCCCGCTCGGCGGCGGCGTCATGGGCGGTGTGCACGGTCACCTCGGAGTCACCGAGGGTGCCGGTTGTCCGGTACCTGCGGAACGCGTAGCCGCCGAGCAGCGCGCCAAGCGTCGCCGCCTCGGCCTCGTCCGGCTCCCCGGCCGGAAGGGCGACGGCGATCCGCCTGGCCCGGCCCGACGTGAGCTCGCGCACGGCGGTCCCGGCCGCGCGACGCAGCCGTTCCAGATAAGCCTGTCGCCCCGCCTGGTCCTGGGCGGTGCCGGGATCGGGACCCAGGCCCACGGCCACGATGACGGGGGTGGCCAGGCTGTGCTGGCCCGGGGGGACGACCCTGCTGGCCTGGCCGCCTGTGGCGGCGGGCCCAGACCCCCCCGCCACGGCTCCCGTCGGGACCTTGGTGACTTCCTCGGGCTTGCCGGCCGCGCCGAGTGCGGTCAGGGCGGCCATGAGGTCGATGTCGTCGATCTGGAGGGCGGGGACAGGGCCGTCCGGGCCCTGGAACACGCCGACCACGAGGGCGTCCGCGTCGGTCGCCGTCGGTGTTGACTGGCTGGTAAGCAGTGTGACCGTCATCTTGCTGATCGTAGGGCATGTGCAGCCGTTCTAGTCCTCCCAGTGACCATCAGCCAACAGCCGGCTGTGCGGGCGGAGGGAACGTGCCTCCGTTCGCCGGTAAGGTGGCACGTGCGCGGACCCTGAGAAGGCAGGGGAGAAGGGCGGAAAGGCGGATTAGGAGTGGGAATGCCGCCTGCTACCGGGACAGCCGGTACCCGCACGGTCCCGGCACACCCGGCCGCATCCTCGGCGTGGCCATTGCGCCCCGGCGTGGTCATCACCGTGGCCGCCCTGCTCGGCCTCGGCCTGCGGATCTTCCAGCTGACCCGGCCGGGTTACCTGACCGGGTTCACCCAGTACGACGACGGGGTGTACATCGGCAATGCGCTGCGCCTGGTCAGCGGGGTGATCCCGTACCGGGACTTCGCGATGGTCCAGCCGCCGGGCTCGATGCTGCTGATGGTCCCCGCCGCGCTCGGCGGCAAGGCGTTCGGCAGCGCGTGGGCCCTGGGGGCGGCCAGAGTGCTCACCGTAGGCGCGGACACCGCCAACGTGGTCCTGGCCGGACTCCTCGTCCGGCACCGTGGCCCGCTGGCCGCGGGTGTGGCCAGCGGTGGCTACGCGGTCTACCCGGCCGCGCTGAACGCATCGCAGTCCCTGTTCCTCGAGCCATGGCTGAATCTGTTCTGCCTGCTGGGAGCGGTGATCCTGTTCGACGGCGACCAGCTCGCGGGTCGCGGGGTCCAAGGGGTCCCCGGCCACCGCAGGCCGTTCTGGGCCGGCGTCTGCTTCGGCTTCGCCGCGGCGGTCAAGATCTGGGCCGTGGTCCCGGCCCTGGTGGCGTGGGTGCTGTGCCTGTGCGCACGACGCGGCCGCCTCGCTTTCGCGGCCGGGTTCGCGGCCGGGATCGCGGTGCCGTGCCTGCCCTTCCTGGCCCTGGCCCCGAGCGGCTTCGGGCGGACCGTATTCTTCTCCGAGCTGGTCCAGGCGACGCACGGGCGGGTCGGGGCGAACCCCCGGGTAGCCGACATCACCGGCACCATCGGGCTGTCGAGCCTGGGCGTGAACCCCCGCATCTGGCAGGGCATCACGGCGGCCGCCGTGCTGCTGCTGTTCGTGGTCGCCGCCTGGCCGCGGGCCAGGCGGGCCGGCGTCCGGGCCAATCCCATGACCTCCCTGGACTGGTTCGCGCTGGTCAGCACCGCCGTGGTGACCGGGATGCTGTTCTCCCCGTCGGAATGGTACGTGCACTACGCCGCCTTCGCCGGGCCCTTCCTCGTCGTCCTGCTGGCGCTGTCCGCGGCCCGGCTCTTCGCTCCCGGGAAACCCCGGCCCGAAAAGCCCGGGAAACCCCGGCCCGAAAAGCCCGGGAAACCGGGAAAGGCGTCCCGCCGGCTCCGGCCGGTCTCCGTGACCGCCGTGTTCACGGTGCTCGCGATCGCCGCCATGGGGGCAGCCGACGGCTACACCGTGACCACGCTGTACCCGGCCAGGGACCTGAGCCAGGCGAGCGCCCTCATCCCTCCCGGCGCCTGCGTGCTCGCCGACACCGTGGCGGCGACGATAGTGATCGACCGGTTCACGGCCAGCTCACCCGGCTGCCCGGCCGTGGTCGACACCGTAGGCACGCTGATCGCCACCACGCACGGCAAGGATTTCGTGGCCGGCCCGGGGGTCCTCGAGGCCGACACCCGGGTCTGGCAGCGGGCGTTCCAGCAAGCCGAGTACGTCTGGCTGCTCGGCAACAACGGCTACACCGGCGCACGGATCGCCTGGACGCCCGCGCTGCTCGCCTACTTCGCCAGTCACTTCCGGCTCATCGGCCTGGCCAGTTCCTTCCCCGGCGGGGGAAACGTCCCGCGCGGCGGGCTGTACGTCAGGCGTGGCTGACCGCAGATGTGACGTGTCCGTGACATAGGCCGTTTTCCGGCCGGAGTGCGGCGGACCCGACTCTAGCCTGGCCAGGCACATACAGGTCACTGAGCCGAGTGGATGATCGCCATGACCGTAGCCGGGCACCTGCGGGAGCGTCCGGCTCCCATGCTGCCCGAGGTGGATACCGCGGCCACGGTCAGCCACAAGCCGCCCAGGCTGTGGCCCGGGCAGGCACGGCCCGGTGACGGCATCGTTCCTGTTGGTACGGCGGGCCTGATTCTCAGATTGCACATTGATTCCGCTGGCTGGTCCAGTCCCATCCTCTTCTCCTTTTCCGCGATTCCTTTTCCTTCACAGGTCCGTCGCGAGCCGGATATGCACCACCCGGCGCGGAGGAACTACCGCGCGAACTGGGTCGTTTGCCTGTCAACCGGGGGAAGCGCGGGCCGGCCGCGTCATTACGGAATACGTCCAGGACCGGAACGTGCTGGGTGTGATATGACGTCCGATCGTATATTTACCCGGAGGTAACGGCGTGAGAGGTGGAAGGCGTGGATGGGCGAGCGGAATCCGGCGGTTTCCCGATGACCGTCACTGGAGACGTCCGAGAGCACGCCGCGCCGCCCGACGCGAGCGGGGACGCCGCCCGGCCGCCGGGAACCCGGTTCGGCGGCCTGGCCGACCGGGCCAACCGCGTGCCGTGGCTCTGGCCTTCGCTGCTGACCCTGGTACTTGGCTGTTATCAGCTCGGCCGTCCGGAGCTGTGGCGGGATGAGCTGGCGAGCTGGTCGTTCGCGACCCGGCCGGTACCAGACTTGATCACGACCGCGCGGCACGTGGACGTCAATCATCTGGCCTATTACCTGCTGTTGCATTACTGGATCGCGGCGTTGGGCGACTCGGCCGACGCGATGCGCGCGTTGTCCGTGCTGGCCATGGCGGGGGCGGCGGCCTGCGTTACGCTGGCCGGCCGCAGGCTGGCCGGCACCCGGGCCGGGCTGCTGGCGGGGCTGATGTTCGCGCTGGTGCCGAGCGTGTCCCGGTTCGCTCAGGAGATCAGGTCCTACGCCCTCGAGGTGCTGGTCGCCAGCCTGGCCATTCTGCTGCTGCTGCGCGCTCTGGACCGGCCGGCCGTGCGCCGGTGGGCGGCGTACGGCGTGTGCCTGGCCGCGCTCGGGTATCTCGACCCCGTGGCACTGGCCGTGGTCACCGGTCACGCCGCCGTGGTAGCCATGCGCTGGTGGCGGGACCGGGATAACCGCCTGCTGGTGTTCGTGCCGGCCGCGCTGGCCGGGCTGGCGGCCTGGCTGCCGCTCGCCATCCTCAGCTGGGGTGAGGAGGGCGGTCTGGTCGGGTGGATCCTGCGGCCCGGGCTCGACCTGCCGGTGTTCTCCTTCTTCGCCAGGAACTTGTTCTACTCGACCTCGGTGGCCACGGCGTTCATTCTGCTCGTCATCCTGGCCTGGGCGGTGGACCGGCGGCCCGCGGCTTTCGCGACGGCCCTCGCGGTCGTGCCGGTGGCCGCGGTGTGGCTGGTGTCGCAGGGCCCGCACGCGTTCTTCTTCCCCCGGTACTTGCTGGTGACCGTAGGAGCGTGGGCGATCCTGGCCGGGGTCGGGCTGGCCCGGGTCGACGTGCGGGTGGCCGCGGCCGTCGTCCTCACCCTGGCGATTCTCGGCGCGGGCGACCAGCAGGTGATCCGGTCGCCCGGGGCCCACAACTGGGCGTACTACCCGGCCGGTACCGGCGTGGGCTATCCCGACTACGCTGGCGCGGCGGCCATCATCGCGCGGGAAGCGAGGGCCGGTGACGGCGTCGTCTACCCGGCGGGCAGCCAGGAATGGCTCATGATCGGCCCAGGAGTTCAGTACTACCTGGAACAGGATCTCCCGCGCGGCGCCCTCGTCCCGCACCAGCTGTTCCTCGCCGCGGATGCCGTCCAACTCCACCACCTGTACCCGGTCTTCTGCAAGGATCCCGCCGCATGCCTGGGTCACGATTCTCGGGTCTGGGTCGTTGTCAGTGGCGATACCAGCAATCCCTTCCAGGACGTGACGTCGGCTCAGGCGACGGTCTTGCGGTCCCACTACAGGGTCAGCAATCGGCGGCACGTGCCGGGCCTGACCGCCTTTCTGCTGACAAGGACGTAGCCGCGGCACGCACCACGGATCCGTTCGGCAGGAATCCCCTACTGCTCGGCCGGACAGGTGATGCTCGGCCGAGCCACTCGAGGTCAGCCTGACGCCGGTCGGGCGGATCATGACCAGGGCGGCCGGCCCGGTGACGGGCTCCAGCGGCGGACGGGCCCGGAAGCTGTGGCCCTCGGGCTGCTCGACCAGCACCGTCCCGATTGTGACCAGGGCATCCGTACGCAGGTTGTCCGGAAGTTGACGTACAGTTGAAGCAATGGTCACGAAATGGTATTAACAGATGTTAGTGAAATAAGCTAACAGTCGTTGCATCGCCGCGAGATCGCGAGGAGGGTTCTGCTGTGCGTGCGGTACGGGGCCGGGGGTCAGTGGCTCTCGCCTTCCTCGGCGTAGACCCGGGCAGCATAGGCTTCCAGCGACTGCTCGCACGCTTCCAGCGCCTTCTCCGCTGCCGGCCGCCCATCCGCGCCGAAGGCATCGCGCTCGCGCACCTTGGCAAACCAGTTGCGGAGCTTGACCAGGTCGACCTCGTTCTCCTCGAGCTCGGCGTAAGTGAAGTGGTTGTCCGTATACTCCTTCTGCACCTGGTGCAGGAAGTCCTCGCAGCGGTCGACGATCTCCTCGTACTCGTCGTTCCTGGCCGCCTGGAACGCGTTGTGCACGTCGGACTCGCCGGCCAGCACGTCACACGACAGCAGGACCGCGGTGCCGGACATGTCGAGGATCTCCCGGCGGAGCTTGCGCAGGGCACGTTCGGCGGCGGTGCTGGCCGGCAATGCGGCCGCCGAGTTCTGCAGATAGATGGCGCCCAGGCTCTTGATGCGTCGCCATACCGTGGAACGCAGCCTGGTTGGCTCGGGCGGGACGCGGTAGATCAGCACCAGCCAGCCCGCGCTGTCAGGTTTCTCGGCCGTCTTGTCGGTCACCCGACCATTGTCACTCGTCCAGGGGAGGCCCCGTGCTGAAGGAGACCCGGTGACCGCCGCGCTGCCGCTCGTGCTGACGGTCTTCGTCGCCTGCGCGGTGGAGGCCATCGAGGCGCTCACGATCGTGCTCGCGGCGGGATTGACCCGGCAGTGGCGGTCCACCTTCCAGGGGATGACCGCGGCCCTGCTCGTGCTGACCGCCATCGTGGGTGTGCTCGGGCCGACCATTACCCTGCTGCCGCTGACCGCGCTGCGGCTGGTGGTCGGGGCCCTGCTGGGCATCTTCGGGCTGCAGTGGCTGCGCAAGGCCATCCTGCGGGCGGCCGGGTACAAGGCGCTGCACGACGAGGCCAGTGCCTACCTGCGGGAGGTCGCCGCGGCGAAGGCCGCGCCCGAGGTCAGGAGGCGCTGGATCAGCGACTGGTACGCCTTCACCCTGTCGTTCAAGGGCGTCCTGCTCGAGGGGCTCGAGGTCGTGTTCATCGTGATCACGTTCGGGGACAACCAGCGCAACCTCGGCGCCGCGGCGGTGGGGGCAGCGATCGCGGTGGTCGTGGTCGCGGTGACCGGGATCGCGGTCCGGGCCCCGCTGGCCAAGGTGCCGGAGAACGCGATGAAGTTCGCGGTCGGGATCATGCTGACCTCGTTCGGCACGTTCTGGGGTGGCGAGGGAGCCGGGGTGAGGTGGCCGGGCAGCGACGCCGCGCTGCTGGTGATCGTCCCGGTGGTCGCCGCGGTGTCGCTCGGCTACGCCGCCTGGCTGCGGCGTTCACACCGGCTCAGCGAGGTCGCCGGCCGGTCGCAGCCGCAGGCGACCCGGTTGGGAACAGAGTCGCAGACGGAAGGGGTGACGAGCCGATGATCCGGGCGCTGAAGTTGTTCGGGGCGTTCTGGTATGACTTCGTGATCGGCGACGACTGGCACGTCGCCGCCATCGTGGTCGCCGCGCTGGCCCTCACCGCCGTGCTCACGCACGCCGCCGGCGTCAACGCCTGGTGGCTGCTCCCGATCGCCGCCTTCGCCGCGCTGGCCTGGTCCCTGCACCGCGCGACCTCCGGCAAGTCCTAGCCGGGATCAGTCGGCCGGCCGCGTGCCGCGGCTCAGGCGCCGGCGTCCAGGTACCGGGTGGCGAGCGGGGTCTCGGTGACGCCCGTGCCCGCGGACCCGGATACCCGGTACGCGCTCGCCGTCGGCCGGTCCGCGATGAGTTCGGTCAGCGTGTCGTCGGTGAAGTGCGCCGCCGCCCCGTCGTCGCAGGCGATACCGCCCCGCAGCGTGCCGTCCGTGATCAGCCGGTGGTACAGCGGCCGACGGCCCGGCTCGGAGTCGTAGTGCGGGCAGAAGCTGCCCGGCAGCATCCCGAGCCCGTCGGTGAAGGCCCGCAGTTCCCGGCCGAACGAATCCGTGGTTCCCCCATCGAACCAGCAGATTCCTCCGGCGCTTGACCCGGTCAGCACGATGCCTGCCTGCCACGCCTTGCGCAGGATCACGTCGAGCCCGTGCACCCGCCACACGGCCAGCATGTTCGCCGCGCTGCCGCCGCCGACGAAGATCAGGTCCACCGACAGCAGCAGATCCTCGGGGTCCCGGACGTTCGGCATCGGGAACAGGTCCAGGTGGCTGACCCGGACCGGGTGCCCGGCCAGCCGGTCGTACATGGCCAGCGTCCACCGCGGGTCATCGCCGCCCGCCGTGTTCAGCACGCACAGCCGGGGCTCGCGTTTGCCGGCCAGCCGGAGCGCGTTGGCCAGGTGCACGGGCACCTGGCCCTCCGGCGCAAGCATGCCGCCGCCGATCGCGATGATGTGCCGCCGCCCGTCTGCTGCCATGCCTGGCACGCTAGCCCCGCTACAGCCTGCAAGCAAACTGGCGACTGTCTGCCCGGCTTGATCACCGTAAGTAGCTATTCAGCCTCATCCTGGACTATTTGGGCCGAACGAACCGTGGTTCGTCAGGTCCCGTACTCCAGCACGACGTCCACCACGCCGGTCCCCTGGCCAGCTTCCGACCTGGTGCTCGTCATCCACCTATCGGGCCCGGCCTCTTCGTGCTGCTCGTCGCGACGGTCGGCTACTCCCGTTTACCTGCGGCGGCGGCCCGGGCCCGGAACCCCGTTCTGCGGAGCAAGGGCCACGGCACGTTCGAACCAGGCCACGTGTCTTTCGTCCTGCACGGCCGCAAGCTGTCGGGCGGCTTCGCGCTGACGCGGACCGGCCCGCGGCGATGGATCCTGGTCAAGGTCCGAGACGAGGACGCCCGCCCGGGTTCGGATATCGTGGCGGAACAGCCGGCCAGCGTCCGGAGCGGCAAGACTTGGACGCAATTGCGTGACGGCGAGTAAATCATCTCACCGGGGCAGGCACTCTCCGGTTATGCGGCGATACAGTGACGCTCGGTAGCTCACGGGCGGGTGCGACCGAGAATATCAGTAATGACCGCCTGATATCTTCGGCGAGAACGCTCTGGCCGAAAGCAGCCGTATGGGCATACACGGGGCGAGACGCGGGAGCGCTGAGCGGGTACGCCCGGTTCTGCCGATCCGACTACCAGTAGCGAGGGCTTGTTCTCATTTAGCGATAGCTCATGAGGAATGCGACAGAAATGCACGTGCGTTTCGGTCGGATCGATGCTCGACTGTCAACGTCGACGTCTGCCAACGGCAACAGGGTGCGGCTCTGAACACGGTCTGAGCCGCTCGCGTCTTGTCAGCACACCGCTGCGGCGGCGACGCCACCGGTTTTGCGGGCGTCACCCGATGTACGGCTAACGCACTATAAATGAACTAGTGTCCGGATCGCGGACGCTTCAGGTGCGCGCGCCAACCGGTTACCGCCACGAGAGGAATGACGTCGACCGGTGTACGAGTAGCGCGGTTCGCCTTGGGCCGCCCGGCTATCGGCTCGAAGTATGCACTCGCATACCGATGGTTACTTCATCTCATCCCTGCACTCGCCGAGATGGCGGCGGTGTCGTTCAGTGAACGACACGCATTCTGAACTCGGGACCGGGGTGTGCTTTTCGGCGGGCTATCATCTAATGTAGTGCACAATTCAACGAGAGAGAAACGGAGCACACGTGGCCCAGAAGATACAGACCCTGTTCATCGATGACATCGATGGCAGTGATGCTGAGGGCACCGTCCGCTTTGCGCTGGATGGTGCCGAGTACGAGATCGACCTGAACGCAAAGCATGCTGACGCACTACGGAAGTCATTGGCCAAGTACATCGATGCCGCCCGGCGCAGCTCGGGCGCGGCGCGACGGCCGGTCCGCGGCGGACGCAGGGCCTCCGCCAGTGGGGTCAACACCACCGAGGTCAGGGAGTGGGCAAAGGCGCAGGGAATCGAAGTCAAGGACCGCGGGCGCGTGCCCGCCGAATTGGTGGTCAGGTTCCGGGCGGCGACCGGGAACTAGTCAGCACACGGTTCTGTTCGGTGGCTGGTAATCGGACACGGGCCCGTGTGCGCCGAACGCTCGGCGGTGCCGACGCCGACGTAACCGCCATCGCTTCAGCGCCGTGATCTCCGGGGGAAGCCCGGCCTTGAGTGGCCGCAATTCCTCAGCCCCGAGGCCGCCCGCCGCAGAGGCGGGCGGCCTCTTTTGGGCTGCTTGCGCGGCGGTACCCGTCAGGACAGTCTCTTGGGCGTGATGCGGCCGACGATGGAGGCGGTGTCGGTGCCGGAGGGGAGCGTGCCATAGGCATGCCCCCATGCGCCGTCGTCACCCAGACGGGACACGGCGAACGCATCCGCCAAGGCCGGATCGCCGTGGCGGACCAGCAGAGCCCCCTGCAGGGCCAGGGCCATGGCCTCGGCCAGACAGCGGGCCCGCTCTTCGGCGGGGTCACTGACTTCCTTGCGCAGCCGGGCGATCGCCTGATCCAGGCGGCGGTCGGCTCCCGCCGCCTGGTCGAGTTCCGCGAACAAGGCCTCGGCCGTCTCAGGCTGCCGCCTCAGCGCCCGCAGTGCGTCAAGCGCGGCCACGTTACCCGATCCCTCCCAGATCGATGACAGCGGCGCCTCGCGGTACAGGCGCGGCATCCCGGACTCCTCCACGTACCCGTTGCCGCCCAGGCATTCCAGCGCCTCGGCGGCGTGTGCCGGTGCACGCTTGCACACCCAGTACTTCGTGGCCGCCAGCGCCAGCCGCCGGAACGCGGCCTCCTGCTGGTCGCCCCGGGCCGCACGATCGGTCGCCCCGGCCAGCCGGAGCGCCGCCAATGTCGTCGCCTCTGACTCGATCGCCAGGTCCGCCAGCACGTTGGCCATCAGCGGCTGGTCAGCCAGCTTCCGGCCGAAGACCGTGCGGTGCGCGGCATGGTGCGCCGCAAGCGTGACGCCGGTCCGCATCCCGGTCGCCGTGCCGAGCACGCAATCCAGCCGGGTCATGTTCACCATCTCGATGATGGCCCGGACCCCACGGCCTTCCTCGCCCACCAGCCAAGCGACCGCCTCGTCGTATTCGACCTCGGCCGACGCGTTCGACCGGTTGCCGAGCTTGTCTTTGAGGCGCTGCAGGCGCATGCCGTTCCGGCGGCCGTCCGGCAGTACCCGGGGCAGCAGGAAACAGGACAGCCCCCCGGGTGCCTGGGCGAGGACCATGAACAGGTCGCCCATGGGCGCTGAGGTGAACCACTTGTGCCCGGTCAGCACGTAGCTGCCCCCACCCGCCGGGACGGCACGGGTGGTGTTGGCCCGGACATCCGAGCCGCCCTGCTTCTCGGTCATCGACATGCCCGCCAGCAATCCCCGCTTGCTGCCCGGCGCCCGCAGGCCGAAGTCGTATTCCCGGGCGGCCAGGAGCGGTTCGAACCGGCCCGCCAGTTCCGGCGTGCGCCGCAGCGCGGGCACGATGGCATAGGTCATCGAGATCGGGCAGCAGTGCCCGGCGTCGGCGCTGCCCCAGACATAGAACCCCGCGGCGCGGGCCACGTGCGCGCCGGGCCGCGGATCCCGCCAGGGTGCGGCGTGCAGGCCGTGCCGCACCGCGACGGTCATCAGCTCGTGCCAGGCCGGGTGGAACTCCACCTCGTCGATGCGGTGACCGAAGCGGTCGTGGGTCCGAAGCACCGGCGGATGCTCGTTGGCCTGCCGGCCCCACTCGGCGGCCTGGGCCGAGCCGGCCAGGCGGCCGAGTTCCCGGATGGCGTCCCGCGCCCAGCCCGCGCCCTCGCGGTGCAGCGCGTCGAGCATCGTCTGGTCCGCGGCAACGTCGTAGCCGGCCAGCACCGGCGGCTGGTTGAACACCTCGTGGGTCGGTGGCATCGGCGGGTCCTCCATGACTAACGCTAATCCAGTATCCCTGAGGTCACGCCCGCGGGCCCATCGCGGCGACCACCAGGGTGACGGTGGCTGCCACTTCGATGAGCGCGCCCAGGACGTCGCCCGTGATGCCGCCCAGCCGGCGTGCCGCGTGCCGCTGGAGGAGGAAGGCCACGGCCAGGCCGGCTGCGACGGCCAGTGGCAGCGTCCAGCCTTGCGGCTCGCCGACGACGAACATAGAGACGGCCACCGCTGCGGCCAGCACGGCCAGCGTGATCCCGGCCGCCAGCAGGGGGCGGACCGTCCCGGCCACGAGCGCGCCGAGGCCGTCCCGCCGGGCAGCGGCGACCCCCCGGCGGCACGCCCAGGTGAGCGCCAGCCGACCGGTGATCACGGCGGCGATCAGCGCCGCGGGTCCGCGGCCATCCCCGGCTGCCTCGGCCCGGGCGAGCGCCGCGGTCTGAACGAGCAGCGTCAGGACGAGCGTCACCGTGCCGAACGGCCCGATGTCCGAGCGGCGCATGATGTCCAGCGCCACGGGGGCGGGCTTGCCACTGCCCAGGCCGTCGGCCAGGTCGGCCAGGCCGTCCAGGTGCAGTCCCCGGGTGAGGAGCGCCAGCGTGGCCACCGCAAGGGCGGCCGCGGTCAGCGGGCCGCCGCCGAGCGGACGATCGGCGACCACGAGCACCGCCGCCGCGATGGCCCCGAGCAGCAGCCCCACCGCTGGCGCCCACGCCATCGCCGCGGCCGCGGTGGCCCGGCGGGGCTCGGTAACGGGGTCACGCAGCGGGATGACGGTCAGCAGCGTCACGGCCAGCCTCAGCCCGCTCCACCTCATGCCGACCGAGCCTAACCGTGGGTGCGGGGAGCGTCCCCCGCGAGCCAGCAGAGCCTATCGGTAGGCCAGTGAAAGACGTACTATCTCAAGGAGGCATAAAGGATAACGGGGTCTGATATAGCCGGATGGCGGTGGGATAGTCGTGTCCGAGTGGTGGTCGATCGAGGTCTTCGACGCTTCCGAACTGCCCGCCCGCCGCTGGAAGGACTCCTACCAGGACGAACTCGTCGAAGCCGCGCTCACCAACGGGGCCGTCTACTGGGAGTGGCACGAGCACCGCTACGGTGTCGTGTTCGAGGTGCTCTTCGACTCCGACGCGCAGTGGGAAGCGTTCCGGGCGCTGCCCGCGGTCCGTTCGGCGCTGGACGGCGTGCCCGATCCGGTGAACGGCCTGATCATCTACCGAGGCCGGGGCGGCGGGTCCGGGCCGAGGAAGCCGCGTAAGCCCAGGCCAGCCCCGAGCTCGAGTGCCATGGCCCAGCCCGAGCCGAGGGAGGAGCGCCTGCTTGACCTGACCGGGATCACGCCCCCCGGACCGGAGCAGGTTCAGTCCCGCGCGTGAAGCACTGGCCGGGACGGTGCAGGATGGGGGAATGAGGGAAAGTCGAGTCATGACTGATGGCCTGCGAGCCGCGATCGAGCGCAGCGGCTATTACCCCGGCCTGGTGTCCGATGCGGTGGCCTCGGCGCTAGGGTCCGAACCGGTCACGGCCTATATCGTCCACCACGACGCGATCTTCGATCCCGGCATGGAGGTGCGCCGTCACATGACCGTGCTGGCGCTCACTCCCACCCGGCTGGTGTACTCGCACACCGACGAGCATCCGGCCGACGATCCCGACAGCCGCCCGCGCGCCGAGACCAGCACCGAGGCGATCCGGTTCGGCCAGATCTCATCCGTGGCCCTGACCCGGGTGGTTCCCGACCCGGCCGCCTACGTGCCGGGTGTCACCCTCCCGTCGGAGGTCATGCTGACCATCGGCTGGAACGTGCTCTCCCACCTGGAGCTCGAGCCGGCCCACTGCGGCGACGAGAGCTGCGAGGCCGACCACGGCTATCTCGGCACGATCACGGCCGATGACTTCTCGCTGCGGGTCAGCCAGGACGCTGACGGGGAAGAGGCGGTGCGGCAACTGCTCAGCTTCGTGCGGGTACTCTCCGACGCCACCGCGGATGCCCGGTAGGGTAACGGCGGTGGCCAGACAGCTGAGGGTTTGGTGGTTGTTTTGCCCCCGGCGCCGCCCAGTGGCACGATGTTCCGGCAAGATGCACAGGGGCACCCACGAGTAGCAGATGAGGATTCCCGCATGACGCCCGAGCCGAGACATCCGCCGATCGTGCCGTCCTATGGGACCGCGACCCTGGCCGACTTGTCTTCGTCGATCCTCGCGTCCCTCGATCCCGAAGCACCTCCGGAGCAGAACGTCCTCGGCCTGGCCCCCGCCCAGCGCGCGTGCCTGCTGATTGTGGACGGGCTCGGCTGGGAACTGCTCCGGGATCATCCCGCCGTCGCACCGTTCCTGTCCGAACTCGCGCGCAACTCCAGGCCGATCACGGCGGGGTTCCCGGCCACGACCGTCACCAGCCTCGGCTCCCTGTGTACCGGCCTGCCGCCCGGCCAGCACGGAATGCTCGGCTACAAGGTCCTGGTCCCCGGCGAGAACATCCTGCTCAACGCCCTGCGCTGGGATTCACGGATCGATCCGCGCCAGTGGCAGTCGCGGCCCACGATCTACGAGCGAGCGGCCGCCGCCGGCATCGAGGCCGTCCACGTGGCCCTGGGCGCGTTCCGCGGTACCGGCCTGACAGTCGCTACGCAGCGGGGCGCGAGCTACCGCCCGGCCGACAGCATGGGTGCCCTGGCCGCCCAGGGTGCCGCCGCGGTCGCCGAGAACGGCCGCGCGTTCGTGACCGTATACCACGGCGACCTCGATAGCACCGGGCACATGTTCGGGGTCGGCTCGGATGCCTGGTACAACCAGCTCGCGCATGTCGACAAGCTGGCCGAGCAGCTCGCGAGCGCGCTGCCCGGCCAGACCTGGCTGTACGTGACGGCCGACCATGGCATGGTGGACGTCGGTCCCGAGGACCGGATCGACGTGGACGAGATACCCGAGCTCCGGGCCGGAGTTGCCGTGCTGGGCGGTGAGGCCCGGGCCCGGCACGTGTACGCGGAGCCGGGTGCTGCCGGCGACGTCCTGGCCGCCTGGCGCGAACTGCTGGGCGACCGGGCCTGGGTCATGTCCAGGGACGAGGCGATCAAGGAGGGCTGGTTCGGCCCGGTGGACCCGAGCCTGGCCGACCGGATCGGCGACGTCGTGGCCGCGCCGGCCGGGTCCCTGGCCATCGTCGCGACCAAGACCGAGCCGCGGGAGTCGGCGCTGTTCGGCATGCACGGCTCGCTCACCTCCGCCGACCAGCTCGTTCCCGCGCTGAGCACGAGCGTGATTTGACCGGCCGGGACGGCCTCCTGGTCTCGCCCGCGGCCCTCGCCGGGGAACTGTCCGGCGAGCCGGGTGCCGGTCCCGCCGCTCACAGGCGGCGGGATCCCCGCGGCCGCGGGGACCCTTCGACCCATCTTCTTCCCGGGGCAAGCTGCCTTTTCCCCGGGATCGCGCGTCCCTAACAGCCGCGGCTGGTTCAGCCAGCGGCCTGGCCTTTGGCCTCGACGAGACGCTCCAGTTCGGGGAATAGGTTGACGTATGGACGCGCGTCAACCATAGGTTGACGTGTTGAAGCGAATGTAGAGCGACACGATCGTGCTCTCGGGACCCGAGGTAATGCTCAGTTCGTCGGTGAGCTGCGCAGCCAGCCATAGTCCCCGCCCCGTGTCGGCGTCGGTCGGCTCGCACCGCTCCGAACCGTCACAGGCCCGCGGGACCCAGCAGCCGGTAGCCGCCGGTTCCTCCGCGCCCTGGAGTGCGTGATCGGCGACGAGGCAGCGGAGCCCGTTGGCCGCTCGCTGCAGGATCAGCCTGCCGCCCGCGCCCGCATGCATGATCGCGTTCGCCGCGATCTCGTGAACGGCCAGGACGAAGTCGTCTAGCCGTGATCCGGTCAGCCCGGCGGCGGCGCACTGGTCGGCCACCAGGCGCCGGAGCCTGGTGAAGTCGGTCCAGCCGAAGACGACATCCAGCAGGTCGCCGGCCACATCGCCCGGCCACGGCCTGTCCAGAACCACCGCGCGGGCCTCATTGGTCAAATCGGCCATGTCAGCCCACCCCTTCGTTACATCTCGTGAAGAAGATGCTACAAGCGGTTGCGCTGTCTGTCCGGAGTTTCCCGGCTTACCGGCCGCGGGTCAAACGGTCCGGGGCGTGACCCGGCCGCCGGCGAACAGGTACGGGGTGCGGTCGGCCAGCTGGCCGAAGCTCACCGGAATCCACGGCTCGTCGTCGCGCGACCGGCAGACGAAGTTGACGCCCGAGGCGTCGGCCGGGCGCAGGACCAGTTCCTCGGGCTGGGCCTTGGTGAGCGTGGCCAGTTCGCCGGTCGCGGTCTGGCGCAGGTACAGCCGGCCGCCACGGACCGAGACGTCGAACCGCCTCGACGTGCGCTCGTAGCGGCCGACGTGCCGCCGCACACCATGGGCCGCCGCGGCGTCACCGGCCGGCTGGGGGGCAGTCGGCATGCTCACTCCGGCCAGGGCCCCGAACACCTCGGTGAACACCGCCCGGTACAGGGACGCGGACTGCCCGGAGTTGGTCAGCAGGCACGCCGCGAACCGGGCCTGCGGGTCGACCCGCAGGTAGGCGGACTGGCCGACGGTGTCGCCGTCGTGCCCGACGATTGTCCGGCCGTCCCACCGGCTGATCCGCCAGCCGAGCCCGATGGCTGCGCCCGGCGCGCCGAAGTCCGGGATCACCGCCCGGGGCCGCTGCATGGCCGCCACCGAAGCCTCGCTGAGCAGCCGCTTGCCGTCCGGTGCCAGGCCGCCGTCGAGGTGGGACCGGGCGAAGCTGAGCAAGTCGTGCGCTGAGGCGGTGATCAGGCCGACCGGGCCCACGCTGCGCGGCAGCCCCCAGACGTGGACCCGGGTACCGTCCGGCCGGTGCCCGACCGCGGCCCGGTACAGGATCGCCTCCTCGGGCAGGGTGACGGTCTGGGTCAGCTCGAGCGGCTCGCAGAGCCGTTCCCGCAACGACTTGTCCCACGTTCGGCCGTCCAGCACCTCGATGATCCGGCCGAGCAGCACCCAGCCGCTGTTGCAGTAGGAGTACGCGCTGCCCGGCGGGAACACCGAGGAGGCCCGGTCGAGCAGGCCCACGTAGCGTGCCACGCAGTCGTCACCGCGGCCGGTATCGGTGAAGATGTCACCGTCGATCCCGCTGGTGTGGGTGAGCAGGTGCGCCACCGTGACCTGGTCGGCGAGGCCCGCGGCGCCGAGCCGCACGCCGGGCAGCACCTGGGCCACGGTGGTGTCCAGGGACACCAGGTCCTGGTCGATCAGCTGCATGATCATCGTGGCGGTACACAGCTTGGTGATCGACCCGACCTGGAACAGGGAGTCGGTGCTGACCCGGCTCCCGGTGGCGCGGTTGAGCAGTCCCGCGGCGGACAGGATCTCCTGTCCGCAGGCCCAGATGCCCAGTACGGCGCCGGGTACGCGTGTCTGCCGGGTCAGCTCGTTGAGGCGGTTTGTCCAGTGGGCGGCATCCAGCATGCTGCGACGCTAACTCATCCGGGCGGGCCGGTTCTGTGGCGGTTTGGGCAGGGCTTCGTCACCCTGTTCCTCCCCCGAGCCCACCCTGTTCCTCCCCCGAGCCCACCCTGTTCCTCCCCCGAGCCCACCCTGTTCCTCCCCCGAGCCCACCCTGTTCCTCCCCCGAGCCCACCCTGTTCCTCCCCCGAGCCCACCCTTGGGGGGGTGGTTCGGTCATAATTGCCTGCAAGCGGCTTTGGTGGGACCTGCAATGGTCCGCCGGGCCGCTTGCGGTGTAGTTTCGCTGGCGAAGGTCGGCGAAGAGAGCGAGCTGCGGAGGTTATATGAGCATCATGGGTACCCGGGTCATCCGGACCGAAGACCCGCGGCTGCTGACCGCGGGCGGTGTCTACGTCGATGACCTCCGCACGCCGGAACTCAACGCCGCGGCGCGCCTGACCTTTGTGCGAAGTCCGCTGGCCCACGCGCGCATCACCGGCATCGACGCCAGCGAGGCCCTGAGCGAGCCAGGCGTGGTCGCCGTGCTGACCGCCCGCGACATGGACGACCTGGCCCCGCCGCCGCCGAGCTCGGGTGAGTGGGACGGCAGCCCGGCGCCGCTCGGCGGCCCATGGGCCGAGCCCCTGCTGGCGATCGACACGGTGCGGTTCGTCGGCGAGCCGGTCGCGGTGGTGATTACCGATGGCCGCTACCAGGGCGAGGACGCGTCCGATCTGGTCACCGTGGACTACGACCCGCTGCCGGTGGTGCTGGGACCGACGGCCGCCGTCACCGACGAGATCATGCTGTTCCCGGCCGCCGGCACCAACGTCTGCGTCTCGCAGGCCGTGCCCGCCGACGACACCCCGTTCGACGCCTGCGACGTGGTCGTCGAACGGGACATCGTCAACCAGCGGGTCGCCTGCCTCCCGATGGAGGGGCGGGCCACGGCGGCCGCGTACGCGGACGGCAAGCTGACCGTCTGGGCCAGCTCTCAGAACGCGCAGGTGAGCCGGCTGATCCTGGCCGGCGCGCTGGGTATGGCGCCCGATCAGATCCGCGTAGTGGTGCCCGACGTCGGCGGTGGGTTCGGCGCCAAGATCGGCATCGACCGGGACACGATCACCATCGCCTGGGCGGCCAGGAAACTCGGCCGGGCGCTGCGCTGGGCCGAGACCCGCAGCGAGAACCTGGTCGCGATGACGCAGGGCCGCGGCCAGCTGCAGCGCATCAAGATCGGTGGCAACCGGGACGGCCGCATCCTCGCCTACCGCATCGACCTCATCCAGGATATCGGTGCCTACGCGCGCATCGGCGGGCTCCTGCCCTTCCTGACCTGCCTGATGGCACCCGGCGTGTACGACATTCCGGACGTGCAAGCCGGGTTCCGGCAGGCAGTCACGAACACCACCCCGATCAGCGCCTACCGGGGGGCTGGCCGGCCCGAGGCCACGGCGGCCATCGAGCGCGCGGTCGACCTGTTTGCCGCCGAGATCGGCATGGACCCGGCGGAGGTCAGGCGGCGCAACTACATCGCCCCGGACAAGTTCCCCTTCCAGACCAAGACCGGCGCCCTGTACGACACCGGCCGCTACGAGGAGGTGCTGGACAAGGCGCTGGCGGCCGCTGGCTATGACAGGCTCCGCCAGGAGCAGCAGCGCAGGCGAGAGAACGGCGACCTCAGGCAGATCGGCATTGGTATCTCCTCCTACGTCGAGATCACCGCGCCGGACCCGGACGCCGGCGAGACCGCCAAGATCGAGGTGACGGGCAACGGCTCGGCCACCGTCTACACCGGCAGTTCGGCGCACGGCCAGGGGCACCACACCGCGTGGGCCATGCTCGTGCAGGACGAACTCGGCATCCCGATGGACCAGATCACGGTCATCCACGGTGACACCGACCTGATCCCGGCCGGCGTCGGCACTTACGGCTCGCGGTCGCTGCAGCTCGGCGGCTCGGCCGTGCACAAGGCCGCGCTCGAAGTCAAGGACGAGGCGCGGCACCACGCCGCGGAGATGCTCGAGGCCGCCGAAGCCGACGTGGTGCTGGATACGAGCACCGGGCTGTGGCAGGTGCGCGGCGACCCGGATACCGCGCTGTCCTGGGCCCAGGTCGCCGGTCATACCACCGGCGGCAGCCTGATCGCCGACGTGAGCTTCACCCAGGAGCGGCCCACGTTCCCGTTCGGGACCCATGTGTCCGTGGTGGAGGTCGACACCGAAACCGGCCAGGCGAGGCTGGTGAGGCACGTGACCGTCGACGACGCCGGGACGGTGCTGAACCCGGTGCTCACCGAGGGCCAGCGGCACGGCGGGATCGCTCAGGGCGCGGCCCAGGCGCTGCTCGAAGAGGTGCTGTACGACCCGGACGGCAACCCGCTGACCTCAACGCTCGCCGACTACGCGGCCGTCTCCGCACCCGACCTGCCCAGCTTCGAGCTGGCCTCCAGCGAGACGCCGACCGACCTGAACCCGCTGGGCGCGAAGGGCATCGGCGAGGCCGGGACGATCGGCTCGACCCCGGCGGTCCAGAACGCGGTCGTGGACGCCGTATCCCACCTCGGGGTCCGGCACATCGACATGCCGGCCACGCCGCAGCGAGTATGGACAGCGATCAGCGCAGCGCAGAAAGCGAGTAGCCAGTGAAGGTCGATCTGACGGTCAACGGCAAGGAGATCACCGCGGACGTCGAGGACCGCATGCTGCTCGTGCACTTCCTGCGCGACGTGGCCGACCTCACCGCGACGAACATCGGCTGCGACACCACCTCCTGCGGAGCGTGCACCGTGCTGCTCGATGGAGAGTCCGTGAAGTCGTGCACGGTGCTCGCCGCCCAGGCCAGCGGGCGCGAGATCACCACCGTGGAGGGCCTGGCCAGCAACGGGACGATGCACCCGGTGCAGCGCGCCTTCCACGAGCAGCACGGGCTGCAGTGCGGCTTCTGCACCCCGGGCATGGTGATGGCCATCGTGTCGCTGCTCAAGGAGAACCCGCATCCCACCGAGGAGCAGGTGCGGACCGGGCTGGAAGGCAACCTGTGCCGGTGCACCGGTTATCACAACATCGTCAGGGCCGCGCTGGCGGCAGCGGAGGTTGCGCAGTGATCCCGTCGTCTTTCACCTACAAGCGGGCAGGCTCTGCCGAGGAGGCCTGCGACCTGGCCGACGAATACGGCGAGGACGCGAAGTACCTGGCCGGGGGGCATTCGCTGCTGCCGCTGATGAAGCTGCGGCTGGCCGCCCCTGAAGTGATCATCGACCTGGGCGGCCTGCGGGACCTGTCCTACATCACCGACCAGGGCTCGCACGTCGCGATCGGCGCGCTGACCAGGCACCACGACATCGAGCAGTCGGACCTGCTGGCCCGGGAGCTGCCGTTGCTCGCGCACGCGGCGGGCCAGGTCGGCGATCCGCAGATCCGGCACCGCGGCACGATCGGCGGCTCGGTCGCCCACGCCGACCCCGCCTCGGACCTGCCCGCCGTGCTGCTCGCGCTGGACGCCACGCTGGTGGCCCGCGGCGCCGACGGCTCACGGGAGATCCCGATCGGCGAGTTCTTCCAGGGCCTGTTCGAGACCGTCCTCGAGCCGGGCGAGCTGCTCACCGAGATCCGGGTGCCCAAGCCCGCCACCGCGGGCTGGTCGTTCCAGAAGTTCACCCAGCGGGCCATCGACTGGGCCATCGTCGGCGTGGCCGTCCAGGGCAACCAGGTCGCGCTGGTCAACATGGGCGGGACTCCGCTGCGTGCCGCCGCGGTCGAGGCCGCCCTGGCCGGCGGATCCTCGCCCGCCGACGCCGCCGCGCACGCCGCCGAGGGTACCAGTGCGGCCTCCGATATCCGCGCCAGCCGCGAATACCGCGAGCACCTGGCCCGGGTCCTCGTCTCCCGCGCGCTCACCGAAGCCACCTCCCGCGCCTGAACCAGGATCGTGGATTGCTGCTGGTCCCAAAAACCCTCATACGGGAGGTAGCGATCCACGATGATCAAGGCGGTCGTGTTCGACCTGGACGGAGTGCTGGTCGACTCCGAGCCGGTCTGGGAGGAGGTGCGGCGGGGGCTGGTGGCCGAGCGTGGCGGGCACTGGGCCCCGGACGCTCAGCGCAGGATCATGGGAATGAGCACGCCGGAATGGGCCGGCTATCTGAGCGCGGACCTCGGCGTCGGCCTCCCGCCGGATGAGGTCGCGACGCTGGTCATCGACCGGATGGTGGCCCGCTACCGGGAGCAGGTGCCGTTCATGGACGGCGCCGTGGACGCGGTGCGCCGGTTTGCCGCGCGCTGGCCGCTCGGCCTGGCCAGTTCCTCCCCGCCGCGGCTGATCGAGGCCGTGCTCCAGTCGGCCGGCCTCCGCTCGTGTTTCCCGGTGGTGATGTCGACCGAGCAGGTGGCCCACGGCAAGCCGGCCCCGGACATCTACCTGGCCGTGACCGCGGGGCTGGGCTGCCCGCCGCCGGACTGCGCCGCGGTGGAGGACTCCTCCAACGGGCTCCGCTCGGCCGCCGCCGCGGGGCTACGGGTCATCGCGATCCCGCAACCCCGCTACCCGCCGGACCCGGACGCGCTCGCCCAGGCCAGCCTGGTCCTGCCGGACCTGGCCGAGCTGAGCACCGGCGCCGTCGCGGCGCTGGCCTAAGACTGATGCGAGCGGTCGCCGGCCCGCTTAGCCTCGAATCACGCTGTACGAAGGCGCGACGTCCAGGAGAGGGACATGAACGATTCACTGACCTACGGTTCCTACGGAGCCACCACCCGGGACCGCACCCGTACCCTGTTCGGGCAGACGATGGGGTACGTGGCGGTCACCACTGGCTTCTTCGCGCTGGGTGCCTATCTGGGACGCAACCTGTCCCACGGCTGGGCCTTCGTGTGGTACATCGTCGCCTTCGTCTGCCTGATCGCCATGAACTTCACTGTCCGGCGATCCGCGGCGCTGTCGGTGGCGCTGCTCCTAATCGTTGGCGTGGGGCTAGGGCTGGCGCTGGCGCCTACCCTTGTCTATTACGCCAGCACGAACCCGCAAGCGCTCTGGCAGGCGGGCGGCGCTACCGCGCTGTTCATCGCAGGTTTCGGGGCGGCCGGCTACGCGACCCGGCGAGACTTGTCCGCGCTCGCCCGGGTGTGCTTCTGGGCCCTGGTGGCCCTCATCGTGTTCGGCATCGTGCTGATCTTCGTGCGCATCCCGCACGCCGATCTGCTCTACTCGATCCTGGGCCTGGTCATCTTCGCCGGCCTGACCATGTTCGACTTCCAGCGGCTGCGGCGCTCCAGGGACCTGGACTCCGCGCCGCTCATCGCCGCCTCCATCTTCCTGGACGCGCTGAACGTCTTCCTCTTCTTCCTGCGCATCTTCGCCCGCGGCCAGAACTGACCGCCTGCCGGTTGCCCGCCCGGAAGCGGACGGTGAAGGATGGGTTGCGGATCAGTGACTCGCAACCACAGGAGAGTCCGGTGGCCGAGATGCAATATTCGAGGCAGGAACTCGTTACGCTCATGCGGCGAACGGGATTCACGGCCCTGGCCGACGAGGCCGAGCGTGTCCTGCCTGACCCGGTCGACGTCAGCCAACTGGAGGCCTTCGCCAGTTCTCACGGCGTGAACCGGGACGACATGATCAACGAGATGGGCGGCAGCCCGTGAACCGAGGCGGATCCCGAGAAGGACCCGCCGCCACGACGCCCGGGCGTGCCTACTCCCGCAGCCCCCGGACCGGGGAGACCCGGCCCGGTCAGCTCGCTCCGGGCGGCCGGGCGGGCCGGAGATAAGCGACAATTAGAGGGTGGGACTGCGCAGCGCGCTGGTGAAGCCGGTGAGGTGGATCTGGTCGGTCCGGGGAGTGATGCTGCTCTGCGGCGCGCTGCTGGTCCTCGCGTTCCCCGACGTCAACTTCGAGTACCTGGCCTGGTTCGGGCTGGTCCCGGGGCTGGTGCTCGTCGTCAGGTCGCCGACCGCGCGCGAGGGCGGGGTGCGGGCCTGGTGGCTGGGGACCGGCTATCTGATCGCGGCGCTGTACTGGATGGCGCCGGAGATCGGCCCCGCCGTGCTCTTGGTCGCGGCGGTCTTCGGCGTGCTGTGGGTGCCGTTCGGGGTGGCCGCGCAGAAGCTGCTGCGGCCCCCGCTGAGCTGGCCGCGGGCGCTGGCCGCCCTGGTGGTCGTGCCAAGCTGCTGGCTGCTCACCGAATGGCTGCGCTCCTGGCAGGCCCTTGGCGGCCCGTGGGCGGTGTTCGGCGTCAGCCAGTGGCAGCATCCCGCGATCCTCGCACTGGCCGCGGTGGGCGGCGTCTGGCTGATCAGCTTCGCGCTCGTGCTGACCAATGTGGCCATCGTGCTCCTGCTGGAGTCCCTGCCGCGGATCGGCGCGGTCGTCTTGCCCGGGGCCTCCTGGCGCATGGGCCTGGCCGTCCTGGGACTGGCCGCCGGGGCGGCCAGCATCGGCGCCGGGCCGCTGGCCTTCGCGCTCACCCCGCCCAGCCCCGCCGTCCGCCAGGTCACCATCGCTATGGTGCAGCCGGGCATAGTCAGCAACGCAGGGCTGCAGGCACACGCCTCGGAGACGCTGACCGCCCAGTTCAGCCGATCCGGCCGCCTGGCCGGGGTCCAGCCTGACCTGATCGTCTGGGGCGAGAGCAGCATCGCGGTCGACCTCACCCAGCCCAGGTACGCCGCCACGCTGCGCCAGTTCGAGGCGCTGTCCGCCGCCGACGGCGCCGACCTCCTGGTCAGCCAGGACACCACGCCGCCCGGCAAGGGCCACGAGAAGTGGTCGGTCCTGGTCGGTCCCACCGGGATCAAGGGCATCTACATCAAGACCCGGCTGGTGCCGTTCGGTGAGTACATACCGTTCCGGCAGCAACTCGGCTGGCTGACCAAGATCAGCAAGGCGGCGTCGTCGAACATGTTCCCCGGCCCCGGCGCGCACCTGCTGTACGCGACGGACCGGCAAGGCCGGCCGCTGCCGATCGGCGTGCTGATCTGCTTCGAGTCCGCGTTCCCCGACATGGCCCGGGTCGACACCGACAAGGGCGCGCAGCTGATCGTGTACCAGTCGGAAACGTCCACCTTCCAGGGCACCTGGGGGCCGGACCAGCACGCCTCGCTCGGGGCGGTGCGCGCGGCCGAGACCGGCCGGCCGGTGGTCCAGGCCACGCTGACCGGCGACACGGTGGCCTACGACGCCCGGGGGCGGCTGCTGCGCTGGATGGGCCAGTCGGGGCACGGCGTCGTCACCGTCCGGCTGGGGCTTCCGGCGGCCTCGGCCCGGACCATTTACGATCAGCTCGGCGAATACGTCCCGTGGGCCGCGCTGGCCATCGTCGTGGTCGCGGCGCTGGTCATGTTTGCGAATTCACGCGGTCTTACTGGCCGGAGAGCTGGTATTGACGGCGGGCATGAGGCACAATATGTAGGGCACTCCGTGCCGCGCTGACGAGGCCGCTGGGGAAGGCGAACCTCGTCTTAGGAGGCACGGTGTCCGCACAAGGTGTTCTGTACGTTCATTCCGCGCCCCCGGCGCTCTGCTCGCACATCGAGTGGGCGGTTGCGCGAATAGTGGGGGTGCCCGTTACTATGCCCTGGGTCGCCCAGCCGGCTGCCCCCGGATCGCTGCGGGCTGAGCTCACCTGGCACGGTCGGCCAGGTACCGCGGGAGCGGTCGCGTCCGAGCTGGCCGGCTGGAACCGGCTCAGGTTCGAGGTCACCGAGGACAGATCGCCCGGCTGTGACGGCGTGCGTTACTGCTACACGCCCGACCTCGGCATCTTCACCGCCATCACGGCGGCCGACGGCGACATCGTGGTGCCGGAGAACCGGCTCCGCGCCGCGATGACGCTGACCCTTCAGGCGGGCCTCGCGTCGCTGGAAGACGAGCTCGCCCGGCTCCTCGGCACGGCGTGGGACAACGAGCTCGAGCCGTTCCGCCGCGCCGCGGACGGCGCCCCCGTCCGCTGGCTCAATGCGATGTAACCAACTGGTCGGGACGGGCATGCCCTCGCTGTAGCCGGACGCGCTCTGCACGCCCACGACTGCCCGGTCGGCGAACTCCGCCAGGTCCCGTGCCCCCGTGTAGGTGCACGAGGAGCGCAGCCCGGCCACGATCATGTCGATCAGGTCCTCCACACCGGGCCGCACGGGATCCAGGTACATCCGGGCCGAGGAGATGCCCTCCTCGAACAGTTCCTTGCGCGCGCGCTCGAACGGCGAGTCGCTGGCCGAGCGCAGCCGCACCGCCCGCGCCGACGCCATCCCGAAGCTCTCCTTGTACAGCCGCCCGTCGGGGGACCGGAAGGTGTCACCTGGGGATTCGTAAGTGCCCGCGAACCAGGATCCGATCATCACGTTCGAGGCGCCTGCGGCCAGGGCCAGCGCCACGTCCCGCGGATGGCGGACCCCGCCGTCGGCCCAGACGGACGCGCCGAGCCGCCGCGCCTGCTCCGCGCACTCCAGTACCGCGGAGAACTGCGGCCGCCCCACTCCGGTCATCATCCGGGTCGTGCACATCGCGCCGGGGCCCACGCCGACCTTCACGACGTCCGCCCCCGCCGCCACCAGGTCGGCGACCCCGGCCGCGGTGACCACGTTGCCCGCCACCACCGGGACCGGGGGCGCCAGGTCGCGCACCGCCTTCAGCGCGCAGATCATCTTCTCCTGATGCCCGTGTGCGGTGTCCACCACCAGCACGTCGGCTCCCGCGTCCAGCAGGAGCTTGGCCTTGGCCGCCACGTCCCCGTTCACGCCGAGCGCCGCGCCGGCCCGCAGCCGTCCGGCGGCGTCGATGGCGGGAGAGTACAGCGTGGCACGCAGCGCCCCGGTCCGCGTCATGATGCCCAGGCAGCGGCCGGAGCCGTCCACGACCGGCGCCAGCCGGTGCCGTCCCTCGTGCAGCAGCGCGAACGCCTGCTCGGGCGGCGTCCCGGCGGGCAGCGTGAACGGGTCCGCCGACATCACCTGGCTCAGCTGGGTGAACCGGTCCACGCCCACGCAGTCGGCCTCGGTGGCCACGCCCACCGGCCGGCCGTCCTCGACCACCACCACGGCGTTGTGCGCGCGCTTGGGCAGGAGGCTCAGCGCGTCGCCTGCGGTATCGGTCGGCGCGAGCGTGAGCGCGGTCTCCACCACCAGGTCCCGGGATTTCACCCAGGCGATCACGTCCGCCACCACGTCGGCGGGGATGTCCTGTGGCAAGATGGCCAGCCCGCCGCGCCGCGCGACGGTCTCCGCCATCCGCCGTCCCGAGACCGCGGTCATGTTGGCCGTGACGATCGGGATGGTGGCCCCGCTGCCGTCCGTGGTGGTCAGGTCCACGTCCAGCCGCGAGCCGACGCCCGACCGGCTCGGCACCATGAAGACGTCGCTGTAAGTCAGTTCATGCTCGGGAGTTCTCCCGTTGAGAAAACGCACGTAGAGATTCTCCCCGAACCGCGCGGGTGCTATAGCCTCCTGCCGGTGGGATACCCCCGGACTCTGCGCCTGGGCACCCGGGAGTGGCACTATGACTCGTTCGGCATCATGGCCGTGGTCAACCGGACGCCTGACTCGTTCTTCGACCGCGGGGCGACCCGGGAGTTCGGCGCCGCCCTGGACGCGGCCAGCCAGGCGGTGGCCGACGGGGCCGAGATCATCGACATCGGCGGGGTGAAGGCCGGCCCCGGCGATGAGGTGACCCCCACCGCGGAGATCGAACGGGTGGCGGGCCTGGTCGCGGCGGTGCGCGAGCGCCATCCAGACGTCGTGATCAGCGTCGACACCTGGCGCAGCGAGGTGGGCGAGGTTGTCGCCCAGGCCGACGCGGACCTGCTCAACGACGCCTGGGGCGGCGTCGATCCCCGGCTCGCCGAGGTAGCGGCCCGGTACGGCATCGGGCTGGTCTGCTCACACGCAGGCGGCCTGCCGCCCCGCACCCGCCCGCACCGGCCCGCGTACCGCGATGTCGTGTCCGAGGTGACCGCCTACGTCACGCATTATGCCGAACGGGCCGTGGTGACAGGGGTCAGTCCCTCCGCCATCCTCGTGGATCCCGCCCACGACTTCGGCAAGAACACCTGGCAATCGCTCGAGATTACCCGGCGCCTGGGTGAGCTGGCCGGTACCGGCTGGCCGGTCCTCGTCGCCGTCGCGGACAAGGACTTCATCGGCGAGACCCTAGCTATTTCCGGCGCCCCGCCGGTCGACCAACGCGGCGAGGGCACCATCGCCGCCCTGTCCGTCTGCGCGTGGCTCGGCGCCCGCATATTCCGCGTCCACAACGTCCCTGCCGCCCGCGAAGCCCTTGCCGCGGTGGCCGAGTTGCGAGCCGCAGGCTAGGCCACCCACCCCACACGAGTCCCTGCTGCAGCACGCTCCATGATCATGAAGGATTTGGTACTCCCTGCGGTACAAGAGTCTTCGTGATCACGAAACGCTCAGCCGCGCCGATCAGCGGCCCAGCAGGACAGCGCCGGCGACGGCTCCGGCGAAGCCCAGTTCGCGCAGGACGCCAGGCGCCCCGCCCGGCACGTACTCACCGAAGATGATCACGCCCGCCAGGATGGGCAGCAGGTTGGTGAGCAGCGTCGAGACGCCTGCGGTGGCCAGGGCCGTGCCGCGCTGGAAGGAAAGCTGGATGCAGACGAAACCGAGGCCGTGGCAGGCGGCGAGCACGAGGATGAACGCGTACACCGGGGCGATGCCGCCCACCGCCGCCTTGGTCGCGACGTCGCCGGCCGAGTACATGAGGCCAGCGGCCAGCGCGAGCCCGGCCCCGGCCCGGAGCACGCGCGCCGCGGGAAAGGCCGCGACGACCGCCACCATCGCGGAGACCACTACCCAGCCAAGCGGTTGGAGCCAGCCTGGCATGGCCGCGTGCCTGACGCCGCCGGCGAGTGACAGGCCGAGCAGCAGCAGACCGCAGACGGAAACCGTGACAGCCACCCATTCCCGCCGCGACAGCGGCACACCGCCGGCCCGGACCAGCAGGGCGATCAGGCCGATGCCGCCGGCCGACGTGGCCTGCACCAGTGAGATGGGTGCCAGGTCGAGGGCGGCGATGTACAGTCCCCACCCGCCCAGGCCCGTGACGAAGCCGACCAGCCAGCGCCGGTCGGTGAACAGAGCAGCCAGCGAGGCCAGCGGATGGCGCACCGAAAGGGCAGGCAGTCGGCCGGATGCGGCGTGCTGGAGGTAGAAGCCGGAGCTGAGCGCCGCGGTGGAGGCCAGCGCCAGGAGTAGCCCGGCGGCCAGCCTCATCGCTGGCCTCCCGTGGCGGCGGCGCCCCGTGACCAGCCCGGGCCCCGGACCAGGCTGGCATGGGGCAGGTAGCCCTCCGCCGCCATGGCGGCGATGGCCACCCGGGGCAGGTCCGCGCGGCGCTCGATCACCATGTAGCGGGGCAGCCAGCCCGGGCTGAACTGCCGGTTGAACCGGAGCAGGTTGTCGAGCTGAAGCGCGAGGTCGCG
>Ga0335077_10001220_pt1 | contig 30328 bp, 21 predicted proteins | sample Lox_Sample_31_FD_207151 | JGI IMG/M metagenome (GOLD analysis project Ga0335077, IMG submission 207151) | Soil microbial communities from Loxahatchee National Wildlife Refuge, Florida, United States - Lox_Sample_3.1 | ecosystem: Environmental > Terrestrial > Soil > Wetlands | place: USA... | reverse complement strand
CACTATAGTGGCATGAAGATTCGTTCGCTATTGATTGCAATGTTCATTGCCTTCATGGCCTTAATTCCTGTTCAGGCAAAATCTAAGTCGGCCCACCACGCGCATAGCAAGGTTTCCAAACACTCCAGTCACAAAAGCCATTCCAGCAAGGCACGTAAGAGTTAGTCGCCGTCGGTCGTGGTCCGCTGATCTTCTTCAGCGGATCACTTGCCGGTTGCAGCCCACCGCAGGTACACGACGATCGCTTCCAGTTCCGAGCGGGAATAATCCCTGACGAAATCGCTGTGCCGCCAGGTGGAAGTGGGAACCAGTGAACCCACCTCCGAGCTAGCAAAGGTGCGCAATACCGGCGGCGCGAGGGTGAGGTCGTACAATCGCACTTGATTTTCGTCCCGTTCGCCCGGCAGCGCGGCGAATTCTTCTCCATTTTTGAGCTTTGCCGTCACCACGTGCCCGGAGTGCGTGGCGTCGATGTCGCTCAGCATGACCTCTTGCCCGCTGGCGAGACTGGGCCCGACGGCAATTCCACGTCCGCCTACCGAGTGGCAGACGCCGCAATTCGCACGAGCCGGGTCGAAGAACAATTCGTGACCACGAGCGGCCGCGGCCGGTCCCTTGAAGCTGGGCAGGGCGGCTGGCCCGGTGCCCGGCGGCATGGGATTCACGGGCGGCGGCGGATCCGTGGCAGTAGCCAGGCTTGCCACGTACTCCACAACCGCGTGAATGTCCTCGTCTTGCAAACGGTCTTTCCAGGCAGGCATGGCCGAACTGGGGATGCCGTCACGCGTAACGCCGTAGAGATAATCCTTCGAGAAACTGCGGCCGCGCAGCCTCGGCCCTCGTCCCGCTGCGCCCGCTACACCGTGACAGTAGCCCACCGAACAGTTCTGCGCGAAAATTTGCTCGCCGCGTGCGATGGCGGCCGGAACCCCAGCGGTCTGCGCCAACAAGAGCGCGACCGCGATCACCGCTCCTCCACCGGCAAGGCAAAGACGAACAGCGTCGATCCGGGTGGAAAGCTCTCCGTCTCAGGCCACAACTGCGGCATCAGGCCTGCGAGTGCCGACCCCCATCCTGACGGCGTCGCGACATACTGCCTGCCGTTCACTGAATAAGTGATCGGCGAGCCCCGGTGCCCGGAACCGGTGGGAAAACTCCAGAGCTTCTGACCGGCGCGCCCGTCCAGAGCGAAGAAGTTACCCTCAGGATCGCCGGTGAAAACAAGATCGCCCGCGGTCGAAAGCTGCGATGCGAGCAGCGGATACTTCGACGGGTACGACCAGAATTTCTTGCCCGTCACGGGATCGTAGGCATCGAGGTGTCCGCCCGCCGAGCCATGCTGCGGCGGTTTCAGCCGGAAAACTGCGCCGAAGAAATTCATGCCCGGCTTCGGGTCTTCGGGCGATACCGTGACCTCTTCACACCATTCAATGCCGGTGGTGTAAAACCAACCCGTGCGCGGCGAATATGAACCGTGGTTCCATTGCCTGCCGCCGCCAATGCTGGGACACATGAGCGAAGTTTTGCCCACCGGCGGCTCGTTGCGGCCAACCAGGTTTCCCTTCGCGTCCACACCCTGGATCCAGTTGATGTTCTCGGCCACGGGCCAGGCGGAAATGAATTCGCCGTTGGTTCGGTCCATCACAAAGGTGTAACCGCCCTTGTTCACATTGAGCAGCAACTTGCGCTCGACGCCATTCACCGGCGCGTCCAGCAGCACGCATTCGAACGCCGCATCGAAGTCCCACACGTCGTGCGGAATCTCCTGGTAATACCATTTCAGCTTCCCGGTATCGGGATCGAGCGCGATGATGCTGTCGGTGTAGAGATTGGTGCCTTTGCGCGCTTCGCCGTAGAAGTCGGCCGCGGCATTGCCCACGCCCCAGTAGAGCAGGTTCAGTTCGGGATCGTATGAGCCGGTCATCCAGGTGGCGCCGCCGCCATACTTCCAACTGTCACCTGCCCAGGTTTCGTGACCTTTCTCGCCTGGCCCCGGAATGGTCCAGAAGCGCCAGGCGCGCCGGCCGGTGTTGACATCGAACGCAGTCAGATAACCACGATGCGCGGAATCGCCGCCGGTCACGCCGACGACGACTTTGTCCTTGACGATCAGGGGCGCGCCGGTGATGTTGCATCCGCACTGGCGCATGTCCTCGACATTTACGCGCCACACCTCGCGCCCGGTCTTCTGATCGAGCGCGACGACGTAATTATCGAGGGTTCCTGTGAACACGCGGCCCGCGCCCACCGCCACGCCACGTGTCCAGGGGCTGTAGATGATGCCGATCTCGCGCGGGTTCTGATAGAAGTAGTGCCAGATTTCCTTACCGGTCTCCGCATTGATCGCAAAGATGCGATTCCAGGAAGAGGCGACGTACATCACGCCATCCACCACCAGCGGTGTGGCATTGAAGCCGCCATCTACCTTGCCGGTCTGAAAGGCCCAGACGGCCTGAAGGCGGCCGACGTTCGATCGATTGATCTGTTCGAGCGCGCTATAGCGCCATGCGCTTCTCTGGCCGCCGTAATGGGGCCAGTCAGCTTGCGTGGTATTGTCCGCGGCGGAGAGGCAGCAGACTAAGAGGCAGGCAAATCCACAGCGCCTCATCTAGCCAGCGCGGGCACCGCAGTCAAAACTCCAATTGAGGCCCTGCAGAAGGCCGGCAGATCCTCGGGTTTGCGCGAAGTAACCAGATTGCCGTCCACCACCACTTCGGCGTCTTCGTATTTCGCACCGGCGTGGACCAGGTCATCCTTGATCGCAAAAAAGCAAGTCGCCTTGCGGCCCTTCAGCATGTCTGCGGAACACAAAACCCATCCGCCGTGGCAGATGGCCGCCACCAGCTTCCCTTGCTGGTTCATGTCGTGCACGAACCGGTTGGCAGCGGGATGGCGGCGGATGTGATCGGGTGCGTAGCCGCCGGGGACCACCACGCCGTCGAAATCCGCCGCTCGCGCCTGGTCGTAGGACTTGTCGCTCTTCACCGGGTAGCCCACTTTGCTGTTGTAAGTTTCGCCCGCCTTGGCGCCGACAGTCACCACTTCCGCGCCGGCCTCCTGAAACCGGAAATAGGGATACCAGACTTCCATCTCCTGGTAGAAGTTGTCCACCAAAATAGCGATGCGTTTGCCCTTTAGTTCCATAGCGACACCATCTTATCGCGTGAGGCGGGTGGCGGCGGTGGGCGCTTCGGCGCCGAATTCCTCTTCGAACTGCTCGACTTTGGAGACGCGCCGGCGGTGCCGCTCGATATTCGAGAACCTCGCACTGAGGTAGGAGCGCAACAGTTCCGACGCCAGTTCCGGTCCGATCACTCGCGCGCCCAGGCACAGCACGTTCATGCCGTCGTCCTCGACGCCCTGGTGCGCGGAAAAGGTGTCGTGGCAGGTGGCCGCGCGAATGCCGCGAAACTTGTTTGCGGCAACGCACGCGCCCGCGCCCGAGCCGCAAATCAGAACCGCTCGCTCGGCGCGGCCGTCCCGCAGCGCTTCGGCTACGGCGCGCGCGTAATCGGGGTAGTCAACGGGATCGGTCGAATGTGTGCCCAGATCAAATACATGGTGGCCCAGTTTGCGCACTTCTTCGATAACGCGGTCTTTGAGCGGGAAACCCGCGTGGTCGGCTGCAACGGCAATTTTCATGCGGTCTTACAGGATAGCGCACGCGGCTTGCACGGGTCGAGTTGCGGTCAGCGGGTTTGATTCTTCCACCACGATATCGAGCCCTTGCCGACCGTGAGGATGTCCGGCCGGCCGCGGCGGTCCAGGTTCATCGCGCGTATGTGTTCGGCCGCAACATGATTGGCGATGACGCGCGCCTCGAACCGGCCCGCACCCCGGTTGAGGAGTACGATGAGACGGGCTGCACCGCCTTTCTCGCCGACGATCAGGTCGGGCCGTCCATCGCCGTCAAGGTCGGCCACGTCGAGAGAACGCGCCTCGTCCAGCGTGAGCACATCCGCTATCCGATGTTCCATCCATAACTGTTTCGGATCGAAAGGCTTCTCAAAACGCGCCAGGCGGCCATCCGGCATCTCGCGTTGCATCGCCACCAGTTCTCCGGGCCCAATCATCGCCAGGCGCAACATGGCCGAGCGCGGCTGCTCGTTCCACAGCTCGATCGCGAACAGACGCCACGGCAGCTCGAAGCTCTCCGGCGAACGAATCCAGTAGTTGCCGCAGAGAATGTCGGGCCGGCCGTCGCCGTCGATATCCGCCAGCGCCAGGCCGCCCTGATCCGAAGGCGTATAGAAAGAATAAATCTCGGTCTCAGGCCATCGTTCCGCAGGGTGCAGCGGAATTTCGTAGAAACGCACTTGCGCGCGCCGGTGCACCACGAGAATCCCGCGCCGGCCGAACAATCGCGCGGGAATTACATCTGCCGCATCCACTCCGGTATCGATGACGTGCTTCGTCCACTGTGGCGCCTCCAGCCACACCAGGGCTCGCGGCGCCGCACTCTCATTGACGACCAGGTCCGGTTGCCCGTCACCATTCACGTCCATGATGACGCCGCCTTCGGCGAACGGCCCACGAGGCCCGGACCGCGCGCTGCTCCCATCGGGCAGATTCCACCACCGTACCCGGTCTCCCCACGTGGCGAGCTGGCGGCCGCTGAGCGCGCATCCGGCAATGCGCTCGCCTTCGAGCGCTGCGATTTCGCGCCGCGTGAAGCTCAAGGTCTGCGCGCCGGACACACAAGCACACGCAAGGAACAGCAGCAAGAAGCCCCTTGACATCGAAGTGATATTCTACGGGAAAGTGGATCGATTACTGGAACTCATCGCGGGTCAGGATTCGAGTGTGCCGCTCGACCGTGCCGCGCTCGAGCTGGCGCGGATCGAATTCCCGGAGCTTGACGCAGATGCCTTCGTGGCCGTTCTCGATTCGCACGCCGTGGACCTGGGTGAGCGGCTGAGCGCGGTCCATGATGGTCTGGCCTTCGTCGCCCAGGCTAACCACTATCTGTTCGAGGATCTGGGCTTTCGCGGGAACACGAGCGACTACTACGATCCGCGCAACAGTTGCCTGAACCAAGTGCTCACCACGCGAACGGGAATCCCCATCACACTTTCGCTCGTTTACATCGAGATCGCGCGACGGCTGGGGAAATCCGTGCAGGGAATCGGTCTTCCAGGGCACTTCATTGTGCGCTATGACGACGGCGTATACTCCACGTTCCTTGATCCGTTCCATGGCGGACAGCGGCTCGAGCCGGACGAATGCTTCGCCTTGGCGCGGGAAGCGTCGCAGATAGAGATTGAGCCAAATCCCAAGTGGCTGTCTCCGGTTGGGAAGCGCGATATCCTGCTGCGCATGCTGAGAAACCTGGGCGCCGCTTACACATCACGCGGATTAACGGCCAAAGCCATCGATGTGCTCGGCCTGCTGATTCGCGCGAATCCGGATTCCGCGGAAGAGTACCGCAAGCGCGGCATCCTCGAGGTGCAGGCCGGCCGGTTAGCCGCAGCCAGATCCGACTTGGCGCGCTACCTGGAACTGGCAGCGACCCCGGAGGATCGCGAGCGAGCCCGGAAGGACGTGCAGAAGATCCAGCACTGGCTGGCCTCTATGAACTGACGCCGGCCGCATCCGGTCTCGGAAGCCGGCCTTGCGTCGTTACTTCGCGGGGCGAGCGAGGCCGTTTTGCAAACACTCCTCGATGATTCGCCGCAACTCGCGAGACGCCTGCTCTGCCCGGCGTGACTGTTCTGCTCCGAGTTGCGACTGCTCACCCAGCAGGGCCTGCTCTTTATCAAACTGCGACTGATGTTCTTCAATCCGAGACTGCAACTCCGCAAACCGCGACTGGAGCTCCGCGACGCGGCTCTGCATTTCGGAAAGGCTGCCGGCCAAGTGCTCGGAGAGCAGCGATTGTAATTCGGCGGTTTTCGCCTGCAATTCCGCGACGTGATCTTGAGTAAGCTCTTTGTCCTTGGCCGTCCGCAGTTCGTCCTGCAACTTGCCGAGAAGCTGATCATTAACTGCCAGCTCGCCAAGCTTCTGGTCCCGGAGCCGCTTCTCGAGCGCCTGCATTTCCGTGCGGATCGCCTGAACGCGGTCATCCAGAGCCGGCATCTTCACGCTGGCCCCAGCCTGGCGCGCAGCGAATAGTGCCTGCTCCTCGACCAGCCGTGCCTGCTTCTTAGCGAGCTCGGCCTGCTCGCGGCCAACTACTTCCTGCGACCGGAACAGCTCTTTCGCCTTCTCCACGGTTGCCGGGTCAGTGATCAGGTATTGTTTCCCCTCATGCTCGAACCATACATACTCGCCCGGAATCTTGCCGCGGAAACTGCGCGCGCGTTCCGCGTCCGACTCAGATCCACTCATAGTCAGCGAGTCGCCTGACACTATGGCGTAGGCGTCGCCGTGCTTGCCCGACTGCCACCACCAGCTACGATATTCATTTGCGTCCGGACGTTTGGGCGGCTGCGGAAGCGTTGCTATTGCCGGAGGTTTCACCGGCGCCGCTGGGGGCTGGGCCTGCAAGAACGCGGCTCCCGCTTGCGCCCGTATGGATAAACCGGCAATCATTGCCACCAGGCACACCACGGCGGCCGCGAGCTGCGCATATCGCTTCCAGCCGGCGTCGGCGGCAAGAGCGGTATTGGAGAGAACACGCTCTACACGATGCCTGATTGTGGCGGGCCTGGCCATGGCCACCGCGGCGGATGCATGCTCCGGTTTTCGCGCGAGCCCCAGCAAAATTTCGGCGTAGGACGTTCGGTCGGCCACGGTGTGCAGGGCTGCGTCGTCGCTGGCTGCTTCCGCGAGATGGATGAGGCGGTTCTCGAGCCACCACGCCACCGGACTGAACCAGAAGACCGCCACGTGCATCCGGCCCAGCAGTTGCACGTAGAAGTCGCCCCATACTACGTGCGCGCGCTCGTGCGCTATCACCGCACGCAGCTTCAGCTCTTCCCAGTCGTGCCACGCAACAGGCAGCAGAATCGAGGAGCCGAACGTCGCTGGTGCGCCAATGACCTCAGTCTCGCGTACATCGAGCGCCTCGCACCATGGCTCTTGAACGCGCCGGGCGCGGCGGCACAGCCTGAGAGTGAGCCAGAGCCCGGTCAGAAGGCGAACCAAAAGAACCCCCGCAACCCCGGCGTAGACACTCAAACCAATCGCGCGCCAGTCGAACTGCCTGGCGGCGGGTACTGAGGAGATTGCTGCGCTCGGGATGCTTTCTCGTACCGCCCGAATCACCACCGGCGCGGTCACGGCCACGCGCCGCGGCGGGTTAAGCTCAATGACGCGCCAGCGCATCAGGAACGGCATGAGGAGAGCGCCGGCGAGCACCAGCGCCCACGCGGTCGTTTCAAGACGAGGACCTCGCGTCCGCGTGATCCACAACCCGAGTCCCACCGCCAGGCTCAACACCAGCGAGCGCAGCGCCGACTCCAGCAGTATGTCCAAAATCATTTGACGCCTCCCTTCGCCTTCGCGATCTTCGCCGCCAGCCGCTGCAGCTCTTTGCGGTCGACGACCGCGGAATCAACCATTCCGGTAAGAAGCTCCTCTATGGATCCATTGCAGAACCAGTCCACGATGCGCTTCACCGCCTTGGCCGCCACGTGCCCGCGCGCCTCCGCCGCTCGATATACGAACGTACGATTCTCGATTGTATGGGTTAGGAATCCCTTACCTTCAAGGCGATGGAGGACCGTGCGCACAGTGGACTCACGCAGCGGTCGTTTGAGCTTGGCCCGAATGTCCTCAGCCGTACACGGAGCATGACGCCACACCAGCTCCATGACTTGTCGTTCCAATTGGCCTAGCGCGCCAGGAACCCGCTGGCTCGAAGTGCTATGCATCGTAGTGCTACATACCGTAGCACATAGACCGGCGGACAGCAAGGGGGTCTTCGGCGAGTTCTGATTTCACCGGGTGTCCGACCGGAAATACAGGTTGGAAATATTCTCTAATCGTCTACAATATCTCCACGGAGGCATACATAAATGAGTAAGCGCATAGTTCTGTGTACCGATGGCACCTGGGAAAAGATGGCGAATCAAACCAACGTATACCGGCTCTATAAGGCATTGACCGTCAGCGCCGGTCAAGTCGGTTTCTACGACGATGGAGTGGGTGCTGATGGCCTCCCCATCGACAGGCTGGCGGGAGGAGCCTTTGGCCTGGGACTCTTCGACAAGGTGAAACAAGGATATACGCAGATCGCGCACGTCTACGAAAAGGATGACCCGATCTTCCTGTTCGGTTTCAGCCGGGGAGCGTACACCGCCCGCAGCATCGCGGGCATGATCGCGGTCTGCGGCCTCCCAACCAAGAACTTCGACGACGCCCTGGTGGAGACTGCATTCAAGGCCTATCGGGAAAAAGAACAGCGGGCAACGTTACTGGCGGAATTAAACCGGAATTACGCCATGTACGACGCCAAGCTGGCAATGGTCGGCGTGTGGGACACCGTTGGTTCACTGGGCATTCCCGCGATTTTCGGAGGCGTCGACCAGGTTCTCTACGGCTTCCTCGACACGTCGCTTCATCCTGACGTTCTGAACGCCTGTCATGCCTTGGCCATTGACGAGCGGCGGGCGGAGTTCCCACCTACGCTGTGGACGTCTCAACCGGCGCCGGGTCAGAACATCGAGCAGGTCTGGTTCTGCGGCGTACACACCGACGTTGGCGGAGGCGAACCGCCGGACCAGTCGGACGCCTCGGCGTTGTCGGATATCACCCTCGCCTGGATGCTGGACAAGGCGTGCGCACTTGGATTGCAGATTAATGGTGACATTCAGAAGCAGTATGCGCTGCCGCTTGATCCCAAGCACGCGCTCGACACGCTCCACTCGTCCTGGAGTCCGCTCTGGGGGTTTCCAAGCCGGCGTTCGATTGCCGATGACGCATGCCTTGCAGACAGCGTAGTCGTCCGCTGCCAGCACCACGATGGGTGGCAGCCGAAGAATCTGAAACTCATCGGTGGCGTTCCCGCCCCGAACTACAAGGTCGTGTCCGTTGTGAGCCAACCGGCAATCGCCGCTTCGGCCGTGGCGTAGGAATGGGTACCCGGCAACGGATAATGATCATCTAGATCCCGCAACTCGGCGTAGAAAGTTTTTTCCATAGATCGTTCCGCCTCACTTCCGTTTCAAAAGGTCTGGCGACCCGACTCACGCTAAGAAACAAGCCGCTCCGCCTCTCAAATTCCCCTTTGGTTCGGAGCCAACTTCAAATAAATGCACCCTCAAATAAACTCTTGTTTTGTATTCGAATTAGTGATAAAGATCTAAACCACGAATCAATGGGTGGTAACTGTTCGGGTGGAAACGTTTGTGAATTTCTTCCAGTGGACCGTGCGAAAAGTTCTCGCCGCTCGTGACGAAACTACCCGGGACAGTTCTAATTAAAACGAGGCGCGCGCAAGCGCCGAAAAAGAGGGTATCCCATGGCAGCACCGGCTTCCTCCAGTTTGCTGAAGGAATTTCATCTGGATCCGAGTATCTTGGGGCCGAATAGTGCCCAAACGGTTGCAGTCAGTCTGGCGACCGATGCCGACGTCTTGCAAGCGATCCTGGGCGATAAGCCTTTCCCCACGCGCCCAAATGGCAAGCTCGAACTGGGTAGCGTGATGCTGCAAGCCCAGGGCGGCAATCAAGTCACCTTTAACGCCGGACAAGGAAGCATTAGTTTCGATTTTTCGGCGGGCTTCCACACCGGGCTGGGCGTATTCGATCAAGCCGCGGACGCCATTGGCTCGCTACAACTGAATGCGCCTCCGCAACTCGATCTCACTTTGGGGGCCGACCCGGCAAGCCGTTATCTCCTGATGCTCTGGGGTTACCAGGCTTCCGGCTCGTTTTCAGGCTCCCACCCCATCGGCGCGCTGGGAACGGTCACTTTCGGAGCGCAGGCCAGTGGCGACGCAGTGTACGCCGTCCTTCATCGTTTCCCCGGAACAACGGGAGCCTCCACCGTAATTGGCGACACTGTGCAGAGCTGGCGTCTGCCGCGGCACGTGGCCAAGGCCGGCGACCTGAAGCCGGGCACGTGGGTGCTGGCGCAGGCCGACGGTTCCATTGCCATCCAGGTGGCCGCGCAGCTCGGTTATAACTTTGACTTCGTTCGTCAGGCGAACCTGCTGGGGATTACGCGGCAGCTCGGCGCAAGGATTGATGCCGGCGTAAAGGCTACGTTCGGCTTCAATGCGAGCGGGCGCTACATCGTGGTTATCGGACGAGAATCCGACAGCCCCACGGTACGCCTCCGCCTCTACAAGCAATCGGACCTGGGATTTGACTTCGGCTTGAACCTGTCGGTCGGCGTGCAGGAGAAAGGAGACTTGCCCGCCAACATCGACGATTTTGTGAAGGCGGTGTTCGGCGTCCATGGTCTTCAAGTCGTGAAGGATCTGCACCTCATCAGCGATTGGACCGATCCGGCCAAAGATCTCGGCCAGACAGCCGCGAGATTGCTCAACGACACCGGACTCGACCTGCTTACGAAGGCCACTGGCATCGATGCGCGGAAAGAGTTCGAGAAAGCCCGTCAACTGGTGCTGCACGCCTTCGTCCAGTGGGATGCTCTTCCGCAGCGCGCAGCGGCCGCGGTGTGGCGCATCCTTGGAAAACTCGACGCCCCCGCCACAAATGAATTCCAGACTTTCCTTACGGCTCTGGCCGATCCTGACCCGCAATCCCGCGCCAGTGCGCTGTCAAAAGCGTTACAGCAGATCACGTTCGGTGACACGCCTCAGGGCCAGTTTCTCGCGGCGATTGCCGACCAGGGCCTGCTGGCGCTCGGCGGCCAGCTCGACCGTGTTCAACAGGCCGCGTCCCAAACGCTGAACATCCTGAACGGCGGAATCATCAAGCAGATTCAGGATTTTATTAACCAGCGTCTGGATCTGAACGCGGTGCGCAACGTTGTAACTCAGAATGACTTCGATAAGCTCGATGGCTGGCTCGTCAAGAGGCTGGGCGATTTCCTCGACAAAGAACTGGATCTGGCCGCGCTCAAAGAGGTCCAGGTTGCCATCAATACCGTGATTCAAAAGGCATCCGACATTTATGATCGCGCGTTGAAGGCCCTCACGAACCACTACAGCCTGGACTTCGCAGCCACGTATCAGCGAAGCAAGACAGATACAGCCCTGCTGGATGTCAACTTCGATCTCAGTGATCCGGCGGCAAGCAGCCTCTTGCAAGAGGTCGTGGCCAGAAGTGTCCTGGATCGCCTCTTAACCACCAAGGTGCCGGGGGTAACACTGAATCAGGCTACGCTCAGTCACGAAATCAAACGGACGAGCGACGTGCAGGTCCACATGCCGTTCTTCGATTCAGACGTTCAGCACATCAACGATAGTCTGGCCACCCTGACAGTGGAACACGATTCCGGGCGTGTACTCGCTTACCAGCTCGGCGCCACGGACACGGTGACTGCCAAAAATCGCTATCGGAGCCAGCTCTCGCTACTTGGAAATCTCAAGGTCATCAACGGAGCCATTCAGATGGCGCCCGGCGAGGATCAAGCGCTGGCTTACCAGTCGCTGCAGATCAAGTCGAAAATGACGCTGTCAGAGCTCGAATTCCGCACCAAGCCGTTCATTCAGGCAAATCTGGGCAGCGTGTTCACGGATGATGCGTCCCTGGATCGCTTCTATCTGGCATTGGACCAGACCATCAGTAATATGCTCTCGAATCGGAACAACGATTTCGGCGATGTGGCTGTGAATCTCCAGGTGGCCCTGCCGGCATCGGTTTTGGATGCGTGGTTTCAAAGCCGCACTGCTGGCGAACTCAAGAGCGCCTCCATGCTGATGTCTCGGGCATTGCAGGCCAGGCTGAAGCAACTGATTCCTCTCTATTACTTCCAGAATCTCGGCAACCTGCAACCCAACGAGACCGCTGCCGCGCTGCTGATTTGGGCTGCATTCCCCGTTTCGACGTCCATCGACTTCCAGGATGGCCAGATTCGACGGTTCAACACGGATCAGGATGTTTTCTGGAATTTTCCGGACCCGAATCTGCGGCGTTCGGTGGCCTTCGATGTGCACACCACGCGCTCGCTAGTCCCGGCTTTGATGAACGCGCACGAACGCTTAATTGACGCGGGCGACTCCCATACGGCGGCGTTCTTTACCGCCGATGGCGCCGCAACCTTCCAGCAGCTCGCGACCAATACTACCGGCGATGTCCTGCTACAGTCGCTGCTTTTTACGGAAGCTCAAATGGTTTCCGGCGCCGAAACCGCTCTCAAAGATGTGCAGGATCTGCTCTCCAACGCTGCGACGGTGCCTACTTTAGCGATGGCCCGGCTCGCCGATTTCGGAGCCACCATTACTTCGACTTTTAACAAGCGCCTGTCGATATACGGAAATGAATCGTTGCGGACGCTAAACTCGATGCTGCTTGCCGAGGCATCTGCTGCGATGTCCCCGGGGCTTGCGCCTTCCATTGCAATGGCCATGCTGAACCTCCTGGTTCTGAAGCCGCAACACACCTTTCAACTTGCCGGCTTTCTGAACGGCGATCTGCCCGCCCGCAACGAAGTAGCTGTGTCACAGGTGCTCACCAACCTTACTTGAATCAGCGCGGAGGCATTTGTCATGAATCTTCATCTCGGTTCAACTGGCGATTTCGTACGCAAGCTGGAACAGCGTCTCGAAGACCTGGGACTCTATACGGGTCCCATGGACGGCGTTTTCGGCGGTGGGGTGGAAAGCGCGGTCAAGAGTTTCCAGAAGGCGAACGCCCTCCAGCCGGATGGTATCGTCGGTCCGCAAACTTGGACCGCGCTGTTCCCAGGGGCCGCTCCGCCGGTATCGCCTCTGCTGAATCAGCCCGTGGCGCAGCGTTGCCTCGCTCTCACCGGAGCATTTGAAACCTCGACAGGTTTTCCCGATTGCTACTGCGGTCTGACCGGCGATTTCGACGGCCAGGGGATCAGCTACGGGGTGCTTCAGTGGAATATTGGACAGGGTACCCTGCAGCCGTTGTTCTCCGACATGCTGGCCGGACATTCGGATATCATGGCCAACATTTTTCACGACAATCTGGATGCATTAAAGAATATGCTGGCGTCGTCTCGCGATGCGCAACTGGAATGGGCGCGTTCCATTCAAGACCCCAACCGCCATCTCGTGTTCGAGCCATGGAAAGGACTTTTTCACACGCTGGGAACTACGCCAGAGTTCCAGGGCATTCAGATGAATCATGCGGAGCGCATCCATCAAAATTCGCTCGATCTGTGCCGCCGTTATGCTGTCAAGACTGAGCGTGCGCTGGCGCTCATGTTCGACATCTGCGTGCAGAACGGCACGATCAGTGCTGCCACAGAATCCATCATCCGAGCCGATTTTGACGCCATTCCGGCCGGTGCAGATCTTATGGCGATTGAGGTCGCACGGCTTCAGGCGATCGCTAACAGGCGCGCAGAAGCAGCTTTGCCCAGGTTTGTCGAGGATGTGCGCGCTCGCAAGCTGACCATCGCCAACGGACAAGGCACGGTGCACAACCTCCAGTACAACCTCGAAGAACAGTTCGGCATTCGCCTCCAGTCAATGGCGGAGGCCAACGTGATGAGCGCATCGTGAAGGCTCGGTATCGCCGCTAGACCGGCGCTTGGCCCTTCCAGTGTGCTTCGTAGTCGTAGACGACGTCTTTGATGCGCGCGCCGCAGACTTCGATTTTGCTGAGGTCCGCAGTGCCGATTCCAGCGCCTTCACCCATGAGTACGGTATTGTCGGCGTACTGATGCCATTCCTCGGGTGCGATCAGTTGCTCCGGCGGATGATCTTTCGGGTTCTTATAAACACGGAAGGGAGCCTCATGCCGCCCCGCCCGCGGATTGTAACCCATGGTTGCCATGGCCACTGCGTCGGTGCACACGCAATTTCGGCCGACTACCAGCAGGCCCGGCTTTCCATGTTTGGTGCCCGGCATCCCCGTTCCCTCGCCACCGATAATCGCCTCAATCCCGTCGAGAATCGAGAGATCAATGGGGCGCGCGCCGCAAAGATCCGTCAGCAGCCGCGGCATTCGCCAGCCCTCGTAGCGGTTTGACTTCAGATCGATTTCCTGAGGAACCCCGGCCGGCGGCGCCACCTGGCCATAGTGAAAGACCCGTTCCCTCACCCACTGAGACGCTCCGGGAGGCTTGGGCACCATACCGTACAATAATTCCGGCGTGATCCCGAACAGATTTTTCATGGACAGCGTCACACCCAGTTCTTCATGGTTCTTCATCTTGCCTACGCTCACGAAGAAGTCGCAGTCTTCATAAGAATGATTGACAGAGAAAGCCGGAAAGATATACGGGCGCGATTTGACCTTCAGAACAGAGTACTGTTTCGCCTGGCCCAGCCCGTTGGTGTCTTCGAACTCGACCATGGGCGCGGCACTCTTGATCCCCTGCACGTCCCAGCCATCATTCAACAGCGTGTCCTCGAGCGGACTGCCGTAATGTTTTCGGAACGTACTTTCCAGGATGCGGATGCGCTTGGCCCCCAGCCTTGCGAATATCGCCGTCAAGGCTCCCACGACGTTCGGATGTACCCAACTGGTCTGGCCCGCGCTGAGCCCCACGTGACGGCCCGTCCCCGAGGCCCCGCTCAGGTTCAACTTCATGGCGACGGTCTTGCCTCGGACCAACTGGCCGATTCCCCCGATCTGATCGAACATTTTGTCTAGCTGAGCAACCAGATCCACATCGTAGGCGGTGACCTTCGCCACCGACACCGGCGAACTCGGCGCGGAGGGAGGAGCAACGTCTGCCGCCGCAGGCCTTGCTGCCAGGACTCCCGCCGACAGACCGGACACGGCGAGTAAATCACGTCTTGAAAAAGTACGGTGAGCGTCTTCCATATTCATCCTCAATTCTGTTCTTCCAATAGCACTGCACCCCATGCCGCCAGCTTTGGTATGAGAACTTCGGTCCTGCCGTTGGCAGCCGGTCGCGGCGCGAGATCGGCTGACCCACCCTCCGGTGTGTACAAGCGCGCCACTTTAAAGTTGCCGTTGAACCGGAGGGTAACGCGCTCGATCGGTTTGCCCGCGTAGTTGAGTAACTGAACCAGCACCCGCTTGCCACGGGTGCTCGCGTAGCTGATGGCCGTCGGAACGTTGAACACGCTAAGACCCATAACCTCGGGCTCCAGCAGATCCACCAGATCCCTGGCAACCGTCTCAGGGTTGGGCGGAGCTTCTTTGTAGACAGCCACGCGGCCCTTTCCGAGTGGGAGTTCGGCGTAGGCATCATCCTTCGGAGCATCTCCCCACCACGGCCCGGCCACCACCAAGCCACCGTTCTCTGCGAAGGCGCGCAATACACTCCGCTCCGTCTCGGTGGGCGAAGCGAGATCCACGGCGAGCACGGCGCGAAAACCTGCCAGCGACGCGGCGTTCAGTTCACACCGCGGGACCACGCGGTAAGGCACCTGCCGGCGCGCCACAAGATTCAAATATTCATTCGCGATGTCGGGATTCTCGCCGGCGGTATCCAGGATCATGCCCAGATTTCCGTAAGGAACGAAGCTCCGCCACTCGGCATGATCCTCGGCGAACCTGAGGTACGTTCCTATGCTCCGCCACGTCGCCAGCGCCTGAGCGTCCTTCCGGAGCAACTTCATGCGCAGCTCATCATCGAGTGCGACGATCCAGCGTCCGCCGGCAACGGCTGCGTCCGCCACACACCGAACGTAATCTCCCTCGGAACTCGGATTCGGGCGCTGGTCGATCCAAACAGGGCGCCATGCCGCCCGCAGACGAAATGACCGTACCAGCCAAATGTTGGAGTCGATCCAGGGTTCCGCAGAGGCGCCGGCCCGAATCCCCTCATCCGCGAGATTGCGGGCAATGGGTCGCACCCCCTCAACCGCGAGCAAGCTTGCGTTGGATGTTCTGGCTCGCGCTGCGTCCCGCACAATCGGGATGACGAGCGCTGCGCTACCCTTCGCGCGCAACGCTGTTTCCAGCTTCTCCGGAAATCCTCCTGAGGTCTCGCCCTCGATCGCAACACCGTCCAGATCCGCATCCATGGCGGCCGCGGCAACCGTCTGCGGGTCGGCGCCGGCATAAATCAACCCTACGAGCGAGATCCCGCGCTTGTGTGCCAATCGAGCGTATTCTTTGACAACCTGCTGTTGCTTCCTCTCAACCTCAGATTCCGCTCCTGCGCTGAAACTGACCAGAAGGCAGTTGATCGGCGTGCCATCCAGCACGTCGAGCGTTGCGGGTTCATACCAGCGGCCGATCGCAGTGCGAGTCGAGGGATCCGTGGCTTTTGCCCGCCGGCTCAGCTCCAGAGGTCCGCCTTCCCACCGCGCCGGAATCCAGCCGGCTGGATCTGTCGCATAGCACGCCGAGCCAGAGGCAAATATCAGCGCGAGTGCGAGGGAGCAATTCAAGGTTTTCCTTGGAAGCGCACTTCCAGTGCCAACCGCTAACTACGTGAAAGCATTGCGAAAACACCCGACCCAGCGAACCACTGCTATTGCGCAGAATCACTCGGTTACAACTCGCCCTGGGGGATTTGGCGTACACTGGAGCTTTTCCACATGGAGATTAGCCACACCGAAAAGGCGCCTGGGACCGTTGTCATCACACTCGCGGGCAAGATCATGATGGGCCCGGAGAGCGAGCAGATCCTGCACGTGGTCGACGACGTGATGCGCCAAGGAAAGCGCACCATCGTCTTTGACGTCGCCGGCGTGACCCACATTGACAGCACCGGCATCGGCCGTTTCATCTCGAGCTACCACAAGATCACAGCAGCCGGGGCCGACATGCGTATGGCGGCCGCGACCGGCGCCGTGTTCCACTCCTTTCATGTCAGCCTGCTGGATCGGGTGTTTCGTTTCTACCCCGACGTGGACGCCGCCTGCAAGGCTTGAAGCCGCTAATACCGCCAACTGGTCAGATCGGCTCCGGCAGGAGCGGCCTTCTCCATGCGCTCGAGCATTTTCGGCAGGTACATGGTGTTGTAGTGCAGGCGTGAGTACGCGTTGGGAAGTGTCGGATCGCCGTTCCAGCAATGCTCGGCTCGATCTCCGTAGCGCACCTCGCCTTCGTACGGCGGATTGTCTGTCCTTTTCAGAAAGTCCTCCAGGTAATAGACGGCGTCGTTGAGAAAATAGGTGTCTGCGCTGCCGACATAGACGTGGATTTTACCGCGCAGCTTGGGGCCAAGAGTCGCCCAGTCGCGTTCCAGAATGTAGCGCAGGTCGTAATGCTCGCGCCAATACGCCGCGATGTCGGGATGAATCTCTCCGGTGAGCTTGTCGAAAATCGGCGCGGGGTATCCGTCGCTGCCCACGGGTGAATACACCGCTTGCCAGATATCGTACTGTTGGCCGGAACGCGACTTGGTCCCCAGCGCAAGTTCGTAATAATTCATCTCCTGTTGAGTGATGGTCACGTGCCCAAGGTAATCGCGCATGGCCGGTTGCGCTACGCTCTGGTGGGGGCCTTCGAGGAAATAGGCGTTCTTATCCTTATATAGATCGATCAAGGTATAGGCCCGGAAATCAACGGGATCAGGGCAGGCCGCAAACGTTCCGTTGTAATGATCGGGGTAGAACATCTGGACAGCCAAGGCTTCCCACCCTCCCGTGGAGCCGCCGTAGAGAAAGCGCGCCCAGCCTTGCCCTATGGCGCGAAATCGCTTTTCGATATAAGGGATGAGCTCGGTTTCTATCGCGTCGCCGTAGGGCCCGAGGTTGGCCGAGTTCACCGCGTAGGAATCGTCGTAAAACGGGTTGGCGTGCTGGATCTCGACGATGAGCAGCCGTGGAAACTTCGGCGAGATCCATTGTTGATAAAACTTGTACGCTTCTTCCTGCTGGATGCGGTTGTAACCGGCCAGGTGGAAGCGTTCACTGTAATCCGGTTTCAGGTTCGGATCCGGCGGCTCGGTGCGAAAGCCGCCGAAGTCCTCGGGGAAATGTCCGTGAAAGATGGCCAGCGGATATCGGGCTTCGGGATGCTGATCGAATCCTTCAGGGACAAGAACATTAGCGCCCAGGTACATGGGCCGCCCCCAGAACGCGCTGAGTAATTCGCTCTTGATCTTGACGTGGCGAACATATTTGGTATCTTTGGGAGCCTGAATCGGCGGGATCTGTTGATCGAGAAGGATATGCGCTTCGCTCGCCGCCGTCAGCGTCAACTGTTCCGGCTTGCTATACAGATTGCCCGGCGCCAGATTCCAGTGCTGCCCCTCGCCGCGATCCATGGGCAGCTTGACCGTGTGGCCGTCGGCGCGATGAAAGGTTTCGTAACGATGCAGCAGCGCCTGCACGTAGTAGCGCCCCGGCTTCAGCTCGGCGAGGCTGCGCACGGGATATCCGAAAGCGCGCTCGTCGATCGTGACCGGTTGTTCCGGCCTAAGGTCCTCGACATCCACGCCGAATACCATCTGTGTGGCCGGCGTGTCGTTGATTTGCATGCGCGGTTCGGCCGATCCGTCGGTCGAAATGAGCAGCAGCATCCGCCCATCGAGCGCGACGGAGCTTTGCTGCTTCGAAAAGGATATAGAGAATCGCGGCGAGCCCAGAGAGGGAAGCGCCGCGAGCAGGGAAAGACCAACCACTGCGTACACACGTCCAGTCATGCTCTTCAGTTTAAGATGCTGAACGCGAGGAGAGACGGCAATCGGCGCGCCCGGCTTTTCAGCGCCCGATCCCCTTGCCTTCCGTGATGACCACCACCTGGTTGGCGCTCACGCCCGGAACCTTGTCTACAACGCCGCTGGGCCAGCGGACTTCCAGGTCGGCATTTTCCGCGCTCCCCAAGCCAAAGTGGACGCGCAGGTCGTTTTGCGAAATATAGCTCCCACCGCTGCGCACCTCGTCTGTTTGCCGGTGTTCGCCCTTGGCGCAGATGACGCGCGCTCCGATGCCCGACCGGTTGGACTTCACGCCGACCGTTTTCACCACCAGCCAGTTGTTTTTAAACGTGCTGTCGCAACGCAGCAACTGCGGAACATCATTGACGCAGTTCACCACTACGTCGATATTGCCATCATTGTTAAAATCGCCGAACGCGCAACCGCGGGCCGCGACTTTCTCGAGAATCCCGGGACCGGCGTCCATCGACACATCCTGAAACTTCCCGTTGCCCAGATTCCGATAAAGGATCTTGCGTTCATGGTATCCGGCTTCGGCGTCCGTCTCGCCGACCTCGGGATAGACGTGCCCGTTGCAAACCAGGACGTCCTGCCAACCGTCATTATCGAAGTCGAGAAAGCCGACGCCCCATCCCATAAAGCGCGTGTTCTTCCCTAGGCCGGACTGAAAAGTCTGATCATCGAACGTCATGTTGCCGAGGTTGCGATAAAGGCTGTGAGTATCGCCGGCGAAGTTCGTCTTCACGATATCCAGCCGTCCGTCGCAGTCGTAGTCGGCCGCTGAAACTCCCATACCGGCCTGCGGCTTGCCGTCCGGACTGTAGGCGACACCCGCCTCGATGGCCACGTCGGTAAATGTGCCATCCCGATTGTTCTTGTAGAGCGCCGACGATGTCGAATCGTTGGCCACGTAAATGTCGGGCCAGCCGTCATCATCGAAATCGGCAACCAGCACACCGAGGCCGTACGTGCCGGGCGTGTTCAGGATGCCCGATTTCGCGCTCACATCTGTGAACGTACCGTTGCCTTTATTGTGAAACAGGATGTTCTTGCCGCCCTTCAGGCCGGGCGGCCCGCAAGCCACCAGGAGTCCTTTGTAGAGACAGGGGCCCGATTCAGGCAGCGGCGCCGTCTTGGGATCGAAGTCGATGTAGTTAGTTATGAACAGGTCGAGGTGGCCGTCGCGGTCGTAATCCAGAAACGCGCAACCGGTGTTCCAGCGATGCTGGCCGTGTCCAGGATCTGTGGTGACGCCTGCTTTAGCCGCTACATCGGTGAAGGTGCCGTCGCCGTTGTTGTGCCAAAGCGCGCAATCGCCCCAGTAGGTGACAAAGATGTCGTCGTGTCCGTCGTTATTGTAATCGCCGACGCACACGCCCTGGCCCCATCCGGTGCGCGCGACTCCCGCCTTCACCGTCACATCGGTAAATGTGCCGTCGCGATTGTTCTTGTACAGCCGGCTCACCGGCGCCTCTCCCGGCGCATACTTCGCTTCGAAGCGCGTGCCGTTCACGAAGAAGATATCGAGCCAGCCGTCGTTATCGTAATCGACAAATGCCACGCCGCAGCCCGTGGTCTCGAGCAGAAATTTGTTCTTTTGCTCCGTCCCGAAGATGGTTTTCGCATTCAGGCCCGCTTGCCGCGCCACGTTCACGAATTGGACCCCTGCCGGCGCCGCCCCAAGGAGCTGGTCCAAGGAGAATACACTGGCAGTCGCGCACAGGGACCGGATGAAACCGCGGCGCGTCGGCACTACCGGGTTGCCTCCCGTTCGCCGGTTTGCTCCAGCCGGGTTCTGGCAGCCTGCAGATTGTGTTTTGCCGCGTCCAGATGGGGATCCAGGCGCACGGCGGTTTCGAACTCCGGAATGGCTTCGCGGAACCGGCCGAGCCGGGCGAGCACCGTGCCCAGATCGCTGTGCAGCGCCGCGTCGTCCGCATGGAAGCGAAGGCATTCGCGAAGGTGCGTGGCCGCATCTTCCAGCCGGCCCGCCGCCGCCATCTCGTTGCCCCACAGCCGCAGCACTTCACCCAGATGCTCTCGCGCTCCGGCGTCATCCGGGCTTTCTTTCAGCACCTGCCGGAACTGCGCCGCCGCCGGTTCCCACTGTTGCTCTTCCGCAAGCGCGTTGGCCAGGTTATACCGAGCGTTCGTATACCGCGGATTCGATCGCAGGGCACGTTCGAACATGCCAGCCGCGTCGCTTGCATTTCCGGCCGTCAGCAGCGCCGCGCCCAACGTGTTCAGCGCGACAGGTTGCTCCGGCCGCGCCTCGACGGCGGCGCGCAGATTCTGGATAGCCTCGGCCGAATTCCCCCGCGCAAGCTGCAACGCGCCCAGATTGAAGTGCGCCGAGAAATCTCCGGGGTATTTATCCAGGCGATGGCGCATGATGGCTTCCTGCAGTTCCATTCGCCGGTCCTGTGCACCGCGCGGCAACACCTGCAGCCACAGATGACCCATCTCGTCGGTCGCTTGATTTCCGCCCCGCACGCGCTTCGCCGGGTGGTTGGGATTACGCGGGTTCTCGTCCGAGTTGTCGTAATGAAAGCGCATCGACACGACGCTCCCCTTCGGCAGGAACACCGGCGACCGGTATCGGTACACCGCCTGCCAGTTCACATCCCAGTCCGGAATGCGAATCAGCCACTTGCGGCTGCCGTCTGGAAGCGTGGCGTAGCCTTCGAGCAGACGGCCGAGGTAATGAGCGTGGGGGTAGACCGCGAGAACGTCCATGTCCATCGGGACCGCGAAATCGTCGCTGACTTCAAAGTCGCGCGCGCCGGCGGGAATGTCGAGCGCGCTATCGTGCTCGAGCTGCACCAGCATGGGGAACTTCGTTCCCGGATGGTCCGTGAAATAGAGCCCGATGGACGGCTGCACCATCTCAGGTTTGCCCGTGGGCTGCATGTGAACGTTCAGGATGAGGTCGGTCGACGAGTCCGCGCGCCACGCCATGCCGTCCGGCTCCTGAAAGGGGATGCCGCCGGGCTTCCAGAACAGGAAGTGGCTGTCGGGATCGAACGTATCCGCCTCGATATTCAGGTCCATGCCTGGGAAGCCCGCGCCTGGCGTTTTCTCCTGCGTTCGCGCGGTGCGGCTCCGGTCGATGAGCACGTTCGCGTGGTGCACGGCGCGCGCGTTGCCCGGCCGGATTTCGATGGCCTTCACCCAGCGTGTACCAGCCGCCTTCATGGGCAGCACAAAATTCCAGTATTCGTCGGGACCGTCCGCGCGCAATGCATAAGGCGCCGGCGCCCGGAGCACCATATCCGGCGTGCCGAGCTGCCATCCCGGAGTGAATTTCGGTAGAGGTGCGGCGTCCGCGGGATCGCCCGCCACCGCCCCCTGCTGCACCCACTGCTCGATCAGCCGGATCAGTGCGTCACTGAGCCGCTGTTCCTCCTGAAAATCGCCGCGCCCGGCCTCCGGCAGCCAGGGCGGCATGTAGCGGCGCTTAGTCACTGCGACAATCTGCGTAGCATGCTTCTTCACGTCCCGGTAAGTCAGCAGCGGGAACGGCCCCGCCTCTCCCGGGCGATGGCACGGCGCGCACGACCGGTAAATGATCGGCGTCATGTGCTTGTAAAAGGTGATGACCTCGGCCTTCCCGGGCCAGGCGGCCGCTGCCAGTGCGGCAAAACAGAGAACCCACCTCATTCCACGTCAGCCAGGTAGCAGCCCACCGCAGGCGCAGACTCTTCGGGCTGGGGACGGCCGTCGAGCGCGGCGGCAATTGCGTCTTCAAGATCGCGGTGCGTCGGAGCTCCCATGGCCTTTCCGAGTTCCACGTATCGGTTATCAATGCGACCGTGGTATAGCAGCTTGCCGTCCGCCGAGAACACCGCGGCTTCGGGAGTGATGGTGGCCTTGGCGCGCCGCACCAGCGAGTGAGCCGGATCGCGAAGCACCACGCCCGGAAACCCGTATTGCTCGATGTGCCGCCGGATGTTCTCGCTCGTCTCAGCCCGATCGGCATAAACGATCGAGAAAACAGCACCGCGTGGGGCGAACTCATCGCTCAGCCGCTTCAGTTCCGGAGCGTAACGGTTGGAGACCGGGCAATCCGTGCGCACGAAAATAAAAATCCGCGCCTTCGCCGCGGGAGCAAAAGGATCGACCGCCTTTCCCTCCAGATTCAGTGTTCCGGAAACAGCCCCGAAGCCCGTCGCGGCAGCGGCCCATAGCAGCAGGAAGCGCAGCCCGTGCATTCGAATATTATCGCAGCAAACCCTGAGCATACAAACTGAGCCGCCACTGAAAGGAGCGGTCAAAGTCAACGCCGTGTATTCACTCGCCAAGCGTGATTGCGGATAAAATTGTGAGCTTGAAGGTTAATAGAGTCGTGACCGCCATTGAGGATAAGGGCCCGTGGCCTGTCCCACTTGTGCGTCTGATCTGCCTGCTGCTGATGTTCTCCTCGCTCGCGAGCGCTGGCGAAAGCGGTTATTTGGGGCGTGAGGTGTGCGCCGGCTGTCACAAAAACATTGCGATCGCGCAGTCTCGCACGAACATGGCCCGGGCCTGGCCGGGCATTGCCACCCCGCAACTCCCGGCGAATTATTCCGAGGCGCACTCGGAGGGCCCGTCTCCCGCGATCGAGTATGCGCTAACCAGAACCGGGCGGAACATGCAATATCGAGTGCAAATGCCAGGGCAGCCGCCGCTCGATTTTCCGGTGGAAGCCACGATCGGCGGCGAACGCCATGGGATCAGTTTTCTGGTCCGTGTAAACGCTCTGGACGGCTTGCCCCTGCCGCGTCCGGCGTTGGTGGAAGCCCGGTACTTTCACTATGCGCAACAAAACAAGCTGGCGCTCGAGCTCGGTTTTCCCGAGGAGAAGCCCTCAACTTATGAAACGGCCTTGGGCCGGCTACTCACTCCAAAGTTGGAAAAGAACTGCCTCGCCTGTCACGGCGCGCCGCGAACTCGTGGACCCCGCGTCCAGACGGGCATAGACTGCGAGAGCTGCCATGGCCCGGGCCAAAAGCACCTGATCGCGCTCGGCGCGCATTCGTCGGACCTCGGCATATTGAACCCCAAGAAGCTGCCTGTTGCCGAGCGCATGCGCCCATGCGCGCAATGTCATGCGGGCTCCAGTGTCGTTGAGGATCCGATGCCGTACGACACGCTGATTTCCAATCAAGTGACATCGTTGAAAAATACCGAGTGTTGGCGCCAAAGCGGGGGGGAGTTCACTTGCACGGATTGTCACGACCCGCATCGGGACGCGCCCCGTCTCGTGCTGACCGCCAAATCCGAAAAGACATGCCTACGGTGTCATGGCGCGACAGTATCGACTCATGCCGCTCTGTGCCCGGTGAATCGCATCAAAGGCTGCGTCGGATGCCATATGCCTGACCAGACTCGCGGCGCGTTTATTATGTCGGATCACTGGATTCGCGTCCATCCCGAGCAAAAGGTCGAAGTGGCCGCCCACAATGCGGCTTGGCGAACGAAGATCCCTCCCAAGCGTCTGTATCTCCGCATGATGGTTTTCGCCGACCGGGAAAAAGCGTCTGCAGTCCGCCAGCAGCTTCTCGCGGGCGGATCTTTTTTCGAACTTGCCAGGGCCCATTCGATCGATCGCGCCACCGCAGAAACTGGCGGATATCTGGGGGACCTCGAACCAAACCAGCTCGAACCCGCTTTGTCTTCGGCCGCGCTGAAACTCCAGCCCGGAGAGATCTCGAATGTAGTCGAATCAAACGGAAAGTACTTCACCCTTCAGCGTATGCCGCGGAATTTCCGCGAGGATGCTGAAGCGGTATTCGATAAGGCGATGGACCTGCGAAAGCAAGGCAAGCTGCAGGAATCCGTCAACGAATTGCTCGAAGCATTAAAGATCTATCCGCGGCTGCTGCGCGCCCTCAACTGGCTCGCTGCCATGTACGCGCAAGGCGGCAATCCGGGCGTCAGTGTTGGAATTCTGACCCTCGCAGCCCGGCTCTATCCGGAGGACAGCGACGCCCATTTTAACCTCGCACTCGCCTATGGCGCGATGGGCAAGGCGGAGGAAATCCCCGAATACCGGCGCGCCTTGGAACTCGATCCCGATCTTGTCGTGATCTATGTAAATTGGGGCGCCACACTCTATGAAAAAGGCCAGTACCAAGACGCTATCAAGGTTTATCGAGAGGGAATCAAGGTAGACCCCCTGCTTGCCTCCCTTCACTACAGCCTGTCGCTGGCCCTGGAACACGAGAAGCAGACCGCCGAAGCGGAAGCGGAGATGGCCTTGGCCCGGAAGATCGATCCCAACGTTGGCGCGCGGTAAAGCTGGCCGGGACTGGCACACCGGCTGTCCCTAATCCAGACAATCGCTGCCGCCCCGACTGCGCGTCGGGGACGGTGGGTGCCTGTCCCTTTCCGGTTACAGCGACTAAAAGGAGCGGTCAAGGTCAACACCGTGTATTCACTCGCCAAGCGCGATTGCGGATAAAATTGTGAGCTTGAAGGTAAATAGAGTCGTGACTGCCATTGAGGATAAGGGTCTGGCATGAGTTTGGCAGACTACATGGGCCCGTGGTCTGCCCCGCCCGTGCGTCTGATCTACCTGCTGCTGATGGTCTCGTCGCTCGCGAGCGCAGGCGAAAGCGGCTACCTGGGGCGCGAAGTATGCGCCGGCTGCCACAAGAACATCGCCACGTTGCAGTCCCGCACCAACATGGCGCGGACCTGGCAGGGCGTTGCCATTAACCAGCAACTCCCGGAGAATTATTCCCAGACGCACGCCGAGGGTCCGGACCCTGAGATCAAGTACGCGGTTCAGAGGTCCGGCCAGAACCTGCAATATCGGGTGCAAATGCCCGGGCGCCCAGAGCTCGATTTTCCGGTGGAAACCATGGTCGGCGGCGACCGCCACGGGATCAGTTTTCTGTTCCGCGTTCCCGCGGTGGAAGGCCAGCCGCTGCCGCTTTCGCGTCTGCTCGAAGCCCGGTACTTCCACTATGCGCAGCAGAACAAGCTCGCGTTCTCGCTCGGTTTCCCTGAGGAGAAGCCCTCGAATTATGAAACGGCCATGGGCCGGGTATTAACTCCGTATCTGGAAAAGAGATGCCTCTCCTGCCACGGCGCGCCGCGAACTCACGGAATGCAGGTCGAAACCGGAGTTGCTTGCGAGAACTGCCACGGCCCAGGCCAACCGCATTTAGCCGCGCTCAGCGCTCACTCGCGAGACCTCGCCATGTGGAATCCGAACAAGCTGCCCATGGCCGAGCGGATGCGGCCGTGCACGCAATGTCATGCGGGCTCCAGCATCATCGAAGACCCCATGCCGGACGACGTGCTGATTTCCGATCAGGTGACGGCATTGAAGAACAGCGAATGCTGGCGTCAAAGCGGCGGTGAGATCACGTGCATCAACTGTCATGACCCGCATCAGGATGCGCCCCGTCCTGTGCTGCTCGCCAGGGCCGAAAAAACGTGTTTGCGATGCCACAGCGCGACAGTTACGAATCATGCGGGCTTGTGCCCCGTGAATCGGGCCACAGGCTGCGCCGAGTGCCACATGCTGGACGAAACGCGCGGCGCGTTCGTGATAGCGGAACACTGGATTCGCGTCAATCCCGATCAAAAGATCAAAGTGACGGCCCGCAATCCGGCATGGCGCACCACGATTATTCCCAGACATCTGTGGCTCCGCATAATGGTCTTGGACGACCGGGGAAAAGCGGCGGAAATCCGGCAGCAGTTCTTATCGGGAGGATCTTTCTTCGAACTTGCCCGGGCCAATTCGATCGACCGAGGTACGGCCAGCAAAGGCGGCTATCTGGGCGATATCGACCGAAGCCAGCTCGATCCGGCGTGGTCCGGAGCGGCCCTGAAGCTTCAGCCCGGAGAGATTTCCGATATCGTCGAAGCCGATGGAAAGTACGTCCTGGTTCAGCGCATGCCGCGGAATTTCCGTGTGGAGGCCGAAGCGATATTCAACAGGGCGATGGAACTGCGGAAACAGGGCAAGCTGCAAGACTCCGTCAACGGATTGCTCGGAGCATTGAAAATCTATCCGCATTTTCTCCGCGCGCTCACTTGGCTTGGTGCAACGTACGGGCAGAGCGGCAACCCCGCCGTTAGTGTCAAAATTCTGACCATTGCAAGCCAGCTCTATCCTCAGGACGCGGGCGCCCACTTCAACCTCGCGCTCGCCTATGGCGAGTTGGGCAATGCGGACGAAATTCCCGAATACAAGCGCACCCTGGAAATCGATCCCGATTACGTCTTGGCCTATCTCAACTGGGGCGCCGCGCTCTATGCGAAAGGCCAATACGAAGAGGCGATCAAGATCTATCGTCAAGGGATCGAAGTAAACCCTCTGTATGCCTCTCTGCACTACAGCCTGGGGCTGGCATTGGAGCAGGAAAAGAAGACAGCCGAAGCGGAGGCGGAAATGGCGCTGGCCGCAAAGATCGACCCCAACGTGGGCAAACGTTGAGACCGCTTGCTTGCGCACGGCTCAGTCAGGGAGCGGTCAATCCCGTTTTCAACAGAGCCACACTTGCCGCAAAACAGAAACGGCCGGCAGAGTATTCACCCTGCCGGCCGGAATTGCACTACAGCGTCTAAAACTTGATGTTCGCCGAGATTTGCAGCGTTCGCATTCCGACGCCGTTGTTGCCGCCGAAGGCGATACCGGTGATCTGGCCGACCGTGGGGCTCTGAACATCTGTATTCGGGTTGCCCAGGTTGGTATGGTTGAAGAAGTTCCTGGAATCCAGGCGGAGTCCGAACAAGATACGTTCTGTAATGTGGAACTCCTTGCGCGCCATGAAGTCGAAGTTGATGAAATGCGGACCAATTAGCTGATCGATCGGGTAATTGCCGAAGGCGGAAGCCGAGGGGTACAAATACGGGCCCGACGTGCACTGCTCGTTGGGGCAACCCATGAACCATTGATTGCGATCCTGCGTCGATGGGTACAAACTCCCGCTCCCTTTATCGGGGCGATTGTTGGGGCCCGCGCTTGGTTTCGTCGCTCCCCCATAGTTGTCAATGGTCGGCGAGAACGGCAGGCCGCTGTAGAAGGTCGTGATCAAAGCAATGGTCCACCCGCCCGCCACTGCGTCCACCCCTTTATTCACACTGGACCCGAATTTCTTGCCCCTTCCGAAGGGGACGTCATAGTTTTGCGCGATCGTGATCTGGTGGTGAGGGATCAGGCTGCTATCCCCGTAGCCACCGGCCCCATTCTGGGGACCACGGAGGAAATAGTAATTCACGTCGTACGGCCCGTCCCAGGTCTTCAGAACCTGATAGGTGTAGTTCCCCTGGACGGTCCAACCGCTCCAGTTCTTTACCGTCACCGTGGACTGGAAGGAGTTGTATTGCTGGTTCGTGCAGTTGCAGTAATAACCCAGGCCCTGCGTCCATCCGTACAGACCGAAGTACGGCTGACTCGCCGTATTGGTTTGCGGATTCCATATAGCCTGATTCGGATCAACCGTATTAGAGGTGCCCATCCAGCCATGTCTCGTGGAATTTCCCACATAACCTCCGCTGACTGCGATCTTGTCCGTCATCTGCCGCTCCACAATGCCGTTGTACTGGTAGACAACCGGCATGGTGAACGTGGCGGGGCGGAACTTCGGCGAAATCCCGTTGGGGAGTGGGAAAGTTCCATTGGAGCTCACCGTGACAGACGTAGGAGCCGATGGCCCCTGGGCGAGGCTAAACACAGAATCGAACGGCGTCGAAGCCGGGTTGACAATCTGCTGATAGGACAACACGGGCGGGTTCTGCGTCACGTTGTGCCCAAACGTGGAGCCAAAAGTCCCCAGATTGTATGACCATCCATAACCCGCGCGCACCACAGTCTTCTTGTCAATCTGGTACGCCACGCCGACCCTGGGCGCAAACTCGTGCCAGTTCATGTTCTGAATGCCATGCGTGGATACGCCGCCCACACCGAAAACGTACATGAGACCGTTGCTCAAATTCAGTGTGGCGCCGTTCCCGTTTGCGTTCACGGTTTCTGGGAACACCTGTTCCCAGCGTAGGCCGATGTTCGCGGTCAGCTTTGAAGTCACGCGCCACGTATCCTGCCCATACCAGAAGAAACGCTTCTGGCGCTCCTGGGCGTCGGTACTGCTGCTGACATACCGGTCAAAGCTGGAGACGCCTCCAAGCAAAAACGTGGCCAAACCTAAACCATCGACCGCGCTTCCGTTGGGCGAGGAGACAAAGCCCGTGTACTGGCCATTGAAGTACAACTCGCCAGCTCGATGGCTGTCGCTGGGAACGCGCAGGTTGGCCGCGTATCGTAGGTCCGCGCCGAATTTGAACGTGTGGTTGCCGTGGATCTTGGTCACGTTGTCGATGAACTGTATCTGCCGCTCGGTCTGCGTCAGCGGGCAGTTGCATTGGTTGACGCCCAGAGCATACCCCAACTTGACGTCGTTGGAGGGATCCTGGATATCGAAATAAGGCATACCCGAGGTATAGGTTTTGTCCAGATTCAAACCCGGAATGCCGGCATCCGCGGCTGGCGAGGTTCCATAACCGTTGGGCACGTCGAACACGTGATACCGCATGTAGCCCAAGCGGAATTCATTGATGAGCGTCGGACTGAACGTATACGTCCAACCTGCGGCAAGGCTTTGATTCCTGGCCTCGGAGCTGCCCGCATAGTTTCCGACATTCGGGCCGCCGGCCTCCAAGCCGAAGGCGCCGGGGGCTTGCTCGGTAAACTGTGCATAGCTGTAACGGCCGAAAATCGAATTCTTCTCATTCAGGTAGTAATCCCAGCGCGTGTCCCACTGGTTACCCGTAATGGCAACGGCCCCGCTGGCACTATAGTTGTTCACATAAGAGGTGCCGGCCACGTTCGTATTGGGTAGGGGCCAGTACTGCAAGAGCGCAAGAGCCTGCGGGCTCAGACGGTTCGCCGGAATAATGTTCCCCGCAAACGGCTGCCGGCCAGTGCCGTCTGGACTTCCCGTGGCCGGATCGTAGATCTGGTAGTTGGGGCTGGCGGCCAGCCAATCCCCTAGGTTCCCGGTGCGATCCTGAGCCGTGGGCACCGAGGTCAAAACGGATCCGCCCAGCGCCTGCCGGTTCAGTTGCGTGTCGGCGAAGAAGAACAGCTTATCTTTGATCACTCTTCCGCCAATCGTTCCGCCAAACTGGTTTTGGCGGTATGTTGGGTTGGCGTTGGTAAAGGGGTTTCTGGCAAAATCCTGGAAGCCGGGCGTGTTGACCTGAAGGTATTCGAAGGCGCTGCCGTGGAGTTCGTTGGTGCCCGATTTGGTCGAGTAGGCCGCCATTCCGCCACCCGTATACGAGAATTCGGCGTCGAAGTTCTGGTTTGCCTGCTTGACCTCATTGACCGAATCAAAAACCGGGTTGATCACAATAATCCCCAGAATCGGGTCCTGGTTGGTGGTCCCGTCCAGTTCGTACCCCATGGCATCGAACACCTGGCCATTGACCACCATCTGGACGCTGTTTTGCGGGTTCTCATCCGAAGCATGCGCCCAGCCGAACGGAACGGTTCCTGGTTGCAGTAACTCGAAGGCCTGGAGATTGCGCCCCACGCTGGGCAGTTCCTCAATCTGATGGGCATCAAAGGTTTGGGCAACGTCCGCCTTATCGGATTGCAGCAAGGGAGCAGCCGCCGTCACCTCCACTTCCTGGCTGACATTGCCGACCTGCAAAACCACGTCGAAGCGGGCTACCTGGTCGACCAGCACTGTGATGGGGTTGGAGACGGCCTTTTGAAACCCAGTCGCTTCAATGCTGACCTGGTATT
>Ga0335077_10001219_pt1 | contig 30338 bp, 26 predicted proteins | sample Lox_Sample_31_FD_207151 | JGI IMG/M metagenome (GOLD analysis project Ga0335077, IMG submission 207151) | Soil microbial communities from Loxahatchee National Wildlife Refuge, Florida, United States - Lox_Sample_3.1 | ecosystem: Environmental > Terrestrial > Soil > Wetlands | place: USA... | reverse complement strand
ACCTCAAACAGCCTGCGCAAATTTATCAGGAACTGGCGGCGCGCACGCGGTATGGTTTCTCGCGATTCATCAATCGCGAAAACGGCGGGCTTTACGACGTGCTTGACGGACCGCAGGGAACCGATAGCACGGTACGCCCGAATCAGATCTTTGCGGTGAGTCTGCCGTACAGCCCGCTGCATAAAGACACGCAAATCGGCGTCGTTCGGCTTTGCGGCAGGGAATTGCTTAGTTCTTATGGAATGCGTTCGCTTTCTCCCTCGCACCCGGATTTTCACCCCTATTACTTCGGTGGCGTGATGGAGCGCAACGGGGGTTACCATCAAGGGCCGGTGTGGGCGTGGCTGCTGGGTCATTATGTTTTGGCTGAATACCGCGTGCACGGCGACGCAAAGGCGGCACAGCGGCGGCTCGAGCCGCTTGAGGATCATCTATTGGATGCGGCGCTTGGCAATATCAGCGAAATTTTCGACGGCGCGCCGCCGCATACGCCGCGCGGCGCTCCGTGCCAGGCATGGTCTGTCGGCTGCGTACTGGAAACCTGGCTGCAGCTTGAGCGGGCGAAAAAACCGCGAACTGCGACCGGAAACACGCCGTTGGCGGTTAAATAAAGCCGCCGAGAATAAAGTAATCCGCGAAACGGATTGCCATGGATCAGGAGATGAACGCATCGAATGTTGCTTTAAATGAAGAGCGTCAACGGCTGAACGCCCAGCATGAAGGGCGCGAAAACTGGCGACTGTGGGGTCCTTATCTGGCGGAACGCGCCTGGGGGACCGTGCGCGAGGATTACAGCCCGGGCGGCACCGCATGGGAATATTTGGATCACGATCAATCTCGTTCGCGCGTTTACCGCTGGAGCGAAGACGGCATGGGCGGCATCTGTGACGAGCAGCAACGATTGTGTTTTGCGCTTGCCTTATGGAACGGGCGCGATCCGATTCTCAAGGAGCGCGCGTTTGGGCTTACCGGTAATCAGGGCAACCACGGCGAGGACGTAAAGGAATATTACTTCTATTTGGATGCGACGCCCTCACATAGCTACATGCGTTACCTCTATAAGTATCCGCAGGCGGAATATCCGTACCGCCGGCTGGTCGAGGAGAACGCGCGCCGCTCGCGCCAGGACCCGCCATTTAACTTGCTGGACACAGGTGTGTTCCGCGACAACCGCTACTGGGACGTGGAAGTGCGCTATGCAAAAGCAAGCCCGGATGAGATTCATATTCGCATTATCTTCGCAAACCGTGGCCCGGAAAGCGCGGCGCTGCACGTGCTGCCGCAACTCTGGTTCCGCAATACCTGGTCGTGGGGCGAGCCGGGCGCGATGCCCGCACTGCGTGAAATAGCGGCGCCCAAAGACGCAATGTGGGCGGTGCAGGCGCACCATGAGGCGTTGGGCGATTATTTTCTATACGGTCGGCATAAAGCGGAGACCCTGTACACCGAAAACGAAAGCAACGCGGAGCGCCTTTGGGGATTGCCGAACCCGACGCCTTATGTCAAGGATGCGTTCCACCGTTGTGTGATCGGCATGGAAAAAACGGCGGTGAATCCTGAAAAACGAGGCACCAAATTCGCCGCGTGGCATGTGCTGAAGGTGGAGCCGGGCCAGTCAGCGAGAATAGGGCTCACGCTTGCGGCGCGCATGCTGGATTCACCGTTCGCCAGGCGGGAAATAATCTTCTCGCAGCGCGAGTCGGAAGCAGCAGTGTTCTACGACGAGCTTTTGCCCGAAGCGAGCGCCCAGGACCACAATATCCTGCGTCAGGCACTGGCGGGAATGATCTGGAGCAAGCAGTTCTTTCATTACGACGTGGCACGCTGGCTCGACGGCGATGCGCTGCGACCGCCGGAAAGCCGCAAAGGAGGACGCAACCGCAGCTGGCGTCATCTCAGGGCGGCGCATGTCATATCGATGCCCGACAAATGGGAATACCCGTGGTTCGCCGCCTGGGACCTCGCGTTTCATACTGCCGCGCTGGCGCTGGTGGACGTGGATTTCGCCAAGGACCAGATCGAGCTTTTACTAAAAGAATATTATCTGCACCCCAACGGCCAAATTCCAGCCTATGAGTGGGCATTCGGCGATGTCAACCCGCCGGTGCTGGCGATGGCTGCGCTGAAAGTGTTCCGCGCGGAGCGGGTGCAACGCGGCGAAGGTGATTTGCGTTTCCTGCAACGGGTTACCCATAAGCTGCTTATGAATTACACGTGGTGGCTGAACCGCAAGGATTCCGACGGTCACAATGTTTTTGAAGGCGGTTTTCTTGGTCTGGACAACATCTCAGTCTATGACCGCTCGCAGCCGCTGCCGCCAGGTTACGCGCTCAAGCAGGCCGACGCGACCGGTTGGATGGCGATGTTCGCTCTAAACATGACTCTGCTGGCGCTGGAGCTCACCGCAGAACAATCAGACTATGAGGACGTGGCGATTCAGTGCTATGAGCAGTTCCTGGCGATGGCGAACGCCATTGCCGGCCATGCCGGAAGCCGCATTTCGCTGTGGGACGATAAGGATGGCTTTTTCAAGGACCAAGTGGTTACGCCGGACGGCATGTGGCGCCCCATCGACGTGTTTTCCTGGGTAGGAATTATTCCGCTTTTTGCCTGCGAAGTCGTGGACAAGCGGCTGCTCGATAAGGCCCCGCGCTTTGAGAAGATTCTGGGAAAACATTACCGCGGCCACTACGACGGCCACAAAGTAAGTTCTTGCCCTGTTGCGACGAATGCACGCGGCGAGCATTTGTTGGCGCTGGTCAATACTGAGTGGTTGCCGCGAATCTTAATGCGCCTACTCTCCGAACACGAGTTCCTTTCGCGCTACGGCATCCGCAGCGTCTCGCGCATTCACGCCAAGCGCCGCGACCTCGGCGTGCTTCCCGGCATCGGCCAAGCGCTTATCGAATACGTGCCCGGGGAGTCCAACAGCGGCCTTTTCGGCGGAAATTCCAATTGGCGCGGCCCGATCTGGATGCCAACCAATTACACTTTGATCCAGGCGATTGAGAAATTCCACCGCTATCTCGGCGACAGCTTCAAGGTGCCGGTACCCTGCGTTAGCAACCAAGAGATGACGCTAAAAGAAATCGCCAACCTGATTTCCGAACGCCTGGTTGACATGTTTCGACGCGATGAAAACGGACGGGTTCCGGCTTTGCCCCCGGATAGCCCGTTCCAGCATGATCCGCACTGGAAAGATCTGCTGCTGTTCAACGAGTACTTCCACGGCGAGACCGGATTAGGCTTGGGCGCGATGCACCAGACCGGCTGGACCGGATTGGTGGCCAATCTGGTTCAGCGCCGTTACCGTTCCGATATCCCTGCATTCTGGAAGAAGCGGTCGCTGCAGAAAAAAAGGGGAACATTGTCGCCTAGCGATGGCGTGCAATGATTCGCTGCATGTGCTGCAACAAGGCGACCCTATATATTTGGTAAATGCCACAAGCGGATGCCCGTGTTTTTTCCGTAATGCACAACGGCGTTTGGGCTGAGCCTATGATAATATTTCTTCAAGCGCAGCTTCGGTTCCCCCGGTTTTGTGCGCGGGGAGCGCAAATATCGCAGACTGACAAGGATTCGCCAAGACCGTAGTAAATTACAATTCTTCATGGGGAAATCCAATGTACAAAAGAATACTACTGCCTTTCGACAGCAGCAGCACGGCGGCACACGCTTTAGCAGAGTCGATCAAGCTTGCTTCCGAAATGAAGTCAAAATTGCGCATTGTTCACGTGGTGAATGTCGGCCTGCCAAGCGATGATGACCTGGAAGGCATTATCGATGTCGAAGAACTTTCAAAAAAACTGCACCATTTGGGCCAAACCTTGCTGGACAAGGCTGCCGATACGGCCCGCAAGTCTGGCGTGGAACCGGAAACAGGATTGCTCGATGCAAAAAAAGGCCGCGTCGCGGCCGTGCTTGGAGAAGAGGCAGCTAAGTGGCACGCGGACCTGGTGGTTATGGGAACGCATGGGAGAGTCGGTTTCGAGTATCTTTTGATGGGAAGCGTGGCGGAGGAATTTATTCGCATCGCCAATGCGCCTATCCTGATTGTCCGGGGATAGTTCAGCCGGTGCTTCACGCCATCATCGAGGTAACTGCAATTCCTCTAAGTCGACAGCGGGGCGGATACATCTTTTGCAACTAAGGTGGGAATTACAATTAATCTGGTTGACAGCAAAACACGGATCGACTCGGTGCAACGCTAAACGAGTGACGTAAAAGTAAACACACGCTCGCACATACCCTTGCGGAAAAACTGCTCACACCGCAACCCGGATATTGATTCCAGAATGTAGGCGATCGAATGATTCCGCGTCATGCAAATTATCCAGTATTGAAATCAAGCTGCGCGCTCGCACGCTTAAATCCTTAAGGAGAAGGCGATTGGAGCCCACAAATCGCTCGCGCTTTCCTGAATTCGAGGGGCTTGGACTGAGCGAGCAGCAAATGCTTGCCTATGACCGCTACCGCTTCTGGCGTATTACGGTCATGGCCGCGGCATGGTACAGCTTTTATTATCTGGGACGCCTTGACTGGAGCTTTTGCATCCCCTGGATCATCAGCGACCTGAATATCACCAAGTTCAACGCCGGACTCGGCGCAAGCACGATCCTTTGGGCCTATGCATTGGGCGTGTTTCTCAGCGGACGGTTGGCCGACAAATACGGCGCTCGCATCATGGATACCATCGGCGGAATCGGGACGACCGTCATGAATATCGTGATCGCCGGCTTATCCAATCTTAATTTCATCTTGGGCGCGCTTTTTGTGAACGGTTTCATTCAGGGGCAGGCTTACGCATCGACCAACGGCATGATCAGTCAGTGGTATCCGAAATCCAAGCGCGGCTTTGCAACGGGACTCTACGCGGCGTCGACCGGAGTTTCAACGCTGGTGGTTTGGCTTATTACCGGTTATTTCGTAACACATTACGGCTGGCGCGCTGCTTTTGCGTATCCGGTTTTGTTATTCACGTTGCCAATAACGATAGTCATGTTTTTGGTCGTGCGCAGCAGGCCCGAGGACGCCAATTTTCCTCCCTACCAAGAGACGCTGACCGATTCGATCTCCGCCAAAGCGGAGCATTACACGCCTGAGGAAACTCGCGGAGTCAAGGCGTGGAAAATTCTCTTCTCGAACTGGAAATTTATGCTGTATGCGGCGGCATCCATGCTGATGCACGTGGGACGCTACGGGCTTCTCACCTGGATTCCCCTTTATTACGCCGAAACATCGGGCGTCCCCCTCTCGAATATACCCGCTGCGACTGTAGCGCTGCCTCTTGGAATAATGTTGGGGCCGCTTGCCGCGGGATGGATAGCCGACAGATTCTTCCGTGCCAAGCGCTTTCAGGTGCTAAATATCTACATGGGGTGTTTCATCGCGATTATGCTTGCGATGGCGCATTTTGGCATCAGGGAGATCGGTCTCCACGGCTCTTTCGCGCTGCTGGTGCTCGGCGGCTTTTTCGCGCTGGGCGCGATCGGTGATTTGTTTGCTGCAGCATGCGATTTCGGCGGGCGCAGGATGGCCGCGACTGCGGTTGGCGTCGTCGACCTGTTTAACTATATTGGGGCTGGGTTGCAAGGGATTGTGATCGGCGGGCTTTTACAATTAACCGGTAACTGGCCCGCTGTCTTTTATACCTTGTCGATCGCGACGGCATTGGGCTTGATACTCGTCAATATTGTGAGAGAATAAAAAGCTACCGAGGACCGCTTGTTGCGTAATGTCCACCCGCTACCTCATGATGCTTATACCGTTTTGATTTAGATCAAAGCGGCATGCTGCGGGTGCGAGCATAATGAATTTGGTTTTTAGAGGGAGATATCATGGCAATTGGAGAAATCTGCAGCCGGGAGGTGGTGTTCGCGCGCAGGGACACCACTATAAAGGCAGCCGCAAGTTTAATGCGCGAGTCGCACATTGGAAGCCTGGTGATTGTAGACGAACCCAACGGGAAACGTATTCCGGCGGGAATTCTGACGGATCGGGATATCGTGGTCGCGGTCGTGGCGCTTGGGCTTAACCCGGATGCGATTCAGGTGGGGGACGTGATGGGCCAAGAACTTTTGGCAGTGCGCGAGGATGCCGGAGTGGCGGAAACAGCGGAGCTCATGCGGCTGAAAGGCGTACGGCGCCTGCCGGTAACCGACGACGCAGGCGCGCTTGTCGGCGTCGTTGCGGCCGATGATCTCCTGATTCTGCTCGCTGAGGAACTGTCCGCGCTCGCGACCATGGTTGCGCGCGAGCACAAACGGGAGCAAGAAACGAGACGAATCAGTGTCTGAGTTACGGACCGTGCAAACACCATTGCAAATCGTCTTTCACGGGATCAGTCACTCGGATGCGCTCGAGACGCATATCCGAGAAAAAGCCCAGAAGCTGGATTCATTTCATCCGCAGGTGCTGCGCTGCCACGTCACAGTGGAACAGCCTCACAAGCATAAACATCAAGGCAATCGCTTCAATGTGAGGATTGATTTAAATGTGCCCGGCGACACGATAGCTGTCAATCGCGATGCCCACGAGGATGTCTATGTCGCGTTGCGCGACGCTTTTGACGCTGCGTGCCGCCAGTTGGAAGACAGCAGTCGGCGCACGCGCGGCGCGGTGAAACACCATAGAGAACCGCAACGCAGCGGAAGCGAGACCGATTCAAAATAGCCGGCAAAAAGAGTTGCCATGAGCAGAAAAGAACCTAGAGCCCATCGCCACCATCATCTCGATCGCCAGATTGAGGAAGTCGTGCACGACCCGTATCAGGCGCGCGCCAAGCCGCCAGAGCCGTCGGCGTGCCCCAGCTGCGGTATCGTGTTCCATCAAGGCCGCTGGCAGAGATTGCCACGTCCCACTGACGCGCGGGATTATGTCTGTCCAGCATGCCACAGAACGCGCGATCACTTCCCCGCGGGTTACGTCACCCTGAGTGGCGAAGCGATGACCAGTCGCCGCGAGGAACTGATGCGCCTTGTTCGGCACGAGGAAACTAAGGAAAAATCGGACCACCCGCTGCACCGGATTATGGAAATAGAAGACCAGCCGGATAAGATCGTAATTACAACCACGGACGTGCATCTTCCGCGCCGTATCGGCGAAGCGGTGCGCCGTGCATACCGCGGCGACCTTGATGTGAAGTACAGCCCGGACGAGTACACGGTGCGCGTCAACTGGACGGGGTAAATTTATACCTGGAGCCGGTGGCTTATCAGCGCAAAAGGAGATACCTGTGTCCAAACCGACTCTTCGCTGACTTAACACCGCCGACGGACTGCACATGATCAGGAACCGGAAAAAAAGACGCGCGCTAGCTGCGGCATTGTTGGTGTTAGGCGCGGTGCTGATGTGGCTCGCGCCGGAGGTATGGTGGGGCTTAGTGCTGTTCGCTGTCGCAATCGCGCTTGAGCTGGTTGGTATCAGGTTGGAACACGCCCGCGGACGATAGCCCAACCTCTAGGCTGAGCAAGGCACGCAAGCGTTGAAATGCCGTGCCGAAAGGCGTAAATCGAAACGAGGTTGTCATGTACAAGCACATTTTATTGCCGACAGACGGCTCGCCATTATCCGAGAGGGCGGTGGAAAGCGGAATTGAATTTGCAAAGGCGATCGGTGCTCGTGTGACCGGTTTGCATGTAACGCCAAGTTTTCGAGCTACGCTTTTGAAAGGCTGGGCGCACGGTGCCTCGAAACCACGCGCGCGGCTGAAAGCCATGTTTAATGAGCATGCCAAGCAATATGTCGCGCAGATTGAACAAACGGCTGCAAGAGCTGGCGTTCGAAGCCAATGCTTTTGCATTGCGGGCGATTCGCCTTACGCGGACATCATCAAAACCGCGAGGAATAAGGGCTGCGATCTTATTTACATGGCGTCGCACGGCAAAAAAGGCGTTTCCGCTGTCGTGCTTGGCAGCGAAACTGTCAAGGTGATCACCCACAGCCCCGTCCCGGTACTGGTTCACCGCGAGGCAAGCCTCGTCAAAGGCGCATCGCCATCTGCGAAAGGCGGTGCCCGTTAGCTTTTGCAGCGAATCAAGAATAGTAACGAAGTTGCGAAGGTTAACGAAAAACAGGCAGTGAAGAACATCGACCCGGGGTCGCGGTCAGGAAATTGTAATTTGAGGCGTAGAGGGGGTTGGCCTTATGCCTTTATGTGAAACAGGGATCGGACATGGGCCTGGATAGCGCTTGCTTGTTTGCGCTTAATGCGAGCCATGATTTTGGCGCATCGATCAGCCGGCATCTCGGTATTTCCCTCACCGCGCACGAGGAACGGGAATTTGTGGACGGCGAGCATAAATCGCGAGCGCTGGCAAACGTTCGCGGCAAGGACGTGTTCGTCATTCAGTCGCTCTACCGAGACCGCCAGCAAAGCGTTAATGACAAGCTTTGCCGGTTATTGTTTTTTCTTGGCGCCGTCAAAGACGCGTCCGCGTCACGTGTAACCGCAGTAGTACCGTACCTTTGTTACGCTCGCAAAGACTGGAAGTCTCAGCCGCGCGATCCGGTAACGACACGCTACGTTGCCGGCATGTTTGAAGCCGTCGGCGCAGATCGCGTCTTGACCATGGATGTTCATAACATTTCCGCCTACCAGAACGCGTTCCGCTGCCGCACCGATCATTTGGAAGCCGCACAACTGTTTGTCGAGCACTTTGCGAAGCTGTTGGCCGCGGACGAAGTTGTGGTGCTTTCGCCGGATGTCGGCGGCGTGAAACGGGCCGAAAGATTCCGCTTGGCGTTAATGCGCCGGCTGGCACGCAATGTCGCCGGCGGTTTCATGGAGAAATACCGGGCGCTGGGCACGGTGAGCGGCGAAACGCTGGTCGCGGAAGTGAAAAACAGCTCGGTGGTGATCATTGACGACCTCATCAGCAGCGGCACGACGATTGCGCGGGCGGCCACCGCGTGCCGTTTGGCCGGCGCAAAACAAGTCTACGCAGCTGCGACGCACGGACTATTTTCCCAGGATGCCAACGCGATTCTGCGCGCTGCCCCGATTGATGCAATCGTAATCACCGACACCGTGCCGCCGCTGTGGCTGGAAGTTCAGTTGGTTCAGGAAAAACTGACTATTTTGGATTCGGCCAAGCTCTTTGCGGATGCCATCGAGAGAATACACACTGGTGGATCGATTGTAGACCTGCTTCAATCGTGATCAGTCATGCTGTGGCGCAATGCGGTCGCAAACGCAACAGGCATGTCAAAAACCCCCGGCATAGTTTCCGGCGCGCGCCAAATATTCCATCGCCAGTTGCGACCATTTCGCGGGGTCGCGGCATATCGGATCGATGAGATGCCAGACGCAAAGCTTGGCGCGCACGCAGGCCCAAAAACTCTTGTAGAAGCTCAGCAATACCGGCGATGGACGATCATGCGTCACATCACTATATACGTCCAAAATGATTTTCCCGACTTGTGGAGCGCCTAAACGTTCGCACTCCTGCGCGAGAAAAGCCAGGTCGGCCGCCGCATCCAGGGTCCGCAGCTCGCGGTTGAACTCCAGACAATCGATAATGACAGGCTCCGGTTCCAGCAGGCATATATGTTCCGGCCGAAGATCGCCGTGGCCTTCTATGATTCTTCCATCGCGAACTCTCTGGTCAAACATGGCCGGGGCCGAGCTTAGCAAATTCAACTGGGCGGCGCACGGTGCTTCGATTAACTCTTTAGGCATGCCAAACACCGGGCGGCTGAGCTCGCCGAGATTGGCGCGGACGTCGCGTTCAAACCCGGACCAGTAATCGATCGCGGCGATGCTCACCGGCGCTGAGGCCTGGTAGAATCTGGCCAGCTTTTCCGCAACCGCACGCGTCTGCCTGTCCTCGATTTGCTTGCCCAGGATAACAATGTCGAGCATGCGGTGGGCGGGCAAACGGCGCATTTTCACCAACCAGTCTACGGCGGGTCCTACGCCGTTCAATTCGAGCTTATCAGCGCGGTCCGCGGTCAATGGGATTGTCGCGATATAGACATCACCCGCCAAACGCCGGTTGAGCCGCACCTCTTCCTCGCAGTAATACTTTCTCGCGGCAACCGTGCTCGAGTCCATGAATGCGGAGCGCACCGGCTTTTTTAATTTGTAGGCGTACTGATTAGTCAGGAAAACCCATGACCGGTGGGTTTCCACGGTTTTTACATCGGATGTCGGTTCCGGATAAACCTGCGCTTGTTTCAAGAAAGCGACTTTCGCCGAAAGCGCGAACTCGGTATCGCGTTTTACTGTGGGAAGCTTTTGCACGCGCGCGCCTCTGCAGATATTAACTGTTTCCGAATCCGCTTATTTCGGGGAAACGCTTGACCAGCTCAAACCACAATATCGCTATAAAGGTTGCCGCAGCGCTTATCATCATCTCGCGCGGGTGCAGCGGGGCGAACCGAAATACGTCGCGCAGCGGCGGGAAGAGCATCACCAGCGCGAGGCCGATAAGTGTTCCGCACACAATCCACCACAACGCCGCATTGGGCGTGCGCAGCACGGTCAACAAAGGGCGTACATGAGAACGGTTGGCGAGGATGAGCCCGAGATTGCCCAAAACTATGGTCGTGAACGCGAGCGCGCGCGCCTCATTGCCCGAGGCACCCGAACCCAGCGAGTAGGCGTAGACCGCGCCAACGATGATCAACAGGCCTACTCCCTGCAGCAAGCTCAACGACAAAGCGAGGCCGCTGAACAGGGGCGCGCGCGGGTCGCGTGGCCGGCGTTGCATCAGATCCTTTTCACCGGGTTCCGCCTCAAATGCAATCGAGCAAGCCGGGTCGATAACGAATTCGAGGAATACAATATGCACCGGGAACAACATTAATGGCCAGCCCAGAAGCAGCGGAAAAAGCGACATGCCGGCGGTGGGCACATGCACGGCCATTATGTAGGTCATCGCATGACGGATGTTATCGTAGATGCGTCGCCCCATGCGCATGGCGCCAACAATAGAGGCGAAATCGTCATCAAGCAGGGTGAGAGAAGCGGCCTCGCGCGCAACATCGGTGCCGCGTGCGCCCATCGCTACGCCGATATGGGCGGCTTTGAGCGCAGGCGCATCGTTTACTCCATCGCCGGTCATGGCCACGATTTCTCCATTCGCTTTAAAAGCGCTAACTATGCGTAATTTCTGTTCCGGCACGACCCGCGCGAAGACGTTGACGTTGCGAATACGCTGCTGCAGCTCCGCATCGCCCATACCGTCGAGCTCCGAGCCGGTGATTATTTGATCGTGCTGCGCAAGGCCGATTTGCCGTGCGATGGCCTGCGCGGTGCCGGGATAATCGCCCGTAATCATCACCACGCGGATGCCCGCACTGTAGCAGTCGGCGAGCGCAGCCGCGACAGTGGGTCGCACCGGGTCGGCGAGTCCTACCAGCCCAACCAATTCAAAGTCGAAGTCGTGCTGTCCGTCAGGCCAGCGCGGGCCATCGAAACGCGCCCGCGCCACACCCAGCACGCGCAAACCTTCGGTCGCCATTTGCTTCACTTTTCCGGCCAGGTCATCGCGCCGGTTTTCAGGCAGGTGGCAAAGATCGGCGATAGCTTCAGGCGCACCCTTGGTGGCCACGATGTAGCCGTGTCCTTCGGGCGTTTTCCATGCGTGCGTGTGGGCAAGCAACTCCGGAGTCAGCGCGTATTCGTGTTTCAGCGCCCAGTCATAATGCAGATGCTCGGTCTGCGAAAGAAAGCGCTGGCCGAGGTCCATCAGCGCTTTCTCCATTGGATCGAAAGGTTCGATTTCGCTTGCCAGGATTCCATATTCCACCAGCTCGTGAAATTGCTCGGGAAGCTCGCCCGCGGGGTCAGGTTGGATATCGAGGAATCCGCCGCCTGCGTATAGCTTGCGCACCTTCATACGATTTAACGTAAGTGTGCCGGTTTTGTCCACGCATAAAACAGTAGTGGAACCCAGCGCTTCGATCGCGGGAATGTTGCGTGTCAGAACCCGTTGATGCGAAATGCGCCAGGCACCTAACGCAAGAAACACGGTGACAACTACCGGGAATTCCTGCGGCAGAAGTGCCATCGCCAGGGTTATGCCTGCGAGCGTGCCAGCCAGCCAGTCGCCGCGGTTAAGTCCGTACAAAATCACTACCGTTGCAGACAGAAGCAACCCGGCAATCGCAAGCTTGCGAACAAAAGTTCCGGTTTTCTGCTGCAGCGGCGTCGATTCCGCGGTTATGGTCTGCAGCACTTTGCCGATCTTGCCGATTTCGGTGGCCGCGCCGGTGGTCAACACCTCGGCTGTTCCCTTGCCCTGCACCAGCAAGGTACCGGAGAAGATGAACGGCAGGTTGTCACCGCCGGGGCGCTGCAGTTGCTGCGTGCCGTCCCAGGGAATTTTGCTGACCGGCACTGATTCTCCTGTCAGCAGCGACTCGTCGACGCGAAGATCGTTGCAGGACAGCAACACCGCGTCCGCCGCGACGCGGTCGCCCTCATTTAAAATAAGAAGATCGCCGCGCACCACTTCGCGGCCGGGAATGCGCTGCTGCGTTCCGTCGCGAACGACGAGCGCGCGCGGGCTCGACAGATCACGCAGTGCTTCGAGCGCGCGCTCAGTCTTGCGCTCCTGGTAGATGGTGATGCCCATGATCATCACTACGAAGGAGAGCAGAATAAGGGCTTCATGCAGGTCGCCAAGAATGCAGTAAATTGCACCCGCGGCACCCAGCAGCAGAAACATGGGTTCCCGCATTACTTGCAAAGCGATGGCAAGCAGTCCGGAGGTCTTGCGGGATGGCAGCTCATTGGGACCGTCGCTCCGCAATCTGAGCGCAGCTTCTGCGCGCTTTAGGCCGGAGGGAATCGCGAATTCCTGTTTCGAGTCCATTTTCTCTAATCAGGGCCGGGCGGCATGCCCCGCGCGGGCGCCCCCAGGTCCAGCACTGCGGCGCCGCTAATCTTGCCTTCGCGAAGTTTTGCCAAGGCTTCATTGGCGCGCTCCAGTACAAAAAGCTCTACTTCAGCGCGCACCGGTACCCGGGGACAAAGTTTGAGAAACTCCTCGCCGTCATGCCGCGTGAGGTTGGCAACGGAACGAATCACCCGTTCACCCCAGAGATCATGGTAAGGGAAACTGGGAATATCGCTCATATGGATTCCGGCGCACACCACGACACCGCCTTTTGCGACAGCATTCAGCGCTGCTGGAATTAGGCTGCCGACCGGCGCAAACAAAATGGCGGCATCAAGTTCTTGCGGGGCGCGTTCATCGGAACTCCCGGCCCACGCTGCGCCGAGCCTGCGTGCCAGGGCTTGCGCCGCGTGGTCTTCCCGGCGGGTGAAGGCGAAAACATCGCGGCCTTGATAGCGCGCGACCTGCGCAATAATATGCGCCGCGGCGCCGAAGCCGTAAATGCCAAGCCGTTTTGCATCGCCTGCCGCGACCAGCGAACGATAGCCGATCAAGCCTGCGCAAAGCAGGGGAGCCGCTTCTACGTCGCTATATTCCTTTGGTATGGGAAAACAGTAGCGCTGGTCCGCAACCGTGTATTCGGCATAGCCGCCGTCGATGTCATATCCGGTGAAGCGCGCCTTGTCGCACAGGTTTTCCCGCCCGGTACGACAGTAACCGCAGCTGCCGCAGGTATAACCCAGCCAGGGCACGCCGACCCGCTCGCCTAACGCAAAACGCTCTACGCCTTCGCCTTTCGCGGCAACGTTTCCGACTATTTCATGGCCGGGTATGATGGGCCGTTTGCCCTCGGTAAGGTCGCCATCCACCACGTGCAGGTCGGTTCTACAAACGCCGCAGGCGTGAACCCGCACCAGGACTTGGCCGGGTCCCGGCGTCGGGACCGGCAATTCCGATAAATGCAATCTTTCGTGAGGCGCACCAAGGATCATCGCGCGCATCGCGCTCTCCGGCGGAAAGACCTTCTCGGTCTAATTTTGTGGCCCGTAATGCGCCAAGCTTAACTGATACCGATCAAGGCGGCGAGAATGCCACGATTTAATGCCAAAAGGCTTTGACAATATTAGTACGCTCCCCCTTCTCGCGGAAATCAAATTCGCTTCCAGCTTGCGCACGATGAAGTGCTTCGAGACATCCGGTCGCGCTCGCAATTGTGAATTTCACCGCCCCGGCTTTGCCTCCGGTCAGCTTCAAGACAATTTTTGCCCGCAATCACCCGCGCGATGGCACCACTATCGCCTAGCTTAACTACAATAAATGCGCCGGCTAATTGCCGGCGCCTAAAAGCTCAGGAAATAGTCAGCTGTTTTGCTTTGCTTGCCGGTCTTTTGGGCAGGGTGAGTTCCAGCACGCCGTCCTCATAGTGAGCCTGTGCGGCCTTTTCGTCGACATCCTGGGGAAGCGTGAAACTGCGGAACACGTTGCCGTAATAGCGCTCCTTGTGAACCACCTTTTCGCCGTCTTTCTTTTCCTTTTCCTCTTTTACTTCCGCGCTGATCGCGACCTGTTTTTCGTCGATGTTGACAGCGATGTCTTCCTTCTTCACGCCCGGAATTTCGGCGCGTACTTTGTAGGCCTTGTCATTCTCGCTAACATCCATCTTTATCTGCAGCGACGGCTGCCCCTGCAGACTAATTGGGCGCAGAAAAAAACCCTTGAACCAGTCATCAAGATCGGTATCCATCATTGAAAGCGGATCGTAACGTGTGATATTGCCAGCCATGGTTTGCTCCTCATCAAAATAATTAAATAAAATGTGGGGAAACAAGCACTGCACCGTAAACGGCTGCAAACGACCACTTGTTTCGCGTATTTAAAATATAATCCAAAAGTCACAGGCAGTTTTTGACCTGGATCAAACAGACACTCCCAACCGTCCATTTTTATGACTAAGGTCAAGCGCACTCAAAACAACGCGCTAAGCAGTGTTCAGCAGGATCTGCTGGCCGATGCGCTTGCCAAGGTCGCAAACGCGATCTTTATCACAGATTCCCGGGGTTTCATCGTCTGGTCCAACAGCGCTTTTTGGCAATTGAGCGGCTATTCGGAGCAAGAAGTACTGGGTCGCAAAGCGAGCTTTCTGAAGTCCGGCCGCCAGGACCCGCGCTTTTACAAAGAGATGTGGGAGACAATTTGCTCCGGCAGGGTTTGGCGCGGCAAGATGGTGGAGCGCAGGAAGGACGGCGCGCTTTTCGTTGTAGAAGAAATCATTACGCCGCTGATGGACGAAACGGGCAACGTTACCCACTTCATCGCCATCCAGCACGATCTGACATCGCGGGAAAAGGAAATCGAGCGCACGCATTTTCTCGCTTATCACGACAGCCTGACCGGCCTTGCCAACCGCGAATTGCTGCTTAAGTTCCTCGAGGACGCGGTTTCTGTGGCGCAACGTGCCGGGCGCTTGGTTGGAATTCTTTTTCTAGATATGGATGGATTCAAGAACGTAAACGATAGGCTCGGTCATCGGGTCGGTGATCGGTTGCTAAAGGCGATAGCGGAACGGCTAAACGCTTCGGTGCGCAAGACGGATATGGTGGCGCGCCTCGGAGGCGACGAGTTCGTCATCGTTCAGACCGACATTGAAAATCCGCAGGCAGCCCAGGCGCTTGGCGAAAAGCTGGTGACCCGAATCGGCCAGTCCTACAATTTTTACGGGGTGAAAGTGAATATCAAAACCAGCGTGGGCATCGCGCTGTACCCGAAGGATGGAAACGACCCTGAACGGCTGCTCGCTTTTGCGGACCGCGCCATGTACGAGGCCAAGAAAGCCGGCGGCAACGGCTACAGGTTTTTTGATACGCAGTACACTGTTTAGCTCTTCACCGGGGGCGTAAACAAGTAACCCGCGGTCCTTATCGTCTTGATCAATGTGGGATGTTGCGCGTCGGGCTCGATCTTTTGCCGCAAACGGCCCACCTGCACATCGATGGTGCGGTCAAACGGTCCTGCCGCGCGCCCGCGCGTGAGATCCAGGAGTTCATCCCGGCTCAGTATCCGGTTCGGATGAGTCACGAAAACCGCCAGCAAATCAAATTCTCCTGCAGTAAGGGGGGTATCTACGTTGTCCGGGGAATATAACCGCCGGCTTGAAAAATCCAGCCGCCAACCTGCGAAGCGCGCGACATTAGCCGCGTTGGCGTGGTTGCGGCTTGTACCCACGCGACGTAAAACGCTGCGCACCCGCGCGAGGAGCTCGCGCAACTCGAAAGGCTTGGGCAGATAATCGTCTGCGCCCATTTCTAATCCCACGACCCGGTCGACCGTTTCTCCTTTGCCCGTCAATATGATGATCCCGACATCGGAGTGCTCCCGCAAATATCGGGTCAGCGAAAATCCATCGTCGCCGGGAAGCACAAGATCAAGTATGACCAGATCGACCGGCCCCGAATCCATGACCCGGCGCATCGCCTCGCCGTCTTTTGCGGTGCTGACCTGGAATCCTTCCGAGCAAAGATAGCTTTGCACCAGCTCACAGATCGCCGGTTCATCATCCACGACCAAGATGTGTTTGCTCGGTGGCACGGATTACGCTAAATCAGGATGTTGTTACACATTGTTTCAAAATCTGTCATTTCTGTTATTTGCGGTTTACAAATTTGCCTTAGTCTGCCTGTGTGGCTTCCAAAGAGAGGCTTTGCGCGAAAAATCATAGCCTAGATACAACAAGATGGAAAACCTGCCACTGATAGCAGTTGAGCTGATGCAACGACTGAAAACACCTTTGTTTCGAACTGGAGGATTTCATGGCTACCCCGACCGCGCTGCATGACGTTACCGCTTTCCCTTGCAATACTCAATTGGGCTGCGCAGTTTGCAGCCTGGATGATTTGTGTCTACTTTCCCGTGCCGAAGAAAACGAGCTCGGGAAATTTGGCGACTTGATTCGGCATAGGCGCCCCGTCAAGCGCGGCTGTTATGTCTTCCATGCCGGGACGCCGCTGTCCTGTATTTTCGCGGTTAAAGCGGGTTCGTTCAAGACTTCTGTGCTGCATGATGACGGACGTGAACAGGTCATGGGTTTTTATATGGCGGGCGAAATAATGGGCCTCGATGGAATTAGTTCCGATTTTCATACCGTGAACGCGGTGGCGCTGGAGGACAGCGAGCTGTGCGAACTGCCGTTTTACGAGCTGGAGCGGCTGGTGCGCGACATTCCTTCTTTGCAGCGCCATTTCCATAGGATCATGAGCCGGGAGATTGTGCGCGATCACGGGGTGATGCTGCTGCTGGGCGCGATGAGCGCAGAAGAGCGCGTCGCAACGTTCCTGCTTCAGCTTTCAAAGCGCTATCTGACGCGGGGTTACTCGGCGAGCAATTTTTGCCTGCGCATGACCCGAGGAGAAATCGGCAGCTATCTTGGCCTCACCATCGAAACCGTGAGCCGTGTTTTTTCAAGGCTTCAGGACGAGGAATTGATAACCGCAGATAAACGCGACATCTATCTCAAGGACATACCGGGCTTGAGGAAATTAATAGGCAAAAACGACGCAAGCATGCGCAAACCTGCGCGGCGCGCTGCGCGTCACGATGCGCGTGGGGGAACGCTACATGCGGTCGCTTGATTCGAGAAAGGGCCCATATGGACATGAGCGAGGGCGCCCGCTTGACTACCGTCTTTGTAGTGGATGATGACCGAGCTGTGCTCGACCTGCTAAGAACGCTCATCGAAGCGGACGGATTCAATGTGCAAACCTGGTCCAGCGCTGAGGGGTTTCTTGCCGATTATAGCCTGCCCCAAGACGGCTGCCTCGTGCTGGACCTTGATCTGCCCGGCGCGATGAACGGGCTCGAACTTGCAGAAACGCTCCAGGCGCGCCATGCGCGGCTGACGATTATATTTGTAAGCGGCCGCGGAGATCTGTTGACCTCGAGCCGGGCCAAAGACATCAATGCTCTCGGTTACTTCAGCAAGCCTTTTGATAACCGGCGCCTGCTGGCGTGTGTCCGGCTGGGGATGGCTAAGACCAAGGCTTAAGCGTAGGGCGCCAATTATTGTTCGAGAATACGGCGGATGTGCCTGCCGAGCGCTTCCCGAGTATAGGGTTTGCTGATGAGTTGTGTGCTGTCCTCAAACTTCCGGTCTTGCACCACGCTATTTTCAATATAGCCGGACGTATACAAGACTTTCATCGAAGGTCTGCGGCGCAAGGCTTCGCGCCCAAGCTCCAATCCATTCATCGCGCCGGGCATCACCAGGTCGGTAAACAATAAATCGATATCGCGTCCTTTTTCCAGCTCTACAAGCGCTTGTTGTGCGTCCGCCGCTTCGAGTACCACATAACCGAGGTCACGCAGGAATACGCTGGCGAGGTCGCGCACGCCTTCGTCATCCTCGACCAGCAGCACTGTTTCGCCGGCAGCTTGCGGTGTACCACTGAACGCATAATCCTGCGCGAGAGCTTCCTCGTAACCTTTTGCCAGTGGCAAATAGAGTTGTACCGTGGTGCCTCGCGAAAGCTCGCTGAAGATCTTGACATGTCCGCCCGATTGTTTGACAAAGCCGTAGACCGACGCCAAGCCCAGCCCACTGCCTTTTCCAGCGGCTTTGGTGGTGAAAAACGGCTCGAATGCCCGCTTTATTACTTCCGGGGACATCCCGCTGCCGGTGTCTGTCACTGTAAGCATCGCGTATTCACCGGGCACCAAATCGCTCCCCTCAATATCGGATGCGGCATCAGGCGCGACAGCCGCGGTCTCAATGGTAAGCCGTCCACCTTGCGGCATCGCATCGCGTGCATTGAGCGCGAGATTGAGCAGGGCGTTTTCCAGCCCGCCCGGATCGGCAATTGCTTTTGCCAACCCGGGTCGAACCGCCGTTTCAATGCGGATGGATTCCCCTAATGTCCTTCGCAGCATGTCGGTCATGTTTTGCACCAGCTCGCCGAGATCTACTTCCCGAGGCTGCAGCGGCTGCCTGCGGGAAAAAGCGAGCAGTTTTCGCGTTAGTTCAGCGCCGCGCGCCGCAGCGTTCGCCGCAGCGTCAGCAAGCTCGCGCAACACTGGGGCTTGCGCGACACGCTCCCGAAGCATCTGCAGGTTGCCGCTGATTACGGTAAGCAGGTTGTTGAAATCGTGAGCTACGCCCCCGGTTAACTGTCCGACCGCCTCCAATTTCTGAGCCTGGAGCAGCGCTTCCTCGGCGCGGGTACGCCCCGCTATTTCATCGCGCAACGCTCGGTTGACTTCGGTTAGTTCGCGGGTGCGCTGCTCCACCTTTAACGCCAGCTTTGTGCGGGCCTCACGCAGCGCGTGTTCAACCCGTTTTTGTTCGCTGACATCGCGAATAGCGGCGATGACAAGGTTTTTCCGCAAGGAGTTTTTCGCGCTCAGCATGATGTCTACCGGGAATTCGCTTCCGTCCTTGCGCCGGCCGTAAAGCTCCAGGCCCGAGCCCATTGCACGAGTGCGCGGCTGAGCGGCGAAGTCCATGCGATGGCCAACGTGGCCATCCCGAAAACGCTCAGGCAGCAGGATTTCTACCGGATTTCCAATGAGCTCCTCGCGACGATAGCCGAACAGGGCATGCACCTGCGCGTTGGCCTGGACGATCGAACCCTGCGGGTCAACAACGACGATTGCGTCGGCGGCGGATTCAAAAAACGCGTCCCAAATCTCTTCGCGGCTGCGCAGCGCCGCATCGCCAAGCGATTTGACCTTTCCAGAGGATTTATTTTTGGTTGATTTTCTAGATCTTGCGTTATGCACTGAATGCTTTTTCCTTGGCAATTTTTGCCTCCTTCAGCACTTACTCCACCATTACTATTGTATAGGATGGGAGAGTGAGCGGCCAAAGCGCAGTCCGTTCGCTGCCCATAGCTAGCGCCTGGTTGCGCGATCTCCGGGTAAAAAAAGGCAGCTGATTTGATTTGGATCAAGGCAATCCGCCGAGCGCGCAACTGATAATTAAAGCAACTTTCTTGAAGCGGCAAAAGAAGCCAAAGGTAATGCCGGATTGGCAATTTAACACTTAAAAGAGGGCCCAATGTACAAGCACATACTGATACCGACCGACGGCTCGAGTCTTTCGCAAAAAGCCGTCAAACAAGGCGTGGCATTTGCAAAATCGATCGGGGCAGGAATAACTTTCATCACCGTGACGCCCACCTTTCATGTGTTTTTCGCCGATGAACCCCTGATGGTTATCGACACCAAGCGAGAATATGAAAAAGACAGCAAACTGCGCGCCAGGAAAATTCTTGACGCCGCGGGCAAGGCGGCTGCAGCCGCGCGGGTCAGGTTTGGAGCTGTGCATGTGGTAAGCGACCAGCCTTATAAGGCGATCATTAGCACAGCGCAAAGAAAAAATTGCAACCTGATCTTCATGGCCTCGCACGGATGGAAAGGCCTTGGTGCAATGATCCTGGGAAGCGAAACCAACAAAGTATTAACGCACAGCAAGATTCCGGTGCTGGTGTGCAGGTGAAAAATAGCAGCTTTTCTTGGAAGCTTTAACTTAGGAAGAGGAGTTCAGTCATGGCAGATATGCTGAAAGTCATAGAAGTATTGGCGGAGTCGAATAAAAGCTGGGAGGATGCTGCGCAAAACGCGGTGATGCGTGCCGGAAAGACGCTTAGCGGCATCAAGTCGATTTATATTAAAGACTTTGAGGCCAAGGTGGAAAACAACAAGATTATGAAGTACCGGATTAACGCTAAAATAAGTTTTATTCTGGAATAAAAAACCGCCTGTTCATATATGGACGATTTCGAGGATTTTATGACGCCAGAGGAAATCCAACTTGTTAAGACCTCGTTCGATAAGCTGGCGGCCATGCCGGATCAAGTAGGGGAAATGTTTTACCAGCGCCTGTTTGAACTCGATCCCAATGCCAGGCAGCTTTTTTGGGGCAACATGCGGGAGCAGGGCAAGGCACTGTTTCTGATGCTCGATATGGTTGTGAATAGCCTCGACATCCAGGACAAAATTGTTCCGATCATCTTCGACCTGGGCAAGCGCCACGCAATGTACGGAGTGCGGGATCGCCACTATCAGCCGTTTGAACAGGCGATGATGGACACGCTGTCAAATGTTGTCGGAAGCGATTTCACGCCGGATGTGCGAAAGGCGTGGAGTGCAGCCTTCGCTTTTCTGGCCGACATTATGAAAGAAGCCTCCGCGAGGCCCGCGAAGTGAGCTAATTCTGTGCGGGGGTTATGGGGTAAATTCGACAATTAAAAACGCTCGCGCCGCTAGGGAATAGACTATTTCACCAAAACAACAGGAATCGTTGCAAGGCGCAGCACTTTGACGGCGGTGGAACCTAGCAGCATATTTTTCAATCCTCCCATACCGCGCGTTCCCATGTAGATTAGATCGCAGTTTCGCGCTTTGGCCTGCTCGATGATGGTTTCAGCAACCGGGCCAACGAACATTAGGGCGCGATGTATGATCTTTGCACGATTCAGCAATCGTCCGCTGTTTGCCAGCGCTTCCTCCGATTCCTCCCGGTAATACCGCTTGATTGCGTTCCGGCTGATCACCCTGTGCATGCCGGGCAAATTTGGTACCGGCAGATGGACATAGAGTAAAAAGATTTCGGGCGCTTTGTTGTAAAGCGCCGCATGTTTAATCAAGGCTTTAGTGGCCTTGTCCGAATGCGGCGAACCATCCACTGCGAGAAGAATTTTCATTTATCGTCTGTATTTGAAAGTATTCATTTTGAAATTTGATTTCATCCCGGCTAATGGAAGTTAGAATCATTTATGTCGACTAGCAAAAGCATTTTTTACGAAGAGCTCGAACCATACGCCTGATCGATTCGATGAACAGGATTCATATAATTTATAGATAGCACGTGAGACCTGATTGAGAATGAAAATAATTATCAGTAATTTCTTGCGAGGAGTCGCTCTAGATAAAGTTATTTAGGTATAAAGAATCGTCATTTTGGTAGCTATAATGAGACACCTCCGGCCGCACTCATTGCCCAAGGCAAAAAGCTGTTCCACAACGGCATTCCCTCCCAAAATATTCCGGCCTGCGCGAGTTGCCATGGGCAAGATGCCCAGGGGGCGGCCATATTTCCTCGTTTAGCCGGTCAGCATGCCCAATACCGGGTGCGTCAGCTTACCGTGATTCAGGAAAATCTGCGCAAGTCTACGATCATGCACGGCATTGCCGTGAACCTCACGGATGATCAAAAGCGGGCCCTTGCAGCGTACCTGGAATCCTTGTAGGCTGGTGTTGTGTAATTTACGGTAAGGAGAAAAGAGCAATGAAGCAAACTCGCACCAATATTCGGCGTCGTGATTTCCTGAGAATTGGCACACTTGCAGTCGCTTCTGTCGCGATGGGTCTGCGCGCCGGTACATCAGCAGCACAGGAGCACGTAAATGAGACCGATCCGGCAGCGGCAAGCCTGGGATACAAGCTCGATGCTACCAAAGTCGACAAAGCAAAATTTTCAAAATACATGGCCGGTGAGCAATGCTCGAATTGCCAGCTGTACCAGGGCAAACCCGGAGCTGAATGGGGCCCATGTCCTATCTTTGGCGGCAAGCTGGTCCACGACACGGGCTGGTGCTCGGCCTACGTCAAGAAAGTGTGAGTTTTCGCTTTCAGGGCTGAACGTACGACCGTTGCAAAACAGCCGCTTGTTTCAATATTAAAAAATCGGGATGGACAAGACTGTTGCGATTGCGACAGGGATCTGTTTTATCCTGATTTCCTATTTGGGGTGGGCGGACAAGACCAATACGAATGTGGAGGATCACGTAGACCGCGTCGTTCGCATCTGTGCGGTCTGCCATGGTGAGGGCGGCCACAGCCAGGTTCCCCAAACTCCAAGTCTTGCGGGCCAGTCGGCTTTGTATACTGCACAGCAGCTCAAGCTGTTCAGAGGCCAGACCCGACTCGAAGCCAGTCCCCAAGCCTACATGTGGGGGGTTTCGGCACTGCTGGATGACGATACCATAACGGGCTTGGCTGACTACTACGAATCTCAGACCCCTTCTCCAGGAAAAATTGAGAAGCCCAGGCTCATTGAGAAAGGCAAAAGTATCTACTTAAACGGAATACCTTCGAAAAATTTGGCAGCGTGCTCGTCATGCCACGGCGAAAATGGAGAAGGGGTAGCGGTGTTCCCGCGACTTGCTGGACAGCATGCCGCCTATTTGTTCGCACAGCTGCAGATATTTCGCACCCGGTTACGGCCATACTCCGCCGTCATGATCGGCATTACGAAAAACATGACGCGGGACGAAATGGAGGCCGTTGCCTACTATCTTCAATCAAAGTAGCTTAAGCCGTGAAAACCGAAGAGTAGCGGCTGGTGATTCCTACCATCTGCTTTTCGGGAGCGCCGCTCGATCAAGCAAGCAGATCCGCTTCGAGATAATCCGGAACACGGCAGCTCCAACCGAGCCCTTCCTCGATCCGATGGCGCAGGGCGTCCGCCGCTGCGGGTTCGCCGTGTGTCACAAAAGTGCGTTTGGGAGGATTACTGAAGCCTTTCAACCAAGCCATAATCTCCAAACAATCGGCATGCGCAGATAGGTTGTTGATTAGTGCTACCTCGGCGCGTATTGGTACATACGCGCCGTGGATTTTCACTGACTCGGCCCCGGCAAGAATAGCCGCGCCGCGTGTGCCGCCTGCCTGGAAGCCGGAGAAAAGAATGGTATTGCGCGGGTCAGGAGCAAATGATTTCAGGTGATGCACGACCCGGCCGCCCGTAGCCATGCCGCTTGCTGCGATGATGATCATGGGTCCGCGCTTGTCATTGAGACTCTTGGATTCCTCCGCACTGTTGACGATGTGGGCGGTCGTGCACATTGCATCGCACTGTTCGGGAGTCAACCTATGTTCGCCGAGATGGTTGCGAAACAACTGGGTCACGTCGACTGCCATCGGGCTGTTGAGAAATACGGGAAGGTCGGGTATTGATTTTTCGGTTTTCAACAGGTTGATGTAATAAAGAAGGGTTTGGGCACGGCCCACCGCAAATGCGGGAATAATGACAACCCCGCCGCGTCCCGCTGTACGATTGATAATCTCGGCGAGCTTCAGCCGCGGATCGGCTGGATCATGCCGACGATCGCCGTAGGTAGATTCAACGACCAAATAGTCAGCGGCTTCGATCAGTTTGGGCGGACGCATCACGATGTCGTTCGGACGCCCGATATCGCCGGAAAACAGAATCGAAGTTTCCGGGCTGCGAATGGATATGAACGCTGAACCGAGAATATGCCCTGAAGGAATAAATCGCACCTTTAATTCTTCGTCAAGAAGCCATTCCAAGTCGAAATCAAGCGGCGCGAAAAGCTGCAGGCAACGCCAGGCATCGTCCTTTGTGTAGAGGGGCAATGCAGGTTTGTGTTTGGAAAACCCGTGGCGATTTGCGTACTCGGCTTCTTCCTCATGCAAATGTCCGCTGTCGGGGAGCAAAATCGCGCACAGCTCGCGGGTGGCATGGGTGCAGTAAATCTTGCCGCTGAAGCCGTTTTTGGCGAGCAGCGGCAGATAACCGCTGTGATCAATATGTGCATGGGTGAGGACCACCGCGTTGATTACTCTTGGATCGACGGGCAGCGGGTCCCAGTTTCTCAGCCGCAATTGTTTGTAGCCCTGGAATAATCCGCAATCAATCAGGTAGCGTTTGGAACCGCGGCTCAGGAGGTATTTCGAGCCGGTTACCGTTCCAGTGGCTCCAAGAAACTGGATTCCCAAGTTTGCATCCCGCAACCGGCGCGCTGTTGACAAGGTGATGCGTGCTAAATCTTCGCCGTGCGCAGCCGAAGCGCGTTGAGAACGACCGAGACCGAGCTTGCGCTCATTGCCGCAGCGGCGATCATCGGGTTCAGCAATAAGCCGGTAAAGGGAAACAGGACGCCGGCGGCGATTGGCACCCCGATGCTGTTGTAGACAAAGGCGAGGAACAAATTTTGGCGGATGTTGCGCATGGTTGCGCGGGAAAGGCGCCGCGCACGCACGATGCCGCCTAAATCACCTTTCACCAGAGTAATGCCTGCGCTCTGGATCGCCACCTCGGCGCCGGTGCCCATTGCGATCCCCACTTCAGCCTCGGCGAGAGCGGGCGCATCGTTTACGCCGTCGCCCGCCATCGCCACTGCGCGACCTTGCTTGCGCAGCGCCTTCACCACCAGGCCTTTTTCCCGCGGCGGGACGTCGGCCCGGACGTCCATGATTCCCAGGCGCTGCGCCACCGCGCGCGCAGTAATTTCATTATCCCCCGTCAGCATGACGACTTTAATTCCCTCGGTAGCAAGCGCCCGCAGCGCTTCCCGAGCAGACGCTTTAATCGGGTCAGCCACACCGATCACGCCGGCAACATGCGATTCGTTTACCAGGAACACGACAGTCTCGCCGCCGCGGCGCATTGAGTCGGCTTTAGCCTGCAAGCTTTGCGAGATCTGGGCCAGGGATTGGGCGAAGCGCAGATTACCCAGGGCAACGCGCCTGCCCTGGAAAATTGCCTTGACGCCCTGTCCAAACACAGCCGTGAAGTTCTCGACTGCCGACGGCGTCACGTTTCGTTCCTTTGCACCCGTTAGAATCGCGGTGGCGAGCGGATGTTCGCTGCCGCGTTCGAGGCTCGATGCGACTTGCAGCACCTGATCTTCCGTAAAGCCGTCTGCCGCAACCACCGAGGTCAGCCTCGGCTTCCCTTCAGTCAACGTGCCGGTCTTGTCCACGACCAGCGTGTCGATTTTCTCCATGCGCTCCAGCGCTTCCGCGTTGCGTATAAGCACGCCCATCTGGGCGCCGCGCCCGGTGCTGACCATGATGGACATCGGCGTGGCCAGGCCAAGCGCGCACGGGCAGGCGATAATCAGGACCGACACGGCGCTTACCAGAGCAAAACTCATTGCCGGCGGCGGTCCGTACACCGACCAAAGCAGGAACGCCACTGCGGCGATGCCCACCACTGCGGGAACGAAATAGGACGACACGACATCAGCTAGCTTTTGGATAGGGGCGCGGGTACGCTGCGCCTCGGCAACCATATGCACGATTTGCGAGAGCAGCATCTCTGCACCTACACGTTCCGCCCGCATAACAAAGCTTCCGGTTCCATTGACGGTGCCGCCGGTCACTTTTTCCCCCGGCTGCTTTTCTACGGGCACGGACTCGCCGGTCACGAACGATTCGTCGACACTGCTGTGCCCTTCGAGGACGACGCCGTCAACCGGCACTTTCTCTCCGGGGCGAACGCGCAAGCTGTCGCCTTTGTGAACCTGTTCCAGCGTCACTTCCTCATCGTTACCATCGGTTCGAATTCGTATAGCCGATCGCGGCGCGAGCTTGAGCAGTGCGCGGATTGCGCTGCTGGTTTGCTCACGCGCGCGCAGCTGCAGCACTTCGCCGAGAAGGACCAGCACCGCGATGACTGCCGGCGCCTCGAAATAAAGACTTACCTGTCCGGAAGCGTCGCGAAAAGCCGCAGGGAACAGCCCGGGCACGAGTATCGCGACGGTACTGTACGCAAACGCAACTCCGACGCCCAGCGCGATCAACGTGTACATATTCAGGTTGCGCGAAACGAGAGAATTCCATCCGCGTACAAAGAACGGCCACGCCGCCCAGAGCACGACCGGAATGCTGAACAGGAACTGAATCCACCCGGATACTGCGGAGCTCAGGAATCGTTCGAATCGCGGCCCAAGAAGATGCTCGGCCATCGCAAGAAAAAATACCGGGAGTGTTAATAAAAGTCCGATCCAGAAACGCCGCGTCATGTCCTTAAGCTCGGCATTGGGATGTTCCTCAGCACTCGCTACGACGGGTTCCAGCGCCATGCCGCACAATGGGCAGACCCCGGGTCCGGCTTGCCGGATTTGCGAATGCATCGGACACGTGTATATCGCGCCATGCGCAGGCTCCGGCGGAACTGCTGAAGTTTGTTTATTTTCTGCGAACCCCTTCGGAGCGGTCGCGAATTTTTCTAGACAGTGCCGGCTGCAGAAATACCAGGTTCGGCCGGCGTAGGAATGCATATGCTTTGCCGCGGCGATGTCGACCGTCATCCCGCATACCGGATCGAGAGCCGTTGCGGCACACGCGCCAGAATGTCCGTGATTGTGCCCCGAATGCCGCCCGCTATCGCGGCTTGCATGATTGTTCCTCATGGCGCCCATCATTGAATTTGCAAGTCAAGTGACTTGGATAAAGCGTACACGTTGCTAGACTGTTTTTGCAATCTATAGGCCTGGGCCCGAATTCACGTTGGGAATTAGCTTACCGGTCCCGTCTCAGCAGCCGTGCAAATGAGAATTGATTAAACATAGCTCAACCTGAAGAGCGTCAGGTTGATTTAGATCAACTGGCAGCAGACCAATTGCGGGTTACTTCAAGTGATTGCGCCAAACTTGACGTGGGTCAATTTGCTAAATTCGAATTTCCGGCATATTGGCCAGAATTGATTGTACCGACTTGCGGAAATGAAATGAATGATTCTGTGGATGCGGGTTTATTGCGGCGGCTGGAGCGCAGCGGCCCGCGCTATACGTCGTACCCCACCGCCGACCGATTTCTAGAAGCGTTCGGGCCCGATGCCTACCGGGTCTGGACGGCGAAACGCAACATCGGCGGCATTACTCGTCCACTTTCACTTTATGTGCACATTCCGTTTTGCAGCAGCCCTTGCTTTTATTGTGCCTGCAATAAGATCGTGACCCGCGACCGCGGCAAAGTCGTGAACTACCTGCGCTATCTGCTTCGCGAAATCGCCCTGCAGGGCGAATTGTTCCGCGACGACCCGGATGTAGTGCAACTGCATTGGGGCGGCGGCACGCCCACTTTTCTCAACCATGAAGAAGTCCGCCAGCTGATGGCGGCGATCCGCAGCCATTTTCGTCTGGCACCGGAAGGCGAATATTCGGTGGAAATCGATCCGCGCACTGCAGACGAGGAGACGATGGCGGTTCTTGCCCAACTGGGTTTCAACCGGGCGAGCATCGGCGTACAGGACTTCGACCCGGTCGTGCAACGAGCGGTAAACCGGGTACAGACAAAGGAAGAAACCATGCGCGTAATCGATGGCGCGCGCGGCGAGGGGTTCAAGTCGGTAAGCATCGATCTGATATACGGCTTGCCGCACCAAAACATTGAGGGTTTTGACGGCACGCTTGAAAGCGTGATCGCAATGAATCCCGATAGAGTATCAATCTACAGCTACGCGCATCTCCCCAACCGATTCAAGGCACAACGCCGGATCAATGAAGCCGCGCTTCCCGATACGGAGACCAAATTGCGGCTCCTTGGCCTGGCTATCGAGCGCATGACCGAGGCGGGTTATGTTTACATTGGCATGGACCATTTTGCCAGGCCGGATGATGAACTGACGCAAGCGCAACGCCAGGGCCGTTTGCACCGCAATTTCCAGGGTTATTCCACTTACGCCGATTGCGACATGGTGGCGCTCGGGGTATCCGCCATCGGTAAAATCGGTCCCACCTATTGCCAGAACTTCAGGGAACTGAAGGATTATTACGACTGTCTTGATCGCGGGCAGCTGCCGATTATGCGCGGCATTGAGCTGACAGCAGACGATCTGGTGCGGCGCGCAGTGATCCAGATTCTGATGTGCCACGTCGCGCTTTCCAAGGATGCTATTGAAAAGGCCCACGTGGTCGATTTCGACAATTACTTTGCACCGGAGCTGCAAGAGCTTGAGGGATTGGAGTGGCGCGGATTGCTCGCGCTGGAGGAACGTTGGATTAATGTAACACAGCGCGGCCGATTCGCAATCCGCGATATCTGCATGGTGTTTGACAAATACCTGCGTACCGACCTGGAGCACCGTCGCTATTCCAGGCTGATATAATTGCAATGCACGCCTGCGCCGCGCTTCACAGCCGCCGCTAAAGCTGCTTGCTTACATACATCAGTTTCGGATCATCGGAACTTGTGGCTATGTCGAAGCCCATCTCTTTTGCCAGCTGCAGCATTCCAATATTTTGTTTAAGAACCCAACCTTCAATCAGCTTGATGCCTTTGTCGCGAATGCAATCCGCAAGTTCGGAGACAAGCCTTGCACCTATGCCTTTTCGCTGCCAATCGTCGGCGACGACGACGGCAAATTCACAAGTACTGCCGTCCGGGTTGATGCTATAGCGTGCCACGCCAATTTCAGTTTCTCCGCCGACTGTTGCAACGGTGGCAATCAGCGCCATTTCCCTGTCGTAGTCAACCTGTGTCAGACGCGCCAGGAACTCGGGTGATAATTCGCGAATCGGGTTGAAAAACCGGAAGTATCTCGCCTCAGATGACAGTCCGCGCACAAACTGCTGCTCGATCTCCGCGTCTTCGGGGCGTATGGGCCGGATGGTGATACACGTTGCATCGGGCAAAAACCATTCCTTCTTGAGATAGGACGGGTAGGGATGAATGGCCATATGGGAATACCGCCCGCCCTTGGTTCGCAGCGGATGGTCTACCACGACTCTTGCATCCGCGACTATCGCACCAGTCTCATCAACGATCAGCGGATTGATATCCATTTCCTTGAGGCCCGGTAGCTCGCAGACCATTTCAGAAACACGCAATAACACATTTTCCAGAGCAACCCGGTTGACCTCGGGCAGATTCCGGAATTTCCCGAGCATCTTTGCGATCCGGGTGCGGCTGACGAGATTATCGATAATGTAATGATTGAGAGGGGGCAGCGCGATCGACTGGTCCTGTTCGATTTCCACTTTGATGCCTCCGGCACCAAAGCTGATTACCGGCCCGAAAACCGCATCGGTGCTGACCCCGATCATTACTTCCCGGGCGTTTGGTTTGCTTAACATCGGTTCGATCGCAACGCCCTCGATGCGGGCTTGCGGGCGAAGCTTGCTGACCTGGGCAATAAGGTCCTGATAGGCAGCCAGCAGGTCCCTGCCGTTGATGATGTGCAGTCGGACTCCGCCGACGTCGGTCTTGTGAACTATATCCGGCGAATAGATTTTCGCAGCCACCGGGAAACCGATTTGTTCGGCAAGCACCAGGGCATCGGCAGGGGAGCGCGCAATCAGCGTTTCCGCCACGGGAATACGGAACGCGGCGAGCAGGGCCTTGGCCTCGGCTTCATTGAGAACCTTCCTCTTTTGCGCCAGCACTCCGTCGATCAGAGTTTGCGCGCCCTCAACATCCGGCGCCTGTTGCTGCGACAGCGGACTGGGCGCTTGAAGTAGCAGCTCTTGGTTGCGACGGTGGGCGGCGAGATAGCCAAATGCTTCAACCGCATTTTCCGGCGTGGAAAAAGTCGGTACATTTTCACGTACAAAAGCTGTGCGACTGGATCGCACCACCTCCTCGCCCATCCAACAGGCAAGAAGCGTCTTGTCCGTTTGCTTGGAGAGCCGGATCACGCCTTGTGCCACGGAGTCGGCATCGGTCATGGCTTGCGGGCTCAGCATGGCAAGCACGCTGTCAACTTCGGGGTCTTGCAGGCAGATGCTGACTGCGGCTTCGTAGCGCGCGACATTC
>Ga0335077_10001218_pt1 | contig 30344 bp, 23 predicted proteins | sample Lox_Sample_31_FD_207151 | JGI IMG/M metagenome (GOLD analysis project Ga0335077, IMG submission 207151) | Soil microbial communities from Loxahatchee National Wildlife Refuge, Florida, United States - Lox_Sample_3.1 | ecosystem: Environmental > Terrestrial > Soil > Wetlands | place: USA... | reverse complement strand
GATCGAACCGTTTGAGATCTTCCGGGGCTAGAGTGGATACCCTCGCGATCCAGGCTCGTGGCGTCAACCGTTGGTTCGGAGAGGGAGACGCGCGTACCCACGCCGTGAAGGACGTGAGCTTCGACGCTCGTTTCGGGGAGATGCTCTACATCGAGGGGCCGTCCGGGAGCGGCAAGACCACGCTCCTCAGCATGATCTCCGGGATCCTCCGGCCCTCCTCGGGCCAGGTGAACGTGGAGGGACGCGACATCTGGAGCTTCACCTCCGACGAGCTCGCCGATTTTCGCTTGAACAAGATCGGCTTCGTCTTCCAGGACTACCACCTCTTCCCGCGCCTCACCACGCTCGAGAACGCGGCCATGTCGCTCGTCATGAAGAAGATGGACTGGGGACAGGCGATGGATCAGGCCATGCACTACCTGGAGGTCGTGGGACTCAAGGATCGGGCGACCTTGCCACCGGTGAAGCTCTCCGGCGGGGAGCAGCAGCGGGTCGCTATCGCGAGAGCCATCGCCGGGCGCCCCGACTTGCTCGTCTTCGACGAGCCCACCGCCTCGCTAGACGGCGACACCGGCAGGCGGATCGTCGAGTTCGTGAAGAAGGAGATCCTGACCACGGAGAGGTGCATCGTCCTCGTCACGCACGACAGCCGCATCTTCGAGTACGCCGACCGCATCATGAAGATGGAGGACGGCAAGGTGAAGGGCTTCGCGAAGGGCCGGGCCCATGAGGAATAAGATCATCTTCGTCCTGGCGGCGTTGGGGCTCTTGGCGGGAGGGATCTCGGCCTACGTGTCTGGCCAGGAGCCGAAGCCTCCGCCCCCCGCCTTTGCGCCCGCGTCCAACCCCTACGCGAAGGGCATCTACGCGGAGGGGATCGTCGAGAGCTACCAGGCGAACGGTGCAAACGTGAACGTGTACCCGGAGGTCCCCGGGGTCATCACCCAGATCCTCGTCACCGAGGGGCAGACGGTGCAGCGCGGGACGCCGCTCGTCGCCATCGAAGACTCAGTACAGCGCGGTACGGTGGAGCAGCAAAAAGCCCAGCTCGAGGCAGCAAAGGCGCTCCTCGCCGAGCTCAAGGCCCAGCCTCGCCCCGAGACCCTGGGCGTGGCGAAGGCGCAGGCGGTGGCGGCGCGGGCGAGCCTCAAGACCGCCCAGGACACCTATGACAAGCAAAAGCGGTCCTACGACATCGAGCCCAGGTCGGTGAGCAAGGACATGCTCGACAGCGCCGAGAACGCGGTGAAGGTCGCCGACGCGAATCTCAAGGTGGCGGAGAGGCAGCTCGACCTCACCGTGGCCGGCGCCTGGATCTACGACATCCAAAACCAGCAGAGCCAGGTGACCGCGCTCGCCAAGCAGCTCGCGTCGTCGACCGCGCTTCTCAACAAGTACACCCTCCACGCCCCGGCCGACGGCCCGGTCCTGGCGATCAACGCGGCAGTTGGCAGCTACGTCTCCGGCCAAGGAAGCTACGACACCTACACCCAAGGGTACCTGCCGGTGGTGCTTATGGGCGCCCCGCAGGGCTACGACCAGGTGCGCTGCTACGTGGACGAGATCCTGGTGCACCGGCTCCCGGACCCGAAGGACACGCATGCGACCATGTTCATCCGCGGAACGGACAAGAGCGTGCCGCTCGAGTTCGTGCGCACGCAGCCCTATGTCTCGCCGAAGATCGAGCTTTCGGATCAGAGGCTCGAGAGGGTCGACGTGCGGGTGCTCCCGCTCCTCTTCCGGTTCCAGAAGCCCGAGGGGTTCCCCGTTTATCCAGGACAGCTCGTGGATGTCTACATCGCCGAAAAATGAGCTCCGGCTCGGCGGGCCGCATGCGGCGAAGGCTTGGGCGGCTTTCGCCCGGCCCGAGCACATGCGGAACTGCCTCCCGCGGCGCGCCCCGGTGCCGGAGGGAGCCTGGCCTGGGCGAGTGCTCGCCGCCGCGGCGCTGGCCACCGGCCTCGCGGCCTGCGCGGTGGGCCCGAACTTCGTCAGGCCCGGGCCGCCGACGGCCGACCACTACGCGGAGGGCTCCGATCCGACGGCCACGCCGGTGGCCGAGGGGCAGGCGCAGCGTCTCGAGCCGGGCGCCAAGGTCGTCGGCGACTGGTGGACGCTCTTCGGGTCGCCGAAACTCGATGCGGTCGTGAAGCAGGCCACCGCCGACAACCAGACGCTAAAGGCCGCGCTCGCGAGCCTGCGAGCGAGCCAGTCAAACCTTCGCGCCGGCTACGGTGTCTTCTTCCCGCAAGCGGACCTACGCGCAGGTGCCGAGAGGGAGAGGGTCACCCTCGTCTCCTTCGGCGAGAATCTTCCCGCAAGCGTGTTCAACCTGTTCTCGCTGTCGGGGACGATCAGCTACGCGCTCGACATCTTCGGCGGCCAGCGGCGCGCCGTGGAGGGCTTGCAGGCGCAAGCGGACCTCCAGAGGTACACGGCGGTGGCGGCGTACGTGACGCTCACCGGGAACGTCGTGAACACCGTGATCGCGCGGGCGGCCTACGACGAGCAGGCTCGGGCCACGGAGGACATCGTCCGTGACGAGAGTGGTCAAGTGTCCCTCATGGAGGCCCAGGCGCAAGCGGGAACCGTCGCCTACGCGAGCGTCCTCAGCCTGCGTACCCAGCTTGCCGCGCTGGAGGCAACGGTGCCACCCATCGTCCAGCACGTGAGCCAGTCGAACCACCTGCTCTCCAGTCTGGCCGGCCGCCTCCCCTCTGAGTGGACCGCGCCCCCGGTGGCCCTGTCCGACCTAAAGCTACCGGATACCGTACCGCTCAGCATACCGTCGGAGGTCGTCCACCAGCGCCCCGACATCCTCGCCGCGGAAGCCCAGCTACACCAGGCGAGTGCCAACATCGGGGTGGCGACGGCGGCTCTCTTCCCGAGCATCACCCTGAACGGGAGTCTCGGGACGAACAACAACGCGCTCTCCAACCTGTTCGCCGCCAACGGGACCTTCTGGAGCCTGGGGGCTGGCCTCACGACTCCCATCTTCCATGGGGGCGCCCTCTGGAACGAGCGCCAGGCCGCCATCGACGCCTACGACCAGGCGCTCGCGAACTATCGCCAGACCGTGCTCGGCGCCTTCCAGCAGGTCGCCGACGCGCTCCGGGCGCTGGAGTTCGACGCCCAGGGCCTCGACGCGCAGGCGAAGTCGGCGGCGGCGGCCGAGGAAGCGCTGAAGCTCGTCCAAGCAAACTACACAGCCGGCACCGCCAACTACTTGCAGGTCCTCGTCGCCTTCGCTCAGTACCACCAAGCTCGGATCGGCTGCGTCGAGGCGAGGGCCCAGCGGCTGCAAGACACCGTCGCTCTCTTCGTGGCGCTCGGAGGGGGCTGGTGGGATTCCGGTAAGTCCCTGCTCCGCGACGTGTCTGTCGCCCGCTGATGACGAGTTCCTGCGAGGTCGCCGGCTCGGGTGCATGACCCCAGACGGGGTCTCGTGAGACCGCAGCGGGTTCCCTCCGCGGAGGTCCGCTCGGCTTGAGAGGAGGCCTCGCCGCCCGCGGGGAGGGTTCCGATCGGATTCTCGCAGCGCGAAGCCGCGAATCCAGCATTTCTGATTGGGATTTTGCCCCTACTCATTGCATCGATTGCACCGGTCTGACTGGTGTACGGGCGCTTGCCCCCGCAAGGGGAAGACCTACGCTTCAAGAGGGACGGAAGAAGGAGTGGGCCATGATGACCGCGATTGAAAGGCCGCATCGGAACTCGGTGCGCTGGGCGGAACGGGGCGGCTCGCCTTCCAGGCTCGTCTTGGAGGAGCAGGAGGCGCTTGCGCTTAAGGTGCACGGGAATGGCTTGAAGGTGGAGTGCCTTTCCGGAGAGGTTTGGGTCACTGCCGAGGGGGAAGACCGGGTCCTTGCGAAGGGAGAGACCTTCTCCACTATGCGGAGAGGATGTCTGCTCGCGATCCTAGCCTTCCGTAGGTCGGAGATTCGAGTGGGCCCCGTTAGTGCGCGCGATTACGAGCGCGCCGAGTGGCGGGTTTGACGTGCGCTCCCGCGACCCAAGGGCTTCGAGTTGTCTCCGGATACCGGGCATCACTCTCGGGCAGTGTAACGATGGCAGAGGGGTGGCGGGAGCCCGAGCCCCGCGGGCGCGGACGCTCTTGGAGAATGCCTACAGCAGCGCGAGCCTTGTGCGCCCCAATTCCTTCGGGGCTGCGCAGGTTCTCCGCTCCCCGACGTTTCGCACGCCGCAACCGCGGGTTTGAGAGGAAGCGACGGCGCGCGCCTTTCGCGCGCCCCTGCCGGTCTCTTGGGGTGTCCCGTCAGCGATTTGGGTTCCCAAGGAGCTGACAATCGACGTTCGTCTGGAGGTGAGGGTCTTCCAGTTGATGGGCGTCAACGGCGGATGTCATTTGGGGCTGACCCGAATCGCGTCGAGGACGGGCGTACAATAAGCAAGGAAAAACGGCGAGCGCGGTCATGGACTCGCAGCAAGACGTGGTCGGGCGTGCGCCCGAAGTCATTCCAGGCGAGCTTCCTCGAGAGGCCCCGAGGGGAATCGAGTCCGCCCAGACGGCGGGCGCGGCCCGTAGCGCGGACGAACCCGACCCAGAAGTCTTCGAACTTCCGGTCGCGGGGCCGAGGGCGAGTTTCCGGGTTTTTCCGGGGGAGGACCGTTTCGAGGACATCTTCGGGAAGCAATGATGCATTCCCGGAGTGCGGTGTTGGCGGCCTCTGCCTGCAGGCGGGCCCCCGCTCGGATGCGGGCAGATTCTCGCGCTCCTGGCGGCGACGTGGACGGGCGCGGTGACACACAGTGCGCTCTCCATGCAGGGCGGGTTTGGCCACTTCACGCGGCGGCCCTTTCGCCTGGGGGGACCCATCATGAAGGTCAATCGAAGAGAATTCCTGAAGGTCGGAATGGCGGCTGGGTCGGCGGCGTTCATCGGCCTGCCGGCGCGGGCGAGGGCGGAAGCAGACGTGGCCGGGGCCGAAGAGAGCTCGGTCCTCGTCGACACGACGCTCTGCATCGGGTGCCGAGCGTGCGAGGCGGCGTGCTCCGAAGCGAACGCGCTGCCCGCCCCTTCGCCTGGCGAGCCCGTGTTCGACGCGCAGCGCACGACTTCCATGGACGCCTTCACCGTGGTGAACCGGTTCGAGAAGGGCGCGGATCACTCCGAGGTGCGCTACGTGAAGACGCAGTGCATGCACTGCGTCGCCCCGGCTTGCGCCTCGGCCTGCCCGAACCGCGCCCTGGACAAGAAGCGGAACGGGCCAGTCACCTACGACGCCGGCCGGTGCATGGGGTGCCGCTACTGCATGGTGGCGTGCCCGTTCCAGATCCCTAAGTACTCGTACAACGAGCTCGCTCCCCGAGTTCGCAAGTGCACCTTCTGTGCGCCGAGACAGGCGCGGGGGCTCGCCCCGGCTTGCGCCACGGTTTGCCCGAGCGGCGCGCTCACCTTCGGAAAGCGGGCACAACTCCTCGACGCGGCGAACCTGCGAATTTACCAGAACCCGAACACCTACGTTCACCATGTGTACGGGGAGCGCGAGGCCGGCGGGACCAACTGGCTCTACATCTCCGATGTGCCCTTCGAGAAGTTGGCCATGAAGGTCGGGGTGCTGGAGACGCCCTACCCGGACCTGGTGAAGGGCGCGCTGGGAGCGCCCCCGTTCGTCATGACCCTCTGGCCGCCGCTGCTCATGGGGTTGTACGCCTTCTCGAGGCAGCGCTCGGGTGAAGAGGAGCGGCCGAGCGGGACCGGGGAGGAGAAGCCATGAGCGACGCGACCCAGAGGGCTCTTCCGGAGGCGAGCTGGTTTCGCAGGAAGTTCTTGCTGGGTATGACCGCCAAGGAATACCTGCGGTCGCTCTTCACCCCGGTAAACGCAGTGGCGGCTCTTGTCGTCGCCGTGGGCCTACCGCTCATCGTCTATCGCTTCGCCTTCGGGCTCGCCGCGAGCACGAACCTCTCGCAGACGAGCCCGTGGGGCCTGTGGATCGGCTTCGACATGATGACCGGCATCGTGCTCGCTGCCGGTGGATTCACCATTGGTGCCACGGTGGAGCTCTTCGGGATGAAGGAGTACGAGGCCATCGAGCGGCCGGCTATCCTGACTGGGTTCCTTGGCTACGTGATCGCCATCGTCGGACTCCTCGTCGACCTGGGGCGACCCTGGAACATCTTTTTCGTGACCTTCACCAACGGCACCGCCTCCGTCCTGTTCGAGATCGCCTGGTGCGTGATGTGCTACACGACGGTGCTCTTGCTCGAGTTCACCATCCCGTTCTTCGAGTGGCTAGGCCTGCGTAACCTGGAACGGGTCATGAGGAAGGCCCTCCTCGCTCTCACGGTGCTCTCGGTGATGTTCTCGACAATGCACCAGTCTGCGCTGGGCGGGCTCTTCATGCTGATGCCAGGCCGGCTGCACCCGCTGTGGTACTCGCCCTACATCTTCATCCTCTTCTTCGTTTCCGCGATCATCGCCGGCATCTCTACGGTCATCGTGGAGACCTCGATCTCCCACAAGGTTTTCGCGCCCCAGTTCAGGGGCAGTAGCGCCGCCGATGTCGACAAGCTGACGATCGGGCTGGGGAAGGCGGGGGCCATCGTGCTGTTCGCCTACTTCTTCCTGAAGCTGCAGGCCGTCACCGACATGCACGCCTGGGGTTATGTGCGGAGCGGCTGGGGAGCCTGGTGGCTCGTGGAAATGCTCGGCTTCGTGCTCTTGCCCTCGCTGCTCTACGCGTACGGGGCTCGCAACCGGAAGGTGAAGGTGGTTCGGGCCGCCAGCGTGGTGGCGGTGCTCGGGATCGTGCTCAACCGACTGAACGTTTCCATCATCGCCTTCAACTGGAACCAGCCCAAGCCCTACGTGCCGAAGTGGATGGAGCTCTGGATCACCCTCACGCTGCTCACTATCGGCGTCTTGGCCTTCCGCTGGATCGTGAACCGCATGCCCGTGCTGCACGAGTCCCCGGCCTAGCGCGGGTGCCGGCGGCGACGAGCCTCGGCGGCAGAGGCCTCGGCCGAGGGACTCGGCCTTCTCGGCCACCATCCGCGCGCGAGCGACCGCCGACGCCGCGCAGAAGACAGGCGTGGCATGCCGGGATGCGCCTCCTGTCGCCCTGTGACGCGGAGGCCGGGGGGCGTCGAAGCGGGCGTCGGCGGTCCCGTGGCTCGCGGCGAGCGGCCCCAGAGCTCGAGGCTCCCACCGAGGCTGCCGCGCTTTCGAGATTCGCGCTCAGCGTGACGTAAGTGACTCAGATCAAGAGCACCCAAAAATTGGCTCTGACCGATCCGCGAGGGCGTAAACTCTTGAGGCGGAGGCGGCCATGAAGATCAGTCGAAGGTCGTGGTTGAAACTTTCCGCCGGCGTGGGCGGAGGGTTGGCGGTAGGTAAACTCGGGCTCGGTGGCGAGGAAGCCCGCGCCGAGGCGACGAAGGACCGCAAGCTCGCCCGCACCGATCAATTCACGACCGTGTGCAACTTCTGCTCTTGCGGATGCGGCATGGTGGGCGAGGTCCAGGACGGGAAGATCATCCACCTCGAGGGCGACCCCGATCACGTGATCAATGGTGGAGCGCTCTGCAGCAAGGGCGCGGCCATGATCGAGACGCATGTCTCCGACCGCCGGGTGAAGAGCCCGCTCTATCGTGCGCCTGGCAGCAACCGCTGGGAGGAGATCTCCTGGGAGCGAGCGATTGCCAAGGTCGCCGAAAAGATCAAGTCCACTCGCGACGCGAACTGGATTGCGACCGAGAAGGACGGAGACGTCGAGCATGCGGTGAACCGCACCGACGCGATGGGGTTCCTGGGCGGCGCGCAGAACACGAACGAGGAGTGCTACGTCATCCAGAAGGCGGCCCGGCTCTTCGGGACCACCTTCATCGAGCACCAAGCGCGGCTTTGACACAGCCCTACGGTCCCCAGTTTGGGGGCCTCTTTCGGCCGCGGCGCGATGAACAACACTTGGACGGACCTACAGAACTCCAAGGTCTTCCTGATCGAGGGCAGCAACTGCGCCGAGAACCACGTGATGTCGATGAAGTGGATCCGCAAGGCCCAGGAGAACGGCGCCAAGGTCATCCACGTCGATCCGCGCTTCAACCGTACTTCGTCCATCGCGGACATTTACGCGCGCATCCGGCCCGGCGCGGACATCGCGTTCCTGAACGCGATGATCCACTACATCCTCGAAAACAAGCTCTATGACGAGGAGTACGTCAGGGTCCACACGAACGCGCTCTACCTCTCCGACGATGGGTTCGGCTTCGACAACGGGCTTTTCAGCGGCTTCGACCACGACAAGCACAAGTACGACACGTCTTCGTGGGCATACGTGCTCGACAAGAAGACGAAGAAGCCGCTCAAGGCAGAGAGCCTCGACGATCCCCACTGCGTCTTCGCGAAGATGAAGGACTTCTACAAGCGCTACACCTTGGAGGTCGGGTCGCGCATCTCGGGCGTACCGGTCGAGCAAATCAAACTCATCGCCGAGACCTTCGCCAATAACCGGCCCGGCACCATCATGTACGCCCTGGGGATGACCCAGCACACGGTGGGCGTCCAGAACATTCGCTGCTACGGCATCCTCCAGTTGCTGCTTGGCAACATCGGCAAGGCGGGCGGCGGCGTGAACGCGCTTCGAGGGGAGCCCAACGTGCAGGGCTCCACCGACATGGCGGTTCTCAATGGGTACATGCCGGGGTACCTGAACTACCCCACCCACACCGAGCCCACGCTCGCCGCGTGGACAAAGGACAACGGCACGCTACGAGCCAAGTTCCTCGTGAACCAGCTCAAGGCCTGGTTCGGGGACAATGCCACCTCGGACAACGACTTCGGCTTCGGGTGGCTTCCCAAGAAGAACGCGGGCAAGGACTACTCGGTCCTCGGGATGTTCGAGTCGGCGCTCGCCGGGAAGATGAAGCTCATGTACGTCATCGGCCAAAACCCGGCGGTGACGAATCCGAACCTGAATGTTACGCACCAGGCGCTCGCCAAGCTCGAGATGCTGGTGGTCCAGGACCTCTGGCAAACGGAGACGGCCTGCTTCTGGCAGAAGCCGGGACTCGACCCGAGCGCCATCCAGACCGAGGTGCTGTTGCTCCCAGCCGCCTACTTCATGGAGAAGGAGGGGAGCATCACGGGTTCCGGGCGCCTGGTTCAATGGCGGTACGAAGGCGTAAAGCCCCCCGGGCTCGCGAAGAACGACCTAGAGATCGTCGACAGCCTGTACCGGAGGGTGCGCGACCTCTACCGGAATTCAACCGACCCGAAGGACCAGGTCTTTGCGAAGGCCACCTGGAACTGCTCCTCCTACGAGGAGGTGCTGAAAGAAATCAACGGCAAGAACTTGAAGACCGGAGCTCTCATCGCCGGGATCGGGGAACTCCAGGCGGATGGTTCGACGAGCTCCGGCAACTGGATCTACGCAGGCGTCTTCGCCGGCGGGAAGAACCTCAGCAAGCGGCGCGACCAAGCCGACCCGAGCGGGCTCGGCATCTTCCCAGGCTTCGCATGGACCTGGCCGGGGAACATCCACATCCTCTACAACCGAGCCTCCTGCGACGCCGAGGGCAAGCCGTTCGCCAACTCGAAGCCGCTCGTGTGGTGGGACGCCGCCGCGCAGAAGTGGAAAGGGAACGACAACCCCGACGTGCCGGTAGCCACCGACGGGCCTCACACGCCCAACGGCCAGAAGCCGTTCCGATTTGCCGCAGAGGGCGTGGGCCGCCTCATGGCCAACCTCTACGGGGATCCCGATCCCAAGGACGCGAACCTGCCTCGCGACATCTCCTACGTCCCCAAGGACGGGCCCTTCCCCGAGATGTACGAGCCGGTGGAGAGCCCCACGGTGAACGCGCTCCACCCGAACGTGCAGACGAACCCGTGCCTCAAGTACCCGCGCCTGAAGACCCTGCAGCCCATCGGGACCCCCGCGGACTACCCATACGTGCTCATGACTTCCAGCATGTCCGAGCACTGGTGCGGCGGTTCCACGACGCGCAACGTCCCCTGGTTGAACGAACTCGTGCCCGAGCCGACGGTGGAGGTGCCCGAAAGCCTTGCGAAAGCGCTTGGCGTTCAGACCGGGGAGTGGATGCGCGTCTGGTCCGCTCGCGGCGAGGTGATCGTCAAAGCAGTGGTCACGCAGCGGATGCAGACGCTTCAGGTGAACGGGAAGGAAGTGACCATCGTCTGGATGCCCTACAACTGGGGGTTCAAGGGGCTCTCCACCGGGCCGAGCACGAACTACCTGACCATCGACGCCGTCGATCCTGGCGCCGGCGCGCAGGAGACCAAGGCCTGTCTCGTCAACCTGGCCCCGGTCGCTCGAACCCTGGCGAGCGCTAACACCGCTTCGAGGGGGGCATGATCATGAAGGCCACCCTGATCGACACTACGAAGTGCATCGGCTGCCGCTCCTGCCAGGTCACCTGCAAGGCGTGGAACGATTTGCCGGCCGTGAAGACCGAGTTGCAGACCGGAAACCTGAGTCTGCAGAACCCGAAGACGCTTTCCTCCAAGACCTTCGTGGTCGTCACCTACCACGAGATCGAGGACCGGAAGGCGCCCGGCGGGCTGCGTTACGTCTCGGCCAAGCGCCAGTGCATGCACTGCAACGAGCCCGCCTGTGCCTCGGCCTGCCCGGTCACCGCGATGCACAAGACCCCGGAGGGGCCGGTTGTCTACGACAGCAGCAAGTGCATTGGCTGCCGGTATTGCATGTGGGCCTGTCCTTTCGGGGTCCCGACCGTCCAATGGGAGAAGCTGGCGCCAAGCATCGAGAAGTGCACCGGCTGCTACGACCGAATGGGTCAGCCGCCGCCGGCGCTCCGCAATGGCCAGCCGCTCACTGCCGAGGAGCACAAGCGCTTCGCCGCCGCCCATGCCATTCCCGCTTGCGTCGAGCAGTGCCCGGCCGGGGCGCTCATCTACGGCGAGCGGGAGGAGATGCTCGCCGAGGCGAGTAGGCGGATCGCCGCGGCGCCCTCTCGATACGTGAATCACATCTACGGGGAGAAGGAGGCCGGCGGCACCGGAGCCCTCTACCTATCGGCCCTCCCCTTCTCGCAGCTCGGCTTTCCCGAGGTGGGGACGAGAAGCTACCCGTCGCGGAGCAAGCTCGCGCTCGGGGCCGTCCCGCCGGCGGTGATTGCGGTGGGGGCGGTACTCGGCGGCACCTATGCCCTCTCCCGGCGCAAGGCCGAGGTGGCGAGGAAGGAAACTCCCATTCGCAAGGAGGTGCCTCCTCCTCTCGCCCCGGCGAAGCCAGCCGAGGAGCATCACCTCGTGTTTGCGCCAATGCAGATGAAGTTCTGGACGCCGACCAACATCGTCCTGGCGGCGCTCATGGCCTTCGCTGGCATTTCCTTCGTAGCCCGCTTCGCCCTGGGTCTCGGGGGGAGCACGGGTCTGTCGGACACCTACGCCTGGGGCCTCTGGATCGTCTTCGACTTCGTCTGGATCAGCGTCGCGGCCGGTGCCTTCGCGACCGCCGGGCTCATCTACCTCCTCCGCCGCGATGAGCTCTACTCCCTGGGTCGGAGCGCCGTGCTCATGGGGCTGCTTTCCTACACCTTCGTGGTCGTGACGCTCATCGCCGACCTCGGGCTCCCCTGGCACTTCTGGCAGCTCGGCCTCCAAGCCCCCGAGCACTCGGCGATGTTCGAGGTCTCCTGGTGCATCGCGCTCTACCTCACCGTCCTCTTCCTCGAGTTCGCCCCGGCGGTGCTCGAGCGCCTGGACCTCCAGCACGCGACAAAGCTCTGGCGGCGCTACGCGCCCGCCTGGGTGGTAGTCGCGGTCACGCTCTTCGTCTACCTCATGTCCCGCAAGCCGCTCTACGCGGCGGCCGCAATGGCGGTGTTCGGCTTCATCGCCTACCAGTTCCGCGAGCGCCCGGGCGAGAAGTACGTCCCCGTCATGCTCGCCATCGCGGCGGTGACCTTCTCGACCATGCACCAGAGCTCGCTCGGGTCGATCTTCCTCCTCATGCCCGACAAGCTCGACCCCGTGTGGTGGTCTCCGGTCCTGCCCATCGCCTACCTCCTCTCGGCGGTGGCGGCGGGCACCGCGCTCGTGGTGCTCGTGGAGATGTGGATCGCCAAGGCTTACCACCGGGCCCTGCGCGTCCCCCAGCTCGCCGCCATGGGCCAGGTCGCCTTCTGGGCGCTCCTCGTCTACGAGGTGGTTCGCGTTGCGGACCTGACATTGCGCGGCGAGCTCGGCCGGGCGCTCGCTGGTCCGAGGAGCGGCCTCTTCCTTCTCGAGGTCGGGGTGTGCGGACTGCTGCCGCTCGCCCTACTCGCGACCGCCAAGCTGCGGGGTCGGATGGGCTTCCTCGCCGCGGGCGCGGCGCTCTCGGTCCTCGGGGTCGTCCTGAACCGGGCCAACGCCGTGCTCTTCGCCATGAACCTGCGGGGCCCGATGCCGCAAATCGCGCCGAGCCCGTACGTCCCGAGCGTCTTCGAGTGGGGCATCTCGGTGGGCCTCGTCGCCGCCACCGTCTTCCTCTTCGGTCTCGGAGTGAGGCTCCTGCCCATCCTGCCCAAGGAGACGATCGGGAGCGAGCGGTAAGGGCGAGCGAGGGGAATGCCGCCGCCACTCGTTCGGCGCGGGCCGGCGGCGGCGAGGCCGGTCCGCGCCGGGTGGTCCCATCGTGCGTCTCTTCGGAACGGACCTGGTCCTCTTGCACCCGCCGAGCGTCTACGACTTCCGGCGCCGGCGGACCGAGTACGGCCCCATCAGCGACGTGGTCTTCGCGAGCCCGGCCTACGAGATGTACCCGGTGGGGCTGACGAGCATTGCGAGCCATCTCGAGAACCACGGCCACAACGCGCGGATCGTCAACGTCGCCCACCGCATGGTCTCCGACCCCGGGTACGATGCGGAGGCCGCCATCGCCGCTCTCTCCCCGGCGATGTTCGGCATCGACCTTCACTGGCTGCCGCACGCTCACGGAGCGCTCGAGCTCGCTCGAATCGCGAAGCGCCACCACCCGAAGACCCCGATCGTCCTCGGGGGGCTCTCGGCCTCCTACTTCCACGACGAGCTCATCCGCTCGCCTCTCGTGGACTTCGTGGTGCGGGGCGACTCGACCGAGGGACCCGTTCTGGAGCTCCTCCGGGCCGTCCTCTTCGGGGGGCCGCTCGAGGCCATTCCGAACCTGACCTGGAAGCGCCAGGACGGGAGCCCGGTCGTGAACCCGCTCACTTGCGTTCCCCGGCGCCTAGACGCCGAATCGGTGCCCGACATCTTCTATGTGGTCCGGTCGGTCTTCAAGTACGCGAGCCTCGAGGACGTGGTCCCGTTCACCGGATGGCTCGACTACCCCATCACCGCTCTCCTCACCTCGCGCGGATGCTCCATGGAGTGCGCCGTCTGCGGCGGCGCGCGCTCCTCCTACCGGGCCATCTGCAACCGGGCCGAGCCCGCCTTCCGGTCACCCGCGGCCCTGGCCCGGGAGATTCGGCGCATCGGCCGTTTCGGGCGGGGGCCCATCTTCCTCATCCACGACCTGCGCCAGGCCGGGAGCGAATACGCCCGAGAGCTCCTCGATCTCCTCGGCCGGCGGCCGCCGAAGAACGAGATCCTCCTCGAGCTCTTCTCGCCGGTGGAGGACGACTACCTCGATCGCGTAGGCGCGGCCCTGCCGCGCTTCAGCCTCCAAATCACGCTCGAGAGCCACCTGGAGCGCGTTCGCCGCCTGAACCACCGGTTTGAGTGCGCCCCGGAGGCCATCGAGCGCACCCTCGCCAAGGCGCTCGCGGCCGGCGCCGGCCGGGTGGACCTCTTCTTCATGGTGGGCCTGCCGGGGCAGAGCTACGCCGACGCGGTCGGGTGCGTGGACTACTGCCGGTCCCTCCTCGAGCGATTCCGCGGGGACCGCCGGCTCGCCTTTTTCGTGGCGCCGCTCGGCCCCTTCCTCGATCCGGGAAGCGCCGCCTACGAGGAAGCGGAGCGCTACGGCTACCGCCGGCGCTTCCGCACCCTCGAGGAGCACCGCCAGGCGCTCCTCGCGCCCAGCTGGAAGGACATGCTGAGCTACGAGACCGCGTGGATGAGCCGCGACGAGATCGTCTCCGCGAGCTACGAGTCCCTGCGCCGGCTCACGAGGCTGAAGGCCGAGTGGGGGTACTTGGACGACGCGGCCGCCGGGCGTGCGCTCGCCCGGCTCGACGAGAGCGAGGCCGCGGTCGCGGCCATCGGCCGGGCGGAGGCGATCCCGGACGGCCCCGAGCGCGAAGAGGCGGTGGAGCTCGCCCGGCACGGGGTGGCGCCGGGATTCCAGCGAGGCGAGCTCGTCTGGCCTCTGCGCAAGGGTCGGGGCTTCGCCCCCGTCTCCTCGCTCGCCTGGGTCGCTCTTGGCCTCGCCGCTCGGGAGCTGCGGCTCTTCGCGACCCGGCGCCTGCCGCTCTACCTCGGCGCGGCGGGGCAGGCGCGGGCGAAGGCCGGCGCGGCCGCCGCACGGCGGGGAGGGCGACTCGGCGTCGCGGGTGGCCTCGGAGCCGGCCGGGCGGGGCACCGGGAGAATTGACCCCTCGCCGCGCCGGCGCCTGCCGCCGCGAACCGGATCCGCCGCGCGGGCGGGCGGACGGGGACCCCGTTAGGGAAGCCCCGTTTGCCCGCGCTCCACCCGGGCCGGGCGGGGGAGAAAGGGACACGGAGGTACCCGATGCCCAAGGCGATTCGAATCCACGAGAACGGAGGGCCCGAGGTGATGCGCCTCGAGGAGGTCGCGGTCCCCGACCCCGGCCCGGCGGAGGCCCGGGTGCGCCACCGCGCCATCGGCGTGAACTACGTCGACACCTACCACCGGTCCGGGCTCTACAAGCTCGCCTTCCCGAGTGGCATCGGCGTGGAGGCCTCGGGGGTGGTGGAGGCGGTGGGGCCGGGGGTCGCGAACCTCCGCGCCGGAGACCGGGTGGCCTACGCTGGGGGGCCTCCCGGCGCGTACGCGGAGTCGAGGGTCATCGCCGCCGACCGGCTCCTCAAGATCCCGCCGTCCCTCTCCGACGAGGCGGCGGCCTCGGTCCTCCTGAAGGGCCTCACCGTCTGGATGCTTGTGCGCAGGGTCCACCGGGTGGAGCGCGGGGAGGCGGTCCTCTTCCACGCGGCGGCCGGGGGGGTGGGGCTCCTCGCCATGCAGTGGCTGCGCGCCATCGGGGCGAGGGTCATCGCCACGGCCGGCAGCGAGGAGAAGGCGGCGCTCGCCCGCGCGGCTGGGGCCGACGAGGTGATCGTCTACACGAGGGAGGACTTCGCGAAGCGAGCCCGGGAGCTCACCCGGGGAGAGGGCGTGCCGGTGGTCTACGACTCGGTGGGGAAGGCGACCTTCGCCGGGTCGCTCGACTCGCTCCGGCCGGCCGGGCTCATGGTGGTCTTCGGCAACGCCTCGGGAGCGGTGCCGCCCTTCGACATCTCGCAGCTCGCCGTGAAGGGCTCCCTCTTCCTCACGCGCCCGACGCTCTTCAGCTACACCGCCCGCCGCGAGGACCTCGAGGAGGGGGCGCGAGAGCTCTTCGAGATGATCTCAACCGGCAAGGTGAAGGCGGGGGCGCCGCGGACCTGGCCGCTGGCCCGGGCCGTCGAGGCCCACCAGGCCCTCGAGGCCCGGAAGACCACCGGGTCGAACGTTCTCCTCCCGTAGGGGAGGGCGCCTCCCCGTCAAGCCTGGCGCACCTCGGTGATGAGCTTCTGGAGCGACGCCTTGGCGTCCCCGAAGAGGATCGAGGTCTGCGGCATGTAGAAGAGCTGGTTGTCGATGCCGGCGAAGCCGGGGTTCATGCTGCGCTTCAGGACGAGCACGTGCTTCGCCTGCTCCACGTCCAGGATGGGCATGCCGTAGATGGGGCTCTTCGGATCGTGCTTGGCGGCCGGGTTCACGACGTCGTTCGCGCCGATGACGAGCACCACGTCGGCGCTCTCGAACTGGGGGTTCACGTCCTCCATCTCCCGGAGCCGGTCGTAGGGGACGTCGGCCTCGGCGAGGAGCACGTTCATGTGGCCGGGCATGCGGCCCGCCACCGGGTGGATGGCGTAGGTGACCTCGCCTCCGTTCTTCTCCACCAGCGCGGCGAGCTCCCGGAGCTGGTGCTGGGCCTGGGAGACGGCGAGCCCGTAGCCTGGGACGACGATGACCTTGTGGGCGTAGGCGATCTGGACGGCGGCGTCCTCCGGGCTCACCGCGTGCACGGTGAGCCCGGCCGTCGAGGCCGCGGAGCCGGTCTGCGGCGTCCCGAAGGCCCCGAAGAGCACGTTTCCGAAGGACCGGTTCATCGCCCGGCTCATCACCACGGAGAGGATGAACCCGGAAGCGCCGTCGAGCGCCCCGGCGATGACGAGCACGTTGTTGCCGATGGCGAACCCAGTCGCCGCCGAGGCGAGGCCGGCGTAGGAGTTGAGGAGCGAGATCACGACCGGCATGTCGGCGCCGCCGATGGGGAGGACGAGCGAGATCCCGAACCCCAGCCCCACGAAAAGCATGGCGTGGAAGGCCACCGGCTGCGCCGGGTTCGCCACCAGCCAGGCGAGGAGCCCGGCGCCCGAGGCGAAGAGGGCCACCGACATCACGTTCTGGCCGCGGAAGGTGAGGGGCAAGCCGGGCAGGATCCCCTGCAGCTTCAGGAAGGCGATGAGGCTCCCGGTGATGGTGAGGGAGCCGAAGAGGACCTCGAAGCCCAGCGCGGCCATCTGCGCGTGACCGACGTCCGCGCCGTTCGCGAGGGTCACGAACTCGGCGACGCCCACGAGGGTCGCCGCCAGCGCCCCGAACATGTGGGAGATGGCGATGCGCTGCGGCATGGCCGTCATGGGCACCCACATCCCCATGGGGTAGCCGACGAGGGACCCCAGGGCGAGCCCTCCCAGGATCCACCGGTAGTCGATGATCTCCCGGTGGAGGAGGGTGCCGATGACGGCGAGGAGCATGCCGAGCGCGGCGAGGTGCATCCCGCGGCGGGCCGAGTCGGGGTGGGTGAGGCTCCTCAAGCCCAGGATGAAGAGCACGGAGGAGGCGAGGTAGCTCGCCTGGATGAAGAGATCCCGGGTCACTTTCCGGGCCCCTTTGGCGCTGGCATCTCCGAGGGCTTCTTCCGGAACATCTTCAGCATCCGGTCGGTGATGAGGAAGCCGCCCACCACGTTCACGGTGGCGCTCGCCACCGCCACGAAGCCGAGGAGAGTGGCGGTGGGGTTCCGGCCGGAGCCGGCCGCCACCAGCGAGCCCACGAGCGAGATGGCGGAGATGGCGTTCGTGGCCGACATGAGCGGCGTGTGGAGGAGCGAGGGGACGCGGGTGATGACGAGGAATCCCACGAACCCGGCGAGGACGAACACGTAGAGGGACTGGGTGAGAGCTTGGGAGCTCATGCCTTCTCCAGGCGAACGCGGCCGTCGAGCACCACGGCCATGGAGGCGACGATCTCGTCGTTCACGTCGAGGCGGAGCTCGCCGGACTTCGCCACCACCCCGAGGAGCGCCTCCAGGTTCTTCGAGAACATCTGGCTCGCGTGGAGGGGGACGGTGGCGGCGAGGTCGAGCGGCCCGAGGACCTTGACGCCATGGGCGACGACGGTCTCGCCCGGCCGGGTCACGCTGGTGTTGCCACCGCTCTCCGCGGCGAGGTCCACGATGGCCGAGCCGGGCTTCATGGAGCGGATCATCTCCTCGGTGACGAGCCGCGGGGCGGGCTTCCCCGGGACCTGGGCGGTGGTGATGACGAGGTCCTCGCCGGCGATGTGGCGCCCCACGGCCGCGAGCACCCGGCGCTGCTCGTCCTGGGCGAGCTCGCTCGCGTACCCGCCCGCTCCCTCGACGGCGACCTCCGCCTCCACGAAGGAGGCGCCGAGCGACTGGACCTGCTCGCGGACCGCGGGGCGGACGTCGAAGGCGGAGACCACGCCGCCGAGCCGCCTCGCCGTGGCGAGGGCCTGGAGGCCGGCCACCCCCGCCCCGACGACGAAGACGCGGGCCGGGGCGAGCGTGCCGGCGGCGGTGGTGAGCATGGGGAGGAGCCGCGGGAGCTCGGCGGCGCCGAGGAGCACCGCCTTGTAGCCGGCCACGGTGGCCTGCGAGGACAGGACGTCGAGCGCCTGGGCCCGGGTCGTTCGCGGCACCCGCTCGAGTGCGAGCGCGTTCACCCCACGTGCGGCGAGGGCGCCGAGGAGGTCTCCCCCCGCGAGCGGCTGCAGGAGCCCGACCAGGGTCGCCCCGGCCCGCAGGCGCGCCGCGCTCTCGTCGGAGGGGCGGCGCACGCCGAGGACGAGGTCCGTGCCGAGCACCTCCTCGGAGCTCGAGAGGCGGGCCCCGGCCTTCTCGTAGAGCGCATCGGGAAGGAAGGCGGCCTCGCCCGCGCCCCGCTCCACTCGCACCTCGAGCCCGGAGCGGACGAGCCTCGCCACGCCCTCGGGCACGAGCGCGACGCGCCGCTCGCGCGGCGCGGTCTCCCTCGGCACGCCAATCTGCATGAGCCCTCCAAGGCAAGGCAGGCCCCTCCGCCCTGGAGGAGCGGGAGCCCACCCCTTTTCCGAATAACGGCCGGGCCTTCGGGGCGCTTCGGCCGATGGGGTCGCCCCTGGCCGGGCGAGGTCCCAAGAGGGGCTTCTAGGAGGACCGCTCCCACCAGATGGCGGGGGAGCGCGGAGCCGCCCGCGGCCGCGGCTTCACCCCGAGGCGCTCGAGCTCGGAGAGGACCCCTTTCACGACCGCGGGGAGCGCGGCCCGCACCGGGCCGGAGAGTCCCGTCCCGGCCTCGACGCACTCCGAGATGGCTCCCCACAGGGTCACGTCCTCCGGCCCTCCGCCCCGGAAGTCCATGGTGAGGAGGGCCTCGCGGACGCCGGGCTCGTGGGGGCTGAGAGCGAGCCGGGGAGCGCCCCGGAGGATTTCCGCCCGGTCGTAGCGCCGAGTCTCCCCCGGCGCGCCCTTCGCGTTCACCGCGTCGACGACCACGGCGGCATCGAAGCCGTCGAGGAGCGAGACGAGGTCCGCCCCCGGCGTGCCGGCGTCGAGCAGCTCGACCTCCCCGGGGAGCTCCCAGGTGGCCTCGAGGACGCGGACGACGTAGGGGCCGAGCGCGTCGTCTCCGTTGAGGACGTTCCCGATTCCCACGACGAGCACGCGCGCCATCGAGCCTCCGAAAAAGAAAAAAGGCGGGTTGAGGGGGGCCCGTTCCCCTCACCCCGCCACTCCCTCCCCCCCTCCAGGGACAGGGAGCTACTCTACAGCACCTTCACCTTGGCGACCTCGCCGTCCGCGTCGTGGGTGTGGATGGCGCAGGCGAGGCACGGATCGAACGAGTGGATGGTCCGGAGGGCCTCGAGCGGCTTCTCGGACACGGCGATGGGGTTGCCGACGAGCGAGGCCTCGTAGGGGCCGGGCTGGTCCTGGGCGTCGCGGGGGCCGGCGTTCCAGGTCGAGGGCACGACCGCCTGGTAGTTCTTGATCTTGCCGTTCTCGATCACCACCCAGTGGGAGAGCGTGCCGCGAGGGGCCTCGTGGACGCCGAAGCCGCGGATGGTGCCCGACGGGAACTTGGGCTCGTTGTAGACCGCAGTGTCGCCCTTGCTGATGTTCTCGGCGAGCAGCGTCCAGTGCTTCATGGCGAGCTCGGAGAACACCGCGGCGCGGATGCAGCGGGCGGCGATGCGGCCCAGAGTCGACTGCAGAACGGCGGGAGAGAGCTTCGCCCCGGCCACCTTGCCGGCGGTCTCCAGGCACCGGTCCGCCCACTTGCGGGTGAGCGGCTCACCGGAGACGTAGGAGACGAGCACGTCGGCGAGCGGGCCCACCTGGACCGGCTTCCCCTCGAGCCGCGGCGCCTTCACCCAGGAGTAGCGGGCGTTCGGGTCCCAGGGGGTGACCTTGGGATCGGTGGTCTCGTCGTACGGGCTCTTCTGCCAGTTCCCGTCGTAGAAGGACCGGGAGATGCTCTCGGTGACGTTCTTCTCCCAGTACTCGTCCTTCCAGCTGGTGATGGGCCTCACCTTGGTGAGGTCGCCGCCCCAGACGATGCCGCCGGGCCGGTCGAACTTCGTGGCCTTCGCGTCGGTGGGGAGGTCGGGCATGCACATGTAGTTCGTGACCCCGGCGCCGTACTTGAGCCAGTCCGGGTACATGCCGCCGATCGCGCAGACGTCCGGGAAGTAGACCTGCTGGACGAACTGGATGACCGGCTCGAGCTGGGCCTTCACCTCGTACAGCTTGTTCATGTTCACGGTCGAGGCCGCGTCCATGTTCACGGCGTTCACGACGCCGCCCACCGCCAGGTTCTGGATGTTCGGGGTCTTCGACCCGAGCACGGCCACCGCTTTGAGCGCGCGGCGCTGGTAGTCGAGCGCCTGCAGGTAGTGGGCGACAGCGATCAGGTTCACTTCCGGCGGGAGCTTCATCGCCGGGTGGCCCCAGTACCCGTTGGTGAAGATGCCGAGCTGGCCCTTCGCCACGAAGTCCTTGAGCTTGTCCTGGACGGCCTTCATCTCCTGCACGCTATTGTTGGGCCAGGCGGACAGGGACTGGGCGATGCTCGCCGCCTTCGCCGGGTCGGCCTTGGTGGCCGAGACCACGTCCACCCAGTCGAGAGCGGACAGCTGGTAGAAGTGGACGATGTGGTCGTGCAGCGCGTGGGCGATGATGATGAGGTTGCGGATGAGCTGGGCGTTCAGCGGGATCTCGAGGCCGAGCGCGTTCTCCACGGAGCGGACCGAGGCGAGCGCGTGCACGGTGGTGCAGACGCCGCAGATGCGCTGCGCGAAGATCCAGGCCTCGCGCGGGTCGCGCCCCTGGAGGATGTTCTCGATGCCGCGCCACATGGTCCCGCTGGACCAGGCCTTGTTGACCTTGCCGCCCTCCACGTCGCAGTCGATGCGGAGGTGTCCCTCGATTCGGGTGATGGGGTCGATGGTGATTCGGCTCATGGTTCAAAGTCCTTTCGTCGAACGCGAGCGCCTGGTGCCGCTCGCCCTTTTCGTTCAGGGTTCCGCTAGTGCGAGGGGCGGCTCGAAGGGGACTCCGCGCCGAGGGCCAGGATGGGCAGCGTCCTCACCACCACGAGGAAGATGGCGATTCCCACCGCGGCGAGCCCCACGGTGACGACGACCTCGCCGACGCTCGGGAAGTAGTGCCAGCCCGGACCCGGGTCGTAGGCCGTGAGGTAGGTGTCCACCCGGTAGGCGCCCCCGGCCAGGATGCCGAGGAAGCCGGCGATGAAGAGGCGGCCCCGGTTCGCCCGCACGCTCGGGGAGAGGTACATGAACGCGGACGCGAGGAAGAGGACGATCTCCAGCCAGAAGAAGGGCACCGGCCCCGACACCTGGAACGCGTAGCCGATCCGTCCCTCCCAGGCGAGGGCGGCGAAGCGGAAGACCACGTAGAAGAGGGTGACCCAGGCCGCCACCTTGGCGAGGTCGCCGAGGAGCTTCATGTGGCTCTGGTACTTCCCGCGGAAGGACACGCCGAGGAGGATGTCCATGAACACCACCGAGCCGTATCCCATGGTGAGGCAGGAGGTGAGGAACAGGAAGGGGAGCCAGCCGGTGAACCAGAGGGCGTGCTCCTTCGTCGGCGCCATCATGTAAAGCCCGCCCAGCGACGACTGGTGCATGGTGGGGAGCAGCATGGCGAGGGCGATGATGAAGGGGAGCAGGCGCCGCACCCGGGGCTGCCAGCGGGTGGCGAAGACCTTCCAGCCCGGGGTCCCGTCCGCCTTGAGCCGCTCGAGGAGCGCCGGGATCACCTCCACCCAGAGGACCGCCATGTAGGTGATGACGCAGAGGGCGACCTCGAGGAGGATGGAGTTCAGGTTGTACCAGAGCGGGTAGCCGAGGAAGACCGAGCCCCACCAGCGGCCCAGGTCCACGATCACGGAGGTGCCACCGAGCGTGTAGCCGAGCGCTCCCACCAGGACCGCCGGGCGGACGAGGGGGTGGAACTTGCCGTTGTTGAGGATGTAGGTGAGGAGCCCGACCGCGTAGGCGCCCGCCCCGATGCCGGTGAAGGTGACGACGTTGATGGGCTTCCAGATGCCCCAGCTGTACCCGTCGGTGAGCGCGGTGATGGAGCCCACTCCGTTGAAGACGCGGTAGAGCACGAGAACGGCCATGATCGCGGCCAGGAAGACCACCCCGTAGAAGAACGGGGAAAGGATTCGTCCGCCGATGGGACTGGCTTCGTGGCTCATGACTACTTCCCCTCCTTCTGGTGGGCCTTCTCCTCGGCCGCCTCCTTGCGGAGGTTCTTCACGATGGCCCACGCCGCGGCGACGTAGAGCACGACGGGTGCGATGGCGCCCTTGTAGAGGGTGTGCTGGACCGACATCGCCATCTGGGACGGCGCCAGGCGCTCGAGCTTGGGGAGGCCGAGCGCTTCGAACGACACGCTGGCCGGAGCGAGGTACAGGGTCTGGGTCCCACCGCCGTCGTGCTCGCCGTAGATCTTCGGCTCGACCTTCCCCTCCTCGTTCTTCTCGGCGTAGTACTTCGCCGGGTTCTGGGCGATGCGCTTCTTCGCGATGGCGAGGAGGTCCACCGTCTTGCCGGTGATGACGGCGCTGCGAGGGCAGACCTCGGCGCAGGCCGAGCCCTTCCCACCGTCGACCCGCACTCGGCAGAGCTCGCACTTCACGATGCGCGGGATGGCCTCCAGCCACTGGAACTTCGGCACGTTGAAGGCGCAGGAGATCTGGCAGTAGCGGCAGCCGGTGCAGCGGATGGCGTCCCAGGTGACGATGCCGTTCTCCCGCTTCTGCAGGGCGCCGAGCATGCAGGCCCTCGTGCAGGACGGGTCGAGGCACTGCATGCACTGCATCTTCATGAAGGCGTACCGGTCGCCCTCCTTCATGAGCTTGATGACCGACTTGTTGTACCCGTTGATGTCGGACGGGAAATCGTAGGGAGCCCCGTTCACGTCGGCGAGCGACTGGGCGACCGGCATCCCGTTCGCCCGCTGGCAGGCGACGGTGCAGGTCTGGCACCCGATGCACAGGGTGGAGTCGTAGAGGAGCCCCATTGCGTCCGGCTCGAGCTTCGCGGCCTCGTGGGCGGCCTCGGCCGGGGTGGCGACGCCGGCCGCCGCGCCGACGGCGCCGGTGGCGGCGAGCGTCTTGAGGACCGTGCGGCGGCTGACCTTCATGGCTTCTTCTCCCCGTTCGCGGCGGCCTCGTCGTCGACCTTCGCGAGCTTGGCGCCGTAGGCGAGGCCCGCGCCGATGAGCGCGCCGCCCACCAGGCCGGCGACGCCCGTGGCGACCGGGCTCACCGCGCCCGCCTGCGGATTCACGGGCGTGTAGATCGCCGGAGGCGTCGGGCTCTGGACGTCCACCGTCTGGAAGAGGGGGACCTTGAAGCCGATCTCCTTCTCCGTGCAGCCGAAGCACTGTGCGCCGACGCCGATGGGCCAGGCGCCGACGGTGTCCACGAAGGAGAGGAGCGAGCAGTTCGCGTGCGTCTGCGGCCCCTTGCAGCCGATCTTGTAGAGGCACCAGCCCTGGCGGGAGCCCTCGTCGCCGTAGCGCTGGGCGAAGCGGCCGGCGTCGAAGTGCGGGCGCCGCGGGCAGTCGTCGTGGATGACCCGGGAGTAGGCGAACTTCGGGCGGCCCTTGTCGTCGAGCGCCGGGAGCGTCCCGAAGGTGGCGAACTGGAGGACGGTGCCGAGGAGGTTGTAGGGGTTCGCGGGGCAGCCCGGGATGGTGACCACTGGCTTCCCCTTTACGATGTCGGAGACGCCCACCGCGCCCGTCGGGTTCGGGTCCGCCGAGGGGATGCCGCCCCAGGAGGCGCAGGAGCCGATGGCGACGATGGCGGCCGCCTTGGAGGCCGCCTCCATCGTGGTCTCGATGGCCGTCTTCCCGGCGATGACGCAGTAGGCGCCGTTCTCCTTCGTGGGGATGGCCCCCTCGACGACGAGGATGTACTTGCCGGCGTTGTCCTTCATCGCCTGCTCGAGCGCGGCCTCGGCCTGGTAGCCAGCCGCGGCCATGAGCGTCTCCTGGTAGTCGAGGGAGATGAGGTCGAGGATGAGCTCGGCGGCGTCCGGATGGCCGGTCCGAAGCAGGGACTCCGTGCAGCCGGTGCACTCCTGGAACTGCAGCCAGATCACCGATGGCTTCTTCTTCCCGACCGACGCGGCCATCTTCTCCGCAGCCGATGCGGGGAGACCCACCGCAGCGGCAGCCATGCTGCAGACCTTGAGAAAGTCTCTTCGCGAAACGCTGCTCGTCTCCACGGTGTTCATCTGAAAGGTCTCCGGACGGGTCTGGTGGGCCGGCGTCTTGACGTAGCGCAAGAGCAACCCATTGGGACACGAGCAGAAGTCGTGCCGTGTGTGGCGAGTAGGCGCCCGTCAGCAATCACGCACGGTTAGACACACCAGCTCGGAAGCTGCTGGAAATTCATGGACCACATTGGCCCCAAACTGGAAGCCTCGCGTCCTATCCCCAAGGCACACGAGGGCAGCTGTGCAACGGTCTTGGTGAGGGCGAATTTTTATAACTCTTTAGAGGTGACTCTTTAGGGCTGGAAGCCGAGATTCCGGGATAGGAGTTGATCCCCTTCGGGGCACCTGCGAGTATCCGCGCAGCCCGTGTCGCCAGTCTCCATCGCAAAAACCAAGGAAGCGATCTCCCCAAGGCCGACCGAAGGGGCCGAGAAGCCGGCCGTCCTCATCGTGGACGACGAGGTTCGGTCGCTCGAGGCCCTTTCCAGGACCCTCGACGAGGACTTCGCGGTCCACACCGCGGAGGGTGCGGAGGAGGCCCTCGAGGTCCTCCGCCGCGAGTTCATCACCGTCATCCTCTGCGACCAGCGGATGCCGGACACCTCCGGGGTCGAGTTCCTGAAGCGGGTGAGGGCGGAGTGGCCCGACGTGGTCCGGATCATCATCTCCGGGTACACGGACGCCGAGGACATCATCGCCGGGGTGAACGAGGCCGGGATCTGGCAGTACCTCCTCAAGCCCTGGCACCCCGACCAGCTGCTCCTCACGCTGCGGAACGCGACCGAGCTCCACCGCCTGCAGCGGGAGTACCAGCGGCTCTCCCTCGAGCTCCGCCAGGGGCCGAGCGTCCTCATGAAGCGGGTGGCGGCCCAGCGGAACGAGGCCCGGGATCGGTACTCGGCGGACCGCATCCTGCGGGCGCCCGGGAGCCCGCTCGAGGGGGTGTGCGCCCTCGTGGACCGGGTGGCGCCGCACGACCTCTCGGTCCTCATCACGGGCGAGTCCGGGTCGGGCAAGGAGCTCGTGGCTCGGGCGCTCCACTACGGCAGCGATCGTGCCGACGGGGCCTTCGTGGTGGAGAACTGCGGGGCTCTCCCCGACTCCCTGCTCGAGAGCGAGCTCTTCGGCCACAAGCGCGGCTCCTTCACCGGCGCCTTCGAGGACCGGATCGGCCTCTTCCAGCAGGCGCACGGGGGGACGATCTTCCTCGACGAGATCGGGGAGATGACGCCGGCCTTCCAGGTGAAGCTCCTCCGGGTCCTGCAGGACGGCATCGTCCGGCCGGTGGGGAGCGCGACCAGCGTCTCCGTGGACGTCCGGGTGGTCGCGGCCACGAACCGCGACCTCGTCGAGGAGGTGCGGGCGGGCCGCTTCCGCGCCGACCTCTACTACCGCATCGCCACGGTGACCCTGGCCGTGCCCCCGCTCCGCGATCGGGTCATGGACATCCCCCTCCTCGCTCAGGCGACGCTCGAGCGGGGGAAGCGCGAGCTCGGCGCCCAGGTGGAGGGATTCACCGACGAGGCGAAGGAGTACCTGAGGGCCTACCGCTGGCCCGGGAACGTGCGGGAGCTCCACAACGAGGTGCTCCGCATGCTCGCCCTCGCCGACGGCCCGTGGCTCGGCGCGGAGCTCCTCTCCCCCCAGGTCGTTCGGGCGGCGAGCGGGGAGAGGGAGGAGCAGGACATCTCCCGGCTCGCCCAGATGGACGGGAGCCTCAAGGAGCGACTCGACAAGCTCGAGGCCCGCATCATCCAGGAGACGCTCGTCCGCCACCGCTGGAACCGGACGCGGGCCGCCCAGGAGCTCGGGCTCTCCCGGGTGGGGCTTCGGGCCAAGCTCGCGCGCTACGGGCTTTCCGGGGTCTAGGTGCGGCCCCTGAACGTCATCTGGATCCAGTCGGGCGGCTGCGGCGGCTGCACGATGTCGTTCCTCTGCTCGGACGTCTCCGACGTGCTCCGGACGCTGGAGAGCGCGGGCGTGAACTTCCTGTGGCACCCGAGCCTCTCCCAGGTGAGCGGCTCGGAGGCGCTCGAGGTCCTCGAGGGCTGCGCGAATGGCACCGTGCCGCTCGACATCCTCTGCCTGGAGGGCGCGGTCCTCTTCGGCCCGAACGGCACCGGGCGGTTCCACGTGATGTCCGGCACCGGGATCCCGACCATGACCTGGGTGCAGAGGCTCGCAGAGCGGGCGAGGCACGTGGTCGCGGTGGGGAGCTGCGCCGCCTACGGGGGGATGACCTCGGCGGGGGTGAACCCGGCCGACGCCTGCGGCCTCCAGTACCACGGCGAGAAGCCCGGCGGGCTCCTCGGCGCCACCTGGCACGACCCGAGCGGGCTCCCGGTCATCAACGTCTCCGGCTGCCCGGTCCACCCGGCCTGGGTGGTGGAAACGCTCCTCGCGCTCGCCCTCGGCGACTTCGGGCCGGGAGAGCTCGACCCGCTCGGGCGGCCCCGCTTCTACGCCGACCAGCTCGTCCACCACGGCTGCCCCCGGAACGAGTTCTACGAGTTCAAGGCGAGCGCGGGAAAGCCCTCGGACCTCGGCTGCCTCATGGAGAACATGGGCTGCAAGGCCACCCAGGCCCACGCCGACTGCAACATCCGGCTGTGGAACGTCTCCGGCTCCTGCCTGCGCGGCGGCTACGCCTGCATCAACTGCACCGCCCCGGGGTTCGAGGAGCCTGGCCACGAGTTCGCGCGGACGCCCAAGCTTGCCGGCATCCCCATCGCGCTCCCCATCGACATGCCCAAGGCCTGGTTCGTGGCGCTCGCAGCCCTCTCGAAGTCGGCGACGCCGCGCCGAGTTCGCGAGAACGCGTCCGTCGAGCGCGTGGTGGTCCCGCCGGCGATCCGCGTGAGCCGGAAGTGACCCGCGTCGTCGTCGGCCCCTTCAGCCGCGTCGAGGGCGACCTGGAGGTCACCCTGGAGGTGGAGGACGGGGCGGTGCAGCAGGCGAGGGTGAGCTCGCAGCTCTTCCGGGGCTTCGAGCAGATCCTCACCGGCAAGGTCCCCATGGACGCGCTCGCCGTGGTGCCGCGCATCTGCGGGATCTGCTCGGTCGCGCAGTCGGTGGCGGTGGTCCGGGCGCTGGCCGGCGCCGCCGGAGTCTCGCCGCCCCCGAACGGGCGCACCGCCCAGAACCTGATGCTCGCCGCCGAGAACATGGCGGACCACCTCAGCCACTTCTACCTGTTCTTCATGCCGGACTTCGCGCGACCGGCGTACTCCCAGCGCCACTGGCACCCGCTCGTGGTGCGGCGCTTCGAAGCCATGCGCGGCGCCGGCGGGGTGGAGGCCCTCTCCTCCCGCGCCCGCTTTCTCGAGCTCGTGGCCATCCTGGGCGGGAAGTGGCCCCATACCCTGGCGCTCCAGCCTGGCGGGACCTCCCGCGCCGTGCAGAAGGCGGAGAAGGTGCAGCTCCTCCTCGTGCTCCGCGAGTTCAGGAAGTTCTTGGAGGGGACCCTCTTCGGGGACCGGCTGGAGCGCATCGCCGGCCTGAGTTGGGCCACCCTCTGCGGGTGGCGGGACTCCCGGCCGGCGGCGGAAAGCGACTTCCGGCTCTTCCTGGAGGTGGCCGGCGACCTGGAGATCGAGCGGCTGGGGCGCGGCCCCGGCCTCTTCATGAGCTACGGCGCCTACGACGACGGCGACCGGCCGCACTTCCGCCAGGGCCTCTTCGACGGCGAGGTGCGCCCGCTCGAACAGGCCGCCATCCGGGAGGACGGGAGCCACGCCTGGCTCGCGGACGGCGCCCCGCGCCACCCGGCGGAGGGCGTCACCCAGCCGGCACCCGACAAGGAGGGCGCCTACACCTGGTGCAAAGCGCCCCGGCTCGGCGGACGGGTGGTGGAAGTGGGAGCCCTCGCCCGCCAGGTGGTGGACGGACACCCGCTGGCGCGCCAGCTCGCCACCTCCGGCGGCGGAAACGTCTTCTCCCGGGTCCTGGCGCGGCTCCTCGAGCTCGCGCTCGTGGTTCCGGCCATGGAGCACTGGGTCACCACCTTCGAGCCCGGCGCCCCCTTCTGCCTCCCGGCGGAGATCCCGGAGCGCGCCTCGAGCTACGGGTTCGTGGAGGCGGCCCGGGGGTCGCTCGGGCACTGGCTCACCGTGGGGGAGGGGCGAATCCGCGGATACCAGATCGTCGCTCCCACCACCTGGAACTTCTCCCCGCGCGACGCCGAGGGGCAGGCGGGCCCGCTCGAGCAGGCGCTCGTCGGTACCCCGGTGGGCGGGCGCCTCGGCGAGGTGCTCGTCCAGCACGTGGTCCGGTCTTTCGACCCGTGCATGGTCTGCACCGTTCACTAGAGGTCCATGGACGTGCCCCATCGCGCGCGCACCGACCCGAGCCAGCTGCCCGACGCTGTGAACGAGCAGGTGTGGATCGACGTCATCCACAAGATGGACGAGGTCTACAACGACCTCCTCCAGTACGAGGTGGCGCTCGAGGAGAAGAACGCCGAGCTCGAGGAGTCGCAGCGCTTCATCGACAGCGTGCTGAGCTCGATGTCCGACATCCTCCTCGTCTGCGGGCGAGACGGGGCCATCGAGGAGGTGAACCAGTCGCTCGTGAAGCTGACCGGCAAGAGCGAGGAGGAGCTCCGGGGCCAATCCGTCGTCGACCTCTTCGCCGACCCGGCCTCGCGCCTCGAGGCGAGCCGGGCCTTCGCCTCCCTGAGGCCGGAGGGGGTGCACGACCTCGAGCTCCAGCTCTCTGCCGCCGACGGGACGCCGCTCCCCGTCTCGCTCAACGGGACCCCGCGCAATAGCGCCGTCGGCAAGTCGCTCGGGACGGTCATCACCGGGCGGCCGGTGGGAGAGCTGCAGCGCGCCTACCGGGAGCTCCGCCAGGCGCACGGAGACCTGAAGCGGACCCAGCAGCAGCTCCTCCACTCGGAGAAGATGGCCTCCCTCGGCCGCCTGGTGGCGGGCGTGGCTCACGAGCTCAACAACCCCATCAGCTTCGTCCTCGGGAACGTCCACGCCATGCACCGCTACACCCAGCGGCTCGCGGAGTACCTGGGCGCGGTGCACGGAGGGATCGCCCCCGAGGCGCTCGAGGCGCTCCGGGCGAAGCTCCGCATCGACCGCATCGTCCAGGACCTCGAGCCGCTCATCGCCGGGACGGTGGAGGGCGCGGAGCGCACCCAGGACATCGTAGCCGCGCTGAAGCGCTTCTCCGCCGCCGACCGCGAGGAGCAGAAGCGCTTCTCCATCGCCGCAGTGGTGGAGCGGAGCCTCCACTGGGTGGCGAAAGCGGCCCCGGGGCGCCTCCATGTGTCCTCGGCGGTGCCGGCGTCCTGGGAGGTGGTGGGGTCGCCGGGGCAGATGCAGCAGGTGGTGATGAACCTCGTCCAGAACGCCCACGACGCCACGAGCGGGGAGGCCACGCCGAGGCTCGCGGTGTCCAGCCGCGAGGAAGAGGGCCAGGCCATCCTCGAGTTCCGCGACAACGGGCCCGGCATCGCCCCCGAGGACCTTCCCCGCATCTTCGACCCCTTCTTCACCACGAAGCCCATCGGGAAGGGCACCGGCCTCGGGCTCACCATCAGCTACGGAATCGTGGAGAGGCACGGAGGCGAGCTCACCGCGAAGAACCACCCCGAGGGCGGCGCGGTCTTCACGCTGCGGCTGCCCCTCGCGAAGTAGAGGGCCCTCCCCACCCTCGACAATCTCCGCCCATCTGTGGCAATTCCCTGAGGCTCCATGTTCCGTAAAATCGTAGAGATCGACGAGGCGAAGTGCGACGGCTGCGGGGAGTGCATCCCTTCCTGCGCCGAGGGGGCGATCGAGCTCGTGGGCGGGAAGGCGCGGCTCGCCGCCGACGCCCTCTGCGACGGGCTCGGGGCCTGCCTCGGGGAGTGCCCGAGGGGAGCCATCCGGGTGACGGAGCGCGAGGCCGCCTCCTTCGACGAGCTCGCCGTGGAGCTCCGCCGCGCGGCGGCGAAGAGGCCGGCCGCGGCGGTCCCTCTCCGGCGCCCGCTCTTGTCCGTGGTGCAGGGGGGCGGAGCCCCGGGGGGCGGGGGATGCCCCGGGTCGGCGAGCCGAGCCTTCGGGAGGGCCGCGCCCCGGGCGCCCGGCCGCGAGCCAACGGCCCCGAGCGCGCTCTCCCACTGGCCGGTGCAGCTCGCCCTCGTCCAGGTCCGCGCCCCCTGGCTCGCCGGGGCGG